>Ga0207004_1036_pt1 | contig 42772 bp, 30 predicted proteins | sample Alteio_BWMinCont_86_FD_153468 | JGI IMG/M metagenome (GOLD analysis project Ga0207004, IMG submission 153468) | Enriched cells from forest soil in Barre Woods Harvard Forest LTER site, Petersham, Massachusetts, United States -... | ecosystem: Environmental > Terrestrial > Soil > Temperate forest >...
CCGCTCCTCCTTTCGACCGAAGCCACTTCTCTTGCTGCAACGCAAGTATCGGCTGGCGTCCGCCGCCTTTAGTCTCGTTGAAGTGACTTTGGCCTTGGGAATTGTCACTTTTTCCGTGCTCACCCTGGTGGGGTTGATTCCCATGGGACTGACCACTTTTCACAAGGCGGTCAATACCTCGGTCAGCTCGCAAATTGTCCAGCAGGTTGTGACCGATGTACAACAGACGGATTTCAACGAGCTCGTATCTTCGACCAGTCAGGTCAATCAACAGGCTTTGCGTTATTTTGACGATCAGGGCAATGAACTGACTAACACCGGCGGAGCCATCCCTTCCGGTACCATCTATATGGTCAACGTGGTCGTGAATACACCGGTCACGCTGCCAGGAGGGAGTGCCTCGCCTCAGGCTAACCTAGCCTGCCTGAACATTGAAATTGTGAACAATCCTGGGAAAGTTCCGTTGAAGTACGACAACACCACCAAAAGCGTCGTGCAGGATTCGACGACGCCTGGCATTTATGTCTCGCGGTACTCGGCCTACGTCGCAAATAACAGCTATAATAACTAGTGAAGAAAAAGTCCATCCGGGGCTGCGGTTTGAAAAAGCGCCACGGCTTCACGTTGATCGAGCTTCTCGTTGCAACGGTCGTTCTCTTGATGATTATGGCCATCCTGCTCTCGATCACCACGCAGACCGGCAATTTATGGCGTACAACGACAGCGAAGATGGAGCAGTTCCGCGGTGCGCGCGATGCCTTTGAAGCGATGACGCGGCGCTTAGGCCAGGCGACGTTGAATACCTATTGGGACTACGACAATCCGACGGCGCCAACGCGTTATGTGCGGCAGTCGGAACTCCGTTTCATCAGTGGAAACACCGTGGCCTTGACAGGCGCGCCAACGGCTCCCCGGCAATGGCCTACACACGGCGTCTTTTTTCAGGCCCCGCTGGGATTCAGCCAGGACTCAACTACGTATGGGTTGGAAAATTTGCTTAACACGTGGGGTTATTTTATCGAGTTCGGAAGCGACGCCGCGGAAAGGCCGCCGATCGTTACCACGCAAATCACCCCGCTGCGTTACCGCTACCGGCTCTGTGAGTTCATGCAGCCGACCAACGCTCTTTCGATTTACAATTACACCTCCGGGCTCACCGGCACCATGTCGAACAACCTGACCTATACGGGCAGAGACTGGTTTTCCATCCCGATGAATCTTTCCGATACATCGACCGCTCCCGTTCGCCCGGTCCACGTTCTCGCGGAAAATATCATCGCACTGATTATTCTGCCCAAATTGTCCCAGACGGAAGACTCGACCGGCACCACGCTGGCCCCTCTCTACACGTACGATTCAACCACGACGAATTCCAACGCGACACTCAATCCGAAAAATCAACTTCCCCCGATTTTGGAGGTGACCATGGTGGCCATCGACGAAGCCTCCGCCATTCGTCTGGCCCAAAGCCAGGGATCAACCATGCCCGACTTCGGTTTGGGCAGCTTATTTACCGATGCAACCAAGATGTCCGCCGACCTCGCCACGTTGCAGCAGACCTTGGACAGCAAACACATCAATTATCGTGTCTTCTCGACCAACGTTGCCATCAAAGGTGCCAAATGGAGCCGTGATGAGACCAATTGAAAGACCATGAAACCTGTCCAACCAGTTGAAACCTCAAAGCATCGGATCAACGATAAAAGCAGAAAAGGCTTTCGTTCCCGCCGCAGCAGCGCGTTGCTCCTGGTCCTTGGGATGGTCGTGCTCCTGTCCGCGTTGGTCCTAGCGTTTCTCGCCAGTGTCAGTTCAGAGTTGACCACGTCGCAAACCTACGCCAACGGGGCGACGGTCAAGCAACTCGCCGATTCCGCCACGCAACTCGTGATTTCCCAGGTCGTCAGCGCCACGGGAAATACCAACTCAACGATCGCCTGGGCCTCTCAACCCGGCATGATCCGCACCTACGACACGAGTGGCAATCCCGCCCTCTTTTACAAGCTCTACTCTTCGAGTTCCCTGATCACGAACGCTGCGGCGGGCACGTTTTCCCCAGCCAACGAAACCCCTCCTATCGACTGGGACTCAGCCAATAATGCCGGTTTGTACACCGATCTCAACAGCCCGGTGATAAGCAATGGTACCAACTATTTCCCCATCATCGATCCCCGGGCGATGGCATCCACGACAGCCAGCAGCGTTGAAGGTTTTTCGTACACCAACTCGGTGGACCAAGTCGCTCTTCCCGCAGCTGGTGCGTCCAGCCAACGCCTGCCCATGCCTGTCCTTTGGCTCTACGTTCTCCAGAATGGCGCGTTGGCCACGCCGGTTTCGGGTAATGCGGGCACGGTGACCTTTGATTCCAGTAATTCCACCAATGTCCCCTCCGCCTCCAATCCAATCGTCGGGCGGGTCGCCTTCTGGACCGATGATGAAACCTGCAAAGTCAACATCAACACCGCTTCCGAAGGCACCTTTTGGGACCGTCCCTGGGCCAATACCACCACGGAGCAGAATTTCTCCACCGCCATCCCGGCGCAAAACGAGTTTCAACGCTATCCCGGCCATCCCGCCAAGACCAGCTTGAGCAGCGTCTTCGGCCCCCTCGGATTTCCGTCGCCCTGGCCCAACTCAGCTTGGTATTTGGGAAATCCAAATCAAGCGACCTATACCAGCGAACTCGCGGCTTATTACGGACTTACTCCCCGCGTCGCCGATGGCGGTACCGAAGGTGGCAGCGTCAACGAGGTCAGTGGCTCGATCACCTCCAGTGGCATCACTTTGGATGGAGATCGCCTCTATGCCTCAACCGACGAACTGTTATACAACCCAACGCGCACGACCAATACCCAGAATGGTTCTTCCATGAGCAATGCGGTCTTGGAAAAAGCAAAGTTCTTCGTCACGGCCCACAGCCGCGCACCGGAAGTCAATCTCTTCGGCAAACCGCGCATGGCCCTCTGGCCGCTCCAGACGGATACCACCAAGAGAAACGCCAAGGACGCCTTGATTGCCTTTTGTTCGACCATTGGCGGTCTGCCCTACTATTTTCAGCGGTCCACCACGTACACGGCACCCGGAACACCTGGAGGCGGCTCTCCCAGCTCCAGCAGCCAGTCGTCGACCCTCGATTGGACCGGCGTTCAACGAAACCAGACCCTCTACTCGTACCTCGATCAGATCACCCAGCTGCCAATCCCAGGTTTCGGCGGAAGTTTTTCCAGCAAATATAATACCAGCGTCCGTCATCAGATTCTTACCGAAATGTTCGACATGATCCGCAGTGGCGTGAACGCCTACAGCAATGGTCTTTCCCCCTCCTACAATTATGCGCCTACCTATCTTGATTCCGGGGAAGGACAGGTTGTCCCACTCATGCCGACTAGCGGCACAGCTTCCGGGACCCATGGGTTTGGTCGCTTTATTACGCTTTCGGGAGCGGCCATCGTCTTTTATCGCAGCAATGCAGCCATCTACACGCCGTCACCAACCGGCACAGTAACAGTAGACCCATCTCAAGTCACGCCGACCAATCCCGATGGAGTAGTTGTCACTCCCGCTCAAATTGGAGCCACACTCATCCTGAATCCGGTCACGGTTTCCCCCGGCTTTCCACCCTGGAGCCCGAATGTCCAGTACGTTGTCAGCGGCCTCGATAAATTTACCATCAATAGTTCCCACATGATTGGAGGCCCTCTTCCCCTCGGCTTCACATCGCCGCTCAAAAATACGGTGACATCCCGTGCCGATTATTCGGGTACGGCCAATTGCTCCGCTTTTTTCAACATCGTACCTTCCTTCCGCTTCTCCAGTGGCACTTCTGGAGATACTAAAAAAGCCTTGGGCATCACCGACCCGATTAAACAATATCCCTTCACGGTTCCAATCACGCTAACAGGTGGAGTACAAATTGGCTCCAGTGGTGGCATGAGCGACACCACTTTTGATTTTAACGCCGATTCGCCGACAGGTCATACCATCACGATCCAGATATTTTCCGGATCGGATGGCAGCCCCACCTCGACGGCGGTGCCCACCACCACGCCGATTCAGACGATTACACTGAATTTCCCACCGATCATCGGCCTTTCCATTCCCACGACAACACCGGCCCTTACAGATACAGGCTTTGGAACTTATCAATATTTCAGTCGGGCCAACGACGGCACAGATACCGCCCTGACCAAACTCTGGCGGACACAAGGCTTGGTCTATTACAATGCGGCCCCCGTTGTCCTGGGTACAGCTCCAACTCACAACTACTGGGTCCAGGATGTTGTGCGTGGGGTCGAGGCCGACGCCAACGGCCCGGCCCATGGAGATTTTCGCGTTTATGCCGCGCTTAACAACGTGCCATCCAACTACTACACCACTTCCCCGGGCTACGACAGTGCCGCTACGGCCGGTACTAAGCCTGCGAGTGGCATCCAAACCTATTCCAATGCGCAGACGCTGCGGGACCAAGGGATCACCAATGACGGTGGACCTGCCTCATTCGGCTGGGACGCAAGCGTTCCGGGAGGATTTTACCCCCATTATCCAATCTTTGGAGGCGGTTCCCTTAATTCAAGAAATCAACAGTTGATCTCCAGCTTTACCAACGGGACGCTTATTCCCCGAACTTCTCTGGCCACATATAGTGGCCCCACAGGTCAGGATAGCCCCGGGCCCGGAGGTCCCCAAGAGTATCGGTCTTCAGCCCATCCCGACGTGCCGAGTAACCTCACTCAGGCCCAGCTCAGTAATGGATCACCCGGTGACTGGGACAACATGCCTGGTCTTTTGGAGGATGGTCCTTTTATCAATAAACCGGATGAGGGAAATAGTTCCACCGTGAGCGTCACTGCTTCCAAATCGAATCTCAATGTCTACTACAGTGGGACCGATATTAACGGTGGGTACTTTACGCCCGGTTATGGCGCGTCGGATTACAAGCAGGATGTGGGAACGACATTTTCCCCGAATCGTCAGATTTCTTCCGCGGTGATGTTTGGATCGCTGCCAACGGGGATCGATCCCACCGGTGCCACGACGCCCCAGCCCTGGCAGACTTTGCTCTTTTGCGCCAATCCTGCGGGCGGGGCGACCCATCCCGGCTTTGGAAGCGGCACATCGGTCTCCGGGTTGCCGTTACCGATTCCGCCCTACACAAAACCTCCCGATCATCTCATACTCGATCTCTTCACCATGCCGGTGGTCGAGCCTTATGCCATCAGCGAGCCGCTTTCCACGGCGGGAAAGATCAACATGAACTACCAGATTCTTCCGTTCACCTATATCACCCGCGATACCGGTGTCCGTGCGGTGCTCAAGTCGACGAGGATCATGGCTATACCGCAAAGTGCCTCGACCGTAGTTGGTACAACGCCTAGCTATAAAGACGCCCAGCGCTGCCTATACGAGATGCGGTATAATATCAATCCCGACGAAACCGTCGGCACGCTGGCGGGATTTCAGGCCCGCTTCGCCAATGGGGATATCTTTCGCTCTGCCTCGGAAATCTGCAACATCTACCTCGTTCCCGAATTGATTCCCAATTTGAGCACGAGCATGGTCTACCCCCCCGGCAGCACGCCGCCGACCACCTACGCCGGCACAGCGGCCTGGTGGAATAATTTCCTCCTCACCGGCGACAATGCGCGCGAGTTTCCCTACGGGGACCTCTACTCGCGCCTGACGACCAAGTCCAACACCTACACCGTCCACGTCCGGGTGCAGACCCTCAAGAAAATTACCGGTACCTCCTCCACTCAATGGGTGGAGGGAAAAGACCTCGTCACAGGCGAGTACCGCGGCTCCTCCCTGATCGAGCGCTATGTCGATACCAGCGATACGAACCTGCCCGACTTTACTTCCGCCTCATCCCCGAGCGTCGAGGGTTATTACAAGATCCGTGTCGTCAGCTCGAAGAAATTTGAACCATGAGAAAAACTTCGCCGCAACAAGGCTTCAGTCTTGTCGAGTTGCTGGTGGTGATGGCCATTATCGCCATCCTCGGCGCCATTACCATTCCGGCGGTTACCTCGGGCTTGCGCGCATCGGCGTTGACCCAAGGTGCGCAGAAAGTGCTCAACGAGATCGCGGCGGCTCATCAGGCGGCGCTCGCGCAGGATCGTTTCGTGGAGATCCGTTTTTACCAGGTGGCCAAATCCGGCATGCCAGGAGAAACGGTGGGCAACCCAGGCACCGGTAAATTCCGGGCGCTGCAAAGCTTTGTCATCGATTCGTCAGGCACCGCCACCGCGTTTGATAAAGTCCAGTTGCTGCCGGACTCGGTCATCATGGATTCCAACAGTGCGCTGTCCACGCTGCTCGGTTCCACGTTGACAAAATCCTGGACGACCAATGATCCGCAGATCCCCTTGCCGAACGTGGGAACGGCCTACAATGTCCGTGTCTTTCAGTTTCAACCGGATGGCTCGACCAACCTGAACCCGATCGGTCAGCAATGGTTTGTCACCCTGCACGGGCTCTCGGCCGGAGACAACCTGACCACGCTGCCGACCAACTTTTATACCCTCCAGATCGATGCCCTTAACGGGCACATCCAAAACTATCGGCCCTGAATCTCTTGAGTTGGTTCCGCGGTAGCCGCCGCTGTCCCTAGCGGCGGTGTCTTTTTTCTCGATGGAACCGCCGCTAGGGACAGCGGCGGCTACCTTAAAATGCCTCGGACTTGCCACATTATACGTGCGACTAGCTCAAGACGATGGATCGCTCTTCCGAGAAAGACTTTCGCGGAAGTCTCCTTACGGCTGGATAATACTGACGGAACCAATCCACGGGCTTGGCTTGTCGGATGTATCTATTTTTTTCAGGCTCAGGCCGTTCCATTCTTCCTGTTCTTCAACCGGGAGATCGACCACGACGAAAGAGTTCTTCGCGGCGGTCGCCGGAATTTCAAGCTTTCCCACGTTGGTCTGTCCGTCTTTCGTTCGGATATAAGCGCAGTAATCCGCCGTGGCGCCGTCATCAACGTAGACTTTGAACCGGATGATCACTTTTCCAGCCGGGACCGATAGTCCAAACCAAAAATTGACATAGCCCCACTGAACCATGGAGCCCAGCAGTCGCGCGACATTCCCGTTGTCAGGAATGCTTTTGACTTCGATAAGTTTCTTGTCAAGGGCCTTACCTCCGTCCGGGGAAACAGCGTCCTCTCCCGGTACCGATTGGTAGACTGTTTCAGAATAAGCAGGCGTAATTGCCGCGACGCCCAATGCCAGCGCGACGATGATGGAGTTTGCGATTTTCATGAGATTAGTTTTCTGATTTATATTTTCCAAATTTCAGTGAGCACCTTCAAAGTAGCGAAAATTGATAAAATTGCGACAAAAAAATATCTATTTGCGACTAATTGCGATCTATCGCAGCTGGATTAAATGCCAAATAAACAAGACTCATTTGCCCGCCGAAGGCGGGCAAATGAGTCCCTTGTAGGCGCGCCAAGATCAATAGCAAAAAATAAAAAATGTGTAACAAATCCCTTGATATTGCGAAATGTTTGTGTAGAAATATTGCAATAGCACTTAATCAGCGCCCAACCTCCGACGTGTGTGAAGGCTAGTCGCCAACCCCCTACCCAAATGACTAAACTAATCTCGGTCTCTTTCGGACAACGTCAAATTGCGAAGCTGTCTTTCCCTTCGCAATCCGTAAGACTTTCGCACGCCAAGCGCTTCGCTTGGGTCCTCGCAACGGTACTGTTGCTAGGTCATTCGGCGCACGCGGCATCAGAAACGTGGACGGGCGCAAGTGGAGGTGACTGGAGTGCGGTTGGCAACTGGAGTCCTACCAAGCCGGGCAGTGCTGACACGGCAGTCTTCAACACGAATATCTCGTCGGTGACCAATTCTTCCGGCACCAACCAGTCTATCACCAGCATTTCCTTTGATACGGCCGCTGGCTCGATCACAATTGGCTCCACAGGCGGCAACAGCCTTCTTTTGACTACGGCCGGTACGATTCAAATTCTCAGCACGCTGGCGGGCACGGGGCATACGGAGACGATCAACGCTCCTCTCGGTATTGGGGCTGGCACCACGGCTGCGACCTATACTTTTGGCAATAATTCCGCGGACAATACCAGCACGCTGAACTTTGGCGGAACGATTTCGGGGTCAACCACCAGCACGGTGGCTCTCACTCTAAATGGTGCCAATACGGGCGCCAATACCATCAATGGCAACATCAGCAACGGTACTTCCAGCGCCCTGAGCGTAACCAAAAGCGGAGCGGGCACTTGGGTTCTCTCCGGTACAAACACCTACACCGGCGCCACGACGGTCAGCGCCGGCACGCTCAGTCTCACCGGCACCCTCACCGGCTCAGGTGTCACAACTTCCGCCAACGGCACGGGCATCTTTTCGGAAAGTAGTACCGGTGTGATTAGCGGCGCCACTGGGTCGTTTACACAGAGCAGCAACGGTACCAGCGTCCTCGCGGGCAACAACACCTATGGCGGCGCCACGACGGTCAATGCCGGCACGCTTGATATTGGGGGAAGTAGCTCGACGGGTTCGGTCACTGGGAGCGCGCTCGTGCTCGGCGGTGGCACATTGAGCTATACCACCACTGGTTCCGGGACGCAGACTTTCACCGGTACGACCTTCACCTCCGGGCAATCGACGATTAATGTCGTTTCCGGAGATACGGTTGCTTTGAAAGCCATTAACCGCGGTATCGGTAGCACGATCGATTTCGGCAACAGCGCCGGTTCAGTCTCTACCACAAGCACCGGTACCAATGGCATTCTTGGCGGCTATGCCACCTTTCAGGGCAACACATGGGCGGTCGGCGGCGGCGTCATCACGGGTCTGGCCAGTGGCAGTTACACGGCGGCTACGGCGGGAACGACGGCGGTTAGTAGCACAAACAATATCGATTTTCAAGCCAGCAACACGACCGCCTGGGCGGGGACGCAAACCCTCAACAGCCTGCGTTTTAACACCTCGACGGCCGGAACCCTGACTTTGTCCGGGACGCTGATTGACGGAACCGGGGGCATCTTGGTGACGAGCGCCGTTGGCAGCAACCTCTCCACTATTACCGGAGGCACACTCGAAGGCGCGAATGGCCAGGATCTGGTTGCCATTGTGAACGACGCCGGTGGCCTGACGATTGGATCGATCATTGCGAACAACACGGCATCCACAGGTCTGACCAAGAGCGGCACCGGTACCCTTACTCTCACCGCCGCTAACACCTATACCGGCGCGACGACGATCGATGCGGGAACGCTCATTCTCACCGGCACAATCACCAGCTCCAGCTCAAGTGTCACGACCGTCGCCAACGGCTCGGGCATCATTTTGGAAACCAATACCGGTGTGATTAGCGGCGCCTCCACGACGTTTACACAGAGCAGCAACGGTACCAGCGTTCTCGCGGGCAACAACACCTACGGCGGAGCGACGGCCGTCAACTCGGGTACGCTGACTCTTTCCGGCAGTAATTCGACCAGCAGCGTAACAGTCGGCGGTTTGAATGCTGCCACCGTTGCTACCTTGAATATCAACAACGCGGGCGCGATAGGCACCGGTGCGCTGACAATCAACGCCGGTAGCACGATTGATAATACGAGCGCCACCCCCGTGACACTCGGAACCAATAGCGTCGCTTTCAGTGCCTTCACCTTTGGCGGCACGAAGGACCTGAACCTCGGCACAGGAGCTGTAACCGACAGTTCCAATACCGGTGCGATTACCTTGAATGGCATCAATAGTCATCTCACCATGGGCACGGTTACCGATACCCAGAGCGGTACTAATATCGGCTTAACCGTCAACGGTGTTGGCAATACCCTTACGCTGGGGGGCTACAATATTTCTGGCGGCAGTGCAAAGAAGAATTTGACCGTGAACGGTACGGCGAATGTCGCGATCACGGGCGTTGTTGCCGACAGTAGCGGCTCCGGCACATTAAGCACCCTGACCTATAGTGGCACCGGCACCCTGGCTCTCTCCGGCGCCAATACTTACACGGGTGGCACCACGATTAACTCCGGTGGTCTCATGGTCAATAACACCCTAGGTTCGGGTACCGGCACCGGAGCGGTGGTGGTGAGCAGTGGGGCGACCCTGGGTGGTACCGGCACGATCAACACCAGCGGAGTTGCCTCTGGCAAGGCGGTCGATATCGCCTCAAACGCAATCCTGAGCCCGAGCGGTGGAGTAACAACCGGTTTCTCGCACCTTCACCTGACGCTGCAGTCCGGTTCGTCGGCAACATTGGAAGCAGGTTCCAAGCTCGCCTTCAATCTGGGTTCGGCCACTGCCACAAGCGATGAAGTTTTGGTGACCGGAGGAACGCTGGCCTTGAATGGCCAGAACTTCAGCAACTTCACCTTCAACGCGCAAAGCGGGACGACTTCCGGTACCTATACCCTGATCGACAGCACGGGTGGAATCACGGGATTGCTCGGCACGTCACTGACGGGCACCTTCGATGGCGGTCTTTATACCGGCACGCTGTTCCTAAGTGGGAACGACCTCGACCTGACCGTCGTGGCGAGCGTTCCTGAGCCAAGTACTTGGGCGATGATGTTGGGCGGACTCGGCCTGCTACTGATCATTCAGCGCCGCAGAAATCGCCTCAATTCATTGAATCGTACGATCGGTTAAAGTCAAAGCGCGCAGGCCCAGTGCCCCATGGTGCACAATAAACCTGCCGCTTGTTTTGGATTATTTTTCATGAAGTTCCTTCCCCGTTATAGACTTATTGGCTCAAGCATTTGCCTTGCAGTTTTCCTCGTTTCTCCTTTGAAAGCGGAAACCCCCGTTCCGCCCGGATTGCCGCCGCTGACAATTCACGGCGAGGACTTTGTCGATGCCTCGGGGCATCCGGTGAAGTTTTGGGGCGTCAACGTGGTGGCGCTTTATCCGGACCACGCCACAGCGGATGCCCTGGCGGCCAACCTCGCTTCGTTGCAAATTAATCTCGTTCGTCCTCATCATATTTTGCGTTTGGGCAAGGATTGGAATCCGACCATGATCAGCGGTTCTCTTCTGACCTATCAGAAGGACTCGCGGGAGTTTGACCCGGATGCGCTCGACCGTTTCGACTACCTCAATTCGGCTTATCGTCGCAACGGCATTTACCTGGCCTTTTCCGCCCATTGGAGTCGGACTTTCACGCCAGGAGATGTCGATATTCTTCCCACAGCTGACCAGAAGGACCATGACGCGTGGGTGGCGTCGATGACGGAACTCAATGGATGGGACTGGAAAAAAGTTGGCGATAACTACAAGAACCTGCCCGCCATTGACGAGCGGTGTGCGTTGCTGATGGAGGAGTTCAACAAGAAGTTGCTGACCCATGTCAATCCGTACACGGGCACAAGCTACGCCTCGGATCCCCAGGTCTTGACTTACGAAGTGGTCAACGAAGCTTCCCTGGAATATTCCATCATCTGCAACAATCATTTTCCCGATTACTTTCAGGCCGAGCTTGTCGCCAAGTGGAACGCGTTTGCCACGGCGGCGGGAATTGCTCCCGGCGATCTCTACAAGCCTGCCGATCAAAAAACCAAAGAGATTCGCGCGCAGTTCCTGCGGAAATTGGATCAGGATTATTTCGAGCGGATAAAGGCGGTGATACGAGGCACGGGCTGCAAGGCAGCGGTCACTTACTCTAATCTTTTTCGGGGCGACAATGCGTCCGAGATGGAAGCCCAGGACGCGGACCAGATTGAAAACCACGACTACATGGATCCGTTGGTGGTGGGCGGCCTGGACGATGGCTTTACGTGGTTGACCAAGAATGCCTTGGTTGAAAAACCTTACTTTATCGGCGAGTTAAACCAAGCGGAGGGGGATGCCAATATTGCCCGCCAGGCGCCGACCCGCACGATGCTCCCTCTGGCGGTAAGCGCCTATGGATCGTTGCAAAACTGGACCGGTGTCGTCTGGTTTGCCTGGACACATGGCGGCAAGACGCTGGGTGAGGATGGCTGGTCCATCGATGAGGCGCGCTCAGCCAGCGAGGGGAGAATGCTTGACGACGGCATGATGATCGATCACATGCGCACGACCGGCCTCATCTTCCGGCGCGGTCTTGTGAAGAAAAGCAACGCTCCGGTCACGCTCTGGGTGGACGAGCCGGTTGCGGTGGGCGACTACGCCGGCCTGATGCGCGGCAAGTACAACTATCTTCCTGGTTGGCAGGACATTCATGAATTCCGCAAGGCCTTTGGCCCAGTGCCGGCGGATCAGCCTAAGGCTCCGTGGATGACGCAGTCCCCAACCAATCCATTGGTTTCCGATACGGGTGAAATCATCAAGGACATCGACCGCAAGCAATTGACCGTCACGGCTCCCGAAGCCGAGGCGTTCAGCGGATTTCTCGACGGTAAACCGTTGGCCGGACCGAAGCACTTGATCTTGGAAGGCGACAAAAATTTCGCCACAGTCGTCGTTGTGGCCGACGATAATATGAACCTCGAAGTCAGCAGCCATCTGATTATCAGCCGGACCGGTCTGGATGCATCCAATGCCGATTCCGCCATGCCGGTCGTTCATCTGGCCGGGCTGAAACCGGCCTCAGGTGATTTGCATTGGTACCTTGAGCTCACTCGCCCTCGTGCGACGGCCGCGATGGTCAAGGCCTTTGGCGGTGGTCAAGCGGCTCTCCAGTTGAAACCGGCTGCTGATGGCAGCCTTGAGTTACCCCGGGTCGATTGGCACGAATGCGAGCTCTACTTGCGCAAATAATCCGAAACTATTTTTGACGAAAGGTTGTCCTATTCTTATTACGATGCCAGGCGAACGGGGACCAAGCCCGAGTGGAGATGATGTTATGTCTCATAGTGTGAATTCATATGCGCCGCTGAACTTCGGGATGGTTGGGCTCAATTTTGGTGGATATATCGCTGACACGCTTTCCCACAAACCGACCGGAGACCTCTTCAAGTTGACCGCCGTTTGCGACATGGATGCCGCCAAGGCGGTTGATTTCGGTCGTCGTCGTGGAGTGAAGACGTATGTCGATTTGGATCACATGTTGGCCGATGACGATATCCAGGTCGTCGGTCTTTTCACCGGACCGGCTGGTCGCGCCGAACTCTTGCGACGCATTATTCGCAAAGGCAAGGACGTCATGACCACCAAGCCGTTCGAGCTCGATCCCGTCGCTGCCCGGAGCGTGTTGGAAGAGGCGCAGTCCCTGGGCAGGGTCATTCACCTCAATTCTCCTCCGCCCGAAACACCGGCCTATCTTCAACAGATCCAGCAGTGGCAACAGGAGTATAACCTGGGGCGTCCGATTTATTGCCGGGGCGAGGTGCTTGTTTCCTACCGGGAAATTCCGGATGGTCGTTGGACAGACGATCCGGCCCGTTGTCCGGCGGCTCCGATCTTCCGTCTTGGAATTTATGTGATCACGGATTTGATTCGTCTGTTTGGCCGTGTCCGGGAAGTGCAGGTCCTTAGCAGCCAGATTTTCACGCAACGGCCCACTGCGGATAACGCCCAACTCAATCTCCTTTTTGAAAACAAGGCCTTGGGAAGCGTCTACGCGACTTTTTGCGTGGATAATGGCCAGCACTATGGCAACTCCCTAGTCCTCCATTACGAAAGAGGTACCATTTATCGTAACGTCTTCCCTGTTGCCTATGGCCGGGCCGAGGCAACATCACGGCTTCTGTTGGCAGCCACACGTGATCGATGTGAGGTCGTGATAAAGGAATTGGAATTGCCGGAGATATCGGGAAGTTACCAGTGGGAAGCCTTTCACAGCGCCATTACCAAGCGCCGGTCCGTACCGATCCCGACCGATGATATTGTTCACGGCATCGACGTTATCGCCGCCATGGCCCGGGCCGAGCAGAGCCGAAAAACGGAAGTCGTCTGATCCCTTGGGTTATTCCCACTGCTTGCGGCTGCAGTCTGTAGCGGCGGTCTATGACCGTCGTTGTCAGCAGGATCGGCGCTTCAGCATCGACTTCCCTCATGCAAAAACAGAGAGAATCGTGTCACCGTTTTCGCTGGCACGCTGACACTACAATCCCCGCTTCTCCATCAGAAGCGTCAAGTCAACAAGGCGATTGGAAAACCCCCACTCGTTGTCGTACCATGCAAGAACCTTGACCAGCTTGCCGCCGATGACCAACGTCGAAAGCCCGTCTATGATGGACGAGCGCGGATCCCCTTGGTAATCGCACGATACCAAGGGCTCGTCGCTATAGCCCAAAATGCCTTGAAGAGGGCCTGACTCCGCAGCCTTGCGAAAGGCCGCGTTTATCTCAGCGACGGTCACTTCGCGCCTTAAGGTGACAGTCAAGTCGACAATGGAAACCACGGGCACCGGAACGCGCAGGGAATAGCCGGTCAGGCGTCCATCGAGCTCCGGGATAACCTTGCCGAGCGCTTTGGCGGCTCCGCTGGGGTAGGGGACGATCGAGAGGGCTGCGGCGCGAGCTCCACGCAAATCATTTTCCGGTTGGTCGTGGAGCGCCTGGCTGTTGGTATAAGCGTGCGTGGTGTTCATCAAACCGTACTCGATGCCGAAGGTCTGGTGGAGCACCTGGGCCACCGGCGCCAGGCCGTTGGTGGTACAGCTCCCATTGCTGACCACTCGGTGGCGAGCCGGATCGTATTGATCGTGGTTGACTCCCATCACCACCGTGATGTCGTCGTTTTTCCCCGGCGCGGAAATGATAACTCGCTTGGCTCCGCCCTTCACGATGTGCACCTCAGCCTTGGATCTATCGGTGAAGAAACCCGTCGCCTCGATCACGATGTCCACGCCAACGCTCTTCCAAGGGATCGCGCCCGGATCGCGTTCTGAAAAGACACGGATGGGCCTGCCATCGATCAATAATCGGTCTTCACCAGCTTCGACCTTGGCGGCCAAGGTGCCCGAGAGCGAATCGTATTTTAAGAGATGAGCCAACGTCTTGCTGTCCGTCAAATCATTGATCGCCTCGACTTGAAAATCGCTTCGATTGAGAGCGGCGCGCAAGACATTCCGACCGATTCTTCCAAATCCGTTGATGCCGACTTTTACCATATTGTGCTCCTTTGTTATCCTCTTTCTATAGGATAGGCTTAGGAAGCGAATGGCGTAAAGGACGTTAAAAGATCAATTTAGGCCAACGTGCGGGCACCAAAGCGATGACGGTATTCCGTAGGAGTGAGCTGAAGATTCCTTTCGAAAACGCGGCGCAGGTTCAGGCTGTTGCCGAATCCAGTTGCCGCTGCCACTTGCTCGATCCCCTCCGAACCTTGTTCGAGGCGTTGCCTGGCTGCATCCAGACGTGCCTCCTCGACATACTTGGCAGGTGTGGCACCTGTCTCGCGGGTGAAGACCCGCGTAAAGTTGCGCGGGCTCATCGCAACTCGATTAGCCAGTTTCTCCACCGACAAATCACGGGCGAGATGTTCGAGAATCCAAGATTGGAGATCACGGATTGGGCTCGGATTTTTGGCTTGGTTCAGGAGATAGCGGCTGAATTGGGATTGTCCACCGGGCCGACGCAGGAACATGACCAGGTCTTGCGCCACATCGCGTGCCAGAGTGAAGCCATGATCGTCTTCGACGAGGGCCAAGGTGAGATCAAAACCAGCACTGACGCCGGCGGAAGTCCAGATCGATCCGTCCTGTACATAGATCGGACCTTTTTCGACTTTCACCTTGGGAAAGCGCGATTGCAGCAGATCCAGCAACCGCCAATGCGTAGTAGCCCGGCGACCATCAAGCAAGCCGCTTTGAGCCAGGAGAAAAGCTCCTCCACAGACGGAAACGACGCGACGTACCCTGGGAGCCGCGCGTCGAACCCAATCCGCGACCCCTGTCGCTTCCTCTTCGGTCTGTCCCCTGCCAGTAATAATAATCGTGTCCCGCCTCTGTCTGGGATCGAGATCCGAAAGCCGACAATCCGCCAGTAGGCTCATTCCTGATAACCCCTGCACGACGCGATGAGGTTGGGTGGCGGCAATCGTTACTTGGTAAAGTTGCTTGTGCGAATCCTTCGATTTCAAGCGGTTGGCTTGCATCAAAATGTCGACGATGCCAGCCGCCTCAAACAGCATACCTCCAGCAGGGACAATGATCAGAACCGATTGCATGTCCTTAAAATACATTTTGGACAAAATAAGTCAGCGCGCAACTTGCCAGCCATAGGCCACCCAGCTTGAGCTCGCCATACCATTGACTGTTCGCTTGGCATGAGCCTTATCGGAAAAGTTCCTGAGAACGCGGCGGCCACCGACGTAATACGCGAGTTGGTAGAGGGGTTTCCCGCGATTGCTCGACTGATAGAGTTTGATCGTTTGCTGCCTATTTGTTACTAGTGTCGCAATAACTTGATGGCGAACCATCAACCAATCAGTGTTTGCTATGCATTTCGCTATGCAGCACCGCGCCACTCGAGTAAGTGGCTATCAATTCAACATTTCTGCTGCTGTCTATGACCCCGACGGCGAAGCAAAAGGCACGACGGTCACCATGGAGGTCCAGTTCATACAGTTGGTAGCCCGCGATCGCCGAGCGCGGGTCGGGGACGCAGACCGTCGCCCGACGGTCGACGGCTACCACGGAAAAAAGACACTGCCGCTACGGACTGCGGCGGCCACTTCAACTCGTCCGCTCAATCAATTGGTCCACGGAAACCAGGGCCACATCGACGGTGCCGAAAACATTGGTCGTGTAACAGATATACTGATCGTTCAGGCAAAACTGGGGATGCGGATGAACGTGATAGGCGCGACGAGGAAAGCTCAGGGGGGGCATCTCCGTCACAATGCTAATTTCGCGGCCTGATTTAATATTGAAAAAGGCGACTCGAAATTCGCTTCCGGTGGGGCAGATGTCACCGACAAGATACTGGCTCTTCTGATCGTTGTGCGAATGGGTATGACCGCTCGGCCATACGTTGGTCCGTTCGCCAGTGAGGATATTCACTTTTTCCGTTCCCTTCCTGTAATCGATGAACCAGACGTGAATGCCGTCGGCGTCCCACCATTCGTGGCCCCGCCAGTCTGAGGACAAAGGGGCATCGGGACAAACAGGCCGTTCCTTTTTCCCTCGTTCAAGCAACCACATCCTATCTTCTGTCGTGCCCGGTTCTCCGGTTGCCGGATCGAACCAACCGTCTTGGGCCATTAGGATTAGATTGGGATCGGTGGGACTGAACTGCGCGTGATTGTAGCAGCGATCAAACTTTTTCCAGAGACGAAAGGGAGTCGTCCCGTCAATGGGAAGATCACCCACAAAACAATCTGCGCCGATCAAGGCGTCGATCGCAAAGGACTTTTTATCAGCCGATAGAGTCAAATGCGTGGCGATGCGCAAAGGCCTGCGGTTGTTCGCCAGCTCTGCAGGGAAATCTCCGACGCGAATGGTCGGATCATTAGGGAGAGGGCCTCGTTTCCAGATGGTCAGTCCCGAAACCCAATAAATTTCGCCGGTGACTTTATCGACATAAGGCGAGGCATCTGAGAACAGCGTTTCGGGATAATGACGAAGTGTCTGTTCCTCGAAATCAACTACCGCCAATTGGTTGCCGTAATAGGCATCGCCGCTGGGAGGAAAAGCACAGTACAGCCAAAGATATCGTCCATCGTCGGTCAGGCTTGTGTTGGTAAAGTAAAACGACTTTTGAAGAGGGGCCACGCGCTTGGACAAGACAAGGCTTTCGACGCCCGAAATCGGATCTTTCCAGCGGGTAAACAGAGGGGATTGTTCAATGGAAGGCTGGGTCATATTCGTTGAAGAGAGGTAAAGTCACGGCGTTTGGGACGAAGGGGTTGTCTGTCCTTGAAAGAAAGAGGCCGGCAGCAGGATTGTCTGGGGAAGTCCCTTCGGATGGCTCATCCGGTGGACGAGTTGCTGTAGTGCATTGTAGCCGACGAGCTCGCTATCGACCTCAGTCGAGGTCAACAGCGGCAGATTCCCATGACGAACATGCGGATGACGATGAAAACCGGTCACGGCGACGTCTTCCGGAATGCGTACCTTGCGGCGAAGAAGCTCGGCGCATAAGTCGTAGCCAATAAAGTCATCGGCACAGACCCAGCCTCGAATCCCTTTCTCCATGCCGGCTATGACGCAATCGGCCATTCGGCTGGTTTCCTCGCTTAACGCAGCCAGGTCAAGTTGCACCACATGGTCTGTTGCCATCGGTATATTCAAGGCAAGGAGGGCTTCCAAATAACTGGCGAATCGGGAACGGGACCAACTGATGGACGGATCCAGGCCAAGAAATCCAATCTGCTCATGGCCGAAGGACTTCAGGTGCTTGACCAGGGAAAACAGGCCTCCGGTGTGGTCGATGCCCAAAACGTCCAAGGGCGTTTCAGGATAGGCATGGACAATGGAAACCGTGGGAAACTTGCTGCTGATCTTTTCGACGATTTTTTCCGGCCAGCTATAGACAAGAATGATTCCTGAAATCATCTCCTCGCGCATGGACAGGGGCAGGTTGCGGGGAGCTAGAAGCTCGTGGCAGGTAGTTCGCGACGCATGATGAAAATGCAGGGAAATATTCAGATGAAGGGAGGCCCGACTCAGTCCCGCCATGTAGCTGGAAGGGGTCTCCTCGCCAACGGTGAGGATAAGGATATGCCGCGACCCTGGCTTGATGGTCTCGTTCCTCCGAGTTCTCGAACTATATCCCAGCAATTCCGCTTCACGAAGAACCTTCGTTCGCGTGTCCGGATGTATTCCAGGAAGATCTCGCAAAGCGCGGGAGACAGTCGATATGGCGACTCCGGTTTTTTTCGCAATGTCATCCAGTCCAACAGAAAGGCCGTTTGGGATCATTTTCCAACTTTCTTACCCTTTTAGGTCACCAAAACAAAAATAGACAATTTATGAGAAAATACAAAGAAAATTATAGCAAATAAATGCGGTTATGGTGCATAATTTTTGCTTTCTCGATTAGAGAAAGCCATCAAGTATTGGAAAGCAATGCCAAGCCCCCGTATTTATAGGCGATTGCAGTCGATGATCTTAGCGAAGGGAGCAGGGCCCGGCACTTCCTGCCTATTCTCTCTTGTCCCTGTGACTTCTCTTTTCAAACGATGGTTAGTCGGCGATAAGTCAAACGTCACCCTTGCATGAATTTCTCTCCGATCGATTACGTCGTCTTGGCGGTGCCTTTGGTGGTCGTCTTTTCTGTGTCGATCTACCTGCAACGCTATATGCGAAGCGTGGCTGATTTTTTGGCTGCCAATCGAAGCGCCGGTCGGTACCTGATTTCTACATCCATGGACGCAGGCGGATCGAATGTGATGAGCCTGTTGGTCGCAATGGAGGTGTTTTCCCAAGTCGGTTTTTCGTTGACGTTTTGGGCCAATCTCACGGCGATTTTCTTTTTTTTCCTAGGGATACTGGGCCTGGTCAGCTACCGGTTCCGGGAAACCCGGGTGCTGACTTTTCACCAGTTTTTCGAGGTGCGCTACAGCAAGGGAATCCGCGTGTTCGCCAGCTTTCTCAATGTCTTTTCCGGGATCTTCAACTTCGGGATCCAGCCTGCGATTGTGGCCCGTTTCTTTGTCTATTTTTGTGGCATGCCCGAGGTCTGCCACATTGGCGGGGTGGAAGTCCCGATGTTTTTACCGGTCATGCTGGTTCTGATGGGTGCCTCTCTTTTCTTTGCCCTGACTGGAGGGCAGATCAGCGTCATGGTGACGGACTGTCTGGAAGGGGTCATATCCGCGATCTTTTATCTGATCGTTGGGATTTTTATTGTTTGCGTCCTGTCGGTTGCGCAGATGCGGGGAGCGCTTCTTTCCGGTCCGCCGGGGGCCTCTTACGTCGATCCGTTTGACATCGGTTCCCGTCCCGATTTCAACGCCGCCTATATCTTCTTCGGCTTCTTTCTCAGCCTCTACTATTTTCGGGGCAATGCCTGGTCGGGAGGCTTTGCCGCCGCAGCCAAATCGGCCCACGAACTTCGCATGGCCCAGATTCTGGGCAACTGGCGGGCGTTGAGCTATGGCCAGATGGGGGTGCTTGTTTCGATTGCCGCATTCACAGTCCTGCATCATCCCGATTTTGCGCATCAAAGGGACGTGGTCGCGCAGGGTGTACAAAACATTTCCCATCCTACCTTGCGAAGCCAGATGAGCCTGCCAATGGCGTTGGGCCTTCTGTTGGCGCCGGGCTTCAAGGGGGCATTTTGCGCGATTTTGCTTTTCGGCGTCCTGGCGGCGCAGAGCGGGCAATTACACGGCTATGGCACCACGTTTTTGCAGGATGTGATCCTACCGTTACGAAAAAAGCCGTTCGAAGCGAAAGCCCATATCTGGTGGCTAAGGGTGACCATTCTGGGGATCGCGGTATTTGTCTGCACTTTTAGTTACTTCTTCAAGCCAGTTGAATACCTGACCATGATTGTCTCCCTGATCGGGGCGATCTATCTCGGTGGCGTCGGCCTGGTCGTTTGGGGTGGGCTTTATTGGAAGAAGGGAACGACGGCAGGCGCGTGGGCGGCCATGTGTATCGGAGGGGTCTTGGGCGTTGTCTTCAATCTGGTCCAGGAACTATGGATACCGTTGTGCCACTTGCTGACGACCTGGTTCGGTCCGGTGGGAGCGGTGGGGCGTTTTTTGGCCGCGTATCCGGAGCGCAGCCCTTTCAACGGTCAGGAACTTACCGCAATAACGGCGGCCACGGCCGGTATCGCGTACATCGTCGTTTCGAAGATGACATGTCGCGAAGACTTCAATATGGATGCGATGCTGCATCGCGGCAAATATCGCATTTCCTCGGAGGATATTGTGGTTGTGAGTTCCAAGAAGAAATCGTGGTATGCCCGGCTATTCAATATCGACGAGCATTTCACCCCCGGCGACAAGACACTCACCGTGATTACCGTGGCTTGGACGTTCTTCTGGAATGCCGTGGCGATCGGCATCGTGATCTGGACGCTGGTGGTAGGCCGTCTGTCTCCGCGGTGGTGGTTCAACTACTCAATGATCACCGGTGTTTGGGTGACGCTGGCCATTGGTTGCGTGACGACCGTCTGGTTCACCGTTGGTGTAACGCGGGACTTGAAAGCGCTTGTCATCTCGCTCCGAAAAGCCAGGCGGAACGATGCGGACGATGGAACAGTGCGTGGTCACCACAACACGGGCGAGAACCCGATCGTCGAAAGCGCCACAGAGATTAAATAAAACAAACCAGGGCAAGCGTCGGAAGATTCTAACTTTCATCATCTTAACTCATAAATCGTCGGTTAATTTGGTTTGCAATTTTGTCTTTCCAATTGCCGATTTTTTCGCAAAATCAAGTTGATTTAGTATAGGTTTTTTAACATTAAGATTGTGACAAAGAGTGCTTCTCCCGTTGCCTTGGAAGATATTGCCAAAAGTTTGGGAATCGCTGTATCGACAGTCTCTCGAGCTTTAAGGGAACTTCCCGGCATTCACCCGACCACGCGTGCCAGAATCGTGGAGCAAGCCGGGTCGATGGGCTATGTGGCTCCCCGGAAACGTAAGGGAGAGACGCCTCAGCCACGCAATATTCTCATGCTGACGCTCGGCGCCGATGAACCACCGGCGGGGTACATGGCGGGAATGAGCCGGGTTGCGCCCGCTTTTAATTTTTCTCTCCAGTCCCATGTCTCGTCTCATGAGGACAGTTGGAATGTCCTAGACCCGAAGTATCAACCTCCCGCGCTGAAAATGGGATTGGTGGCGGGAATCATCCTTATTTACAAATGGCCCGAGGAAGTGGTGCAGGCGCTCAGCCGGAAATGGCCCACCGTGTCCATCGTCATGCATTACCCGGACATCCCCATTGACGTGATTGGCATCGACCATCTCAGTGGAATGTTTCCCCTCGTCAAACACTTGCAGCGGACCGAGCATAAACGGATTGGCTTTTTTGGTTTACGTCCCGACTTGAGTTGGGCGCGATCGCGATTTGCCGCCTATGCCGAGGCGATGACGGCCTATGGATTGCCGCTTAATCTCGAGGATGTGGTGGAGATTCCGGATACCCGGTCTGTTGTCACTTTTCCGTTTCTGGATGAAGGTGCCTTCGAAAAAGTGGTTCAAAAAATTGGACAGGGCGTGCGCGCCTGGGTATGCGCCAATGATGTGATCGGTAATTCGCTTTGTGCGGGATTGCTTCGCCGGGGAATACGCATTCCAGATGATGTGGCCATTACGGGTTTCCACCGCCGGCAATACCCTTGGGCGCATCTACCCCAACTGACCACGACTGAAATCAGGGACGATTTGCTCGGGGAGACCGCACTGCAACGCATGATGCATCGTTTGGACAATCCCACCGAAACGCCCCGCCTGATTCTTATGCCTTGTAAGTTCTTTCAAGGCGAAACCACCTCGCTTCCCGCTAATAAACCGACGCAAGCGATGGAACCGTTGCCCATTTAAATCTCTTGGGTTGAATTCCCCGAAGCTTGTTTTGGCTTGAGGAATGCAGGTCCGAGACATCCCCCGTTACCAGTTCGACACGTTGTTTTGCAAGGTGTGAAGCTTTCGATTTGTCACGCACGATACCTCTGATTTTTCCCTCGCCGCGAGCAAAGCTTGCGCGGTTGCATCTCCAACGTTTCCTGTAATTCCTAGAATGGTAAACATAAAGCTCCTTTCTTTTTAGTCCTGTTTCAATGTGTGTTTTGGCTCTCGGAACGATATTTGAGAGCCGTCAACCACCAATGATGTCCGTCATACATGGCAGACGGTTGTTCGAGGTTGTACTGGATGGCGGATGGGCCAATCTGGGTCTCTTCGGTGATGACTTCGCATCCGTCGTCTTTGGGTACAATGAGCCAGGTATGGTAGGCACGAATTCCTGTTCCTCCTCCAAACCATCCGAGCCGTTGATTGGGGATGAATTCATGGACGGTGCTTTTGATGGGAAAACCAAACGTTTTCCATGTGAATTCCACATCCGCTTCCAATTCGGTTTTTGCACCACCTGCAATTTGCATGTCCGAGGAGTTTGAATACCACTTCGGCCATTCCGTCGCTTTGACGAGGTTTTGCCAAATCACATTGGCCGGCGCTTTGATAAAAATCTCGTTATGGACAAAGGCGTCGACTGTTTTGGGCTCGAAGCCCTGGGGCCAATGAATTTCGCTGCTGGCCTGGCTCAAATCTTTGACAGGCCTTGCACCGGGATCTGCGGCCACTCCGGCAAGTGGTTGTAAAACAGCAGTCGCAACAACTAATGTAACAATGGAGGTTTTCATAAACATATATCGTTCACTTTTTGAATTTTGTTAATTACCACGGTAGTTTTTAGCCAAGATGGGAATACTTTTTGAGCTTGCCCGCGATATTGAAGGTTTGAGCAAGTCTTCAAGACCAACGCGGCGCAGAAGTTCCTGCCGGACACGATCAGCAACGCCATTGACAATCTCGGCACCATCTTGAGCCGGATCAATGTGGACGCGGAAGGGGCGTTTGCCAAACGGAAGGTCAATAACCTTCACGATGGCATCGGCAACGGCGGACACATCCGCATCCGCTGGCACCAGTTTGGCAAATCCCTCGCGGATTTCCTCGCCGAATCCTGCATACGGCCCTGACTCGTATTCGGCTAGTCTTGCCGTGTCGTCGGGAGAACCGGCATTTGCGAAATGATTGGTTCCCGAGGTGAAGGCGCCTGGCACAATGATGGACGTTTCCACGCCCCAGCGAGCCAGTTCTCCGGCGTAGCTCACCGCCAAAGCATCCATCGCGGCCTTGGCTGCGAAGTATGGCGCCAGATATGGAGGTGTTCCTCCTCGGGTACTTGTGCTGGACACCCAGACCACTAGCCCTTGACCTTGTTTGCGGAGTTGCGGCAGTGCCGAACGATTCACCCGTTGCGTACTCAGAACATTCACGTCGTAGAGTTCAGCGAGTTGCTCTGGCGTGAACGCTTCAGCAGGACCAAAAACCATGTGCCCCGCGTTGTGAATAACCACATCCAAGCGACCACATTCTGCGATGATGGTTTGAATCGCGGCATCCGAGGATTCTTGAGACGCCACGTCGAGTTCGACCGCACGCAGGTCCACATTGTTTTCCGAAGCAAACTTTTGCACTTCCTTGACCTGTTTTGCATTGCGTCCGGCGGTGCCGCGCATACTTGCATACACCGTGTGTCCCGCATGGGCCAGGGCGCGGGCGGCGAGGGCTCCAAAACCACTTGATGCGCCAGTAATGAGGATGATTGATTTCATATAATTGATCTCCAAGGTGATTGTGATTGTTAGTTTTAGATAATGCCGCCATTGGCACGAAGAGTCTGGCCGTTGACCCAGCCGCCGTCGGGACCGACGAGGAAGGAAACCGTTGCCGCAATGTCCTCCGGCTGTCCAAGCCGCTCCAGCGGGGGCATTTTGGCAAGATGCGCGATCTGGTCGTCCGTCTTGCCTTTCAGGAACAGGTCGGTTGCTGTCGGGCCGGGAGCCACAGCATTCACCGAGATGTTGCGTCCGCGAAGTTCCTTCGCAAAAATGTTCGTCATCGTTTCGACGGCCGACTTGGTCCCGGCATATACCGAATAGCCGGGCATCGCGAGCCCCACAACGCTGGTGGAAAAGTTGACGATGCGTCCGCCTTGACGCAGCCGCTTCGCCGCTAAACGCAGGGTATTGAATGTGCCCTTCACATTGATGGCCAGCAAACGGTCAAACAGTGCATCATCCGTGTCTGCCAGCGGGACAAGACCCGGCTGCATGATACCGGCATTGTTGACGAGGACATCCAAGCCGCCCAAGGTCGTTTCAATCTGGTCGAACATGGCCGCCACCTCAGCCGTGCTTGAAACGTCGGCTTGAATCGCCATAGCCCGTCCGCCCGCAGCTTGAATTTCCTGAACTACCGCGTTTGCATCCACCACCCGTCCGGCATAGTTAATGACGACTGCGAATCCGTCCGCAGCCAGGCGCTTGGCAATGGCCGCGCCGATGCCACGTGAAGAACCGGTTACGAGCGCTACTTTTGACGTATTTGATTGAGTGTTTTTCATGTTCGTACCTTTCGTTTTTGTGTTTGGTGTTACGTGTCTCTTAACGTCCTCAGCATGACATCGCCGTGATTTTTCTGTAGCCGTTCAATGTGAATATCGGCTATTCAGAAACTGTATGACCGCATTCGAAGACATCTCGCTGCTGCGCGCCTTTGTGTGCATTGTGGAAAGCGGCAATATTTCCGCCGGGGCGCGGCGTCTCAAAATTCCCCAGCCCACGCTCAGCCGTTACCTGCGCACGCTGGAGGAACACTGCGGCGCAGCCTTGCTGCGGCGTGATACCCACCGGATGAGTCTGACTGAGACTGGTCACCGTCTGTTGGCGGATGCACGGGCAATGCTGGCCCTGGCGGACGAAGCGGACCAGCGCCTGCATGAAGACCAAACCGCGTTACGCGGCCACTTGCGCCTGTTTGCGACTATTGACTCTGGACAGTCTATGTTCACGCGGCTGATAACGAGTTTCATTCAAGCCAACCCCGGCATCACGGCGGAATTGAGCTACACCAACCGCCCGTCGCGCATGATTGAAGAAGGCTGTGATGCTGGTGTTGTGGCTGGTGATATTACTGACGATAGCGTCATCGCCCGGCCAGCAGGCACGATAGAGCGTTATCTGGCAGCCTCACCGGCCTTGATTAAGAGCAGTCCCCCGGTGAAAGAGCCTGCCAGTTTGAAATCATGGCCTTGGCTGGTGCTTTCTGGTGCCCATTTCGGTGTCTCTGATAAGCTCACACTTTCTTCCCCAAAGAAGACCGATCAGACCATTCCCATGAAGCCCGTTTTTACCTCCGAAGGCGTCACTAGTCTGCGTGAAGCAGCCAAGGCAGGTCTCGGGATCACGGTCTTGCCGGCCTGGCTGATTCGAGAAGATATTGTCTCGGGAAAGCTCGTCCGCGTCCTGCCACAGTGGAATGCAAAAGCACTGCCGTGCCATGTCGTTTATCAAGGCCAGCGGATACTCCCGGTTCGCGTGCGTACATTTATTGATTTCGCCATCACCTATATGACGACAGAACTGCGTTCCAAAACGTAACACGTGCCCAAGTAGTGCTGCCACCGCTACTAAATTAAAGTTGAACTGGTGTCAGTGAAACTGCTCCAAGAATAGTGAAAAATACGGACTAGTTCCGGCCAAATTGTCTTGGTGTTGCCTCTCAAATACCCCATTGCATGTTCGGGGATAAATGCTTCGCGATTTATAACGCGGTAACAAGGGACCAAAAGCTGAAATGCTCATCGGGCATGGGGCGTCCGTTCGATGAGGGCTTTCAGTACTGCCTCCAAGGCAACGCTTCCCTTTCGTGAGCCCGCTTCTCCGCTCTCGAATTCGATCCAACCTTCGTTGAAGCCGTCCAGCATTCGGATCCGGGGAATCGGATTCCTCACACCTTGAGACTTAAAGAGAGCCTCCCATGACTCGCGCGGCACGGTTTCCATCCGCACCTGACGACCAAGGAGTGCGGCGAAAGTGGTCGCAATTTTGTTCGGCGTCACACGTTCCGGTCCCTCAAGTTCAACGACGCGCGAACCACTCCACGTTTCCTGAAGGAGTTCGGCGGCAACTCTCCCAATATCCGTTGTCGCCACCATGGGAAAGGCCTTGTCGAGCGGTTGCAGGAAACTCGGAATGACGCCTTGATCCCTTGCCGGAACCACATCCCAGCTTGCATTTTCCATGAACCAGGCTGGCCGTAGAAATGTTATCGGAATGGGCAATCCACTGATGGCTTTCTCAATGATGGTGTGTTGGATCAACAGGTTCGGCTCTTTCGCCTGGGCTCCGATTGTCGAGAGATAAACGATTCGCTCCGGATTTGCCTGCATCAAAACGGTGTGCAGAGTCTCCCCCATCTTATGGGCTTCTGGAAATTCAGGAAGTGGATCGAAATTCGGCGGCACGAGCACAAAGACTCCCTCCGCCCCACGGAATGCTTCGACCAGAGATGCTGCGTTCTCGAATGTTGCCAGGGCCACTTCACAGCCACGATCCGACCAGAGCCGCCCCTTGCCTGCGTCTCGCACCACGGCGCGAACTTTGTGTCCTTGTTTAAGCAGATTGTCAGCAACTGCGCTTCCAACCTGTCCAGTAATTCCAGTGATGGCATACATAAATGGATTCAGACCGGGTAGATGATTGGGATACGAATCTAATTTAGTCGGGAAAGATAAGGGATCAAGTTCTTTGCCGCAGGGGCATATCTTTTCACGGTGAAGTAAGCTTCACGGTATTGCTTGCAACAGCAGTAACCACTCTTCCGGGGTCGGTTTTATTACGCTGTCTCCCGTATTCCATGATTGTGGCAGTTCCGCTGACTGGCAAAGTCCCTCTCGCGGATTGAACCAGATGGTCGTGTAAAGCGAGGCGGATAGTTTTTTGACCAGCGTCATTTGGGTCCCGGCCAGGGAATAGAATAAAATCGTCTTCCCTTCGGCATCGGCGAGACACCAATTACGATCAGGTTCTGTCAGCCAATTATCGCGTGGAGAGAGTTTCATCAAAGTCCCAGCCAAATGCTCCCGCACGAAAGAATCGAAAGGCGTCTGGTCGGACTCGGTGCCTTGGGATTGTCCGGAAGCCGGATTGCGCATGAGGACTTGTGCGCCGCCAGCCATAAAAACGGGCAGTGGTCCAGCACCACCGTTCCAGGCAACGATGGCTTTATTCGGAAAGCGGTCCCGGTATTCCCGTGCCTGCCGATAGACATGCCATGGCGTCGTCGGGGGTGGGATGTCGCCATACTGCGGCCCAAATTGTTCGCTGGTCATTTCGCGAAAAGCGCGGTTCTGGTCGCCGCGTGGAGCCCAAGCTGTCCCGTCTGGCTGCGTCTGCCAGTAACGCATGTCTACCACGGCGATTTGTTCGGCGCGGACGGGGTCCTCGAGAATGGCGTCGGTGATATCTTTGCTGGTAATGAGGGCTAGTTTGACACGATGGCCCGTTTCGCGTTCCCACTCGGCGACGGTATCCAGGAAAAATTCCTGGAACGCAAGCGGGCCGGCAAACTGGTACGCGAGTGAGAAGATGACGTTGGGCGAAGCCCCAAGTTGGTCGAGATTATGGCGAATGTAAGCCCGATGCAGCGCCCGCCGGCCCGGGTGATCGACGTTATAAAACGAATCCGCCAAATGAATGGCGTTGTTGGCATCGAGCGGCGGAAAATCGGGAAGGCCCGTCTCGTTGATGCAATTGACCGGACGCCATGGAAAATCGACCCAATGCGACTGCGATTCGAGCACATTGTGGGTGTTATACAAATTATGATAAAGCACCAAGCCGTTCTGTTCGCAGAGTCGGGCGAATTCGCGCGTGCGCTCAAAATACCACGGGTTGAATTTGGTCAGGTCGTATTTGCTCAACCCGTCCCATGCCGTGCTTTGACCGCTCCGTGCCCAGGGCATTTCGTAGAATGGCGCCCAGACATTGGCGTCGGTACGGGCTGCGATCGAATGATCGTCACGCCGGCGATCATACCAAAGTCCCGGTCCGCCGCCGTAGAAGCACATGCCTTCACGTCGCATCCGCGCGGCCAGTTCTGGCAAGTCTTCGGTCAAGCCCGTTCCACTACGACCAGGCGCAAACCGGGTAATGCTCACCCCGGCATCTCGTCCCGCCAACGGAGAGAGTTGCCCCAACCACCATCCCCCATTCACTTGTCCACCCCACACCGCGCGCTCATTAATCACGAACCGGCCATTAATGATTTCCAATTTGGACGGGGTACTCGCGACGGTTTGCGACGGAGGCGCTTGCGGCCTTGTGAACTGCGGCATTTTTTCGACGTTTGATTCCGCATCACCTGCGCTGACAATTTTCTTCGTGGCAGGGGAAGTTTGCCTCTCGTCAGATCGATGAAGGACAACATTCCCGGCACCTTCAGGCCCTTGCACAACGATGTCGGTGGCGTCGCAATCAACCACGGCTGAATTCGCCGACGTCCAACCGGCGCCTTGGGTCCATCCGTCATCACGAGTAAGCCGAAGCCCCGCGCCCCGGATGCGAACGCGTTCATAGAGCACTCCGGAAGCCCAGCTTTCAAACGCACCGCTTGGGCCAAGAGCAGCCTCGGCCTCGCAATCACGAAAGACGTTCGGTCCGGCGGCACAAAAGCCGACGCTGAAATCGTTCAGTCCCGACTCCGCCGTGCATCTCTCCACCAGAATTTGCTCTCCATAAACGAGGAAGCTTTGCCGGCGATAGCCTCCGACTTCCGACACGGGCTTCTCGTTACGACAGCCCGCAACGGTGACTCGCCGGGCATGGGAGCCGACCCGCACGGCTGAACCGGCAAAATGTCGCGCGGTCACGCAGCGGACCCAGGCATCTTCGACATGGTCGAGCGCGATGGCAATCCACGCATGCTCTTCGTCCTTGGTATTGAGGGGGGCGTACTCGCTTTCGAGAATTAGATTTTCAATTCCGATCCGTGAAATGGGATGGCCCGTAACAATCTTTGCAATCGTTCCGCCGCCATAACGGTGCTCTAACGCCGTTGTGATCGGTGCGCCCAAGGTTATCGTTTTCGCGCGTGAATCGATGTCCGTGATCACGCGGTTCCACTGTAAATCGCGTGAACCGGGGCGCCAATGTTCGCGCAAATCGGCAAATAATCGGGTGGATTGGTCCATCCCGAGTGAGGCAATCCATTCTGCCGTGGAGGGCCGCTGAATCACGACGCGATCGCCAATTTTAAAGCCGACCGTATCCGCTACGGAAAACGCCCGACTTCCGGCAGGCACAATTTCGTCGGAGATTACTGTCCTTTCGGCAAGGCCGGGCCGTATCCCGGAATCTACTTCAATCAAGGTGCGGCGACTCTTGCCAGTCGCGATGATTCTCGTGGGATTCTTGCCAATCGTGTTGCCGCGAAGGACGATGCCCGACGTCGCGACGCGAAGCTGGCCTTCGACATAAAACGTGCCAGGTCCCAGGACGAGTGCGCCGCAAAAATCCGCTGTCACGCGAGACCGCGATGAGAGCTCATCGATGGCCGCCTGCAATAAGGCCGTATCATCGGATCCGCTGGGCTGGACCTGCAAAACAGCCGGGACATTCGGTAAAGGTTCTTTTCCTGCGCCGTAACCAACGAAAACAAACCCAACATCGAGCATGAAAGAAGACGCCATAGAAACGGAGTACTCAACCAGAGATGCGACAGATTAGCGACCCGAATACCTATTAACTGGCTTGCGTCCGGGCCACCCACTCATCGTGTCCCTTATATCAGTCTGCCCTATTTCCCTTTTCCGTAAACCTCGCCGTATTTGTCGCTGGCTTGATAATAGTAATAATAGTTGTCCTGCCCGAGACCTCGGCGGCGCGGCATTTTATTCATCACCACCCCAACGGGTCTAACGTTCGCCATTTTCAAGCTGTAGATGGCGCGCTTGATCGCCCGACGCGGAGTTTTCGCGGCGTGGAGCACCAAGCAAACCGACTGGATATACGGAAGGATCAAAAGCGTATCGCTGACCGAGTTGACGGGAGCACTATCGACGATGACGCGGTCGTAGGTTTTGACCGCCAGCTTGATGGCATCGGCAAAAGCTTCCGAGGCCAGAAATTCTGCCGGATTGGGGCAACGCCCTCCCGCCAGCAAAATATCGAGATTGGGGACGAAATCGCAATGAACCACTTCCTTCAAAGCAAGATCGTTGACGACATGCTCGACCAGGCCCGGACCATTATTCGGCAGTTGAAAGCGTGTATGCACCGCCGGACGACGCAAATCCGCGTCGATCAAAAGCGTTTTCAATCCCTGCTGGGCGAGCGAAACCGCGTAGTTGGAAACGGTGAAAGTCTTGCCCTCGGACGGCAGGGCGCTGGTAAACAAAATCGTCTTCCGCTGGTCTTCCTTGCCAATGAGCGCCAGCGTCGCCCGCAAATTGCGGATGCTTTCGGAGGCCATGCTGCCGGGATCTCTCAGCACCTCGATCGATTTATTGTCGGCGCCAGCTTTGCCCGCGCTACTGCTGATTCTCGATTTAACGTAAGCCTTATTTCCGATGTCGGGAGTAACGCACAGGACGGGAAGCCCCAGCGTTCGCTCCGTGTCGTCCACCGTTCGAAGCGAGCTATCCATGAAATGGATGCTCATGGCGGCGGCAGTTCCAAAGACAACGCCCAGTACGGTGGCCAGGGCCAGAATCAGAAGTTTCCTCGGCTTGCTCGGAGCCAGCGGTAATTGAGAAGGCTCGACCAATATCACCTCCGTTGGAGCTGATTCCTTGTTAACGGCGGCATCGCGCATCTGGCGGGTGATGTTTTCAAAGAGCGCGGTCTGGGTATCCTTGTCCCGCGTCAGAACATTCTGGCGGGCCTCGACCATCTTGATTTCATTCAGGATGCGGTCCTGGTCCGACAAGGTGGTTGCCTCCGCATCTCCCTGCGTCCAGTAAGCCTGCTCGGCTGTGGATTTCTGCCTGATCGAATTGATGGATGCATCAAAATCACGCAGGAGATCGGCGAGCAGATTATTGGCCTGGATCATCTTGGGATGCTTGTCCCGGTAACGCTGCTTGAGATCATCAATCACCTTGCTCTGATCGCGAACGCGGTCCCGCAACAAGATGGCGTCCTGATAAAGCTGAAGGGAGTCTTCGGCCTTTTGCAGGTTCGTTTTGACTCCGTCCAGTTGCTGCATGAGGAATGTCCCGGCGTGTTCGGATGTGCCGATTTGGTTGGAACTGGTTTCATTCAGATATTCCTCCACGACTGCGGCGGCTATTTTTTGTGCCATGACCGGCACGGGATGCAGCACGGTAACATCAATCAAACGGGTGCCGCGCCGAAGGCTGACCTTGATGTAGCGATCAAGCATCATGGCCTCTTGTTGGGGAGTCAGGTGTTCGGTGTCAGAACTGGCTTCCGGCAGAAATTGTTTGTCCCCTCCGATATCGGGACGCGCAATGACCTTCTCGTAGAGAGTGATGCGTTGCAGGTTTTGGACGATGGTGTTGAGTATTTCCTGCCCCCGGAGATCCTGTTCCTGCTGGTCGTCGGTTCCTGCGGTATAGAGCCGTGCTTCACGGGTTTCCACCTGCACCGTGGCGGTCGATTCGAAAAGAGGCGTCGCAATATTGAGATAGCCGATCGCCAGCAAAATAATGGTCAAAAAGCAGATGACGACCACCCAGAGCCTACTTAGCAAACTATGATAGATATCAGAAATGCTGAGATCCGATGGATCGTTTTCCGTTGAGGCAGCATTCATATCAAATAGGGGAGACTTCGCCCAAACCTAGCAGGCGACCGCTTGGTAAATCGACGGGATTTTTGATCAAAAGATACTTTCGGGAACGGTAATGGTATCGCCTGGCTTCACTAAAAACGGTTTCACGTTATCGTTCTTTTCGAGGTCCTTGGCATTCACCCTGAGGACAATATCCTTGCCGTCAACATTTCGCCGCACCGTCACGCGCCCCGGATCGGCGATGCGGGTAAAGCCACCGGCCATGGCCACCGCCCCAAGCAAATCCAGGCCGCCTTCTACCGGAAGCTCCATCTCACCCGGAGCCTTGACCTGTCCCAAAATCGTTATCCGTTGCTTGGCATATTCCATCAGGGTGATCCTGACCTGCGGATTGACGATATAATCCTTGTCCAGCATTCGCCGGATCTGGGACGTGGCCTGATCGATCGTCATCCCGTCGATTTTAAGGGAGCCGAGCAAGGGAAACGCGATATTCCCCGTCTTGGAGATGCGGGTCTCGGTTGTCATGTCTTCTTCTCCGAAGACCGTGATTCTGATCTCGTCATTTTTCTGCAAAATATAAGCACTATCAACCGCGATGCCGCTGCTGCCGCCACTGCCGCTGGAGGGTGACGGCGCACTAACCACGGGGGCGGGGCTGGGGGGCGCGGCAGGCGCTGCCGCTTGCGCCAAGAGAAGATCGGGGCAGAAAAGAAAGAGTCCCAGCAGCAAATAAAAGCCGAGTCTGAAAATCAAATCAGCGCGCTTTTTTTGTTTCATGGCGGCCAGTCTAACTCAATTTCCATCGAAATGGAACTCTGCGAGAAGTCGATCCGCCCGCAGCATCGCAACTCTCCAGCCTACTTATTGGGAGAGTTGATTTGATCCTGATTATTCACCGTTGCGGGATTGACCACGGCGTTATTGAGCGCATTGATGACCTGCGCCTGATTCAAGTTCGGCAGGGAGGTCGTGATCGCATTCGTGATGGCCTCGACTGCACCGGGGGGAAGCGTCGTGATTTTGCCAGTGGTGTTGTCGTAGCCTTGGCCGACCTTGACGCTCGCCACGAGCTTGCCATGCATGTCGCGGACGGTCACGATGCCATTCGCCACTTTTACCGTGAACGAGGTTCCGACGATACTGACTTCCCAGGAAGTTCCCTTGGCTGCGGCAACGCCGTAAGGAGTCGCGACTTGAAAGTCCGAATGTCCGTCCTTCTTGAACAGCGTGGAAATCAAACTGCCGTTTCTGAGGTTGAGCTGGATCTTCCGGTTGTTGCTGCCGTCCGCACCCTTGTTGAAATCGAGCTCGGAAATTTTCACCTGGCTATTCGGTTCGACAACTGTTCCCGCACCGGGCACCAGCGTAAGACCGACTACGCCGTCTGCACCCGTCTTGATGCTGTCTCCCGCCGGAAGCTTGGAACCCTGGGTGACTTGCACCGGCTTTCCCGAGGCATCCGTGACGACAACATCTCCCTTGATGGACGTAATCGTGGCAGGCACGTTTTCAGCCAGGACGATTTGAGGCAGAGCCAGGACGAGGAGACTGAGGCTTAGCTTCTTGATGAGCGTAAGCGGGAGGGGCGTGGTGTTCATAGTTTCCTTGTTTTTAATCGTTGGCAGGGGATTCGACGCAATCCTTTAATATTTGAAGCTTATCGTGCTTCCCACCTGATTATCATTAAAGCTGATTGAACTCAGGGTGGAATCATTGGCGCTATATTGATAGTAGGCCGTGACGGTCAAAAACTTTTCCGGGGCCCACTCGAGATAGGGGTGAATGTAATAGTAATTATCATTCCGCGCGCCGGTTGCTCCCACGGAGGCCGCGGTATAAGCGTCATTCTCATAACCGCCGTTGATGCCCGCATAGAAATTCTGCAGGAAATTCTGTTTGATTCCGGCGCTGATTCCGGTAGCGGTGTAGTTGGTTCCGCCGATGGCATAGGAGGGATTATTTCTCCGATATCCGGTCAGGTTCAGCTGCGTACCCTCGAATGGTGTCCAGTAACCGCCGATATCAAATATGCCGGTAACTTGATTTGAAACATTGGCGTCGAACTCCCGGACTTCGCCGCCCGCCGATGCTTTGATGGTCAGCTTTTCCGTTGCATTGTAGGTGGCATGGACCAGCCCCTGCTCCCAAGTCTGGCTGGGCTGACCGGGAAGCTCATCCGTTCCAATATTGGGCCCTACTCCCAAACTGATCTTGGGCGTGATCTGGTAAAGGAAGTAGATGCCACCCGACCGTTCATAATCGTTCGTATAACCCGGATTCTCATAATAAGACAACGTCTGGTTGACATTGGCCATGATGGAGAGTTTATCCGAATAATTGTAGCTCGCGCTAGCCGTCGTCGAATATGCATTGCTGACGACAATGGTACCCGCCTGGACTGAGGTATCGTTCAAGTGGACGTAGCTTTGCTCAAGAGAGAGCTTTAGCTTTTGGAAATTGTGCTCATAGAACATGTCCGCATTTTGATCGACGGCATCCTGTTGCGAGTTGGTGTAATACTCGATCAGGGTCGGAATGTATTTTAACGCGAGATAATTGTCGCTTTCGCCTTCTTCCCCGAACGTATAGTTAACTCCAGGAGAGATACGGAACACGTAATCGCTGGTCTTATTGGGAGAGATGAAGATGTTGTCATCGTAGTAACTGTTGAAATCGAGCGTGAAATGAACGGGTAACCGGGAATTCAGCCAGTCGAAAGGATCTTTCTTGTCGGTGGCCGCGCTGGTTTGAGCATCGGTGGGCGTTCCGGCGTCAGCGGGTGTCACCGCAGTAGTCGCGGCTGTATTATCCGCCCGCAAACTGCTCGAAAATGATAAATTAATCGCGATGGCTGCCAGCATGATCGCGAGCGAGGCTAGATTTTTTTTAATCCGAGTTGCATTCATTGAATTACTTCCTCCTTGAGACCCCGTCCCTTCCCCTCTGATCTGCGGGACGAGAGAATCGTGGAAAGGCTACCAGCCCGCATTTTGGCGTCAACGGCGAAAATCGCGGACGTTACATTTTTTAAATCATATACTGTTGCCTTGGCTTAGATAGTTAGGATGGCTCTTTGGTTTTCAAGAGAGGCAGCAAGCATTAGCGATGCCCTCTTTAGGGTCATGACTTATTTTATTCGAAGGCTAGATATTTTATTTATGTAACTCGTTGTTTTACAATATATTATGACTATTTGACTTTTGTGTTACCACCCTCCAAGGGAAGGAAAGGCGTGAGATTTTGGCAATGCTGAAGTCAAAATGATCAAGCGCAAGGCTGGGGTTGTAAGCTGGATCATGCTCAATCCATTTTGCCCAACGTTTCCGGATATAGTCTGTTTCGCGCTCAGAAACCTCAAGCTGCGCTTGCGACTTGTGATTCGTAAGCTCGGCGTAGGGAGTCCAGACAATGTCATAACCTGCCTCGCGCAATTTTAGGCAGAGATCCAGGTCGTTGTAGTGATTGGGCAAATCCGTTTCATTAAAGCCGCCGACTTGGTTAAAGCAGTCTCTCCTGACCGCCATGCATGCCCCAGTCACCGCCGAGAAGTTTTGGCTTAAGATATTTCGCTGAAACCCCTTTTCCTCGCCACGCATGGAAAACAAAAAGCTGGAATTGGCAATTCCCCCTAATCCCAAAAGAACGCCCCCGTGCTGTAGAGTTTTATTCGGAAACCAAAGCCGTGCGCCAACTGCCGCGACATTACGCTGGATCAATTGTCCGACCATCTCCGTCATCCAGCCTTCCTGCAGGACCTCGATCTCGTTATCCAAAAACAAAAGGACTTCGCCTGTTGATTGACGGACAGCTTCGTTGCCGATCCGGCTGGAAGAGGACTCTCCCGGAACATGAATGACCCGGCAGCGAGGTTGCGCGGCAAAGTCACGGAGCCATGTTTTGGAGATATCTTCCTGGCTGTCATGGTCGACGATGATCGTATCGAAATTATCGTACTGCGTAATTCTCATGAGTGTCTCCACGCACGTTTTGACAAGATGCACCTGGTCCCGCATGGGAATAAGAACCGACACAGGCGGAGCTGGACTTGGCACCTGATAGATGACCCGATGCATGTTTAAATTTTCCGGGCAACTCGCTACATGACCGCGGATGCCTTCGCGATCGAGATGTTCCTGCATGGCCTGGCGAGCGGCCTCAGTTGCGTAATTCTTTCCTCCGATTCCCTCGGCGATGCTGCCGGGAACAGCACGCCAATGATACAGCACGCGCGGAATATGCCGGACTTGCCCCGGCTTCACTTTTTCAACGCATCGCCAAAGCAAATCGTAATCCTGCGAACCCTCATACCCTTCGCGAAAGCCACCCACCGCCCGAACGAGGTCAGTCCGATAAACCCCGAGATGACTGAAGAAATTTTGCCCCGTCAACAACGCTGGGTTCCAATCCGGTTTAAAATGGGGAGCATAACGTTTTCCATCGACCGTGATTTTATCTTCGTCTGTGTAGATTAATTGCGCATCCGGATGGTCGTTAATTTCCCGGGCCACGCAGTAAAGGGCATGTTCCGCCAGTTCGTCGTCATGATCGAAAAGAGCGGTCCATTCGCCCGTGGCAAGTCCAAGCGCACTGTTGGAGGCGGCGGAAATGTGTCCGTTCTTTTCACGATAGGTAATCTTGATCCTCGAATCCCGTTGCGCGTAAGCGTGCAGGGTCTCGATCACTTCCTTGTGAGTGGAGGCATCATCGGCGATGCATAATTCCCAGTGGGGATAGAGCTGCTTGAGCACAGATTCAATCGCCAGTTTGAGCACCTTTGCCGGAGGATTGTAAACCGGCATGATGATGGAAAATACCGGCTTATCCGGCATCTGCGCGGTTTGCTCGCGAATCCAATCATGCTCCGGTTCCGTCAGCGTGTCATATTTTGCGATCCAACTTTGATATCCATCCGCATCTTCCTTGGAAGAAAGACCAAGAAGCTTTTGGATTGAGGAAAACATAGGTGTCCCGCCTGACTAGTTAGGGCAAAACAGCGCCCCGTGAAAGCTCATTGGCTCTTTAGAGCATTTTCAGAAATAGTGTAGCCGCTATTTCTCTGTCTTTTTGACCCAGAGGGTCATGAGGAAATTAGCCGGTGGTGAAACCACCGGTATATCGTAACAAAGGCAAAGCGCCCCGGAGGGGCGGTGGAATCCGGGAGGCAAATGCATCCGCCGCCCCTACGGGGCGGATTGCATAATCACGTCGTACCGGTGGTTGGCACCACCGGCTAATTTCTTGCGACCCTCCGGGCCAAAGAAGGGGAAGTTGCGGCTATAGGAGAGACTTCAAATAAACGGCGTAGGAAGAGGAGCCGTGGAGGACGGCCTGGGCGTGGAGTTGGTCACGGGACAGCCAGTTGCGCTCGAAAGCGATTTCCTCCAGACAGGCGATCTTCAGGCCCTGGCGGTGTTGGATGACCTGGACGAATTCCGCCGCTTCAATGAGTGAATCGTGGGTCCCGGTGTCCAGCCATGCCGTGCCGCGGCCCAGCAATTCAACGCGGAGGGTTCCGTTTTCGAGATAGCATCGATTGAGATCGGTGATTTCCAATTCGCCCCGCGCCGATGGCTTTAAATCGCGCGCATACGCCACAGCTTTCTCATCGTAAAAGTAGAGGCCGGGGATGGCGTAATCCGATTTCGGATTGGCTGGCTTTTCTTCCAGAGACAGGACGTGGCCCTTTTCATCGAACTCCACCACGCCGTAAGCGGAGGGGGTGGCGACATGATAACCGAAGATGGTGGCGCCGGAGGATTGCGCGCTGGCTTTTTCCAGAACGGAGGTGAGGTCTGCGCCGTAAAAAAGATTATCGCCGAGGATCAGGCAGGAGGGACTGTCACCGATAAAGTCGGCCCCGATCTGGTAGGCTTGCGCGAGGCCCTTGGGTTCCGGTTGCACCGCATATTGAATCTGAACGCCGTAGCCCGAGCCGTCCTTGAGCAAAAGCTGGAAGAGCGGCAAATCGTGCGGAGTCGTGATGACGAGGATCTCCCGGATACCGGCCAGCATGAGGATCGACAGCGGATAATAGATCATCGGCTTGTCATAGACCGGCATGAGCTGTTTGCTGACCGCCAGCGTCAACGGATAGAGCCGGGAGCCGGAGCCGCCCGCGAGGATGATGCCTTTACGTTTCATGGTCGTGAGGATGCGGCCAGACCAAGCCGATCGCGTTGATATTTTTTGGCTGCGATTTCAGCGCACCAGTCCCGGTTCGCCAAGTACCATGCGATAGTTGCGCGCAAACCGGACGCAAAATTTTCCTGCGGTTGCCAGCCGAGTTCCTGTTTGATTTTCTGGCAATTGACCGCATAGCGCCGATCGTGGCCGGGACGGTCGGCTACAAATTGGATCAACTCTTCATAATGGCGGCCTTCGCTTCGGGGCTGCAATTCGTCCAGCGACGTACAAAGTTGGCGCACGAGATCAATATTGCGAATTTCGTTCAATCCGCCGATCACGTAGACTTCTCCCGGACGCCCTTCTTCCAGCACCAACCGCAACGCGCGCCCGTGATCAGCCACGTAAAGCCAGTCACGGATTTGTCCCCCATCGCCGTAAACCGGCAGCGGCTTTTGCTCCAGGCCGTTGAGGATCATGAGAGGGATGAGTTTTTCCGGAAATTGATAGGGCCCGTAGTTGTTCGTGCAATTGCTGGTCACGACCGGGAAGCCGTAGGTGTGGAAATAAGACCGCACCAGATGATCGCTCCCGGCCTTCGACGCGGCGTAGGGACTGTTCGGCGCATACGAGGTTTGCTCGGTAAAGGCCGCGTCTTTTTCACCCAAGGTGCCGAAGACTTCGTCGGTGGATACGTGCACAAATCGAAAAGTCGCTTTATGCGCGGCAGCAAGTCCACTCCAGTAACGGCGCGTGGCGTCGAGCAATCGCAGAGTCCCGAGCACGTTGGTCTGGATGAAAATCTCGGGAGAATCGATCGATCGATCCACATGGCTCTCCGCCGCAAAATGAACAACTCCTGTGATCTGATGCTGAGCCAACAGCGACGTCACGAGTTCGCTGTCGCCAATGTCGCCCTCAACAAAAACAAATGCTGGATTGCCTTTGAGGTCGACCAGATTGGCCGGATTGCCCGCGTAGGTCAGTTTGTCCAGGCATACGATGCGCTCAACCGGTTGCGCTTCCAGCAATTGCTGCCGAATAAAATTCGAACCAATGAATCCCGCGCCACCCGTGACCAATAGACGATGCGGCCCCTTCACGATGCCGTCTCCCAGCGAGCCAGCGCCTGTTCCACGGCCTCGTGCACTTCTTCCATCTTGATTCCAGAACGCGTCAGCTTGCTGCTGTCCATCACACAATTGGATCGCGGCGTTTTTGCGGCGATCTTCATGAATTCCGCCTCGTCTGCAAAAAAGGAAAAGTCTTTCCCTTTCGCCTGTAACCGCTTTCCCACAGACGATTTCTTGATCGACTCGATAACCTCGTGAGTCGTGATCGCGCCCGGATTCGTTACATTATAAATTCCAAACGGAAGTCGCCGCGACCATGACTCCCAAGTCGCCCGGACAAAGTCATCCAGTTGAGACAACGAATTACGCGCCTCCAGCAATCGCGCGTAAGTCATCATCTTGCTCAGGTAATTGCGCGGATTATCCACATGATCGAACGGAATGCGCAGGCGCCAAATATAACACTGCGGTGCGTCCTGCAGGATTTCCTCCCCCAACGCTTTTGTTCCGCTGTAAAAGCTGCAGTTGTTTTGTCGAAAGCTGAAATTGGGCGCGTCCTCTTCCCGAAATCCGGATCCGTCCGGTCGGCTTCCCGTAAAAATACATCCCGAAGAGACATGTCCCCACGGGGTCTTGGTTTCAGCGCAGACCTCTTTCACCAACCCGGGAAATACGCCGTTGCCCTCCAGGCATTCCGTCTTGTGAATTTCACACGCGTCCACGTTCGGCTTGCCCGTATAGCCAGCCGCGTTAATCACAAATTCCGGGCGCACTTCTTCCATCAGCTTTCGCAAACCATCCTTCTGCAAGTAATCGTGCTTCCGGCGATCTCCGACCTGATAGTCGATCCCCCGGCCAGCTAAAAATCGCTGATAGGCATTCCCCACATATCCCGATGCTCCCAAAATAAGTATCATGATTTTTCGTAATGCAACTTGGGTCGAGATTGAAGAATTTATCGGTGATTAGCAAACAAATCGGCCTTTAAGCATTGACCCTGCGGACGCAAGTCACCTAGACAAAGTGCACCTATGGATGATGCGGCTGATGAAACTCCCCCATCCCAACCGGAAGGGATAAGTAAGGCAGTCGAAGGCGCCACTTGCCCAAGTGAGGCTTCTGCTCAAGGATCATTTTTCGGGCAGAGATTGATCGATTTGTTCATCTCCAAGTCGGCCCGAAGTGCTTCCAAACTCGAGAAGCTGAATTCCAACTGGGAAAAATTGTTTGAAGGCGTTTCGCCGAAAAGACACACAGGCCCCGATAAAATTGACGTCTTATTTATTGGGCACGAAGCGACCTTGACCGGAGCTCCCATTGTCCTGCATGAGTTAATCCAGGAACTAGTTCGCGTTCATCCGATTAATCCTCACGTTATATTGCTAAGCGACGGCCCCTTACTGGATAAATACAAGGAGTCAGCCCCTGTGCTTATCCTTTCAAAGCTCAACGAATTGACTGGCTCGCAGGACGCCTCCGTTCGATTGCTTGCCGATTATTTCGCAACTATTCCAGGCCCCAAGGCCGTTCTGGCGAACACCATCGCAATCGACCGTATGTTCTGCGACGTGTTTGCCGAAAAAAATATTCCCTATTTAGTCTGGATCCACGAAATGGCCCAGACGATCAGGACGCATTTCGGCAGCACCTGTTTAAACTACCTGGCTGAACAGGCCACCACCGTTATTTTTGCCTCTTCGCTCAGTTATCGGGAAAATGTGTCCAGCTTCGGCTTAAAGGAACACAATCTGATAAAAGTGGAATGTGGAATTCGACTTCAAAAGGGGACGGAGGGCCCCGCAATTGCCCGGAAACAAATACGGGAAAAATTAAACATTCCACAGAACGGTCCATTGGTATTGGCCTGTGGCTCAATCGAGCACCGGAAGGGAACTGATCTTTTCGTCCAGGCCGCCGTGCAATACTTTTCAAATTATTCATCACCAGAAGGGCCTCAAGCCCACTTCGTTTGGGTCGGGCGCACACTTCTTCAGGACTTCTTTGATAATCTCATGGCCGATATTAAACAGGCTGGCCTCCATGATCGGATTCACTTTGTCGGGCAGCAAAGCAATCCCCACGTTTATTTCAGGGCCTCTGATGTTTTCTTATTCACGTCACGCACAGAAACCCTGGGACTGGTGGCCGTGGAAGCGATGGCCCACAAAATTCCTGTTGTTGGATTTGAAAATGCCACAGGCGCGGCCGAATATGTAGCCCAGGGGTTCGGCAGTCTGGTCTCATATCCTGACACTTGTGCGATGGCCGGGGAAATTCACGCGTATTTGACCAAACAAAAATCGATCAGGGACGACGGTTATCAATTCATTGAAGAAAAATTCAGCATTTCTCGCTTGGGAGAAAGGTTCCATCAGGAGCTGAAAACCGCCGTTCATGCCCAGAGGCGAACTTGAGACAGGTTAAGCCGGTTTTGCCAGAAGGGCCAAGCCGGGGTAGATAATAACGGTATGCACAACTCTTCCGAGCATGAACACGATCATGGTGGCCATGGACATCATCACGGGCATAGCCACGGCGCCGGAGTGACGGATGAGAATCGGATCGCATGGGCCTTCGTCATTATTTTCGGCTTCATGCTGGTTGAGGTTGCGGGTGGCATTTACGCCGGGTCATTGGCGCTTCTCGCCGACGCCGGACACATGGTCTCGGACGCCATCGCGCTCGGAATGAGCTGGGTGGCGCTGCGCGTGGGCAAGCGTCAGGCCAACCTCACACACACCTACGGATACAAACGACTTGAAGTGCTGGTCGCCTTCGTGAACGGCTGCACGCTTTTTGTCATCGCGGGATGGATTGTCTTTGAAGCCGCCCGACGTTTCATGGAGCCGGTCCATGTGCTGGGTGGCCCCATGCTTCTTGTCGCCATCGCCGGACTGCTTTCCAACATGGTTGCCTTCTTCGTCCTAAACGGCGGCAATCGCGAGAACCTTAACATGCGCAGCGCGTGGCTTCATGTGCTGGGCGATATGCTCGGCTTTTTCATCGCGATCGTCGCGGCGGGAATCATTCTTTTGACTGGGTGGTCGCCGGTCGATCCGCTCCTCTCCATCGTCGTGGCCCTGATCATTCTGAAGAGTGCCGGTGGGATCGTTCGCTCCTCCTCGCATATTCTTCTGGAAGGGAGCCCCGAGGGCTTTGACTTGAAGGCGCTGGGCGACGATCTCCTCGCGAATGTGTCTTCGGTCGCGGATGTCCATCATATCCACGCATGGTCGCTGACCTCGGAGGATTTCATGGTGACGCTGCATGTGCGCTGCAAACCGGACGCTGATGCCGCACAGGTCATCCCCGCCATTAATGAACGGCTGAAGTCGCAGTTCAAGATCACCCATTCAACCATCCAGCTCGATCTCGCTCCCTGCGAGGATTATTGCTCCGCCGATCCTCATTCGCATCCATAAGATTATTTCCTGCGAACCGTTCCGG
>Ga0207004_1038_pt1 | contig 41700 bp, 52 predicted proteins | sample Alteio_BWMinCont_86_FD_153468 | JGI IMG/M metagenome (GOLD analysis project Ga0207004, IMG submission 153468) | Enriched cells from forest soil in Barre Woods Harvard Forest LTER site, Petersham, Massachusetts, United States -... | ecosystem: Environmental > Terrestrial > Soil > Temperate forest >...
GAGGATGTCCTCAACATGATCTGCGCCCAGCCGCAATGCGCCAAGTTCATCTCGAGCAAGATTTGGCGGTTCTTCGTTCAGGACCAACCGCCCCAACCGATCATTGATGCCCTGGCAGTGCAATATCAAAAGCAAAATCTCGATACCAAGCAACTGATGCGCACGATTTTCCGCTCGCAGGAATTTTACGCGCCCGACGTCATCCGCGCCCAGATCAAGAGCCCCGTGCAATGGCTCATTGCCGCCACACATCAACTTCAAGCTCCCCTGCCGACTCAACCGATGAGCCTGGTCATGCTTTCCCTGCTCGGGCAGGAGTTATTCCAGCCGCCGAATGTCAAGGGCTGGGATGGCGGCATTGCCTGGATCACGACCAACAATCTCCTCAATCGCGACAACTTTGCCGCCGCTCTGGTCGAAGGTGATCGCGTGCCCCTGCCCAGTCTCGACGGCCAGATGAGAGGTGTTTTGAGCAGCACGGCCCATGATGGCCTGATGGAGACGGCCCCGACCAATGTCAGCTCACTGTTCAACACCATTGATCTCAGCAGCACGGACAGTTTCCTGAATGCCCTGCAGGCGCGCTTCCTCAATGCCGAACTCAAGCCGCAACGCCTCGAACCGCTCCACGATTTCCTGAAGACCCGATCCCCCATCGAAGAAGCCGATGTCCGCAAGGCCATCCGGCTGATCATGTGCACGCCCGAGTATCAGTTAACCTAGAGGCCTCTTATGAACAATCCACTCTTCACCACTCGCCGCGATTTCCTCCGCACCACGCTCCTCGGCGGTGCGCTTAGCTGGACGGTCCCAAGCTTCGTCGCGCAGACGTTCTCCGCCCTGCATGCCCAGGCGGACGGGGCGCTCACCCAGGTCACCACCGGCAAAGACGGCCCGATTCTCGTGCTCATCCAGCTCGCAGGCGGCAACGACGGTCTCAATGCGGTTGTTCCCTATACCAACGATTTCTATTACAAGGCGCGCCCCACCATTGGCATCCCGGCCAACCAAGTGCTGACGTTGAACGACACGCTCGGCCTGAATCCCAATCTCGACGGCTTCAAAAGCCTGTTCGATGCGGGACATCTCTCCGTCGTCAGCGGCGTCGGTTATCCCAATCCCAACCGCAGTCACTTTCGCGCCACCGAAATCTGGCAGACCGCCAGCGACGAGGACAAATATCTCAGTGATGGCTGGCTGGGACGCTATTTCGACAACGCCTGTCAGGGTTGCGATCCCACCGTCGCAATCAACATCGGGCCACGCCTGCCGCAGGCTTTCTCTTCGCATATGCCGACCGGCATCAGCCTTGAGAATCCGGACAGCTACCGCTTCATGGGCGCGGGCGTTCATGACGACGAGGAAACCGCGTATCGGAACATGTATACGCCGAATCCGGACGACCTCGCGCCCAGCTCCAATTCCGGCGACAGCGTCAGCATGGTCTCGGGAACGGTGACGCTTCCGAACGGCCAGAGTTCGCTCGATTTCCTCGAACGCACCTCCATGGATGCGCAAGTCAGCTCGGACAAAATTCGCGCCATTGCGGGGAAGACCCCGAACAACGCGACCTATCCCAAATCTGGATTGGGCAAGAATCTGCAGTTGGTCGCGCGCCTCATCGCGGGCGGTTTGCCGACACGCGTTTTCTACGTCTCGCAAGGCGGCTATGATACCCATACGAATCAGCGCCAGGGTCAGGATGGACGCCTCAAGGAATTGGGCGACGCCGTCAAGGCCTTCACGGATGACCTCACCGCCATGGGCGAGTTCGATCGCGTGATGGTCATGACCTTCAGCGAGTTCGGTCGTCGCGTCACGGAAAACGGCAGCCGCGGCACCGATCATGGCGCCGCCGCCCCGATGTTCCTCGTCGGTTCCAAGATCAAGTCCGGTCTCCTCGGCGCGGAGCCCAGCCTCGCCCCCGCCGACCTCAAAGACGGCGACATCCAGTACAACACCGACTTCCGCAGCATCTACGCCAGCATCCTCCAGGACTGGATGAAGACCAACTCCCTCCCCATCCTAGGCAAGCAGTTCCCGACGATGCCGATCTTCGCATAGTTTGAATGCGGCTCGTGGCGGACAAGCAGCTTTTGTAATTTTCTTCTTAAATCGTCCTGTATTTTGCCGATACAGATTGAGTTATGAAGATCAATCGACCTTCCGACCCATGGTTGGTTAATACCTTGGAGGAAATTGAGCTGGCTCAATTGCATAGAAATGCAGCGCGTCCTTTCCGCGAAAATCTGATCTGGCTTGAAGAAACCGGAAGACTCGTGAGTAAATTCTCCAATCCCTTTCTAAAAGTTAAGCGAGAAGGATGGAAGTCAGAGGAGGCAATCGCCCGGATGATGGCAAGTTTCGAGGGTTACGATGCGCAAAATCCTTATTTCAAAACGAAATGACGTCCGAACAATTCCGTTAATTTGGAAAAATTTGGTAATTCCGTCAAAATTCAGCGACGGTCATAGACCGCCGCTACATTAGGCGTCTATCCGCGTGCTGAACTGGCGCAGGAAGCGGACGTCATTCTCAGTGAAGAAGCGCAGATCGGGAATGCCATGGCGCATGATGGCGATCCGCTCGATGCCGAAGCCGAAGGCGTAACCAGTATACTTCTCGGAGTCGTAGCCGACCTGTCGGAAGACTTCCGGGTCAACCATGCCGCATCCGCAAATCTCGAGCCATTCCCGGCCCTTCACCTGGCTGCCAGTACGCGAGCAATCGACCTCGAAACTCGGCTCCGTGAACGGAAAGAAGTGGGGCCGGAAACGGAACTTGAGGTCCTCTCCCAGCAATTCGCGGAAGAAATATTCGAGCGTTCCCTTGAGATCGGCCAGCGTCACGCCTTCGTCAACGACAAGCCCTTCCATCTGGAAGAACGACATCCCGTGCGTCGCATCGATTTCGTCACGGCGGAAACAGCGTCCCGGCGCGATGATCCGCAGCGGCGGCGGTTGCTTGAGCATGGCGTGAATCTGCACCGTGGAAGTCTGCGTCCGCATCAAGCGCCGTCCGCCGAGGCTCTTGCCATCGAGTCCGAGACTAGGCGCGAGACCATCTTCCTTGAGATAAAAAGTGTCCTGCTCATTGCGCGCCGGATGATCCAGCGGCGTGTTCAGCGCATCGAAATTAAAGACCTCGTTTTCGATGTCAGGGCCATCGGCCAGCGCGAAACCGAGCCGCCTAAAAATCTCGATCGCCCGGTCGCGCACCTGAAGCACCGGATGAATCGAGCCCGGCGCTTCGTAGCGTCCCGGCAGGGTCGGATCGAAATCGGCGGCTTCCGCAGCGGCGGTTAGTTCGGCTTTGCGAGTCTCGTAAGCAGAGGCGACGGCAGTCTTGGCCTCATTGGCCGCCTTACCTACAACGGGCCGCAATTCCTTGGGCACCGAGCCCATTTTCTCGAGGAGTACCGGCAAAGAGCCGCTTCGGGCCAGGTATTGGATGCGCACTGCTTCGAGCGCATCGGCATCGGGAGCAGCGGCAATTGCGGACAGGATTTGTTCTTTCAGGGAGATGATTTCGTCTTGCATGGAATAATCGGGCGTTGGCCCAATCATCACACAATCAGAAACCCATGCAAAAGTCACCTTTTAGAGTTCAATCACCCTTGCAAACGTCCGTCGGGATTTCCGTCAGGCCAGCGGCTTTCCTGCTTGTTCGTCCGCGGCGATAATGGCGTCGATCACGCGACGGAAATCCTCCAGGCCGGGCGCAGGAATGACAATCGAATCCCGGCGACCATTGGCATCCTCGGTGATACGCAAGAACCGGCCCCGGGGGTTTTCGCGGAGATCAAAAATAAAATTTTTGCGCTCTACGGTAATGTTTTCACTTTTCAAAATGGTATCCATCCACAAACCTCTGTTTAGTTCTTCATGGCAACCTATCCATGACAAGGCTCCTGTCAAATATCTCGATGCATTTGTAATCACCTCCCCATATGAAAACCATTCCTCTCGGCACAACTGATCTTCACGTTACACGACTCTGCTACGGTGCCATGCGCATCTCCGGAACCTGGGACAAGGATAAAGTCGATGCAGCGGCGATTGAGCGCGGCATCAAATCGTTGGAAAGCGCGGTCGAGGCCGGCTACACCTTCATCGATCACGCCGACATCTACGGCGACACGACCTGCGAAATGATCCACGGCCTCGCCCTCGACCGTCATCCGGAATGGCGCGAGCAATTGGTCGTCGCCACCAAATGTGGCATCCGATTCGAGGACGAACCTCCCGGCACGCCGCATCGCTACGATTTCAGCGGGGAGCATATCCGCTGGTCGATCGACGAATCGCTCAAGCGCCTGAAATTGGAGCGCGTTGATCTCTACCAATTGCATCGCCCGGACTGGCTCGCCGACCCGGATGAAATCGCGCAGGCACTGATCGATATCCACAAGGCGGGTAAGGTCCGCTACTTCGGCGTGAGCAATTTCCGGCCCTCACTCGTCAGTGCGTTGCAGGCAGCACTCCCCTTCCCGCTGGTCTCCAACCAGGTGGAAATTCATTTGCTACGCCTGGACACCTTCGAGGACGGCACGCTCGATCAATGCCTGGAAAAGAAAATGACGCCGCTTGCGTGGAGTCCGCTGGCGGGCGGTCGACTCGCGGCAGCGCTGGACGAAAAAGCGCCAATCCCCGGCGAAGACGTCGCAAAGGCGGCGATCATCATGCGTCTGCGCCCACTGCTGGCCGACATCGCGCAGGGTTACAGCGTCACGCCGCTGGCCGTCCTCATGGCGTGGCTGATGCGTCATCCGAGCAAGATCATTCCGATTCTCGGAACTGTTCGGCCCGAGGCCATCAAAGCCGCGGCACAAGCCGATACCTTCACCCTGGATCGCGATAACTGGTACCGCATTCTTCGCGTGGCGCGAGGCCAAAAGCTGGCATAAGGACTGTTCTCCAGCGCAGAGAACTTCGCGCAAGCAACGGCTATTTGTGATAGCCGTCGTACCTCAATTGGTAGCAGCCGCAGGCTCGGCGGCTGTGCCTTCCCTCCGAGGTAGCCGTCGACCGCCGGGCGACGATTGAAAAGCAGACCTGAGCTACCTAAGCCGAAGCAAATCGAGACCTCTGTGAACTTTCACATTTAGCATTAGTCATCCTGAGCTTGTCGAAGGATCAGTTCGGTCTGCCTTTCCCTCCGTGGTAGCCGCCGCTGTCCCTAGCGGCGGATGCCTTCCCTCCGTGGTAGCCGTCGACCTCCGGGCGACGGTCGGAGAGCAGACCCGCGCTCGGAGATCGCGGGCTATCTCTCAAGCCGAAGCAAGCTTCGGAGAATTCAACCCAAGAGCTTAAAACTTACTTCCCACCGTTTCCCAGAAGTCCATGATCTGCACGAACGGCTTGCCATCCGTCTCCAACTTGACCTTCACGGGAATCAAGCCCCGGTTAGTGTGGAGGAAAACTTGTGAGACGACGATATTCCCCTGCTTATCCAAGTCAAAGCGCGCACCCAATATCATTCCAGGGGTGAGCACCGTAAATCTTCCATTCAATACTTTGACCGGTTCCGTGACCTGAAGACGGACATCATCGAGACGCGGCCCATAGGTAAGACTCGTGGTACTGACCTTTATTTCCTCTCCCAACGGAATATGTTCGAAATTGGATTGATCGGTCGCCGATGCCACCAGTACCAGCGGTGTTCCGGCGGGGATATTCATGGTCCAAGTGGTGCCCTGCCCCTGAAAGAAAATGAAATAAATCAAAACGACGGCCAGGACACCCAAAACGCCGTATCTGACTTTGGGATCGTAATCAATTTTCTTATCCATACAGATTATGCTCCGGCTATCTATAGAGAATCCTCATGCGAATTGCCCCCTTTATCTTAAGAAAATAAACCAGCTTCAATTCGAAGGCACCGCCAGCCACGGTCGCAACTCGATAACAGGAGGGGAAGTTCCCTGGCTCGCTTGGAAATGAATATCCACCGCGCCCGTCTGGTCGAGCGGCCAGACTTGGCAGGAATTTGTCACCGGAGTCGCATCGCGGTTGGAATTGAGTTGGCGGTCGCGCGGCGGAATTTGGAGCCAGTACCGAACATGGAGCGATTGAAGCCACGCATCGCTCGGCGGTGGTTCCGTGCCCATGACGAGAACATCGGCATGGAGATCAGGACGGGCGTTGAGAATATCCATCTGCGCCTGCAAACCGATCTTCCCAGCCCAGAGCAACGTTCGTCCTTCGGCATGAAAGAGGAGCACCAACGCTCGATCCTCCGCGCGAGTTTCGGGACTGTCCGGCGCGGGATGAAGAATCTCCACGGTAACGCCGGGAGCGAGATCAATACTCTGTCCCTGCTGCCATAATTCAACTTTCCCGCCCGAAAGCGCGGCCATGACAGGCACAGTTTTTTCCAATGGCGAGCGACTGGGCAAGCACGGAACAACCAGGTGCTTCGGACGAAAATCCCGGGCGATCATCTCCGCTCCACCGTTATCAGGACCACTCATCTGCGCGAGGACCAGGCCATCGAGTCGATTGATGCCGTAGAACTGCAGAAGATGCCACGTGGCCGATGGCGTGGGACTTTCGCGCCCCGTGTTGATCAGCCACGCGCCTTTCGGAGTTCGAACAAGAAGACACGCACTCTCCTGCAGAGGGGCAACGATGAACGAGGGGGTTGGAGAAGTGATCGCGCGGAGATCAGGAACATTGATCGAGGCTCCGGAATGATGGGCCAGGTATCCAACGAAGAGGATAAGCAACTGGGCCAGCAGCCAGTTGGCATTATTAAGCAGCGCGGCCCATGTCGTGCTCAAAAGCGACGCTGTTATGCTCAACGTACCCACGATGGTGATGAATCCGGCCAGCGGCACGACCACCAGGTTGGCGAAAATGGAGATGGGCGTGACCTGATGGAAATCAATCGCGGTGATCGGTTCACTGACCAGCGTGGCAGCAATGGACGCGCCCAGAAGCGCACCGATCCATCGCCATGCTTTTTCTTCGCGCCTCTGCGAGGGCACAAGCAAGTCGCGGGGCAAAAGAGGATCGTGATGGAATGGACGATCCAGTAGTCGCATCAGTGGCGGCGCGATGAGAATCAATCCCAATACCACACCGAAGGAAAGCTGCGCGCCCGGATCGATCAGGATAGCCGGATTCCAAATCAACATGGCGAAAAACGCGAGCGACCAGCAGCCCAGCGCGTTCAGCGGACGCCCCAATCGCCAGGCGAGCAAAACCGCAAGAGCCATGACTGTAGCTCGCACTGCGCTCGAGGGCGAGCCCGTAAGAAGGCAGTAAAGGAGCACGATGGGCGCGAGTGTCCATGCCCAACGCCAACGAACGAGACCGCAAAGTTGCAGCAGAATCATGGCGACGACGATCATCTCCGCGATGTTCTGGCCGCTAACCGCAAAAACGTGGAGCGTACCAGTCCGGCGAAAATCCTGCTCGATGTCCGGAGGAATTTCCTGGCGATACCCAATGAGCATCCCCGCCAGAAAATCGCCCGTGCGCGGATCTTTCTCCAGGCCAATTTGCAGACGATCATAAGCCCAGTCACGCAAGCGAAAGGAAAGAGTCTGCCACCAATTGCCACAGCCGGTCTCGATTCGTTGCCAATCCGATGCGGTGATCGTCGCGTGATAATAGATACCGTGCGCAGCCTCCCACGCGCGATAATCGAGTTGCCCCGGAGTAAGCGTGGGCGGAACCGTCTCAATCGGCGCGGCGAATTCGATGCGATCGCCGCACTGGAGTTCCTTGGCCGGACCAACCAGCATGCAACTCACATCGCCCTGCGCCGATTGCCAGGGAACGTCGATGTCGGCCCCGAAAAGGCGTCCGCCGGTCGGTCTCCAGGCTTCCACACTTAAGACAAACTCCGTGTGATCGACCGATCTGCGTGTGACGTGCGTCGAGAGCTGTGCCGCCGGTTCTTCGATGATCATTCCGCGCCATTGCGTGGTGGCGAAGGTTTTTTCGTCAGGCAACCGCCGGAGATCATCCGTCGAAATGGAGGCGTTAAGCAGGAGGGTGAAGGCCAACCCCGCGCAGGCCGTGAAGACGTAAAAGGCGGCAACCGATGCCATTTCCTTACGGACAAATATCAACCAAAGCCCACCGGAAAGCCCCCAGACGACAAGCGCCGCACGTAGCGTGATAATCCCATCAAGACCAAGCAGACATCCCAGTGCGAACGCGATGCTGACGAAAAGAGCGGTGCGCGCAGCGACAGCATTCACCTTGGCCTAGCACGCTACTGACAAAAGCCATTATTAATCGGTCACATCGGATTTTTTTGCAGGGTAACCGGGACAACTTGGGACCCTCTGCGAAACTTTCACATTTAGCATTAGTCATCCTGAGCTTGTCGAAGGATCAGTTCGGTCTGCCTTGTTCCTCGTTCCCAAATGGAGTTTGGGAACGAGAAAGTAGATCTGATCTCGCCTACACCAACCTATCTTCTTCCAGATCGATCAAATCAAAATAAGTTTCGACCTTCTTCTTGGTCGGCGCACAAACCGCTCGGCGTTGCTCAAAGGCGGCCGCCTTTTCAGCTGAATCGGGTTTGCGATTGACGAACTTATTGTTGAAATCGGTGATGGCGTGATCGCTCGGCCACGCGGGCCCGAGATGTTCCTTGAGCGCGTTGACCACGCCTTCGTCGGTGGGATTTTTGGTCACGATCTGCTCGAAGATCGCGCCTTCAAGGCAGAGAAAATCGAGCAACGTCTTGTCGAAGCCGAAGGTGAGATAATTGTATCCCGGCAACTTGCCCGCGGGGAAAAGCCGGGCCTTGTCGATCATGCGCGGCAAATGGTAAAGGCCACCAAGCTTCTCATGCGGACTGCGCGGCGGAACTTCGGGTGCAGTCGAAATGGGCAGGCCCAGTTCGCGCCATCCTTTGAATCCGCCATTGACCGAGACCACATTGATGTAGCCCATCTTTTGAAGACTATCGGCCACCAAAGCGGACCGGTAACCGCCGCCGCAATAAGCCACGATGCGCGCCTTGGTATCGGGAATGCGTTGCTCGACATCGCGCTCGATGACGCCTTTGCCGAGATGAACCGCGCCGGGCGCGTGACCGGCATGCCACTCGCTTTCTTCGCGGACATCCACAAGATAAACGCCAGCCTTCTTGGCTTCGACGTAGGCATCGTGGACGGAGATTTCTTTAACGCGACTTTTGGCGTCATTGACCAGTTTGAGGAATTGCGGGCTATGCAGCATGGTGAGGAGCTACATTGGCGCAGATTCGCGCAGGTTCAAGTGCGCGTATGGTTTCAGCTCATAAAAACATTCCCTGCCTCTAGCCAAAACAGCGTTGTGATGGCACCTTGGAAATGATGCAGGCACACGCGTGGCAGCTAAAAACTCGAATTCTGCACTGGCAGGAACGACCGCTCGTGATGGGGGTTCTCAATGTCACCCCTGACTCATTCTCGGACGGCGGCCAGTATCTCGATCCCGAAGCGGCGCTGGATCGTGCTCTGGAACTGGAAGCGCAAGGGGCGGATTTGCTCGATATCGGCGGCGAATCAACTCGGCCCGGTGCGGAATTGATCAGCGCGGAAGTGGAGCTGTCCCGGATATTGCCCGTGCTACGACGATTGCAGGGCCGCTTGAAAATCCCGCTATCAGTCGATACGTGGAAGTCTTCCGTGGCCACCACCACCCTTAAAGAGGGCGCGGAGATCATCAATGACATCAGTGCCGGTCGATGGGACCCGCTATTATGGCAGACCATCGCGCAGCATCGGGCCGGTTATGTCTTGATGCATGCGCTGGATCAACCAGCCACCATGCAAAAAAAACCAACTTACATCGACACCTCATCGGAGGTCGTCGATTTTCTAAGTAAGTTTCTGGCGCGTGCTGAGGAAAACGGACTCGCACTTGAATCGATTATCTGCGATCCGGGGTTCGGTTTCGGCAAGACACTCACCCACAATCTGGAACTTTTGAGAGATCTTGAAGCTTTTCGCGTGTTGCGACGTCCTATTCTGGTGGGCCTTTCGCGAAAATCTTTCATAAAATTAATTGGCGGTTCGGAGCCATTGGAGATATCAAACGAATTGGCCCATATCTGGGCGGCGGCACGCGGCGCGGCGATCTGGCGGGTACACGACGTTCCCGCGGCATGGCGCACGGCGCGACTCGCCGGAGCCTTCGGGCGTGGAGCCAACGCAACATGAGCACCTATCTACACGACCATGTTTCCCTCGTGATTGAGTTCGGACGCTCGCTCATCGAGATCCTGATCCTGACATCGGGCATCTACTATATGTGGAAGCTGTTTCGGGGAACACGCGGCGCCCGCGTGCTGGCGGGGTTTGGTTTTCTGCTGGCGTTGCTCTCACTGATGTCTTACGCCCTCCACTTGCAGGTCATTGAAAAGCTCCTGAGCTTCTCTCCCATTTTCGTACTGACCTCGCTCGTGATCATCTTTCAACCGGAGTTGCGCCGCATTTTTGCCGAACTGGGCAGCCGCCCCGTTTTCACCGCGCACCGGCAACAGGCCGAAGTAATCGAGACGGTGATCAACGCCCTGGAACAATTGCAACTGGCCGGTCACGGCGCGCTGATTGCCTTCGAGCGCGAAATCACCTACGAGCCCGCCCGCGAAAACGGAACCATTCTGGATGCCGCCGTCAGTGAGGACTTGCTCGCGACCATCTTCTTTCCCAAGACCCCCCTCCATGACGGCGGAGTCGTCATTGTCCAAAATCGCATTGCAGTAGCCGCAGCGATCTTTCCTCTCACCCAAGCCGAAGGATTGCAACGCACCCTCGGCCTGCGCCACCGCGCGGCATTGGGGCTCAGCGACGAAACTGATGCCGCCGTGGTGATTCTCTCGGAAGAAACCGGGATTATTTCACTGGCCTATAACGGCGAACTGCGCCGCCCTCTCACCACCGACGAACTTCGTTCCCAACTCATCGCCATCCTGTTACTGAATAAAGCTGATGAAAAATCTCTTGTTGAACAACTGGCAGGCTAAGCTCATTTCTTTCCTCATCGCCGTCGCGATCTGGACTTATCTGCGCAACCTCGTCGACCCCAGTTTCTTCGATCGCCTGGTCACCGGCACGTTCACACCCGGCCGGTAATCAGCCTCCCCTTGTAGCGGCGGTCTATGCCCGCCGTGCCTTTCACTGGTCGCCGCCGATGTCCCATCTGAGATGCCTCCCTCCGAGGTAGCCGCCGCAGGCTCGGCGGCGGTGCCTTCCCTGCCTTCGGTAGCCGTCGCGCGCCGCCGCGACGGTTCCCTTCCGTGGTAGCCCGCGATCTCCGAGCGCGGGTCTCGGCATCATCCGTCACGCGCCACGGCGGTGCACTTCTTATTTTCAGGCAATCCCAAAGGGATGCCAGCACCCTAGCCGATGGTTGAGCGTAGCGACACCACCGGTTTTCTTCCATCAAGGTATTTCACCCCGGATGGGGTGACAGCACCTCCGACACACCTTTGCAAGCCCAACGGATTATGCGACTGTTACTCAGGCATGAGCACCCAAACCGAATCCCCCACCCAGGAAAGCCTCACCTCCGAGCGCTACCCCATGCTCCTCTTCTTCGACGGCGAATGCGCCTTCTGCAACCGCTGGGTCAACAAGGTCAAGCTGGCCGATCACGCGCACCGCATCCGCTACGGTACCAAGCAGGGCCACACCTTCCAACAGCGAGTCGCACCGTCCCATCCTAAATTCGCAAAAGTCGAATCCGTCGTGCTCGTCAAACGACGCCCCGACGGCAGCGAAGATTTTCTGATCCGCAGCGCTTCGATCCGCGAAGTCATCAAGGGATTACCAGAGTTCCGCTTCTTTGAGGTCGTCTTACAAATCTTCCCGACGTTCCTCAGCGACATCGGCTACCGCATCTTCTCCAAGCTCCGCACCCCCCTCTTCGGCAAATGGCACCATTGCCGCGTCCCCATCGAAGACGACAAGCAGCTATTCGTGGATTGAATTTAAAATTGTTATTCTTTTTTTGGTTCAATTGGCTTCGCGTCAATATCGTGTTGCAACAAATCCCATAAACCAGCCTTAGGTGGTTCTGGTAAGTTTGTGCGCAAATATTCCAAGATTGCCGCATTATCAGGAGGCGAATCAAAGAGAGAGAAAGGATTTGTGTTGGTGCCGCTAAGCCATGGATTATGTAATCCAGACCCAGGCGTGTGGGCGCTTATATCATTGGCTGTAGATCGAATTTCACCTATCTCAGCTTCGATTTGATTAAAGCGTAAACTCATTTGCCTAGTGGCCTCCAAAACTTCAGCAAGCATGTCATCGGTCGGACGCGGCGCAATCTCAACAGTAGGAATTTTTTGCGCCTCTAGAATTTTCTCCTCTAATTTCGGCCACATCGCATCGAATATTGTAGTCAGCTGAGCCTCGTCTAATTTTTTTACGGAGTCGTTGTTTAGGTCTGACATTAGTTTAAATACACTGACGCGAGTGCAGAGCGTATGATTGAACTGAGCCAGAGGTCCTTGCACGTCTTCTATTTTTAAATCGATCAAAAACGTTTTGAGACTTGCTTCGCCTACCCCTCTAGCGATAGCTCCGGATTCAAATAATATCCAAGGTGAGTCCTTGTTTTCAGCTGTCAGACATATAATACCGGCCTTTGCATCTTTGAGACCCTCCTGAATCTTTGAGAACCAAGGCGCCCCGCTGGAAATATCGTTTGGTGAAAACCAAGGTGTTATTGACTGCAATACGAGCGGCATCCATCCGTTTAAAGCCTCCGCCACCGCCCGGCTTTTGCGGCCCGACCAGCTAATGAAGACCTTCATGAAACTCTTTTTACATCACTAAACGCGATTGTAGCAACTATTCTATATTTTAGTTTATTCGATCCGAATATTCGCGCTTTTCAGTTCTATTTCGATAACATCTTTCGAGGTACCTTGTTGCCTGCACCTTTACACATGAAGTAATGTCCGATCATGCAATATAAAATTCTGATCGCAAAATCTACGAATGAACTTGAACAGTATGTTGCTTTGCACTTAGGACAAGGTTGGAAGCTACAGGGCGGCGTTGCAGTGACTTCTGCGACTGGTCCTAATGGTACGGATGTCGCTTTTTTTCAAGCTGTAGTAAAGTGAGTGGCAGTTTAGTGCACAGTACTCAGTTCACATAAAAACCGCTCGGCCTCAATGGCCGCAGCGCAACCAGTTCCGGCAGCAGTAATAGCTTGGCGATAGACGGAATCTGCCACGTCGCCTGAGGCAAAAACACCGGGGATATTGGTGCGCGTACCACCGTAAAGCTTGATGCAGCCATGATCATCAAGATCAAGCGCACCACCAAAAACCTTCGTGTTGGGTACGTGTCCGATGGCGACAAACAGCCCCGCACAAGCGATCTCGCTGGTTGCGCCGGTGACGACGTTCTTCAACTTCACTCCGGTAACCTTTTTCGCGGCGACATCCATCACCTCAGTGACAACACTATTCCAGACCATCTCGATCTTGGGATGCTTCAGCGCACGCTGCTCCATGATAACGCTCGCGCGCAAAGAATCGCGACGATGGACAAGATAGACCTTCGACGCAAACCGAGTCAGGTAAGTGGCTTCCTCAACCGCCGAGTCCCCTCCCCCCACGACAACAAGCGGTTGATTACGAAATTGCGGCAACGCCCCATCGCAAGTCGCGCAATAGGTGACACCGTATTTCTCCAGCGCGCGCTCGGAATCGAGGCCAATGCTGCGCGGACTCGACCCAGTCGCGATGATCACGGTCTTGGTTTCGATGGGATCACCATCAATGACGAGCTTGAGCGGCTGCTTGGAAAAATCGACACTATCGAGATGGCCGTACGAGATGCGGGCGCCAAAACGCTCCGCCTGCTTCTGCAAATTCTGCATCAACTGGCACCCATCGATGCCCTCGGGAAAGCCGGGGAAATTCTCGACGATGCTGGTAGTGGTGAGCAGCCCGCCCGGCTGCGCGCCGGTGAGGACGAGCGGCGATAGATTGGCGCGCGCGGTGTAAATGGCCGCAGTAAGTCCGGCGCAACCGGTACCGATAATAACAACTTGTTCCATGGGACAAATAACATGGCACGCCTTTGGCACTTGTCGAACCCTCTGGTAGCCCGTGCACTCCGTGCGCGGGACCGTCGCACGAAATGCGACTGCTACCATTTTCCTGTTAAAAATCGCAAGGACAGGAATAATCCCCGCATGAGTGAATCGCCCAAGGACAAATTTGAAGAGTTATTCCGGATGCAACAATCGTTGAACGCCCGCATCGGCGTCAACACCACCGGGATGAGCGAGGAGGAGCAAACCAAGTGGCTCCTCAACTACACCCGGGCAATGTCCCAGGAAATGGCCGAGCTAACCGACAGCGTCCCGTGGAAATGGTGGGCGAAATACCAGAAATTCGACGCCCAAAACGCCAAGGTGGAGGTAGTCGATCTTTTCCATTTCCTCATCTCGATGGCGCAGGTCCTGGGCATGTCCGCCGACGATGTCTTCAACGCCTACGTGAAGAAAAACGAGGTCAATTTCAAGCGCCAGGAATCCGGCTACACCGTCAAAGACGAGGCTGACTCGAAACACATTTAGCCACCAAAGAACGCAGAGAACACAAAAGGGGTAAAGAAAGCCACCCTCTCTCTGCCTTCCTTTTTGCGCTCTTTGCGTTCTTTGTGGCTAATTCATCGCAAAAAAGAAGCGGCAACGCGGAGAGAAGGCCCGCCGTGGCCAGGGCTAGAGTGAGGATCGGAAATAACGGCGTATGCCCAGTGCAACCAACCGTCAATAAATAGCAAGTCACCGTTAGTGCTCGTTTGGGTTTTGCGGCATATTGAGAAACCTGCAAAGCTAATTTTCCCCGTGCACGACCATCCGCAGCTCACCATTTCGTCGAAAAGGAGTCCTGTACTCCCCATTGTCCTGGCGCTGGCCGCCCTTCCGGTGGTCGCGCTACTTATCTGGCAAGGGGTCACTGCCAACGGGAATCCAGACCCAACCCTTCCCAATACAAGCCATCTCTCCGCCATTCTGGACATTTCGGTGCTGGTTTTTCGCGAAGGCTTGGAAAGCATCCTCGTCCTGGCGGCCATCACCGCTGGATTGAGCCGCAAGCAGGAGGGACGCACGATGCCGATCTTTCTCGGTGCCAGCAGCGGCTTCCTCGCCACCCTGGTGACCTGGTTCATTGTGCGCGGAATTGTGGAGGACATCAGCGGGCAGGTTTCCTACCTCGTTCTACAGGCGGCTACCGGACTGCTCGCCGTGGTCGTTCTCCTAATCGTGATGAATTGGTTTTTCCACAAGGTCTATTGGGGTGGCTGGATCACCGTCCATAACCGCCAGAAAAAGAAGATCCTGGAATCGGCTGAAACGGGGACTTCGCCGGGATTGGTCTTCTGGGGCCTCGTGCTGCTAGGACTCACCTCGGTCTATCGCGAGGGTTTTGAAGTGGTACTTTTTCTCCAGAGCTATTACCTCAAGTTAGGAGGCATCACCGTCCTCTTCGGATCGCTACTCGGGCTCGGGCTGACGCTGATCGTGGCGATCATCACGTTCTGGGCCCATCAGCGGATGCCCTATCGCAAGATGTTGATTTTCACCGGAATCATGCTCGGCTTTGTCCTCTTGGTCATGGTCGGCGAGGAGGCCTACGAAATGCAGCAGGCCGGATGGCTTCCCACTACGACGATCAAGGCCCTTGATGGCCATGTCCCCGACTGGGCTGGTGTCTGGTTTTCCATCTTTCCCACAGTCGAGACGATTGCGGCACAGTTGATCGCAGCAGCGTTAGTCGTTGGCTCCTACTTCGTTTCCGGGCGCGTGATGGCACATCATGCCGCAGGAGAAGAGGCGTCAAGTCACTAGGCCGCCCGAAACACCCGCAATTTCTCATTGGCCTCGGCAACAAACGTATCGAGATCAGTATCCCTGAAAAGATACCTACCATCCTTCGTCTCGATCATGGCCACGTGCAGCGGATCACCCGCCACGCCCATATAATTCTCGGAAAGCCCAGGCTTCAACGGGTTCAGCCCCGTCAGGATACTCTCCGCGAGATTGATCTTTTTAATGTCCGTAATGTCCTCATACGGAAGCAGTTTGGAAACACCAAAATCCCCCGCAATCCAGATGCCCGTCGGCTCGAAAGTGTACATGAAACCTTGATACCCGTTTTTCTCCGATCCGTCATCCTCCGTCTAAAAACAAAAACGGCGATCCCTTGCGAGGATCGCCGTTTGAGTGATTTTTTAAGAATCGATTAAGCCTGAGGCTTGGGTGCCTTTGCCTTCTTGGCAGGGGCATCGACCACTTCCACTTCAACGCTCTCGGCAGCCTTGTCGGATTTGGCGGCCTTGGGCTTGTCAGCCTTCGGTGCTTTTTCCGTCTTGGGTGCGGGAGCCGCTTCGGCTTCGACAACGTAATCGACCCATTCCAAAAACGCGATCGGCGCGGAATCGGACTGGCGTGGCCCGAGCTTCAGGATGCGAGTGTATCCACCCTTGCGATCCTTGAACCCAGGAGCGATCTTCTTGAAGAGCTCCGTGACAGCATCCTTCTGGCCGATCTTGGCGATGGCGAGACGGTGATGATGCAGCGTGCCGCCCTTGCCGAGCGTCACGAGCTTTTCCGCCAGCGGACGGGCGGCCTTGGCCTTGGCCAAGGTGGTTTTGACGCGCTTATGGATGATCAGGCTGGCAACGAGGTTGGCCAGCATGGCATCGCGGTGCGATGAAGTGCGTCCGAGTTTACGAGTATTTTTCTGGTGGCGCATGGCGGTTAGTCGGCTTTGGCGTCAGCGGCCGGGAGGTCGACGAGGCCGGGTTCGAGCTTCATTCCCAGGCTGAGGCCGAGGTTCTGGAGCTTATCCTTGATTTCGTTGAGCGACTTCTTGCCGAAGTTGCGGTACTTGAGCATCTCTGCCTCGGTCTTCATGGCCAACTGGCCGACCGTGGTGATGTTCGCGTTGTTGAGACAGTTGGCGGCGCGGACGGACAGCTCGATCTCGTTGACGCTCATGTTGAGGAGCTTCTTGAGCTTGCTGTTTTCCTGGCTGACCTGCGGCTGGCTCTCTTCGAACTCGATGGTTTCCTTGTCGAAGTCGACGAAGAGATCGAGGTGATGGCGCAGGATCGCGGAGGCCTGAAGAAGGGCTTCGTCCGGAGTCAAACGACCGTCGGTCCACATTTCGAGGACGAGCTTGTCGTAATCGGTGCGCTGGCCGACGCGTGTATTTTCAACCGCGTACTTGACCTTGCGAACGGGCGAGAAAAGCGAATCAATCGCGATAACGCCAATCGACTGCTCAGGGTGCTTGTTGTGTTCGGCGCTGCAATAGCCGCGACCGACCTTGACCTCGAGTTCCATCTCAAAGCGCTGCTTCTTATCGAGCGTCGCAATGACCTGGTCGGGGTTGAGAACTTCAACACCGGCATCGAGCTTGATGTCGCCCGCCGTGACCGTTCCCTCTTTGGTGACATTGAGGAAGAGGACGCGCGTGTCGCGGTTGGGGAGCTTGAAGAGGACCTTCTTGAGATTGAGCACGATGTCGGTGACATCTTCGACGACGCCCGGGAGCGTGCCGAATTCATGCACGGCGCCTTCCAGCTTGATGCTGGCGACGGAGGCACCTTCCAGCGAGGAAAGGAGCACGCGGCGCAGGGAATTACCGAGGGTGTGACCGTAGCCGGCTTCAAAAGGTTCGGCGACGAACTTGGCGTAATGGCCCTTGGAAACAGTTTCGTCTTTAGCCAGACGATTGGGCATTTCAAAACGACCGAGGCGGATTGGCATTTTTATTTCTCCTGGCTGGGTTACCCGAATTTCCCCGACATGCTATCGCGGAAACCGGACCAACAGCCAAATGACGGTGTTAATCGATTGCTGCCTTTCTCCGCACCGCCGGTCGGAAAAAGGTCAGGCAATCCCGCACGGCGGGATCGCAAGAATTCGTTAGCGCGAGTAAAGCTCGATGATCAACTGCTCGTTGACGATCGGCGCGATTTCCTCACGGGAAGGGATGCGTTTGACTTCACCCTTGAAATTGTCCTTGTCGAGCAGGAGCCAGTCAGGAACGGCCGTGATCTGCGTGGCAGCAAGACCGCGCGTGCCGAGCTGGCGCGAAACGGCGTTGTTACGCACTTCGACCACATCACCAATCTTGGTGTTGTAGCTGGCGATGCTGACGCGGCGACCGTTGACATTGACATGGCCGTGATTGACCATCTGACGCGCGGCGCGACGGGAATTGGCCAGACCGAGGCGGAAAACGATATTGTCGAGACGGGTCTCAAGGAGCTGGAGAAGGATCTCGCCCGTGATACCGCGGCGGCGGAGTGAGGTCTCGAAGTAGCGGCGGAACTGGCGTTCCAGCAAGCCGTACATGAGACGGAGCTTCTGCTTTTCGCCGAGGGCGATCGCGTATTCCGACTGCTTGCGGCGGCCTTTGTCGCCATGCATGCCGGGCGGATAATTGCGGCGTTCGAGAGCCTTGTGAGGTCCGAAGAGGGGTACGCCGTAGCGACGGCTTTTCTTGGTGCGGGGTCCGGTATAACGTGCCATGAGAGTAGAAAAATTAAGGGATTAAACGCGGCGCTGTTTGCGGGGACGGCAACCGTTGTGCGGGGTGGGGGTGACGTCGGTGATGGAAGTGACTTCCAATCCGATGGCTTGGAGAGCACGAATCGCGGACTCGCGACCTGTGCCGGGTCCTTTGACGCGGACGGAAACTTCCTTCAAACCATGACCCATGGCTTGGCGGGAAGCGTCTTGCGCGACAACCTGGGCGACATAAGCGGTCGATTTCTTCGAACCGCGAAAACCGCACTTGCCGGCGGACGACCAACCGATGACGGCGCCGGTCATGTCCGTGATGGAAACAATCGTATTGTTGAAAGTCGCCGAGATATGCGCGATGCCGGTGAAGACATTCTTGCTACCCTTGGCCTTGACGATCTTGGGCTTCTCCATGTCGTTCGGATCGAGCGACAGGCTGGTGGAAATCTGGTCGGCGGGCTTGACCGCAGCAGCGGCAGCGCCTTTTTTCTCACCGGCGGGCTTTTTCTCGCCAGCGGGTTTCTTTTCAGCTTTCTCGGCCTTGGGAGCCGCTTCAGCAGCAGGGGCCGCAGGAGCAGAAGCTTCAGCTTTAGGAGCAGCTTCCTTTTTGGGCTTTTTTTCAGCCGCAGGTTTCGGTGTCGCTTCGGCCTTGGGGGCCGGTTCAGCGGCGGGAGGGATGGGTGTTTCGTCTGCCATGGGAGTTCGTGGTAAAAATTAGACTTTGCCGGCTTTGGCGTCTTTGTTGCGCTGGACACCGACGGTCTTGCGGGGTCCCTTGCGGGTACGGGCGTTCGTGCCTGTGCGTTGACCGCGAACCGGAAGGCCGCGACGATGGCGGATGCCACGGTAGCAGTTGATCGCCTGAAGGCGCTTGAGATTCTGCTGCAGTTCGCGGCGAAGGTCACCCTCGATCGTGTACTTGTTCTCCGTGATGATCTGGATGATCCGGTTGAGCTGCTGGTCCGTCAGCGCCTTGGCGCGGATGTCCGGGCTGATCTCAGCCTGCTCAAGGATGAGCTTGGCGCGGGTGGGCCCAATGCCGTAAATGTAAGGGAGGGCGGCTTCAATCCGCTTGTCACCGGGAATATCGATACCGAGAAGGCGAGGCATACGTACGTACTTTCGAGGTTAGCCCTGGCGCTGTTTAAGGCGCGGGTTTTTCTTGTTGATGATGTAGACGCGGCCCTTCCGACGGACAACTTGACAGTCCGAAGTGCGGCGTTTAACGGAGGCGCGAACTTTCATATATTTTACTCTGAAAAAGGGTGATTTGCGCCCGTGCGGTGGAGACAAAAATGCCTTCACGCGATAAAGCGCAAGGGAGAAAGCCTATCAACCTGCGCGACAGAGACAAGAAGAATGTTGAAGTTTTTTACAGATAAGTGTAGCGGCGGTCTATGACCGTCGTATCAATGGAGGGGCAGCCTCCGGCCTGCCTCATTCTCCGAGGTAGCCGTTGCACCTCAGTGGTAGCCGCCGCTGTCCCTAGCGGCGGACGTCTTCCCTCCGTGGTAGCCGTCGTACCTTTCAGTTGTAGCGGCGGTCTATGACCGTCGTGCCCTCCCCTCCGTGGTAGCTGTCGACCTCCGGGCGACGGTCCCCTTCCCCATGTCCGTCACCCTGAGCCCGTCAAAGGATCAGACACGTGCGAGGAAAAAGAAGACAGGTACATTTTCCGCCTTCATCTTCGACCGTTAATTGCACCTGTCTCTTTTAGCCCCCAACTACGACTTTCCCATCGTGGCAGCGCTCGAGACCTCCACCCGGGTGATGCTCGGCTTGAGCTTGGCTGCCTTGATCTATTTCCAGCGGCGAAGATCTAACCGATAGCCCCGGCCCGGGCTATTTCAACGGCCATATCCGGGCTGCTTTCGATCTGGATATGAATGTCGATACCGGTGGCATCCACCACTTCTTTGACCATGGGACGCGGACTGGCGAGAATGAGTTTTTTGCCTTCGAGCGCCAGTGCTTTCGCGATTTTGACGAAAAGGCGAATGCCAACCGAACTCAAAAAACTGACTTCTGTAAGATCGAGCACCGTATTCTTTTTCCGGGCGATGATGCGTCCCGACAATTTGTTATCCATATCAATTGCACCGAGAGCATCTAATCGGCCCGCCAGACTTATATGGGTACAAGTGTCATCCATCGCGATAATTATGAATTGCATAAAGATGCCTTCGAATGGGAACGGATTAAGCCAGCGATTGAGAGTGCTCCCGCAGGAAATCGATTTCAAGCGGGAAAATAGTATGGCAGCTCAGAGGAAGAAGGGAAAAGGGGAAAGATACATTTTCGGCCTTCACTTTGCATCGCTAATTGTACCCGTCCCCTTTTACTCTTTTACTTGCTCGAGCGTAGCGAGCCAACCGACTCCCACTCACATCATTAGTCATCCTGAGCTTGTCGAAGGTAATAATATACTACGCGCATAAAGCGCAAGTAGCCTTTCGACAGAAGACGGGCAGCCTCTTTTTACGAGGTCTTAGTCTTCTTCGCTGCGCGGCCCTTGCGGTATGCGGCCTCGCGTCGATCAATCTCCGCCTTGGGCACGGATACAATCTGCTTCATCGCTTCAAGGAAGCGCGTGGAGTCGGTTTGGTTCTTCATAAATTATTTGAGGGTTTCCCGACATATAGGAAAATGGCTGGAAACGTCCTCCCTCCAACCAGATTTGTTCCCATTCCATTGACTGTTGGAACTGCCCTTGCATTGATATTAGCTGATCTAAGAGCTTTTAAAATTAAGTCAACGGTAGCGGGGTCTGCTGAGCTATTCGTAACAAATATATCTTCAACAGGCGGCGTCGCAGAAATTGATCCAAATACTCTGCCAACATCAAATCCTCCAGCGAGGAACGCGGGAACTAGTTTTTGGGCGTACGCCTCTCCGTCTTGTGCGGGTGAATCTATCACGAAATATAGATTCCCCTTCGGTGAGGTGCCTAGGGCATTGGCAACTTTCTCAAGTTGTGATTCAGAAACAGTTCTTGGTTGTGGCCCAAAATTATTATTGACGATTCCAGCGGTAATTCCCCCCTGTTGGTTATTGCTTGTAACATTAATTTGCTGGCTTGGTTCAGTGATGGCTTCGGCATCCTTTATGTGGTTGCGGATAGGCGTATTTTTTTCGGCGGAACCAACGGTTAGAATAATTCCAATGACTACGGCAATTACACAAACTGCGGCCACTCCAAGCCAAATTCCCCATATGTGATGTTTAGTTGAAAGAGTCACGCTTGATCCAATTCCTAATATTACGACAATTGCCTCCAATAATTTTACAATTTTTTCTTTATGAACGTTGATCCACGCTATTTTGGGCATTTGATCTTTTTATTTTTTTGTCTCGGATGGTTTATGGGCATTTTATGTTTTTATGTTTTTTTCCCACGCTTAGGCAGGCTGAAGGTCCTCACCACCCTTACCAATCAAATCCACATACTTCAAACCCTTCCCCATGATGCCCTTGATAGCCTTCATAAAGCGACCGCCATCCGTGTCTTTACGTTCATTGAAGCGAAACGCCTGTTCGTCGAGATACCGAAACAAATGAAACGGCTCGCAATTAACGTAGGTGCCTTTGATGGTGCGTTTGAGCAAGCACCAGAAGTTTTCCAATCCGTTCGTATGAACGTGACCCTTGGCGTAGCAAATCGCGTGGTCAATGACTTGGTGAACGTAATCCTTGTCCATGCCGATGTAAGAGCGAAGCGCATCCGTATGAAGCTCTGTGCCCTTCAGAACATACTCACGCACATTACCCTGGACTTCATGATTACGAGTAGTCTTAAGCACCTTCAGTTTGATCCGAGATGCCTTACCGCCAGCCGTGCGCTCAAGGAGACCCTGAACGGCGGTCTTGCCCTTCCAGCCCGAAACAACGTGCTTCTTGCCCTTATGTCGGAAACGGTCACGACCGCCGATAAAGGTTTCGTCGGATTCAACGCGACCACCCATTTTGTTAAACGTGCCTTCTTGAAGCGCAAGGCGAATGCGGTGAAGCATGAACCATCCTGTCTTTTGCGTGACGCCGAGCGAGCGACCAATCTCGTAAGAGCTAATGCCATTCTTGGCGTTGACGATCAGCCAGACGGCGGGAAGCCACTTGCTCAAGGGCAAAGGGCTATCGCCAAAGATGGTTCCGATCTTAACCGTAAACTGCTTCTTGCACTCTTTGCAGTTGCTCACCATCCGCTTGCCGGAAAACTTGCCGACATTGGCAGAGCCGCAATGAGGACACTTAGGCTTTCCGTTCGGCCAAAGAACATTGCACATAAAGTCGTGCGCGGCCTTAGGATCAGCGAAAAGCGTGATGGCTTCTTGAAGTGTTTCGGGAAAGGTTTTCTCTTTCATGCGACAATATCGCACAGAGGATATTAGGCGTCAAGTATATTATTACCTTGTCGAAGGATCAGTTCTGCCAGGCTCTCTCCGAGGTAGCCGTCGCACTCCGTGTGACGATCCCCTCCCCCTTCCGTCATCCTTCGGCAGCCGCGGCAGCAAGCCGCGCCCTGAGCGAAGTCGAATGGGTTTGGCGAAAGATCAGACACGTATTCACCGCAGCAAACCGGACCTGACACAACATTTAGCTGTACCTGCCCTTTTCTCTTCTTTGTTTATAGCTTTACGCAACGACGAAGCCTAAGTTGCGAAATGCTACGCAACCTCCGCGAGCAGCGATGGTACCTGTTTTTTTGGGTGCCGTTCAGCACCCTGCTGGGCCTTTTGGCAGTCTGGTTATGGATAATGGCCCCCATCATTGGCGGGTGGACTTTCCGGTACGATGAGGCCCCCAAGTGGGGATTTGCCTCCGTAGGTGTCCTTGGATTTTTGGTCCTTTTCCTCATCTTCATGTTTCCCAGGAAGCCAGCGCGCCGAGTTAGCGTTGCCGCAGCTTCGGTCGGCCTTACGGCTCTCGCTCTGTGCCTGCTCTACCTCCTGAATACGACGGTTATCACCTACGAAGTGAAGGACGTTGACGGAGGTCCTCTGAAAGACATCACCATCGCCATTACCCATCATGCTAATGGCGTGGCCCTCACCGGTCCTGCAGGGGACACTGTGCTTCGGACGGACGAACAAGGGAAAGCTTCAATTCGCATTTTCAAAAGCGAAGAATGTGATGCGCACGTCAATGACCGACTTGGACATCCTCCGGGATATGGAAACTCCAACTATTCCGACGACAATGCCTTTTTTATATCCGCTAGCGCTCAAGAGCGAGCGGAAGACTGGCCTTGGGGCAACCATGACGCCATCGAACACAGCTACATGCTCGAATTCCAAAATGGGCTTCCCTATATTCCCCAGCGATGCATGGAGTCTCCGCTAACCTCAGGTTCTGGCGTCGTCCACGTTTATTTGCGTCGAAGCGATTCCCTCACCCTTCCTCCCTATTTTGATCAAATCATAAAACAGGAGTCCAACGATCCGGCTTTTAAAACAATGCAGTTGATGAGTCTGGGCGGCTCAATCGAAAGCTTTAACCACTTGGATGAGTTGCTTTCGGCCCTCTCCCATGAAGGCTCTCAACAAGACGCCGTTCTATATAGCCTGGACCTCCTTGCGCTTCAAATCCGACAAATATCGACCGGTTTGTCGGGGCTATCGTTGGACGTAAATATTCCTCAGAGACGATACCTTTCCACGAACGATCAACGTCAGAAATGTAGTCAGATTCTTTACATCTGGCTTAGTGGCAGCAATTCTCCGCCGCCGTTGTCTCACACCGACCGCATTGCCTATATCCAGCAGCGGATGGACCAAGCCACGATTAAGCTTATTGATGCTCTTCATCCCGTAATGCTGAAGAAAAAGGCCGCCTACAGAGTCTTGGGCGAGCTTCAGCAAAACGCGCGCCCGGCCATGAAGTTCTACCCGGAGGTCTTCGAGAAAGGCACCGACGAAGCTAGGGAAGGCGCCCTGGAAGTTCTCTCACAGATTGTGCCATCCGCAGAACAAATCGCCTTCCTCATCAGGAGTAAGCATGCCGCCTGGATCGAACGTGCCTCGGGAATTTCTTTCAATTCCACTGCAGCTGAGCTCTCGGACGACCTTAAGATTTTGGAGACCCTGAAAGCCCAGGAATCGGATACTCAAAATATAGCCGCTTTTGAGCAAGTAATTAAATTAGCGAGAGATCGGCTCGCAAGGGATCAATTGGAGGAGGCGGACAAGCCCGTTTCAACAGTGGAACCGCGCTACGTGGTGATCGATCTCGGAACAAAAATACTCCATCCAAAAAAGATCACCAACAGCGGCTATGTCCTCGGTCGTGACGAATCTTCCTATTACGTTTGGTTCGATGGAACCACCACCAAACTCCAACCGAAGAACGCAGGCGGCCTGTTAACTGTCGATGACATCGATGAGTCAGGTACAGTGGTGGGAACGGAAACGGATCCATCCGGAGGCGCTCATCATTCCGTTTATCGGGCAACTTGGGAAAAGGGAATCAATCCGCCCATGCTGAGTGAGATGCCAACATCGAAGTCAGAGGCAAGGCCCGGTATTCAGGACCAGCTACGTGGTTTAAATTTGCCGCAAATCGCCAATTCTGTCGTCGTTCCCCGGGCTATGAATGACGCCGTAGCGCCAATGCCTCTTCAGGATGACCAGCCTGCATCGTCTGCCTCATTGACGGACGCCACCCAAGTCATCGGCAATGGCCCCGGCGGCGGATACCTTTGGGAAATGCCGCCGACTCTCTCGGCGACCAAGACCTTCGAAGGCCCCTATTTGATCAATATCCTGCTGCCCGGTGAACCCAAGATCTCGCCATGGAATGTGACATCTGTCGCCAGCATCAATGATGGAGGTAGCATCGTGGGAACTGCGATCTATAAGCAGAACGGACCTAACGACCCGCTTGCCGCTGGGTCGCACTGCGTAATGCTCATGCCGCTCGCGATTGTGCGGGAAGCAATTATCGGAGGCGGGGATTTTGAGCCGATAATGGATAATGGACTCGATGATAACGCATCGATTCCAATATTTGGCTCGGCCCCGCCAGGCACGCCAAACGCATCAAATCCGACAACAGACGGACAGGGTATCTTTTACATCCAAATGCCCGGCTCAATCACCGCAAGCATCACCCTTAGATCCGGCGACAATCACGTAACGGTGCAGGCAACGCCCGTGAAGGGACGCCCTAATTTGCTGCGTACCGGTAAACTTGTGATGATCGAACATGGCGATCCTTTCAGGGCCCCGGATATCACAACCATCGAGGCTGGGCCTCAGAACAACGGGGTAAATCCCACTTTGGAACTTCAAAAGTATGGACGCACCATCGTAAAGTAACATGTGACCTACCAGCGCCTTTTTGCCTGAAGAGTTTAGGGACAAAGCCACAACCTCACGAAAAGAAAATCGCCCTTTCCTCTTAGAAAACCTAGAAATCCTAGTCGCCTTAAAAAAATAGGCTTTCTAAGCCTTTTAAGCTACCCGCTGATGATCCGTCCCCGGGAGAGATCGTAGGGATGGAAGGCGAGGAGGACTTTGTCGCTGAGGGCGAAGGCGGGGGCGCTCTTTTCGGCGCGGGCGATACAGCGGTGGCCGTTGGGGAGTTCGGCACGATAAGCGCCCTCTCCCAGCACTTCGATTATCGTGCCTTGAGCCTGGAGGTTGTCGCGGGCAGGCATGTGAGGATTTCTGGGTCGCCTTCGGTGATGAGGACGGTGTGCTCGAAGTGGGCGGAAGGCTTGCCATCGGCAGTGACGACGGTCCAGCCATCGGCGAGTTGGCGTACCTGCGCGCGGCCCAGATTGACCATGGGCTCGATGGCGATGGTCATGCCGGGCTTGAGCTTGGCCTTGATTTCGCGACCGTAGTTGGGGACATGCGGTTCCTCGTGGAGGGCACGACCGACGCCGTGGCCCACGAATTCGCGGACGACGCTATACCCATTGGAGACGACGAAGTTCTCGATCGCCTCGGAGATGTGATGGACGCGGTTGCCAGGCCGGGCCTGCGCGATGCCGATGGCGAGGGCTTCCTGCGTTTTGTCGAGGAGGCGAACGGTGGAGGCGGGGATGTCGCCAACCGGCAGTGTGGTGGCGGTGTCGCCGACCCAACCCTTGAGGATGATGCCGATGTCGAGTTTGACGATGTCGGCATACTGGATGCGGCGCGCACCACCGATGCCGTGGACGATCTCGTCGTTGACAGAAATGCAGATGTGGCCGGGAAAGCCGCGATAGTTGAGGAAGGGACTGCGTCCGCCGCGATTGCTGATGAGGCGGGCGGCGAGCTTGTCTATCTCGCCTGTGGAGACGCCGGGCACGACCGCGAGGGAAACTTCCTCGAGGATTTCACGGGCAGCGCGGCAACTGGCGCGCATGCCTTCGATTTCGTCCGGTGTTTTGATCGGGATGCTCACGAGAAAAAATTAAGGGCAAAAAGGAAAAAGGAAAGGGCCGAAAGTCCCGTTCTTCCCCGGCACCTTCCTGTAACTTTTATTTTTGAACGAGGGAAACAATGACGCCACCGATGGCAAGACAGGCGAGAATGACAAAGAGCCAGACGTAGTTCTCGGTGCTGACAGCAGCCCCCTGCCCGATGGGAGCTGAACCGGCGGAACGTCCACGGATGCGGCCCTTCTTGAGGAAGCCGTCATAGTGGCGCTGGAGAAGATAGGTTTCCATCTGGCGCATGGTGTCGAGCATGACACCGATCATGATCAGCAAGCTGGTGCCGCCGAAGAATTGCGCGGTGAGCTGCGGGACGCCGATGTAGTGCTGCGCGGCGGAAGGGAGAATGGCCAAGACGGCGAGGAAGATGGCACCCGCCAAGGTGAGGCGCGTCATGGTGTAGTCGAGGAAATCCGCCGTGGGCGTGCCAGGACGAATGCCGGGGATGAAACCGCCGTTGCGCTTGACGTCTTCCGCAATCTGGGTCGGGTTGAACATGAAGGAGACCCAGAAATAGGAGAAGAAGAAGATCATGCTGACGTAGATCACGTAATAAGCGGTTCCGCGATTGAGTGAATCGGCGAGTTCGCTGGCCCAAGGCTTGGTGCCGATCGGGAGAATCTGGATCATGAACGCAGGGACGAGGAGAATCGATTGCGCGAAGATGATGGGCATGACGCCGGAGTAATTGACCTTGAGCGGAAGGAAGGAGCTTTGGCCACCGTAGACTTTATTGCCACGGACCTGCTTGGCGTACTGGATGGTGACCTTGCGCATCGCCTGAGTGATGGCGATGGTTCCCGCGATGACGGCGAAGAGGAAAAAGATAAGCGGGATGATGAGCGCAGGGCTGGCGCCTTCCTTGCCGGTGTCGATGCCGGTGATCATGCGGAAACCCTGAAGCAATGCGGCGGGCAGACGAGAGACGATGTTGATGGTGATGACCATCGAGATACCATTGCCGATGCCCTTGTCGGTAATTTGTTCGCCGAGCCACATGAGGAGCAGCGTGCCGGTGAGCAAACTGACCATGGTGGTGAATTCAAAGAGATAACCGGGATAGGGCACGAGCGGTCCGTACTTCTGGGTGACGGCGGCTATACCGGCAAGGAGCTGGCTGTGCTCCGGGTGCTCGAACTGGCCCGCATAAAAGTAGCCCTGCACGAGACAGATGGCGATGGTGGCGTAGCGGGTGTATTGCGTGATTTTCTGGCGGCCGCCTTCTTCGCGGGCGAGCTTGCCGAGGCTGGGGACGACGGCTGTCATCAACTGGAGCATGATGCTCGCGCTGATGTATGGGATGATGCCGAGTGTGAAGACGGCGCAATTCTCGAGCGCGCCGCCGCTGAAGAGATTGAACATGCCGATGACCGAATTATCGGCGTTCTTTTCCACGACGGACTGGAAGAACTTGGCAAGAATCTCCGTGTTGACGCCAGGGCAAGGGATGACGGCGCCGATACGAACAATGACGACTACGGCCAGCGTAAAGAGAATACGCTGGCGAAGTTCCGGAATTTTAAAGCAGTTGGCGAATGCCGAGAGCATGGGGCGGGCGTTGAGGGCTTAAGCCGGGAGAGGTTAGGCCTTGGGCGCCGACTTCTTGGCGGGCTTGGACGTTTTAGCCAGGACTTTCGCGCTGTTGCGAGCGGGATAAATCTTGGTTGCGACGAGTTCGATGGAGCCACCGGCTTTTTCGATTTTTTCACGGGCCGAGGCGCTGATGGCATCGACTTTAAGTGAAAGCTTTTTCGTCAGCTCTCCGCCGCCGAGAACTTTGACGCCGTCCCATGTGCCGTTGACGAGGCCTGCTTTGCGCAGGCCCTGTTCGTCGATGACGCCGGAAATAGTCAGCTTATCGAGGTCACCGAGGTTGACCGGAGCGTAGGCGATCTTGAAAGCGGTGTTGTTGAAACCACGCTTGGGGAGACGGCGGATGAGGGGCATCTGGCCACCTTCGAATCCGAGGCGGAGACTGCCGCCGGAACGGGCCTTTTGGCCTTTGTGTCCCTTGCCGCTGGTTTTGCCGTGGCCGGAGCTTTCGCCGCAGCCGAGCCGCTTGACGCGATGGCGCGAACCGGGACGAGGTTTGGAATTATGAAGTCGGATGGAGGAAGACATGATGATTTATTTCAGTTAGGAAGCGAGAGGGAGATCAGACTCGCCGCTTTTTTCCGTTTTGACAGTTTTTTCTGCCTTGGGCTTGCCCTTGGCCTTGCTGGTCGTCTTGGCGGCGGCTTCAGCTTTCGCTTCTTCCGCGGCGACAACAACTGGCGCAACCGTCTTGACGGTCTTGCCGCGCAATTGGAAAATGGCATCCTTGGCACGAAGTTGCTTGAGAGCATGGAGGGTCGCCCGGACGACGTTGGCCGGGTTGCCCGAGCCGAGCGACTTGGCGAGAAGATCCTTGATTCCGACTGCTTCGACCACGGCGCGGACGCCGCCACCGGCGATCAGGCCGGTTCCGGGCGAGGCCGGACGAAGGAACACGCGACCGCCACCAAACTGGCCCATGACTTCATGAGGAATGGTATTGCCGCGAAGCGAAACGGGTTCGAGATGTTTGCGGGCCGCATCGGTGGCCTTGCGGATGGCTTCGGTGACCTCATTGGCCTTGCCGAATCCAACGCCGACCTTGCCTTTGCGATCTCCCACAACGAGGAGCGCGCTGAAGCTGAAACGGCGCCCGCCCTTGACGACCTTGGCGCATCGGTTGATGAAGACAACTTTTTCGAGGAGATCGGACTTGTTCTCATCACGACCGCCGCGAGGTCCGCGATTGCCGCCGGGTCCACGACCACGACCGCCACCGCCACGACCACCCTGGCCACGACCACCCTGACCGCCACGATGATGCTCAGCCGGAGCTGGACGATCTGTCGGAGCTGCCACTGCAGGAGTGGCGGCAGCGACCGGCGCTTCAGGAGCAGCCGTCGCGGGTGCGGGAGCCACCGGGTCAGCGACCACGGGTGCTGCGGCAGTTTTTTCTTCAATGATGGAGTCGGTAGACATAGATATGATAATTAAAATTGGAGTCCACCCTGGCGGGCGGCGTCAGCGAGAGCTTTGATTTTTCCGTGATAGGTGAAACCGCCGCGATCGAAAACGACCTGGGCGATATTCTTGGCCTTGGCGCGCTCGGCGACAAGCTTGCCGATTTGCTCGGCACCCTTGATGTTCGGGCGGACATCGCCACCATTGAAGGATTTTTCGGTGGTGAAGGCGCTGACAAGAGTCTTGCCGGCGACATCGTCGATGACCTGCGCGCGAATGTGCTGGCCGGAAAAATTGACGGCGAGACGGGGACGTTCCGGAGTGCCCTTGATCTTGCGGCGGATGCGCACGTGAGTGCGGATACGGGAAGCTTTGGAAGTTAATTTAGCCATACGATTTCCTTACTTGCTTTGGGCAGTCTTGCCTTCCTTGCGGATGATTTGTTCCCCGGCGTAACGGACGCCCTTGCCCTTGTAGGGTTCAGGCGGATAGTACCCGCGGATGTCAGCGGCGACTGCGCCGACTTTTTGTTTGTCTGCACCTTCAACGAGGATGTTGGTGTTATCGGTCACGGTGACTTTGATGTCATCGGGCACGGGATAAGTGATGGGGTGCGAGAAGCCAAGATTGAGATTGAGAATCTTGCCATTGAGCGCGGCCTTGAAACCGACGCCCTGAATTTCGAGCTTCTTCGCGAAGCCTTCATGGGCGCCTTGGACAAAGTTGGCGAGCAGCGAGCGGGACAGGCCGTGAAGGGCCTTGTGCTGGCGGGTCTCGCCTTTTTTCTCCACGAGCAGGATATTGCCGTCGAGGCGAGCTTCGATGCCGGAAGGAAGCGAGTGCTTCAACTTGCCGCGGGGTCCCTCGATGTTGACGAGAGGGCCGTTGATGACGACCTTCACCTTATCGGGAACGGGGATGGGTTTTTGTCCAATACGAGACATAGGATTCTTTCTTTTTTGCTTAAGGCTTAGTAAACGGTCAGCAGTAACTCACCACCAAGATTTTGTTTCTTGGCCTGGTGTCCGGCCATGACGCCGCGGGGGGTGGAGACGACAGAGATGCCCATGCCGCCGAGCACGCGGGGAATTTCCTTGGCGCCGACATACTGGCGGCGGCCCGGCTTGCTGATGCGGGTGATCTGGGTGATGGAACGGCTCTTGCCCATGCCGCGCAACTTGAGGCGCAGGACGGGTTTGCCAGCGGTCTCTTTATCGGAAACTTTTTCGACTTCGAGCACGTAACCTTCGTTCTTGAGAATGTGTGCGACGTCGCTGCGCATGCGCGACCACGGCACGCGGATTTCCGTCTTGGCGGTACGCGAGGCGTTGCGAATGGTGGTGAGGAAGTCGGCCAGGGGATCTGTTTGCATAGGAAGAGAGTCGGTTACCAGCTGGCCTTGGTCACGCCGGGGATTTCGCCACGGAGCGCCAGTTCACGGAAAGCAATACGGCTGAGGCCGAATTTACGCATGTAGGCGCGGCGGCGGCCCGAGAGCTTGCAGCGATTATAGGCGCGCGTCGAGAATTTCGCGGGGCGCTTTTGTTTTACGATCCAGGTTGTCTTGGCCATAGGGGATTATTGAGGAGTTAACTTGCGGTCGGAGAAAGGCATGCCGAAAAGGGCGAGAAGCTCCTTGGCTTCCTCGTTCTTATTGGCGGTGGTGACGATGGTGATATCCATGCCGAGGTTGCGCTTGACCTTGTCGAGCTCGACTTCGGGGAAAATGGTCTGGTCCTTGACGCCGAGCGTGTAGTTGCCACGGCCATCAAAGGCGCGGGGCGACACACCACGGAAATCGCGGATGCGGGGCAGCGCGGTACGGATGAGGCGCTCGAGGAACTCATACATGATCGCTCCGCGAAGCGTGACCTTGATGCCGATTTCCTGGTCTTCGCGCAGCTTGAAGTTGGCGATGCTCTTGGTCGACTTCGTCTTGATCGGCTTCTGGCCGGTGATCATCTGGATTTCGTTGTAAGCGTCTTCCAAGGCGACCTTGGTGTCGACGGCGGAACCGATACAGCAGTTGACCACGACCTTGGAGATCTTGGGAATCTGCATGACGTTCTTGTAGCCACGGCTGGCCTTAAGAGCGGGAGCAATCTTTTCCTTGTACTCCGTTTCCAGGGTAGTTGGGACTTTGAGAGGGATGGCGGCGGCGGGCATGGCTTATTTCTTTCCTTTGGGAGCGGCCTTCTTGGCGGCGGGCTTCGCTTCGGCGGTTTCCGTCTTGGTTGCGCTTTTGCGTGAATCGTAATCGGAGGCGAGCATGATCTTGGAGATATGCAGCGTGCCTTCGCGTTCGATGATGCCGCCCTGGGGCTGGTCCTGGGTTTTGCGGGAGGATTTCTTGATGAAATTAACGCCCTCGATGATGACACGGCTGCGGTCGCGGAGAACTTCCAGGACCTTGCCGCGCTTGCCCTGCTGGGCGCCGGACAGGACGACGACTTCGTCGTTCTTCTTGATGTGAAACTTAGCCTGCGGGTTGCGAGGCTTGTTGACGCGGTACAGAGCCATAATTAAACAACCTCCGGTGCGAGAGAGATGATCTTCATGAAATTCTTTTCGCGCAGCTCGCGGGCGACCGGCCCGAAGATGCGTGTGCCGCGGGGATTGAGATCCTTGTCGATGATGACGACGGCGTTGTTGTCAAAGCGGAGGTAGGAACCGTCGCTGCGGCGGATGGGCTGGCGGGTGCGGACGATGACGCAGCGAACGACTTCGCTTTTCTTCACCGTGCCGTCCGGGGCGGCTTCCTTGACGTTGGCCGTGATGACATCGCCGATGCCGGCGTGCAGAGATTTTTTGCCGATGACACCAATCATGGTGGCGCGGCGGGCGCCGGTATTGTCGGCGACATCAACCCAGGAGCGAATTTGAATCATGGCAGTTAGTGTTTGAGAATGGTGACGAGCTCCCAGCGCTTGAGCTTGCTGAGGGGGCGGGTTTCACGAATGAGGACACGATCGCCAGCCTTGGCTTCGCTCTTCTCATCGTGGACGTAGAATTTCTTGTGCACGCGGACGATCTTCTTGAACTTGGCGTGCGGGACGCGGCGCTCGACGAGCACGACGATGGTCTTCTGCATCTTCGATGCGAGGACTTCCCCGGTCCGTTCCTTGCGGGCGGGCTTGGTTTCGACGGCGCCGTTGGCGGCGGGCGGGGTGATGGTTTCGGTGCTCATGTCGTTAATTTTCTAAAATCTATTTCTTCTTCTTGTCGTCGGCGGGCTTCTTGGCCACGCGGCTCTTGATCGTAAGCTTCAGGCGGCGTTCGCTGATCACGGTTTCCAGCTTGGCCACGTCCTTGCGCAGTTCATTCAGGCGGCTCGGCTTTTCGAGCGCGCCAGTCTGTTGCTGGAGGCGGAGGTTGAAGTACTCTTGACGAGCGTCCTTCTTCTTCGCGACCAATTCCGAGTCGGTGAAATTACGAGCATCTACAATTTTCATAAAGCTTAAAATCGTCCGGCACGGGTGATGAAGCGGGTCCGCACGGCCAGCTTGGTCGCGGCGAGCCGGAGGGATTCGCGCGCGACGGTTTCAGAGAGACCGTCCAGTTCAAACAAAATGTTGCCGGGCTTGACCACGGCGACCCAATATTCGGGCGCGCCTTTACCTTTACCCATTCGGGTTTCAGGGGGACGTGACGTGACCGATTTGTCCGGGAAAATTCGGATCCAGAGCTTGCCTTTGCGCTTCATGTTGCGGGTGAGCGCGACACGGGCGGCTTCGATCTGGATGTTGGTGATCCAGGCGCGATCCAAGGTCTGGAGGGCGTAGGAGCCGAAATCGATGGAGATATTGCGCGAGGCAAAACCTTTGCGGCTACCGCGCTGGGATTTGCGGTATTTGACGCGTTTGGGAAGGAGCGGCATAAGTGTGTGGGTTAGGCGTTAACGGGTGCGACTTCGTCCTTGCGGCAGATCCAGCACTTGATGCCGATCTTGCCGGCCACGGTCATCGCTTCGGCAAAGCCGTAATCGATGTTGGCGCGGAGCGTGTGGAGGGGAACTTTGCCTTCGCGGTATTCTTCCGTGCGGGCGATTTCAGCGCCGCCGAGACGACCGGAACAACGGACGCGGATACCTTCGGCGCCAGCCATGTCCATGGTGGTCTGGACGGCCTTCTTCATGGCGCGGCGGGAAGTGATACGGCGTTCGATCTGCAAAGCGATGTTTTCAGCAACGAGCTGGGCGTCGAGTTCGGGATTCTTGATCTCCTTCACGTCGACGAGGATTTCGCGGTCCTTCGTCGTGATGGCGCGAATCTCATCCTTGAGCTTGTCGAGTTCCGCGGCCTTGCGTCCGATGACGACACCCGGGCGGGCGGTGTGGATATTGACGCGCACGCGGTTGGCGGCACGTTCAATCGTGACCTTGGAGACGGCGGCGCCTTCGAGCTTCTTCTTGATGAACTTGCGGATCATCGCGTCCTCGTACAGATAGATCGGAAAATCTTTCTTCGAGGCATACCACATGGAGCGCCACGCGCGGTTGAAGCCGACGCGAAAGCCGATTGGATTAACTTTTTGTCCCATAATGATCGAGTGTTAGATGGTCTCCGACGATGTCACCTTTTCGGGGTGCTCGCCCGCGGCGAGAGATTTGCTGGTTGCATCGGCGCTTTCGGCGCGGAGCTGGCTGACGTCGGGAGAAGGAGCCGTGATGGCCGGGGCGGCTGTTCCCTTGGGGGAGACAACCTTGGTCTTGGACTTGTTCTTCTTGATGCCTTTGGCCTTCTTGGGCTTTTCGACGACGGGCTCGGCTTCGGTCAGGATGATCTTGATGTGAGCGGAACGCTTGTTGATCCGGGCACCACCGCCACGAGCGCGCGTGTGCATGCGCTTCGAGGTTGGGCCTTCACCGGCAAGGGCTTCCTTGATGACGAGGTTGGTTGCGCGGAGATTGTTGTTGTTCTCGGCGTTGGCGATGGCCGAGGCCAGAACCTTGGCAATGAGAAGGGCCGCCTTCTTGGGGATAAGGCGCACGATCTCCAAGGCCTGCTCTGCGGGCAGTCCCTGAATCTCGCGTGTAACTTCCCGCACTTTAAATGCGGAAATCTTCGCGTATCTATGCTCAGCTTTTACGTCCATAAAATCTATTTGTTTAATTTTCTCTGTCGCTATCAAAATCTGTTTCTACTGCTTCGTTCTTACTTTCACGGTCCAGCGCTTATTTCCGCCCGGTCGCCTACCTTGAGGACAACCTTGGGCTGAATGTTCTGCACTATCGCCGCACAAACCAAATCCCGGGCCAATACCACTTTCACCAATCCGACCTGCTGCGCGTCCTGATAGAGAAGGAAAAGCATGCCTTCCTTCACTCCCACACTCTTGCCGACGTTCAGGATCACGACATTCAACTCGAGGTTGACGTCGGAGATCTTTGCGTCGGAGATCGAACTTCCCAGCGGAATCGAGGCCCCGAAGTGTCCCGCCAGGTAATCCTTGGCGGCGCGGGTGGCGACTTCGTAGTCGGCCCTGACTTGCGGGTCAAAATTCGGCGCGGTCTGCATCATCTGGCCAGTCGTGGTGAGAAGTTTGTTGAGGATGTTGAGCGCCTCGCGGCGTTTCATCTCGCTCTGGTAAAGTTCCTTCACGGCCTGGACGAGCTTGTCCTCGAGCTTGCTTTCGTCGATGGTCAGGGCTTCAACGCCCAAGGCTTCATCGCGTAATCGCAGGTCCTGCCATTGTTGGCGGAAAAATTCCGCCTCGGTACTGGCCGAGGCGAGGCTTTCCGTCAAGGTCTTGACCTTGGTCTCGAGTTGTTCACGGGTCAGGCTGGAAACATCCGGGCCGGCATTGGTATCGCCTGCCCCGGTTGTCACCGGACTCTGTCCCGGAGCGCTCGTATTGAGGGTTGGGGCCGTGGTGGTGGCAGGCAGGTTAAGGCTTCTTAACGCCGCTGCTTCCGCCGCAGCCTTGGTCTCAGGCTCCGTTACTGTTTGGTCTGCATTCAAAGAACGATCCGCGTTCGTCTGGGCGAACGTGGTTTTTGGCGCATTTAACGCCAAAACGACAACGAGAAGGGCGAACCCGCCTCGAAGTCGGTGGACCAGGCGGCTTGCGCCGTTCCGGTCCGATAATCTATAAAATCTAAGTTCCGTTCGCGTCTCCGTTTATTTGGCGGCTGCCTTCTCGGTATGGGCGCCATGTTTCTTGAAGGTACGCGTGGGGGAAAATTCGCCGAGCTTGTGACCGACCATGTTTTCAGTCACGAACACGGAATTGAAAATCTTGCCGTTGTGGACCAGGAAGGTGTGGCCGACAAAATCGGGCGTGATGAGCGAGCGGCGCGACCAGGTCTTGATCGGCTTCTTGATCGTGGCAACGGTCATCTTCTCGATCTTCACCATAAGGTGATCGTCAACGAAAGGGCCTTTTTTAAGAGAACGGGACATAAGCGATTAGTGTTTTTTGTTCTGGCGGCGCAGGACGATGAATTTGTTCGAGGGCTTGTACTTCGGACGGGTCTTGAGACCCTTGGCAGCCTGGCCCCAAGGGGAAACGGGATGCTGGCGTCCACCACCACCCTTGCTCTTGCCTTGTCCGCCACCCATGGGGTGATCGACCGGGTTCATGACCATGCCGCGTACATGCGGACGACGGCCCATCCAGCGCGAGCGACCGGCTTTGCCGAGGGAAACGTTTTCGTGCTCGATGTTGCCGACCTGGCCGATCGTGGCGTAGCACTTGCCGAAAATCTTGCGAATTTCACCGGAAGGCAGGCGGACCTGGGCGTAACCCTCATCCACCGACATGACGGTTGCGCTGCTGCCCGCGGTACGACCGATCTGGGCGCCGCGTCCGGGGATGATTTCAATATTATGAATCGCCGCACCGAGGGGGATCTTGTCGAGGGGAAGCGCGTTGCCGATAATCGGCTCGGCGTCCGGGCCGCTGTTCAGTGTGGTGCCGACTGTGAGGCCGACCGGGGCGATGATGTAACGCTGCTCGCCGTCGGCGTACTTCAAGAGAGCGATGCGGGCGGTGCGGCAGGGATCGTACTCGATGGTCTCGACCTTGGCCTTGATCCCAAGCTTGTTGCGCTTGAAGTCGATGAAGCGATAGCGCTGCTTGTGACCGCCGCCGATGTGACGCGAAGTGACGCGACCGCGATTATTGCGACCACCCGACTTCTTGATGCTTTCGGTCAGTTTCCGGACCGGTTTGTTGCCCTGCGTGAGTTCCTCGAAGCCGTTCAGTTCCGTGAAGCGGAGTGACGGGGTAAGAGGACGAAAAGTTTTGAGTGCCATGGTAGGTTCCGGTTAGACGAGTTCGATCTTTTCGCCCGCTTTGAGCGTGACGATGGCTTTTTTCCAATCAGGACGCTGGCCCCATTGCGCGCCACCGTGGCGGCGCTTCTGCTTGCCGGCGACCTGCATGGTGTTGACGCGGACGGCGGTTTTCTGGAAGAGAACCTTCACCGCATGCTTGATTTCCTGCTTGGTGGCGGAAGGAGTAACCTTGAGCACATATTGATTGTGCTTTTCGGCCAGGGCCGTGCCCTTTTCGGTCACGCGCACCGATTTAACAATGAGAAGAGGATCGCGCATAAAATTATTTCTGGAGGCGGATGGAGAGTTTGCCGAGCGCGCCGTCGGTGATGAAGACCTTGTCGCAGAGCAGGAGCTGCTCGGCATTGACGAGGTCGCCAGTGACGGTCAGGAGGTGGGGATGATTCCGTGAGGCGAGATAAAGATTCTGGTCGGGATTCTCAATGATGAGAAGCGCGGTCGTGTTCTTGTCAATGTTGCCCTTGAGGCTGGCGACGAGATCCTTTGTCTTGGGCTTGGCGAGGACGATGGGGTCGATGAGGTAAACTTCACCGGCGTTGACGCGAGAGCTGATCGCCTTGCGGAGCGCGAGCTGCTTCACGTTCTTGTTCGTCTTCTTGGAATAGTCGCGGGGGTGCGGGCCGAAGACCACGCCGCCGCCGGACCAGACGGGAGATTGCTTGTAACCGGCACGGGCGTTACCGGTGCCTTTTTGACGCCAGGGCTTTTTGCCGGAACCGGAAACGGTCGCCTTGGTCTTGACCGAGTGCGTGCCAGAGCGGCGGTTGGCGCGATAGGCGACAACTGTCTCGTGCAGCGCCTGCGTGCCGATGCCGTTTTCGATGATATCGACCTTCAGCTTGGCTGAAGCGTCCTTGGTGGAAAGAGGGGAAAAGCTCATGGGGTTAACTCGTTATTTGTTGGCTTTGGAAGCCTTCATGGGGTTGACCGCCTTGGCGGCGACGACGACCTTCGCCTTGGGCTGGCCCTTGATCGCGGTGCGAACGACAACGTAGCTGCCAGTCGGGCCGGGAACGGCGCCGCTGATGAGAATGACGTGATCGGCTTCGCGGACTTGGACAACACGGAGGTTCTGGACGGTGACTTTCTCGTCGCCCATGTGACCGGCCATGCCATGATTCTTATAGATGCGTCCGGGAGTGGAGCGGCAACCGATGGAACCGTTACGGCGATGGGTCTTGGAACCGTGAGCGGCGCCCTGACCATCGAAATTGTGCTTCTTCATTGGGCCCTGAAAACCTTTGCCCTTGGAGATGCCGATGACATCGACCAGTTGGCCGACTGTGAAGCGGGTGACCGTGAGCGCATCGCCCTGCTTGACATCTTCGCCATCGACGCGGAATTCGCGGACAAAGCGTTTGGGGGTCGAACCAGCCGCCTTGAAGTGGCCGAGTTCGGGCTTGGTGACACGATGTTCCTTTTGGTCGAAGACGCCCAATTGGGCGGCGGCGTAACCGTCGTTTTCGACGGTCTTGACCTGCAAAACCGCGTTCGGTTCGGCGAGGATGACGGTGACGGGCGTGACGATCCCGGCATCATTGTAGATGCGGGTCATTCCGACCTTTTGTCCTAAAATTCCAATGCTCATGGGCGTTCGTTAAGTAAAATCGTGTTAGAAACTAGACCTTGATCTTGATGTCGACACCGGCGGGCAGGTTGAGCTTTTTCAGCTCGTCCACGGTTTTTGCCGTGGGTTGGATGATATCGAGAAGGCGCTTGTGGGTGCGCATTTCGAATTGGTCCATGCTCTTTTTGTCGACGTGAGGGGAACGGTTGACGGTGAAGCGCTCGATCTTGGTCGGGAGCGGAATCGGTCCGGCAACGACGGAACCGGTGCGGGACGCGGTTTCGGCGATCTCGGTCGCGGCGCGGTCGAGAAGACGGTGGTCAAATGCCTTGAGGCGGATGCGGATGCGGGTTTCGGCCATAAATTTATTTACCCTTCTTCTGTTCGGTGATTTGCGCGACGATCTGGGCGGGAACTTGTTCGAAGTGTGACGGCTCCATCGTGTAGGCCGCGCGGCCCTTCGACATGGAGCGGATGTTGTTGACGTAGCCGAACATTTCCGAGAGCGGCACTTCAGCGTGCACGTTCGTCGTCTTGTTCTTGCTCTCCGTGTTCATGATCTTGCCACGGCGGCGGCTCAAGTCACCGATGATGTCGCCCTGAAACTCGTCCGGCGTGGAAACTTCCACCTTCATCATCGGTTCGAGCAGAATCGGGCCGGCTTTTTTCATTCCGTCCTGGAGAGCGAAGATCGCGGCGAGCTTGAACGCCAATTCGTTGGAATCGACTTCGTGGTAGGAACCATCGACGATATTGATCGCGACGTCGATGACGGGCGAGCCGTTGACCACGCCGTTGAGCAGGGCCTCTTCAATACCTTTCTTGACTGCGGGAATGAACTCCTTGGGGATGCTGCCTCCGACGACTTTGTTCTCAATGGTAATTCCCTTGCCGCGCTCTTGGGGAATGATGTCGAGGTAAACCTCGCCGAACTGACCGCGACCACCGGACTGCTTGGCCAATTTGCCGTGGCCGTTGGCCTCTTTGGTGATGGTTTCGCGATAAGCGATCTGGGGCGCACCGGCGTTGGTCTCGACGTTGAACTCGCGACGCATGCGGTCCATGATGATGTCGAGGTGAAGTTCGCCCATGCCGGCGATGATCGTCTGGCTGGTTTCTTCGTTGGTCTTGACCGTGAGAGTGGGATCTTCTTCAACCAAGCGGCCGAGGGCTTCACCCATCTTTTCGCGATCAACCTTCGTCTTCGGCTCGATGGCCATGGAGATAACAGGCTCAGGGAAGGAAGGCGGTTCGAGCTGGATATCGAAATCTTCGAGACAAAGCGTGTCCCCGGTCTTGACGTCCTTGATGCCGACGATGGCGGCGATGTCACCCGCGTAAACGACATCAAGTTCGTCGCGCTTGTCGGCCTGGATCTGAACCAAGCGGCTAATGCGCTCGCGCTTGTTGGTGCGGGGATTGTAAACCGTGGTGCCCTTGTTCAGTGTACCGGAGTAAACGCGGAAGAAGACGAGCTTGCCGACGAAGGGGTCGGTCCAGAGTTTGAACGCAAGGGAACAGAAAGGAGCGTTATCGTCTGGAGGCGTGGGGACTTTTTCTTCGCGGTTGTGGGGGTTGATACCCACGGCCGGTTCGATGTCGAGCGGACCAGGAAGATAATCGATAACAGCGTCGATGAGGAATTGAACGCCCTTGTTCTTAAAGGCGGATCCGCCGACGACAGGGATAAACTGGTTGGTGACCGTAAGGCGGCGGATGCCTGCCTTGATCTGGGCAGCAGTTGGAGTCTTCTCTTCGAGGAAGAGCATGCCAACTTCTTCGTCCTTGTCAGCGACAGCTTCGATCAGATTCTGGAGGGCCTGCGAGGCCTTTTCCTTAAGTTCAGCAGGAATCTCGACGAGTTCGTAAGTGGAGCCGATCTTGTCGTTGTCCAGATATTTGACGGCCTTCTGGTTGACGATGTCGATCTGGCCATGGAGTTGATCTTCCGCACCCCAGGGCATAATGACAGGCCAGGCGTTTGCGCCGAGTTTCTCGCGCATCTCATGGATGGCGTTGTCGAAATTGGCGCCGGTGCGGTCCATCTTGTTGACGAACGCAATGCGGGGTACGCCGTATTTGTTGGCCTGGCGCCAGACGGTTTCGGACTGAGGCTGAACACCGGCAACACCACAGAACACAGCGATGGCACCGTCGAGAACGCGGAGGGAACGTTCAACTTCGGCGGTGAAGTCGACGTGACCGGGAGTATCGATGATGTTGACGCGGAACTTTTGTCCCTCGTAAAGCTTGAAGATGCCCTCTTCCTTGCGGGCGGGCCAGAAACAGGTCGTTGCAGCGGAGGTAATCGTGATACCGCGCTCGCGTTCCTGCTCCATCCAGTCGGTCACCGCAGTGCCTTCATGGACTTCACCGATCTTATGAATCGCACCGGTATAGAAAAGGATACGCTCGGTCAGCGTGGTCTTGCCTGCATCGATGTGGGCGGCAATACCAATGTTGCGCGTGCGCTCCATTGGATAGGGACGCTTGGGCGAATTCGGGCTTTTCTTGCTCGGATCGACCGCGGCAGCTGCCGAAGTCTTGGTGGGAGTCATGGTGGAGGACATGGTATTAGAAGCGGAAGTGGGCGAACGCGCGATTGGCTTGCGCCATCTTGTGCACGTCGTCACGTTTCTTGACGGAATTACCCTGGCCGTTGGAGGCCTCTTTGATTTCAGAGGCGAGAGCCTTCTGGAGGGGAACGCCCTTACGCTTGGCGGAATTGGCAACCATCCAGCGCATTGCGAGCGCGAGCTGGCGCTCCGGCGGGACTTCCATCGGAACCTGGTAGGTGGCACCACCGACGCGGCGGGACTTGACTTCGAGGCGGGGCTTCACGTTCTCGAGGGCCTTGTGCAGGATATCGAGGGGATCGCCTTCTTTGTTCTGCTCGTTGACGGAATC
>Ga0207004_1048_pt1 | contig 35582 bp, 34 predicted proteins | sample Alteio_BWMinCont_86_FD_153468 | JGI IMG/M metagenome (GOLD analysis project Ga0207004, IMG submission 153468) | Enriched cells from forest soil in Barre Woods Harvard Forest LTER site, Petersham, Massachusetts, United States -... | ecosystem: Environmental > Terrestrial > Soil > Temperate forest >...
AAATCATTCACGCACCGGTGGTTGCAGAACAAGCTCCCGCTGAAAGCCGCATGACAATGATCTCCCGTAATGGCCGGACCCAGAATGTGGAAGAAAACGTCAAAATGGCAGTTCGTGCCATGGGATCAGGAAATTTTGAAGAAGCCAGAATTCTTTTGGAAGAAAATATTGTTGCATATCCCCGTCATGCAAAGAGCATTTCGGTATTGTCTGACTTACGCCTTCAAGAAGGCGATCGAGATGGCGCGATTCAGGTTTTAAAAACGGCATTGGTGCGCCTACCCTATCATCCGCTCTTGATAAAGAAGTTGGCTGAGCTGTATCGTAAAGATGGTAAGGCAGTTGAGGCGTTGGCATTATTACAAAAAGCCACGCCACGCTTTGCGGAAGATCCTGACTACCACGCCATGATGGCGGCTTTATATCAACAACAGGGTATGTTCAACGAAGCCAAAGACATTTATCAGAAATTGGTGCAGTTTCACCCTGATCAAGGCATGTGGTGGATGGGGCTCGGCGTATCGCAGGAAGCAGGCGGAGACAAGGCCGCGGCGTTAAAAAGTTACAAGGAAGCACAAGGTAAAGCGAATCTTGACAGTAAGCTGCTAAACTTTATTAATGGGAAGGTAACACAACTGAGCAAAAACTAAGTGTTTGGCTCGGGGCGGGTATGCAAAAAAAGATTCGACTCGGTGAATTACTGGTTGAAAATAAAGTAATCACCACAGTGCAACTCGACGCGGCCCTCAAACGGCAAAAAGAGCGTGGTGGGAAGTTTGGTCGAGTATTAATGGAAATGGGTTACATTGACGAGACCCGTTTGCTCAATTTTTTGTCTCAGCAATTACACATACCTTTTGTTGACGTCCGATATTATCAATTGAAGCCGCAGATCATTCGACGCTTGCCTGAAACTTTGGCGCGCCGTTTCCGTTGTCTTATCATCGATGAAATTCGCAGTAGCTATTTGTTGGGGATGTCCGACCCCACCGACTTGTTTGCGGTGGATGAAGTCAGCCGCATTCTGCAAGCCCCACTTCGTATTTGTGCCGTACGTGAAACCGATCTTTTGAATGTCATCGACGAAGTGTACCGTCGCACAGAAGATATTGCGACCTTCGCTGTGGAACTACAAGAAGAATTGGGCGTACAACAAGAAATCGTGGGCGACGCTGATGTCAGCGATGAATCGCAAGAAGCCCCCGTTGTCAAATTGCTGGATTCCATTTTTGGTGACGCAGTTCAGGTGAACGCATCCGATATTCACATTGAGCCTGATGAGTCTGTTTTGCGTATTCGCCAGCGTGTAGACGGTGTTTTGCAAGAACACGTGATGAATGAAAAACGCATTGCGTCAGCACTTGTTTCACGCTTAAAACTGATGGCAAAACTGAATATTTCTGAAAAACGGCTGCCGCAAGACGGTCGGTTCAGATTAAAAGTCCGCGACAGACAAATCGATGTGCGTTTGTCCACCATGCCTGTGCAATATGGCGAATCGGTGGTCATGCGTATTTTGGATGCAAGCGGTGGCATTTTGCATTTGGAACAATTGGGCATGCCTGAAGAGATCATGCACCCCTTTCGAAAGCAAATTCACAGGCCTTACGGCTTGATATTGGTAACCGGGCCCACAGGTAGTGGTAAAACCACCACACTTTATGCGGCATTGTCTGAATTGAACCAAGCTGAAAATAAAATTATCACGGCAGAAGATCCAATTGAATACGCTTTGCCGCGTGTCAATCAAGTACAAGTCAAACCCAAAATTGGACTCAACTTCGCAGACATATTGCGTTCTGCTTTGCGGCAAGATCCGGACATTATCATGGTCGGGGAAATGCGAGATGAAGAAACCGCACAAATCGGTTTGCGTGCGGCTATTACGGGGCACTTGGTATTGTCCACCTTGCATACCAACGATGCCATCAGTTCAGCCACGCGTCTTTTAGACATGAACGTGCCAGGTTACATGGTGGCTTCCGCATTGCGTGCGGTTATCGCCCAACGGCTGGTCCGGCGGCTGTGTGAAACCTGTATTGAAGATTATCAGCCCTCGTTGCAAGAACAAAGTTGGCTTTACTCTGTCTTAGGAGAACGGGCGGCGGAAGTTAAGCTGATGCACGGTAAGGGTTGCCACCGTTGTGGGAACACAGGGTACAGGGGTCGAATTGGGGTATATGAACTGCTCATCATGTCGCAAGCCATGGTGGATGCAATGCGATCAGGCAATGCACAATTGTTTGGCCGTGTGGCCGCAGCGGATCCCACTTACAAGACCTTGGCGCGGGCCACGCTGGACTATGCAACTCAAGGAATCACCACGCTGGCCGAAGTATTTCGTGTGGCCGGGGAATTCACGGAAGAAGAAAGCAGGCCAGCATCAGGCGCTCAAAATTAAGTTGAGGGTGATATGCCACGTTTTTCGTATCGGGGCAAAGACAAAAAAGGCAACCGCGTTCAGGGGGTTCTAGAAGGACCGAATGAAGAATCTGTTGCCATTTCATTAAGCCGACAAGGCGTGATTCCGATCGCCATCAGTCCAGCAGCGGATGCAGGCGGCACTACTTTCAAGCTGAAAAAAATATTTGGTGTGGGGAAAGCTTCACAAGTTGACGTCATCATGTTTTGTCGTCAAATGTATACCCTTGCAAAATCAGGCGTGCCACTGTTGCGCGCCATGCGGGTGTTGGGTGACAGCACCAAAGACAAATATTTGAAAGCAGCCATATTGGGTGTGGTCGAACAACTGGAAGGCGGTAAAGGTTTGGCCGCGGCCATGCAAGATTACCCACTCGTTTTCACCCCCCTTATTTGTGCCATGGTGCATATTGGTGAAAATACGGGTAACTTGGAAGAATCTTTTTTGCGTTTGTCTTTGTACATCGAGCGCGATTTAAACACACGCAAACAAATCAAATCTGCCTTACGTTATCCGCTCACTGTGATCGTTGCGATATCCGTTGCTGTGGGTGTCATCAACGTGATGGTGATTCCAGCATTTGCTCAGTTTTTTAAATCATTTGGTGCGGATTTGCCTTGGCAAACACAAGTTTTGTTGAATACATCACAATTCACCGTAAAATACTGGCCTTATATTTTGATGGGCGTATTCACTGCCATTGTCGCGTGGTTTTATTACATACAAACCGAACGCGGCGCTTTGGTGTGGGACAGGGCGAAACTCAAAATCCCCATCATTGGTAAAATTCTAAACCGCGCTTTGTTAGCACGTTTCACGCGCACCTTTGCCATGACGTTGACAGCCGGTGTGCCAGTGTTACAAGGCCTCACTGTGTGCAGCCGTGCCACAGACAATGCTTACGTCAGTGAACACATTATGACCATGCGCAGTGCCATTGAACGCGGTGAGTCTTTGGCTGTAACCTCTGCGGCCACGGGCATGTTTACGCCATTGGTGTTACAAATGGTTTCAATCGGTGAAGAAACAGGTGACATCGACCTTCTGCTTCGCGAAGTGGCAGATCACTATGAGCGTGAAGTTGAATACGACATTCAGAAACTGGGTGCCAGCATAGAGCCAGTGCTGATCGTGTTGTTGGCCGGCATGGTACTTGTTCTGGCTTTGGGCGTGTTTTTGCCAATGTGGGATCTGGGTAGTGTCGCCCTTCATAAAGGCAAATAATTGTGCTCGACAGCTTAAGGTCTGCATCTATACTTAAGACGCAATAATTTTTTTTTGAATTATGATGAAAAAATTTGAACTTATGGGGCTTTGGGGGTTCCAATTTTTGACAAGCTTTAGTTTTTATTTTTTAACTTTAAGACAACGGGGTATATTATGAAACGAAATCAAGGTTTTACGATCATTGAATTGGTCGTGGTTATCGTATTGCTGGGTATTTTAGCAGCAACTGCATTGCCACGGTTCATCGATTTAAGCTCGGATGCCAGAAACGCCGCCAATAAGGGGATTGGTAGTTCGTTACAATCAGGCATCAATTTGGCTCGTACCACACGTGACGTGACCGCATCAGGTGGCACTTCTGTTGGTTCGAACACAAGCACAGGGGCCTTTGGTGGCTCAATCGGGACATTCGTGTATTTCGGCTCAGCCACCCAATTGTGGCCAGTTGCCGGTAAGGTAACAGGTTTGACTGTTGCCAATACCGCGTCAGTGACGGCTGGGGGTTGTTCAGGGCTGTTTGCAGCAGTCTTGGCCAGCACACCTAAAGTCAGTGCCACTGTGGCCACAGGATTTGACTACAAGGCTTCTTTGATAGCTGCGACCACAACAGGAACAGCTGGTTGCAAATATACTAGAAATGACACCACGGGCGTGACCATATCTTACAGCCCAAGCACTGGTGTAGTGACGACCACTCCCTAATCTGTTTGGGGAACTTAAAGCGGCGCTCATGCGCCGCTTTTTTTTTGCCGATAGCAAAGTGAAGGCTTGCTTGTAAGTATCAGGCAAAGTGATAAGCTTGTTAGATAACTGTTGCATTGGAACCGTGATGGAGTACGAAGAGCATGTTAAAAAAGAGTGCAGGTACAAACTTAACCGAGCTGCTGATTGTGGTGGTGATTGTGGGGATTCTGGCTGGGATTGCCGTGCCCCGTATGGTCAGCTTTAACAGCGCAGCGCAAGACGCTGCTTTCCAAGCTGCCGCCGGTGTCATCAAGAGCAATGCATTGGGGGCAAGCAATGCCTTGAATGAAAGCAACATTCAGACTGCCAATAGCTTCACAACAAGTTCTGCCCCAATGGGCACTTACCATGATTACGTTGTTTATTATACGGCTATTGCAGCTTACAGCTATTTGGGAAACCGTCCTTATGTGCCAGCACTCGCGCAAAGGGTAGTGTCGCCCAATACCGTGGCTTCTGTGGAAGCCGGCATGCAAGCGTCTGTCTCAGCAGGGACTTATCAAATTTACAACAGTTCAGGGCAAGGTGGGAATTGCGCGGGTGAAAGCTCTAGCAATAACTATGCTCCATTTAGCAGCTGTTATGGGAACATTTGGCAATCTAGCACGCAATGCGCCAATTTGTGGAGCATGTTGGCTTCAAACAGTGATGGTTCCGTTCCGCCTGATTTGGCTGGGGGCACCGCTGTCACTGATTCAACATTTTGTTCTCAAAATGCCAATAACCAATGCAATTATGTGATCAGCACTTTTTCGCATACTTCAGGTCAGCCCACTCATGGCTGCCTTGCCACACAATATGATTCCAATGGCAATGCGACAGGGCGATACATTGTGGTGGATTGGATGAGTGTGCCGATTGTGCAAACGCAAGACACTTCACCCGGTACGGCACTGAATGGATTGGTCATGTATGACTACCCCACATCACAAGAAATTTTGAACACGGGAGGGAACCCAATGGCAGCCAGTTCTTTTTCATCATCAGGTGGTAAGGGCGGCTTAGGTGGTTCGGGCGGTGGTGCTGTTGTGGGTGGCACAGGAGTGGGCACAACAGGTAGTGGTATTGTGAGTGGCACAGGAGGAGTGGCCCCAACGGGTGTCGGCATCATAAGGAAGAAATAGCCATTCAGGCATCGCATATTATGTCTTGAGGGGTGTTTACGTGAGCAAAGCAAGGCAACAATACAGCGGATTTACCTTGATTGAGCTGGTGGCCACCATGCTGTTAATGGGTATTTTGGCAAGTGTTTCAGCTTCGATGTTTGTGGATCAAACGCCTTATAAGTTGCGTTTGGCTGTGGATCAAACTGTGGCGATGTTGCGCAACGCCAGAAGCTATGCGGGGGCAACCAATTGCCCAGTTCAAATCACACAAAGTGGGCAGCAACTGAACTTGATATTGCAACCGCCAGCGACTTGTGCCGTGTGGGCTTCTCAGCTTTACAGTTTATATTGTGTGAATTGCTATACCTTGATTGACGTGGTGAATACCACCATGGGTGAGGATATGGTCATGACGGTTCAAGTGCCCAATGGCGTCAGTTTGTCCACAAGCAATGTGCCATTCTTTTTTTCTCCATTTTATCAAGCAAAAAACAGTTCGGGGCAGTTTGTGAATCCGCAGATCGTGATTGGTGGACACACGATTTCTGTGGTGGGTCAAACGGGGTTCATTAATGAATAAACGACTGAAGCGACAATCGGGTCTTTCGCTTATTGAAGCGGTGGTGGCCATTGTCATCATTGCTGTGTGTGTGGCGGGCATCATGCGGTTAATGAGCGATATGGTGTTGACTTCATCCAAAACTTTGCAGAAACGACAAGCGCTATTGATTGCCAGCAGTTATTTGGAAGAAATCATGGCCAAACCTGTTGCTGATCCACAATCAGGCGTAGTCTGTAGTGCTTCACCTCCCGCGGGTGGCCGTCCTACCTTCATCAAAGTGTGTGATTATTCAAATTTATTTGAACAGGGTGTACACGATCAAAATGGAAATGCAGTTCCAGGCTTGGGCAATTATGAAGTGGCGGTAAACATCATTTATGGCACCGTGACACAACCCAGCAGTTCAGGCACGCAAGTAGGTGGTGTGGATGCATTTTTTTCCGAACCCAATCTGTTGACTCAAGAGGGAGGCGTGTTAGAGCAATACGGCTACTTGGGTTTACCAGGGCCCGCTTCTAACTCGGGGAATTGGCAATATTTGCGAGTGGGTGTGAATGTGACCTTTGTGACCGCTGGGGATACGGTGGTGACCTCAGGTTCAGAAAACCCCGACACCATTAACGTGTCGTTAGTGGGCGCTCGGTATATTTATTCTCCGCCCCCATTTTATTCACCCAATTACAACTTTTGATCATGAGGAAATGTTATGTCACATGATCGCCGAATATCACAAGCTGGTTTCACTCTGATTGAAGCAACACTCGTGATTTTGATCATGGGTGTGATGGCTGCAGCTTTATCAGCGTTCATCGTGGGCCCAGTGACGGGGTATTTGCTTGCCACAGAACGTTCAGTGGCCATTGAAGACGGGGCTTTCGTTTTAGAGCGAATTTCACGTGAAGTGCGCACAGCCATACCCAATACGGTGCGGGTGAAACCTTCGCCCGGGGTCAATGCCTCGGTTGAATTTGTGCCTGCGATTGGCGCTGTGGTGTACAGAAGAACGGGTGGGAATGATTTGACGTTTGATCAACCCACCAGTTCGTTCGATGTGATAGGCAATTACCCTGATGGATTGGCCGCAGCAGTGACAGCTGGGGATACATTGCGTTTGGTGGTGTATCAGGAAGATGCTTACACGACGGGCGGCACATCTGATCAACCGCTTCCGGGGATCAATCTCTATAATTCCAACCCTGGTGTGGGCCCATTTCCTGCGGCAAATTCGCATGTGGTCACACCCAGTACCACCACGGTGTCTTTGAACACATCCACCACTTTTAAAACAGCAATCAACGCCAGCTTGACACAGGTCATTGGTGTCACGCTGTCTTCCCCTTTTCAATTTGCATTCGATTCGCCGCAGCAAAAAATGTACATTTTCGATAGCAATCAAGCCCCAGTTTCATATGTCTGTGATACCAATTTCGGTACCTTGACGCGGTTTGCAGGTTACGCTGTTACAGCGTCGCAGCCCAATATTGCTTCAAGCGCGCCCCTGGTTTCTGCAAGTTCGACTGCTTTGGTGGCTGATAACATTTCAAGTTGCAGTTTTGCGTATTCACCAGGTGTCAGTTACCGGTCTGCAGTGCTCACCATCACGATAGGGATTCGTTCGCAAGGCGGTGAGGATATGCAGTTGATTCAACAAGTACAAATTCCGAGTTCGCCATGAAAACCATTGCAAGCAATCGTCATTGGCTTCAACGTGGCATGATGTTAATGGGGGCCATATTTATTTTGTTGGTGCTTTCATTAATGGGGGCCATTGGGGTGACCCTGACCGAATCTGCCAACTCTGACTTTGAAAAAGCGTTGGCGGTTGAAAAAGCCTATTGGGCAGCCCGCGAAGGTTTGGAGTGGGGGCAATTCCATGCACAGGCGTTTCAAAGTTGCAGTAACCCTGATGCCACTGATCCGGGCGGGTTTTCGAGTGCGCAAGGCTCAGCCATGTTGCCCTTGGGTGCATTTGATTCTAGCTTTCTGGTGGGGTGCCAGTCATTTGATATGATAGAAAATGGTCAGAATATTCGTGTGTTCAATTTGATTGCGACAGGGGCGGTCGTTTTTCCTCCTACCAACCGTTTTGAGGCGCCTCTTGAAAGTTTGAGTAACTGGCTTTCATATATGAACAATGGGTACTTTGTCGGCACGCCTTCCTCTGCCACCCGCACCTTGCAGCAGACCTTGGTGATCAAGTGCACCGCGACTTGCCCTGCCTCTGGCAGCTGACATTTCCTTTCCTGAAATTTTGCTATACCCTTGCATTCTTTTTGTTCAGGCCAAGAGAATAAAATGACAGCGCCACTCATTATTATCGGAACAGGCTTAGCAGGGTATTCCGTTGCCAGAGAATGGCGCAAATTGGATCCTGACACCCCGTTGGTGATTTTTTGTGCAGACAGCGGCGATTTTTACTCAAAACCCTTGCTTTCCACTGCCTTGACCCATCAAAAAGCCCCTGATGATTTGGCTATGGCCTCATTTAAAGAAATGGGCAAAACTTTGAACGCCCAAATTTTCACTTTTACAGAAGTGACGAATATCGATCCCACCGCCAAAACCGTGATGGCAGATGGCAAAAGCCATGCTTATTCTCAGTTGGTATTGGCAACCGGTGCCTCGCCCATTCATTTGGAAATGTTACAGGCCGTGGGCGCCTCAAGCGTCAATTCCCTCGATGCTTACCGTACTTTTCGCAGAAAGCTGCAACCCAATCAGCATGTTGTGATTGTGGGGGCAGGCTTGGTGGGCAGTGAATTTGCCCATGACTTGTCAACCAGTGGACACAAAGTGACGGTGATAGCCAAAGAGTCAGCCCCACTCAATACCTTTATTCCTGAACAATTTGGCAAACAATTGCAGGAAAAGATGGAAGACATGAAGGTTACCTATCATTTAAATGCCACCTTGCAAGCGGCAGAAAAAGTGGAAGAACAAACCAAATTGACTTTAGACAACGGGGTCACCGTTTTAGGTGATACCGTGCTGTCGGCGGTGGGGATCCGTGCCAAATTGGATTTGGCCAATGCCGCTGGCTTGGCAGTGTCGCGTGGGATCATTGTGGATGATTGTCTGCAGACTTCTGATGAATGCATTTTTGCCTTGGGCGATGCAATTGAGCAGCAAGGTGAAGTCAGGCAATACATTGCCCCCATCATGCATCAGGCCCGTGCCTTGGCCAAAACCTTGGCAGGTGATCGCACAGTGGTGGTTTACCCCGCCATGCCAGTGGTGGTCAAAACCCCTTCATTTCCCATAACCTTCGTCCGCCCCAATGAATTTGATGTTGAAGAAGTCACTGAAAACAAAACACTTTATTTCAAAAACGGCAAATTGGTCGGCTTTTTATTGGTAGGCGATGCCAACAAAGAACGCGCCATGATCATGGCTCAGTTGGTATAAACGGAGTTTTTGTGCACCCAGTTATGATTGAGGTGCAGCGATTTTATCTTCTCCCTTGAGGGAGAAGATGCCAGGAGTTAGGCCGTCTTCGGCCTTACTCCTGGCTGATGAGGGGGGATCCCATCCCTCACCTTGTTCTCAAAGTCCTCAAAGAAAACCCTTTCGGCAAGCCTGCCCCAATTAAAATCGCCAAACTCACAGCCATCATGCCGCCAGCTTCATACGGGCCAAACTCTTCACCCAGACAAATAATGGCAGCCAGGGTGGCGCCAACGGGCATCAGCCCAATGAAGAGTGCGGCGGTTGAACCGCTCACATGTTGAATGCCGCGTTGCCACAATATGTAAAATTGTAAGCTGCCGGCAGCCACGATCATGGTCCACAACCAGAGTTGTGGGTTCAGCAAGTCAACACTGTGGGTCTGGTATTGGTAAAGTGCCAGCGGGGCAAAATACAGAATGTTCACGGCATTCACCAAAAATGCCACTGAAATGGGTTTCAAGCGGTTACCCAACGATTTGCCGACGATGGTATACATCGCTTCAGGGATGGTAGACAAAAACACCAGCAAGTCACCCAGGCCGCTGTCAAAGCTGGCTTCGCCGCTGGCCACGTCATAATTTAAAATCACAATACCGGTGACGGCCAACATCAAGGCCAACAGTTTTTGTTTGGTGAGGATGTCTTTCAAGAAAATAAAAGAAAACAGCGCCAAAAAGGCAGGGGTGGTGCTGACGATGATCCCAGCAGACATGGCGGAGGTGATTTGTATGCCTTCCATCATGAACAGATTGAACAACAGGCCACCCAAAAGGCCCATAATGGCCATACAAACCCATTCACGGCGAGTGACTTTGCGGTAGGGTTCAGAGCTGCGCACAAATGAGGAGCCGGCCCAATACCATTGCATCAAACCCAAAATAATGGTGCTGATTAAAAAGCGCAATTCAAGTTGTACATACACAGGCATAAGGGGTGCGACAAACTTCATCGCGGCCATGTTGGCGCCCACAATAAGCTGACACACTGCAAGCTCAATGTAAGCCTGTGTCTTGGTATTCATGATGGCCCTTTTGTATGGTATTTAAGAGAATTGCGGGTAGGAAAACGTGCTATTTCTAACACGATTTGGCACAATTCACAATCCAAAAAGTGGGAGAAAGCCATGCAAAATTGGCTGCAAGACAAAACCTCAATGACGGCAAAATTGCGTGAACATGATCCCGCGTTACGCATTGAAATTTTACAAGAGGGTTTTGAAAACCCCACGCTTAGCGAAGCTCAGGCATTGTCTTTGGCTGTGTCTAAGCGCGTTTTTGTCAGGGAAGTATTGATGGTGAGCGCAGAGCCCTGGCTATTTGCCCGCAGTGTGTTTCACCCCGATATTGAAAACGGCCCATTTAAGGAATTTTTCCATTTTGGAAGCAGGCCGTTGGGCGAGGTGCTTTTTTCCCAGCCAGAAATAAAACGTATCAAAATGGAAGTGGTTGAAAGCCCCGAGCATTACCCAAGTCGCACTTCACTCTTTCTCATTTTGGATCTGCCCATGTACATGACAGAAATTTTCTTGCCCAATTGCCCTTTGGTGATCCCTTCATGATGCATCCTGTTTTACGTTTGATGCGTTTTCACCAACCCATTGGGATTTTACTTTTGCTGTGGCCTGCACTGATTGCACTTTGGGTGGCAAGTGCGGGTGTGCCCAATTGGAAATGGTTTACGATTTTTGTGTTGGGTGTGATCACCATGCGCGCGGCCGGTTGTGTGATAAACGACATGACTGACGCGAAGTTTGACAAAGACGTGGCGCGCACCCGCTTAAGGCCCTTGGCCACCGGCGAATTGACCCAAAAAAAATGCCCGAGTGGTGCTTGTTGTATTGCTGTTGATGGCTTTGGGTTTGTTGCTGTGTTTGCCCCAATCCACTTGGGTATATGGGGTGGCGGCATTTGTCATCACAGTGATTTATCCATGGATGAAACGTTTTATCCATGTGCCCCAATTGGTATTGGGCATTGCCTTTGCCTTTTCCATTCCCATGGTATTTGTGTGTATACAAAATCAATTGCCCCTTCAAGCTTGGGCCTTATTTTGGGCCACTGTACTTTGGACGGTTGCCTACGACACCATGTACGCGAAAGTCGACAAACAAGATGATTTAAAATTGGGATTAAAATCTTCTGCCATTTTTTTTGGTAAGTATGACAACCTTGCGACGCTGATTTTACAATGTGTTGCGTTAGCCTTGTTTGCTTGGGTGGGGATCACTTTACACATCACACCGCACTTTTATATAAGTATATTTTTAGCCTTGATTTTAACGTGCTATCAACAATGGCTATTGCGCAGCGACGACCCAAAAAAATATTTCGCAGCCTTCCTAAACAATGCATGGTGGGGCGCCGCAGTGTTTTTGGGGTTTTTGATCGGTTTGATTTGACTCTTCATGCCGATGTGTCGCGCACGTCCGCGCATGACCTATTGTTAAGTGTTGTCAGAAAATATGCTATGTTTTCTGACATGAAAGCGAGCGCAGCCTGGTACATCCACCCATCAATTTGCGTGCCTTCCCAGGCTACGCCGCTCTAGCTACACAACACAAACGCAGCTGCAATATCATTGAGCATGTCAATATAATCTTGCACGCCATGATCAATTGTTGTGGGCAAGGTTTTAATGTCGATGACTTTGAGTGTTGAGCCTTCTGTCAAAGCAGCCAATTGTGCATTGGAAACAGTGGGTTCTTTGAAAATACATTTGGCTTTATTTGCTTCCATGTCTTTCTTGATAATTTCGACTCGGTATAAAGACAATGCGCTTTCTAGGTTGTCCGTGATGCCGCTGTCAAGATCCAAACCAAATCGGTGATCAAACGCTTTCAAGCTGTCATGGAAGGTGTAAAATTTTTTGCCTTTCAGCGGGGCCATTTTTTTATCAAGTTTCGGAATGGCGAGTTGTAATTTTTGAAGCACATGATCCAAATTAGATTGGTACGCCGCTTTGTGACTGGGATCCACTTGCATCAATTTTGCAGCAATGGCTTTTGACATGACGATGGCATTGTCGGGATCCAGCCAAATGTGTGGGTCAAAGGCTGAGCGATCCGTATCCAAAGCGTCTTCACTCATTTCGGTGCCATTTTCAAGCATCTGCCGTTTGAGGTTGGGCAAAGACATCAGCGTCAGCACTTTTTCAGGATTCAATTGGGAAATGGGTTTGGCAAAGGCATGCTCCATGGTGGGGCCTATCCAAATCACGAGATCCGCATTTTGCAGAACCATTTGCTCACTGGGTTTCAATTGATAATGATGGGGATCGGCATTGGCAGGCTGTAACAGGGTCGGGTTGCCCAGACCTGCCATAAGGCTTGTGGTCAGGGCGCCAATGGCAGAAAGGCTGACCGCCACCTTGGGGGCAGCATAGGCCAAGCCAGATATAAACGACAGAAGCAGTGCCAAATAACGCATGACGGTGCCATCAAAAGGATTTGGCGCTATAATCTAGCGTTTTCGTCTTGAATAAAATAGATGCAACCTCTTCTTTCTGCACAAAACTTGGTAGTTAAGCTCGATGGTCGGGTAATTTTAGAGTCTGTGAGCCTGATTATTGCCAAGGGTGAGTTAACTACCCTCATTGGCCCCAATGGGGCGGGCAAGAGCACTTTGGTGAAAGTGTTGCTGGGCCTTCACCCTCACAGTGAGGGCACGTTGCAAAAATCCCCCGATTTGGTATTGGGGTATGTGCCGCAGCGCTTCGTGGTTGATCCTGTTCTGCCGGTGACCGTTTCTCGGTTTTTGAAATTGAATTTTACCGATCAGGCCCGGGTGGCTGAGGTTGTGGCTGAAATTGGCCTGAAGCATTTGTTGGCGGTGCAATTGTCGGCCTTGTCTGGCGGAGAGTTGCAGCGGGTTTTGTTGGCACGCAGTTTGTTGAGAAAGCCCAATGTCTTGATCCTGGATGAACCCATGCAAGGCATTGATGTGGCGGGCCAAGGCGAATTCTACGAGTTGCTGGACAACATCCGATCGAAGCACGACATGGGGATTTTGATGGTGTCGCACGATTTACACTGGGTGTTTTCGCGAACCGATAAGGTCATTTGTTTGAACCAGCACATCTGCTGTGAAGGCCATCCGGACGATGTGAGCAAAACCGCCGCCTTTATGACCTTGTTCGGCACCGAACGCAAAACCCCATTTGCTTTGTATACCCACCATCACAATCACCACCATGGTTTGCATGGTGAAGTGATTAACGACAAGACTGAGGAGTAAACCCCATGTCGACTTTGTTTTGGCAGGCTCTGTTCGCCGGTGTGGGTTTGACTTTTTTGTCTGGCCCTTTGGGGGTCATCACCATTTGGCGCCGCTTGGCTTTTTTGGGAGATGGTTTGGCGCACGCCAGTATATTGGGTGTGGCTTTGGGGATGTTATTGAATATCAATATCAGCATCACCATTTTCGTCATGGTGGTGGCAGTGGCTTTGTTGTTGGTATTTTTGCTTGCGGACAGGCGCCTGCCCTCAGACACTTTGCTTGCAATCATCTCATACGGCGCATTGGCAACAGGCTTGCTATTGGTGGGTGCCAACCGTTTGCCCACGCAAAGTTATACGATGATGCTGATGGGCGATATATTGAGTGTGACGCAGCGCGAACTTGTGATCATCTGGGCTGCAGCGATTTTCATCGGTTGTGTATTGAAACTGTATTGGGAAAAACTCATCCTAATCTCATTAGATGAATCGCTTGCCAGAGTGGAAGGGATTGCAGTCAGGCGTTTGAATATCTTGTTCTGCATTCTATTGGCATTGTGTATTGCACTGGGCACAAAGTGGGTAGGCGCCTTATTGATGAGCGCCTTGTTACTCATCCCCGCCGCCAGCAGCCGTGCCTTGGCGCGCACCCCAGAACAAATGTGGGCCATCAGCGTCGCCTTAGGCAGCTTGTCCGTATTACTGGGCCTTCTCGCCTCATTCTTCTACGACTTCCCCACCGGCCCAGCCATCGTGGTGGCCAGTGTGCTTTTGTTTTTTGTCACGTTTTTTATCAAGTCTGTTAAACGTTAAATTTTCACTGCGTGTAAACGCACTAAAATACATTGATTGGTTTGCAATATTGTAGTACCCTTAATGAGGGTACTAATGAAGGTTTAACGCATGGATGTATTTCAGGTTAATTTGACGAAGCAGGTTGAAAAAACCTTGCATAGTTTGCCAAAGCCAGTTGTTTTGAAGTTACAAGCTTGGATTGATGGTGTCAGCACTTTTGGTCTTCGTGAAATGAGGAAGATTCCAGGGTTCCATGACGAGCCTTTAAAAGGGAAGCGTCTTGGTCAGCGTTCAATAAGATTGAACAGAGCATATCGAGCGATTTATGTTGTTGATGATTCTGGGGTAACACATTTTATCGAGATAGTTGAGGTGAATAAACATGACTACTAAAAAGAAGACGATGAGTGAAAAAAGCTTATCGACTTTAGAGAAAATCACTAAGAAAAAATTGACTGTGGGCAATTTGTTGTGGTCCATAAGAGAAGGCGACGAAATATCGCAGGTTGAATTTGCGAGGATGCTTGAGATTTCACGGCAGTACTTGTGTGACATCGAACATGGGCGCCGGCTTGTCAGCCCCAAGATGGCCGCATTCTTTGCTGAAAAATTAGGGTACTCCGTCTTGCAATTCGTGAAGCTTGCATTGCAAGACGAGTTGGAAAAAGCTGGTTTGCACTATTCAGTCGAAGTCAAGGCAGCTTAATTGTACCCCTAAAATAACCCCTCAGCACTCTGTGCCGGTGGGTTGTTGCGCCAAGCATTGTTGGTGGTGGCGACGGATGTGGGTTCGGTGCCGCTTATGAAATACTCAAGCTTTGCGTTGCGCTGATCTTTGCGGGCCAATAAGCCTGTTTCGGGATCAATTTTTTCTGCAATCAAGCCTGGGGGTTCGATCATGGCGTGGTCGGGTTTGTTGGCCAGTGCCACTTGCATGAAATCAATCCAAATTGGCAATGCGGCGTCAGCGCCGTATTCATCTAAAGACTTGGGTTCATCAAAGCCTACCCAGGCGGTGGTGACCACATCACCGTTGAAGCCTGCAAACCATGCATCCATTTGATCATTGGTGGTGCCGGTTTTGCCTGCCAAATCTTTGCGGTTCAAAGCCAGGGCTTTTTTGCCGGTGCCTTCTTTGATGACGTCCTGCAACATGGTGTTCATGATGTACACCACCTGTGGGCTTATCACAGGCATGCCTGAATCTGTTTCGTTTTCAGGTGCCAAGATAAACATGGCATCCTCTTCTTCCAGTGGCTTAAAGCCAGGATTGGGCGGGGTACACGTTTCACACAAGGGGCTGACCTTGGTTTTCAAGACCACGGCGCCAGTGCCATCGCGCACTTCTTCAATAATGTAGGGCAATATTTTGTAGCCGCCATTGGCAAAAATAGAATAGGCCGAAGTCAGTTCAAGTGGGGTCACCACATTGGTGCCCAAGGCCAATGACAAGTTGGGTACCAGCTTTTCATGTTGGAAACCGAATTTTTCCAAGAACCGTATTGCTCGGCGGATCCCCACTGCTTGCAACAAGCGAATCGACACCAAGTTGCGTGAATGCACCAAAGCTTCGCGCAGACGGGTGGGGCCGTAAAACTCACGGGTCACGTTTTGGGGGCGCCATTCGTTGTTGGGGTCGATGTTGTCCAACATCACGGGGGCATCATTGATGATGCTGGCAGGAGAAAAGCCTGAATCCAAGGCTGCAGCGTATACAAAAGGCTTGAAGCTTGAACCGGGTTGGCGTGTGGCCTGTATGGCGCGGTTGAATTTGGACATGCCAAAATCAAAGCCCCCTACCAAGGCCAAGATCTGGCCATTGTTGGGATCCATAGAAACCAACGCACTTGAGGCAGCTGGCAGCTGGCTCAAAATATACCCATCTGACGTGTGTTCTAAATACACCACATCGCCTGTTTTTAACAAAGCGTCTTTTTTAGGCCACAAGCTGCTTTTGCTGGGATCCAATGTGACATGGGAGCCATCTTTTAATAGGGCTTGGTTCTTTTTAATGTCCACCAAACAGGCCACTTCCAGTGAACCATATTCAGGAATGTCAGCCAAAGCTTCTTCGATGTCATCATTCGATGCCAAGGTTTCAGGCGAAAATTCAGTCACGGGCCCGCGGTAACCGTGTCGTTTGTCATAAGCCAACAGGCCAGTCTGAACGGCCTTTACCCCGGCTTGTTGTAAGTCAGAGTGGATGGTGGTTTTCACGCTGTAGCCAGAAGAGTACAGGGCGTCACCAAATTGTGAATACAAGGCCATGCGCACCATTTCGGCCACGTAGTCTGCGTTCATGTCACGTGCGGTCACGTGGTAGGTGGCTTCATCGACTGGGGTTTTTTGGGCATCGTAATAGGAGCTGGGTGTGATAAAGCCATAATGCAGCATGCGATCTAACACGTGGTTGCGGCGTTTGAATGCAGCTTCGGTGTTGTTGATGGGATTGATGACAGAAGGGGCTTGCGGCAAACCAGCCAACATGGCCATTTGCGCAAGGCTCAGTTCATTGATTTTCTTGCCGTAATACACTTCAGCTGCGGCAGCGATGCCGTAAGCGCGTTTGCCAAAGTAAATTTTGTTTAAATACAACTCTAGAATTTCGTCTTTCGTGAATTCCTTTTCAATGCGCCATGCAAGAAGGATTTCATTTACCTTTCTTAAAAAGGTTTTCTGGCGGGTTAAAAAGTAATTGCGTGCCACCTGCATGGTGATGGTGCTGCCACCTTGGGATTTGTTTCCTGAACTGACCACGGCCACCGCAGCACGGCCCAAGCTTTTGAAATCCACGCCGCTGTGTTCGTAAAATCGGGCGTCTTCTGTGGCCAATACGGCTTTGACCAAAATGGGCGGGACGTCTTTAAACGCCACAGGCGTGCGGCGCATCTCGCCAAACTCAGCAATCAGTTTGTCTTCTGCCGAATAAATTTTAAGGGGAATTTGCAATTTCACTTCTCGGATCTCAGCCGCATTTGGCAATGAGGCATCCAAGTAAATGAGCACCAAAGCAAGCCCAACCACACCAATGGCAGCAAGGCGAATCACAAAACGGAGAAAAAAGCCCACAATTGAAAACATATTCTGTAGTTTTAAAAGGCATCAAGGCTTTGAAGTGTAACGAAGTTTGGCAGCAGAGAACAAATTTAATAATTATCGCTTAAACTTGTGGGTACACCCATAACTTTAAGCAGTGGAATGCGCAATGGACTTTGGAAAGCTTAAAGAGCTAAAAGACGAGCTTATAAAGCTAAAAAAGGAGAAATTGCCTTGGAAAGGCTTAAAAAAAGCGCAACCCATGGTGTTGGGCATTGACATCGGCACCCTCGCGATAAAGTTAGTTGAGTTATCTAGTAAAGATGGGATGTTGACCTTAGAAACCTATGCAATCGAAACACTGCCCCCCGATGTCGTGGTTGAAAAAGAAATAAAAGATGTGGAACAGGTGGGGCAAGCCATAGCCCGCGCTTATGAAAAGTCCCGCGCCAGTATCAAAACAGTGGCCGTGGCGCTGCCCAGCGTTTCAAGCATTACCAAGTTAATAGAAATCTCCAAACACCTCAACGAAGCTGACATTTTTCAGCAGGTATCTTTGGATGCCGATCGTTACATTCCCTATCCAAGAGAAGAAGTCAGTTTGGATTTTGAAGTCATCGGGCCCTCACAGAAAAATACAGAAATGTTAGACGTGTTGCTCGTGGCCACACGCAGCGAACATGTGGATATTCGTGTGGACGCAGTGGCCGTGGCTGGTTTGCAAACAAGAGTGGTGGATTTAGAATCGTATGCCTTAGAACGTGGGTTCAATTTTGAAAAAAAACCAAGCACATCTGAGGGGATCACTGAAGCGCTGATTGATTTAGGGGCCACTAACCTTTCGTTGGTTGTGCTGCATTCTGGCAAAATGATTTATACCCGAGAACAAGCTTTTGGTGGCAAAAAACTGATTGAAGAAATCCAATTTAGATATGGGTTTTCTTACGATGAAGCCGTACGTTGGTATAAGTTTGAACATTTGCCGGAAGACATTGAAGCAGAAATCCTTTCCCCATTCAGAGAAGCTGTGGTGCAACAAATACAACGTGCATTGCAACTGTTTTACTCATCAACTGAGTTTCGTTCTGTCGATCATTTATACCTTGCAGGTGGCTTATCGATGGTGTCTTTGATAGTGGAAGATCTGCAAAAAGATTTGGGTATCAAGGTAAGCCGTGCCAATCCTTTTGCGGGAATTCAAGTAAGCTCCAAAATTAACCAACAAGCCCTTGCCACCGATGCCTCTTCTTTATTGGTAGCGTTTGGCTTGGCTTTGCGGAGTTTTACCCATGCCTAATATCAATTTATTGCCATGGCGCGAAGAATTAAATGAAGTTAAAAAACAAGAATTTTTCATTCTGTTAGGTGTTGCCGCGCTGATTGCAGCAGTCATCCTGTTATTTGCACACATGTATGAATCACATCGTATATCAGTAGAAAGTGAAAACAACGCTTACCTTGAAAAGCAAGTGAAAAAGCTTGATGACAATCTCACAGAAATTGCATCACTAAAAGATGAAAAGGCAAAGTTGATTTCAAGAATCAAGATCATTCAAGAGCTACAAGTAAGCCGCCCAAGAATTGTGCAAATTTTAGAAAGTTTTGTTAAGGCTGTGCCAGACGGTTTGTATTTTACTTTGGTGAAGCGAACAGGCAATGACATCTTGATTGAAGGCAAAGCAGAATCCAGCACACGGGTTTCAACTTTGATGCGCAATTTGGATGCAACCAGTTTGTTTGAGCCACCAGACTTGAAGTCCATTCAAACAGATCAAGATGTACATTCCACTTGGAAGAATTTCAGCATGACCTTGCACCAAAAGAATGACTTATAGCGGGGCCTGAATATGGCAATCGATTGGCGAGAATTAGACATACACAACATTCAGCTTTGGCCTGAAAACCTAAAGCGCGCAGTGGCGTGTGTGCTGGCAATGTTGATTTTATTTCTGGGTTATTATTTTGATATCAGCAACTTGTTAGACCGATACAATGATCTGCAAGATGAGCAAGACAAGCTGAAAACAAGTTTTGAAGAAAAACAACAACAAGCAGCCTTAATTGATGAATACCGCGATCAGATGAAACAGATGCGCACACGCTTTGGCACCTTGTTGAAGCAATTGCCTGAAGACACTGAAGTACCTGGCTTGGTTGAAGATGTGTCAAGGCAAGCCTTGTCAAGTGGGCTTGAGTTATCATCTATCAAACTGCAACCTGAACAACAACAAGATTTCTATGCAGAATTGCCCATGGAAATTTCAGTAAAGGGCGGTTATCACCAATTGGCAACTTTTGTGAGCAATGTCGCTGCTTTGTCTCGGATTGTGACTTTGCATGACTTTTCACTTGATAGCGATCCTGCGCAGTTGGGGCACGATGCGCTTTCCATGAAAATTGTCGCAAAAACTTATCGGTATCGACAAGAGGATGGGGAAAAGGGGGGCACAGGTCATGATGGCGCGGCACATGATAAACCCACCGTTACAGGTCCTGCGCCTGTAAATCCCCCACAAGACAATCCAATAGACAAACAGGATAAAAAATGAGCGCAAAACCTCGCATTGCAGCTACAATAGCCAGTGCGCTTGTGCTTTTTGCATGCAGCAGTGAAAACGCATCAAGAGACATGGTTCGCTATGTGAAGGAAGTGGAATCACGGGCACCTGGAAAAGTCGAACCCATTCCAGAATCCCCCGTATATTCTGCCGTGACATACAACGATCACGAAATGCGCAGCCCATTTAGCATTCCTGTTAAAGCTAAAAAGGAAGGCGCGCACCCCAATGGCCCTGACTTTGAAAGGCCCCGTGAACCATTAGAACAATACCCATTGGATTCTTTGACCATGGTGGGCACCTTGACCAAAGAAGGCAAAACTTGGGCAATCATAAAAGACAAAGAGGGTGCAGTACATACTGTCACTATCGGAAATTATGTGGGGCAAAATTTTGGAAAAGTGGTCGCTGTCACAAGCGATGAAACGATCATTTTAGAAAAAATTCCCGATGATAATGACACCTGGAAAGATCATGAAGCTGTGATCAAAATGACTTCTGAGTAGGGGCAAGGAATGCGCAAGAATATGATCAAAACACTTGGGCCTGTCATCCTATTTTTAGGGTTGATATGTGAAGCCATGGCAGGCACCTTAGAAAAAATAACGGTTGTGCCCAGCTCTTCGAGTGACACGGTGGTGCAGTTCACATTTAAAGATGTGGCAAGTGTGCCCAAACTTTTTTTAACCGATAACCCAACACGTATTGTGGCCGATTTTTTCAGCACCAAAAGCGCAATACCTGCAGACTTGAATCAACAGAACTTTGAAACAGGTCTGTTGCGTTCTGTTTTGGCTGCGCAATCGGGTGAAAGAACACGTGTGGTGATGGATTTGTCAAATCATGTCACTTTCACGACACGGGTCAATGACAAAACATTAGAATTGGTTTTAAAAACCGTATCACAGCCCCTTAAAAAAGATGCAGTGTCTTTGTCGTCTGTTGATTCCAACGTCCAGAACGCAGCCACTCTCAAAACCTATGATTTTCGCCGTGACAAATCGGGTGCTGGGCAATTTGTGGTTGATGTCACCCCCAATATGGTGGTTGACTTGTCGCAAGAAGGGCAAAAAATCAAAGTGCGCTTTGTGGGCGCGTCTATATCACCCAACTTGTTACGTAAACTGGATGTGTCAGATTTTGGTACGCCCATATCTGAAATTTTGGTAGAAAAAATCCCAAATGGCGTGGAAGCCGTTTTAACGGGAACCGGTTCATTCGACAGCATGGCCTATCAAACTAACAATCAATATACGTTGGAAGTGCGCCCGCTTACGGCCCAAGAAGTGGCTGCAAAACAGCGTAAAGAATTTTCATACACAGGTGAACGTCTGTCGATGAATTTTCAAGACATTGATGTGCGCCAAGCCCTACAATTGATTGCTGATTTCACTGGCCTCAACATGGTGGCAAGTGACAGCGTCACGGGTAAATTGACTTTAAAATTGCAGAATGTACCCTGGGATCAGGCCTTGGATCTTGTTATGAGAACCAAAGGTTTGAACAAGAGACAAGTGGGCAATGTGATTTTGATTGCACCCAGTGAAGAAATTGCGTCCCGTGAAAAGCAAGATTTGCAGGCCACGCAACAAGTACAAGATCTTTCGCCATTGCGTTCGGAATTCATTCAAATTGATTATGCCAGCGCAGCGGATTTGGCCACTTTGTTGAAGGCGGATAAAAATTCGTTATTGTCAACCAGAGGCAGCGTGAGCGTGGATGCCAGAACCAACACTTTATTGGTTCAAGAAACCCCAGAAAAAATTGAAGAAGTACGTGCATTGATTGAACGCTTGGATGTGCCAGTGCAACAAGTGTTAATTGATACCCGTGTGGTTTCGGCCACCGATGAAGTTGAAAAAGCTTTGGGTGTGAGTTTTGCTACCACCTTCACAGCTGGGGGCGGGCCACGCTTAGGGTTTTCTGGGGATCAATCTTCAGCCGTGTCCGTTGCACAGGGAAACCCACCCAATGCACAAGCGCTGACAGACCGCTTAAACGTGTCCTTGCCCAATAACTTTTCAGACACCACTTCAATTGGGCGTTTTGGTTTGGCTGTGGCCGATTTTCTAAATGGCACAATGTTGGATATGGAATTGGATGCTTTGGAATCTGAAGGGCTTATCACAGTGGTGGCGAGCCCAAGGCTCATCACTTCAAACCAGACCCCCGCCTACATTGAGTCAGGCGAGGAACTGCCTTATAACGAATCAACCTCAAGCGGCGCTGCGAGTATCGCGTTCAAAAAGGCTGTCTTACGGCTTGAGGTGACCCCGCAAATCACCCCTGATCAGAAAATTTCTATGGATTTACAAATCAATCAAGATTCCAAAGGCGAAGCCATAGGCACTGTATTTGCTATCAACACGAACGTAATTCATACCAAAGTGTTGGTAGATAATGGTGAGACGGTTGTCTTAGGTGGGGTTTATCAGCAGAATAAGACGGACACAACAACCAGAATACCTTATTTGTGGAAGTTACCCGTTGTGGGGTGGTTGTTCCGAGCAAATCATTTAGACAATAAGCGTACGGAACTGATCATATTTGTTACCCCGAAGATCATTACGGGGCAACTATTTTAGATACCTCAGGCTTCTGGTAAACTTTGGCGTGATCCCGACTACGGATCCTCTTCATACCTACTTCATGAGGAAAGACGAACAGTCATGAGACGTCCAGTCAATATCTATTTGGTCGGCCCCATGGGGGCTGGCAAAAGTACCATAGGCCGGCAGTTGGCCCGTGATCTGCAACTTGAATTTTACGATACAGATCAGGAAATCGAAGCCCGTACCGGTGCCGATGTGGCATGGATTTTTGACGTGGAGGGTGAAGACGGTTTTCGTAAACGTGAAAAATCCATAATCCACGAGCTGACAGAGCTGCAAGGCATCGTGTTGGCCACCGGTGGCGGTGCGATTCTAGAACCTGAAAACCGTTCTCGCCTGGCTGCCCGCGGAACGGTGGTGTACCTCACGGTGAGTGTCGACCAACAAATGAAACGCACCGCGAGAGACAAAAAGCGTCCCTCTTTGAAACCCCTGTTAGAATCAGACGATCCCAAAGCCAACTTTGAGATCCAAATGCGAGAAAGGGATCTCATGTACCGTGAAATCGCCGATGTGATGGTGGCCACGGATGCTAGAACTGTGAAAGCTGTCAGCAATGAGATTCTGGCTTTCATTGAAAGAGACACGCTCTGAGCGTGGCAACGCCTGTTATCGTTGATGCCGCACTTTCAAGTGCGGTGTTGCCGGAGGCTGCGTCGTATGTGTTGTTTATTGATGCAGCCTTGCCAGAAAGCCATGTGGCATCCTTAAGAGACGCCTTTTCTCACAAGCCTTTCCTTGAACGTGAATTGATTGCAGGCGAACCCCTCAAAACGGTGGCTGAATTTTTGAGCGTGGTCGAATGGATGGCCCAACACCAAGTGCATTCTCAAACGGTTTTGGTGGCGGTGGGCGGCGGCACGGTCCTTGATTTTGTCGGCTTTGTGGCTTCGGTTTACCACCGCGGCACCCCTTATGTTTCTGTCCCCACCACCACCTTGGCCATGATTGACGCGGCGATTGGTGGCAAGACGGCTTTAAATTTACCCCAAGGCAAGAATTTGATTGGCTCATTTTATGAGCCGATTGCCATTGTGTATGACTTTCGGTCTTTGGCTTCTTTGCCACAACGTGAGAAAAATGCAGGCCTTGCTGAAGCGGTGAAAATCGCATTGGCTTGTGACGGGGATTTTTTTGAATGGCTTTGGGCCCATCAAACCACCTTGGCCACCACCCATTTGTCTGAACTCATTGTGCGCAGTCGGGCGTTGAAACAAAAAGTGGTGTCATCAGATTTTTACGATCAAGGCGCGCGTCAAAAACTCAATTTGGGGCACACTTTTGGCCATGCCATTGAGGCGGCTTTGGGTTTTGAGGGGCTCATGCATGGTGAAGCTGTGGCCATTGGCGTATGTATGGCAGCCAAGCTTTCTGCCGAGCGCGGCATGATAAGTGGGGAAGATGTGCAGCGCATTGAGACCTTGTTTCAAACTTTACAGTTGCCCACTTCACTGCCAGAAGGGATCACTTTGGATACATTGATCCCCTTCATGCAGCAAGACAAAAAAAATAAAGGCCACCCGCTCACGTTAATTTTGCTAAATTCTATAGGATGCGCCACACAGGCATATCAATAAATTATGTTTAATGACAAGGATGTCAGCATGGAAATGGATCCCCTCATGGATGCCTCCCCTTTTTATGTCGAAAAATTGGGGTTGAACTGTGATCCTTTTGCGGAACAACCTGTTCCACTGGATCTGATATATAAATCCAGTGCCCGTTCACACCAGCTGAATTTTTTGCAGCACCTTTGTCAGTTCAGCCAGTACATATTGATGGTGGTGGGGCCTGAAGGCAGCGGAAAAACCACACTCAAACGTGCCTTCATCCAAGAAACCCAAAATCAGCTTAAAATTTGTGACTTACGCGCACAAGAAGTGCACACAGTGCCCATTTTGTTGCAAACCATTGCCGAACGTTTTGGTTTGCCTTGGGAAGGGGCCGCACAAAATTTAGAACAATCTGTGGCAGAAACACTGACCCAAGATTGGCGCCCATGGATCATTGTGGTGGACGATGCCGAAAGCTTGCGTGCAGACGTACTGGAAGCCCTGCTGAACCTGCTGCGCAGCCACACCATGCGCGGAGAACCTTTGCACTTGGTCTTGTTTGGCGAGCCCGGTTTGCAGAAACTTTTGAACTTGCCGAACATCTCAGATTTGTGTGCCGATGTTTTGCACCGTCTGGATTTAGAATTGCTTGATGAAAGCGAATTAAAAGCCTACATCCAGTATTCATTGGAAAAGGCAGGTTTTGCGGCAGAAGCGCCTGTGTCAGAAACCGATTTGTTCTTGATCCAAAACGAAGGCAAAGGTTTGTATACCGAAGTGAACCGTTTGGTGCGCCAACATTTGATGACCAACCTTCGTAAAAACCCCCAAGCCTTGCGCAAAGGCCGGAATTTGGCTTCAAAAGCGCATGCCATGTGGGTATTGGCGGCAGCCATTTTGGGTGTGGGTTTTTACATGGCGTCTGACCATGTCAAATCATTTTTAACTGTTGAAGAAGAAACCGCTGCAGAAGAAGCGCCGATTCAATTCAATACGGATGAACATGCCTCAAATGGCAGTGTGTCGTCGCAAGCCGTCGCAGGTACATTGAAGCCTGAAGCATTTGCAACGCTGGAGCCACCTGCGGCGGATGCAGCTGTGACACCAGTGTCTGATACATCAGCGCCCACTGAAGCAAACGCACAGGTTGTGGAAGCCACACAAACAGTGTCGACTGATGCTGCGCCCGCTACAATGGCCAGCCCAGCTTCGCCCAATTTGAGCACTGAAAGCCTTGATGCAAGCTTGATGCCTGAAACCAATTTGCCTTCATTGAGTTTCACAGAGGAGGCCACCTCAGCCCCAGTTGTGAAAACAGATGAGACTGCACAAGTGGTAACCACACCGATTGCATTGCCAGAAGCCGCCGCCCCCGTGGCAGAAACACCGGCTGCGGTGCCACAATTTGAAGCCCAAGCCAAACCGGTTGTACAGGAGAAGGTGAAGCCTGAGCCAAAATTGGCGACTGCCAGTGTGGTAAAAGTAAAAGCGCCTGCCAAAGTGGTGGAAAAACACAGCGTTGCCAAAACGAACGGATCGCATTTTACTTTACAGTTGATGGGCTTGAGCGACAAAACCAGATTGAACCAACTTCTGGCCACCCATCACGATAAAAATTTGGGATATTATGAAACCGTGCGTGCGGGCAAGGCATGGTATGTGGTCACCTACGGCGATTACGTGGACAATAAGAAAGCAAAATTGGCTGCTGAAAAATTGCCAGCAGGGTTGAAGCAGGGCACACCCTGGGCCAGAACCTTTGCAAGCATTGACAAAGAAAAACAGCAGAAAAGATAAGGAATTGTGAATGCAGTATGCGAAGTGGTATCGCCACCACCATTTGATGGTGGGCGCGGGCGTCTTGGTTGTGGCTTTGGCCTTGGTTTACTGGTTCTTTAACTGGGGCACGGTCAGCACAGATGATGCCTATGTGAATGCAGATGTGGTGCAAGTCGCACCGCAAATTTCTGGCAGGATCATCCAGATTTATATCAAAAACAATGATGAGGTCAAAAAAGGCCAGCCTTTGTTTGATGTGGATGCCGCCCCATTCGAAGTGGCGGTAGACAAAGCCAAAGCACAACTGGCACTTGCCTTGCAAACCGAAGCCCAATTGGAAGCGGCTGTGAACGCAGCCCAAGCGCAATTGGCCATTCGCGAAGCTGAACTTCAAAATGCCAATGCCACGGCAAAACGCAAATTGTCTTTGGTGTCTGAGCACCAATTGTCAGCCCAAGAAGGTGACGATGCCATGTCTGCCACCAAAACAGCGATGGCAGCGGTGGATTTGGCGCGAGCCAACTTGCAGCAAGCCAAAATGACCTTGGGTGCGATGGGCGAAAAGAATGAACAAATTCAAGTCGCAAAAGCCAATTTGGCTTCAGCCCAATTGAATTTGGGTTACACCCACGTTGTGGCTGCAGCAGATGGTTATGTGGCCAATATGAATTTACAAACGGGTGCCGTGTTGATTGCGAATATCCCTTGTTTTGCGCTGATCAACAACGATCATTATTGGGCAGATGCCAATTTTAAAGAAACTGAAATCAAGCAGATTCGTTCTGGTCAGAAGGCCGAAGTCAAAGTAGACATGTACCCCGGCAAAACCTTTCAAGCCGTGGTAGACAGCATCAGCGGCGGCAGTGGCAATGCCTTTTCTCTGCTTCCCGCACAAAACGCAACCGGAAATTGGGTAAAAGTGACACAACGTGTGCCAGTGAAAGTGCGCATTGTGACGTTGGATGAACATTACCCCTTGCGCATCGGCACCAGCGCCACAGTGACTGTTTTTACTGAGTAGTGGGAATCTATTTTGACGTGCGCTGAAACCATCACCCCAAGCAAACGCCTTCTCATCACCATTTCAGTGATGCTGGCCACTCTCATGCAGGTCCTGGATACCACCATCGTAAACGTGGCCCTTCCGCACATGCAAGGATCACTTGCCGCCACACCTGATCAAGTGCCATGGGTGCTCACCAGCTATTTGGTATCTTCCGCCATCTGCATGCCACTGACAGGTTATTTTAGCGATATCCTTGGCCGAAAAAATTACCTGCTTATCTGCATGAGCGGATTTATTGTCGCCTCTGCGCTGTGTGGTGCCGCAACCACTTTGCCTGAAATCGTGTGTTTCAGATTGATGCAAGGTGTATTTGGTGCAGGGCTTGTGCCTTTGTCGCAAGCCATTTTGGCAGATGTGTATTTACCTGAAGAGCGTGGCAAAGCCATGGCCTTGTGGGGAATGGGTGTGATGGTGGGCCCCATTTTGGGCCCCACATTGGGGGGCTATTTAACAGAAGTGGCCAGTTGGCGGTGGACATTTTACATAAACGTGCCATTTGGTCTTTTTGCTTTATTTTTGGCATGGCAAGTGGTACCCAAAACTCCGAAAAAAACGCGGCACATGGATTGGTGGGGTCTATTGTTTTTATCTGTTGCCATTGGCGCGACGCAGTTTTTCTTAGATCGTGGCAACCAGGATGATTGGTTTTCTTCGATGACGATTACCATTGCAGCTGTTTTAGCCGTAGCAGGGGCTGTGGCATTTGGCGTGCACAGTACCAAACCCAAACAGCGCATGGTATTTGATATCAGTATTTTCAAAGATCGCAATTTCACAGTATCCAGTATTTTGCTTGCTGTATTTGGCTTAAGTTTGTTCGGCTCGATGGTGATTTTTCCACTGATGTTGGAAAACCTCATGAATTACCCCGTGTTGACGACAGGTTTGGTGATGGCCCCAAGGGGTGTGGGCAGTTTGCTTTCCACCATGTTGATGGGGCGGCTAATCAAGCACTTTGATCCAAAGGTATTGGTGGCAACGGGGATCGTGATTTGCTTATTGGGCTCGTTGGTGACAGTGCATTACAACTTAGAAATAAGCCCATCATGGATAGTGGTGCCGATGTTTTTTCAAGGATTTGGCTTAGGGATGATCTTTGTGCCACTTTCAGCCGTGGCCTTTTCAACTTTGCCAGCGTCATCGCGTGCAGAAGGAGCAGGGCTTTACAGCTTGTTGCGAACCTTGGGATCGTCAATTGGTATTTCAGTGGTGGTGACACTGTTCACAAGAATGACCCAAGCCGATTGGAATTATTTAGGCGGTTTCATCAACCCCTACAACCCAGCGTTACAGCATTATTTGCAAATCATGCAAACACGGTATTCACTGATGCCAGCAATGCAACCTACAGAAGCCCTATTTGGCAACCCAGTTGCCTTTGGCATACTGCAAGCAGAGTTGAGCCGCCAAGCCCAAATGACCGCCCTAGTCGACACTTTCGCCTTCATCAATTTTTCCATGCTCTTCATGCTGCCTTTGGTTTTGTTATTAAAGAGCACGCATAAGAAATCCAAAGTGCCTGCTTCAGTGCCTGAGTCGGGGTTAGAGTAGTAAGATGTTGGGTTTCGCGAAGACGCTCTACCCAACCTACGTTCAAAAAAATCGCGGTATGTCGTAGGATGGGTCGTGCACGTCTGCGTGCATGACCCATCATCTTCATCCTAAAACTGAAAATACAAGAACGGGCTGCGATCACCCATAATCAAGCTCATCGAAATGCCCAATAATAAGAAGACTGCAGTGATAACGGCCCATGTCACAGTGGGGGTCCATCGCAATTGGACAAGGGTTGAGGCCTGGTCGTTTTTGTAAATTTCTAAACCAGGGTTGTGTTCCTTAAACATGTCTTTGATATTCGGCAAAGCCATACAAATAAAATAACCGGCAAATATAAACAGGAAGGTCAAGCCTATGTCATTGGTAAAGGTTTGTTCCACTTTTTTGCTGCCAATATGAAACATTGAGTACAACATGTTTCGGGCATTGCGGAAATGTTCAGCTTTAAAAAATACCCAAGCAATCACAACCATCAGTTGAGTAAACAGCAACATGCCCACTTTCCAAAAGGCTTTATCAGACATATGTAACAAAGCAGGCACTTTTTTACACAAGTTGCGCCAGCCATGGTTCACCATCAAATACAAACCATGCAAAGTGCCCCACAAGAGATAGGTGATCCCCGCGCCATGCCACAATCCACCCAACACCATGGTGATCATGAGGTTGCCGTAGCGCGCCAATGTGCCTTTGCGGTTGCCACCCAATTCAAAGTACAAATAGTCACGCAAAAAACGAGACAAGGAAATATGCCAACGTCTCCAAAACTCAATGATGCTGCGCGATTTGTAAGGTGAGTCAAAGTTAAAGGGCAAGCGAATGCCAAATAAGATGGAAATCCCAATCGCCATATCTGAATAAGCAGAAAAATCAAAGTAAATTTGCAAGCTGTATGACAGCGCTGCAATCCAAGCATCGAAAATCGGCACCTGCGCCACGATGGCTTGATTGAAAATGGGGTTTGCCAACAAGGCAAAACTGTCTGCAATCAGCAACTTTTTAAATAAGCCAATGGCAAATATGGTCAAGCCCATTGCCAGTTTATCGTACGATAGCTTGCGGCTGGTCTCCGCTCCAAATTGAGGCATCATTTCACTGTGATGCAAAATGGGGCCTGCAATCAAATGCGGGAAAAATGTCACAAACAGCACATATTTGGGAAAATTCTTTTCAGCACTTTGCCCGCGGTACACATCAACCAGATAGGTGATCTGCGTAAATGTAAAAAATGAAATCCCCAAAGGCAACACTATGGACAGCGGATCAAAGGCATGCCCAGCTATTTTGCCAATCACATGCAACCCAAAATTGGCATACTTGTAATAAACAAGGCCACCCAGGTTCACGAGAAGTGCAGCAGTCAAGAAACTGCGTTTGACCTTTAAAGACTGATCACGCTTTCCAATAAAACAAGAGAAAGCATAATTGATCACAATAGACACCAATATGATCTTTAAGAAATGCTTGTCCCAATATCCGTAAAATACCAGTGAGGCAACAGCAAGCCAGGTGATGCGAATCAGCGGGTTTTGAAAAAACCGCGCCAAAACAAAATATCCCAACAAGCACAGCGGGAAAAAGAAGAACAAAAACTCAATTTGGGTGAATAACATTTTTCAAGCTTCCATTGTCAAAATTTGTCGTGATAAATCTCAAATAGCTGATCGTTTTCTAGGGCATTGGCATAATCTTTTTTAATGCGATCAAATTCCAATTTGCTGAAGAGGCTTCGAAATTCAGGGTTGGCAGAAAGCTCAACAAAGGTCGCCAAAACCCCTCTTTCATTGGGGTGATAGCCATCCATGAAGTTTCTGATGTCATCATTGCCTTTTAAGCGAGCCATGTTAAAAAAGTGAATGCCATTTTCAGCAAACAATTGTTGTGATTCAGGACTATTGAATTCGCGCCAGACCCCCGCTTGTTTCCAATAGTCTTTGTTCGTGTCCATATAATCAATGCTGCCTTTGAATAAAGGCATGGCTATGCCTACCAAAGTGATCCCATTGTCTCTGGCAAGCTTGGCAAATTCTTTCATGGCTTCGATTTCTTTGGGATCCATCTGTGCTGCACCAGGCATGGCTTGAATCAGGGTTTCAGTGACAGTCAGTTTAGGGGCCGATTGGAGTTGCCCTTTGGAAAAGAGAAACGAACCATCGTATCGCATGCCAGCTTCATTATGGATCCCATGCATGCCAAAAAGACGCATGTGATCGGTTTCTTCAATCGGCTTTTCGCCCGCGATCAACGTGGGTAACAGCGCGCGGATTTTTTTAGGTGAAGTTTTGCACAAGTCTAGAACAGAGCCGATCGCTTGAAAATGTGATTTTATACCAGGGTGATATGTAAAATCGTCATATTTGCGGTTCCCGCGCACCCAGTCATGCGAAAACATGAAATAATCCAAACTGAAGACAATCATTTGCGGATGGTGGACTTCAAGCATCAATTTTAGAAACTGCGTCAGCTGGGTGAAGTTCCACGCAGAAAGTGACGCATTGTAGAAATTGTAAGGTTTGAACATCTCCGATCGCACATGCACACTGCGTGAAGTGCCGATGTAAACCACTTCAGGTTTTTCTTGGGCATATCGGGCCAGCTTAAATGTATAGTAGGGTTGTTTGGTGAGGATGACCAAACGGGGATCGGCCTTTTGCATCTCGCTCAAGGCTTGTGGAGAATAGGATTCACCACTCAGTGCTGCAATGTATTCTACGCACCCGATAATAAACACAATGGGTATAGCAAGGATAATCAGGTAACGTTTGCTTTGCGATGCAACGGTGGGTTCGGTACGACCTTTCATTTTTATAAACCCTTATTTTTTTCTGCCACAATACTTTTATAAGCCTGGGTTTTTTCCAGTTCAGACAGCAAATGCTGTGTGAATTCAATGGCCCCATCTTTATCAAGGTGGCCACCGCCATCAACGCTGGTAAGATTTTCATTTGGCGATAAAATCACCTCAACGTTCAATGCCTTTGCCAATTCACGTGCCTCGTCAGGACAATAGACATTATGGGGCACCAACATCAGCACAACTTTTCCGCCCAAATCTTTTAAAAAATCTTTCGCCAAAGACACCGTGCCATCACGCAAGCGACACTCTCTGTTTGGCATCACGGAAATGCGTTTGTTCTCTTTTGAGTAATACCCTGGGTTTGTAAAATGAAAACTGCCCGTTTGGGTGTTTCTGTATATACCAGTCGGTTCATGTGGGGCGCCATTTCGATAGGCAAGCCAATCTTCAAAGCGCCACCTCAAATTTCGGCCGGCCACATTAACCATTCCCTTGAATTTGGCATAGTGTATGGTGGGAATGCTCATGACATTGGGACCCAGCGATAAATCGAAATTGTCACTGAAGAAGTGAGAAAATTGGTTATCGACGTTGATCACCCATAGCTTGGGTTGAATTTGCCACCGTTTCACAATGCTACGGGTGAAGGCACCAGAACGAATGCCAATAAAAGAAAAGTTATATAGCTTAAGATCATGATTGTCGCCAAACAGCTGCATCAGTTCGCCATCAAGTGCGTATGACACAAATGAAGGGCCAACAAAAGCAATATCAGACGCTTTTAAAGCGGAAACCGCGTTCCCAATATTATGATAAAAAAGATCTTGGTCTTGGATTTCAGGAATATTGCGACCCGCAAAATCTCGGTACCATGTAGGATCACCGTTGAGTGAAATGGTGGCGACAAAGTCGTCATGCTGTTTAATATAAACACATGCAGCTGCCAGCACGGACAGACAGGTGCCGGCAATGATCCCAACATACTTTAATGCGCTAATTTGCTTGCGAACCATACTTCTAATCCTTGCAAGTGAAAACCGTCATGCTAAGAATGCTCATAAAATCTGGGGTTGACTGAAAATTCTCCCGCGGTCATTTTGGGGTAGGTATTGAGCTCTGTCGTTGAAAACTGGAAAGGATCAACGGGAAAAGCAGGTGTCGGTGACCACGCCAACAAACGGGGGTGGTTTTTGTGCCGTAGGCCCATCACCAAATGCAATAAAGGGGCATCAGGTGAAAAACCTGTTTGCGAAACCAATTTCAGTCGATTGGGATCAAATACAGTTAAAGTGCCTGCACGTTGGGCCACGCTGATTTCTCGATCTTGGGCATCCTTAAACAATAAGCTGGCACCCTCGGTTTGGGTTTGCATGGCGATGATGGCACGCATGATCCCCTTGGGATAGCTGAATTCTGCCGTCGATTGCGAAGTCAAACCTTGGGTTGAAATGCTCAAAGAATAAAAAATGGGATCCCCACCCAGGCATTCGCTTAACACGTGATGAAACGGTTCAGCGTAAAGCGTATTGTAAACAGACTCAAGCCATTGATCAGAGGGCGGCTGGGTTATAAACGCTTCTGGTGCATGCTGTGGATCGTAGCGCCAATCAAATGAATGGTTAATTTCACGAAGCACTTCTTGCTGATCCAACTTGCCCACTGCTTTCAAGATCATGGAGTCATCATCAAAATGAACCACCCCTTGCTTTTTGAATGCCTTCAACAAAAGCTGCGACTCATCAGGCTGCTTCACCAAATTGCGTAGGGTTTGCAACAGGGACGATTCTTTATTGTTCGAAACACCATGCTCATTGGCAAGTTGATAGCGCACATGGTTGAACACCGATGCAAAACGCTGACTGTGTATGTAACCTGTGAAATACTCTAATGAGTGTTTGACCGAATGGCGGCTCAAATGTACCCCATCCAATTCATAACGTGGCAAAAGGTACCCGTTTTCCGTGACATCAGGCCATAAATCAATAAACGGTATACCTGCTTCAGCACATTTTTTACGCATAATGTGATTCCAAAGCGTTGCTGCTTTATACCGAACTGGTATGGGGCACAAATAATTGTTGATATTGACAAACAATTCATCATTCAAGGTGGGCGGTGGAATGCAATGTACCAACACTTGTGACAAACCCTTGTCAGCAAGCGGCTTCAGCCCTTTGATCAAGTTCCCTATCGTAGACTCTGCAATGTCTAAAATGAAATTGAGCGGAATAATGGGTTTGTTTGAATTGGGATAAACCGTTTCAAATGGCAAAATGATATCGTGATCGTTTTTCAAACGGCTCAATACCAAGGCGCGAAAGTCAATTTCAGTGCAGGTAAGAATAATAGTAGGCGGTGACTGCGGTAGGCCGGCAGCAAAAGTGGCGGCAAGCGAATTGGGATCGCTTGCAAGATAAAGGGCTTTGCCGTCTTTATCCATCAGCCCCAGATTTCTTAAGCCTTCTTGAAAGGTGTCGCAATAATTGCCCTTAGAATCCAAAATTGAGTTTGCTGACAGGCCTGAGCAATAAGCAATCTTGGTGATAAAACTTTGACCCGACGTGGGATCTTGAAACATCGTGTCTTTGAATGGAAGGCAATGGCTGTCGCCAATCACATAAACGTGACGGGGAACAGGCATAGGCTGTATGGGTGACTTTATCATTTTAGCCCTCAGACTTGGCGGTACGTGCTTGCCCCAATGCTGCGGCCAGTTGCTCTTCATCGCAGATTGGGTTAACAAAAATGGGTTGAGAATGCGTTGCGTGTGGATCACGCTTGATCAATTTTTCCTGTGGTGCAAAAAATCTAAAAAAGGTTTGCATGACATGATCTACTGCATCAGGCGTCACGCTGCGGCGGTCAGCTGCGAAGTATTCGTGCGCCATGAAGGTGTGCTGCACAATTTCATAAGAGGCAAAATAGGCAACGTTGGCGTGCTTCCTGCAAATTTCATCCGCTGCCGCACGCAATGCACTTTTGGATGCCACCGTGGCAGGTAAAACATGTTTCTTTTCCATTGTGGCGATAAGCGGCACAGGCGAAACTGTTAAGATCACTTTGGCTGAAGGATTCAGTTCAGCCAGCAGCTTCAAGAACTGGGAAAGATCGTCAACCATTTCTTGAACGTTAAAGTTGTGGAATTCATATTGATTTGAATCAAAAGTACCGTGTGGACACCCTGGGCAGAGTGGAAACACTGCGCCATCCACTTTCGAGAGCCAAGATTCGGTTAGTCCCAATGTGAAGATCAGCACATCCATATTTTGGAGCAGATCTTTGACAGCTTGCAGATGGCTTGCGCGATCTGCCGACAATTCTGCAACTGAACTGAAGCCCCTGGGTTGAATATTGGGTCGAAATGGGTCGAGGAAGTTTGCCTCAGTCGTTGCCCAAGCCGATTCCTGAGGTTCAAACAGGTTTAAGCTGCGCTGTGCCAATTGCAGCAATTGCCTGGGCGTATAAATATTGCCATAGCGTGCTGAAAAGGTGCCGTAATTGTAACCCTTGCGCTCTTCTGTGGTTAACCACGATGGGCCAGGTTCAGCATTCACATAATCAAAGCCATAATGGAGCAACGCATTTGACAAGTGTTGGGCAAAACAACTGCCCGCAGTCATGATTTTTGTTTGACTGGTGATGTGAAAAGGCGCGGTTTCCCCCGAGTGGGGATCAATCTCATGTGCAGGCAATTCTGCCACGGCGTGACGCCACCTTGCAGTGGGCGCCACGAAATGATAAGGACATTTTTCAGTGTTTTCACTCATTGATGAAACCGCTTCTTTTCTAAAAGTTAATCACAAGGTTTAAGCGTTGCGATCGTGCAGAATGTACACCGCACCATTTTGTCCATAATTAAAGAAATGTGAGGTATCGTAAATGGCCTCATATTTTTTCATGAATTCAGCAAAAGCTTTTCTTTCGCCGTAATTGGGGTTGCCTTTGTTGCAATTCCAATCATCAAATATCAGAACGGTGCCATCTTGGAAAGCATTCAGTGCATGCAAACCTTCTAATACATCGACTGTGGATGAATACAAATCACAGTCTATGTGTACCAATGAGGCTTTAAAATTCAAACCAGGCTCTTTCAAGGTTTTATCATAAA
>Ga0207004_1049_pt1 | contig 35203 bp, 33 predicted proteins | sample Alteio_BWMinCont_86_FD_153468 | JGI IMG/M metagenome (GOLD analysis project Ga0207004, IMG submission 153468) | Enriched cells from forest soil in Barre Woods Harvard Forest LTER site, Petersham, Massachusetts, United States -... | ecosystem: Environmental > Terrestrial > Soil > Temperate forest >...
AGCACTTTCTATGCCTTTTGCGATTCTTCGACCCGTTGCGCGGCAAGCCGCAAGGCTAAAGCACGTGGGGCTGCTGGGTTCATCAAGCGGGTCTTGTGCTGGTAACTCTTCAATACCCTCAATATTTTGCCCATGTAAGTTTTGCATGGATATGCTTGGGCCGGCTTCTTTTTCTTTCTGTTTGCGTCTTTGTTCTGCTTCACGGGCGATTTGGCTTTTGCCAAATTTGCCAGAGTCAGATGAATTGTCTCGGGACAGTACGGGCATATCAAACCGTGTTGAGCTTGGGAATGTCTCTAAAAGGTCTCTGGAAAGTTCAGGCATACCAAATTGTGATGGATCAGGGAACATTTCCGAGAATTGGGTTCGGGATATCTCAGGCAGTTCATCGCTGCGTCTCATTTTATGGGGAGAGGCCTCTTCCTCAATGGGGGAGTCAGGTGCACTCTCTTGGGCATTTTGCATGACAGAAACGGGATTAACCTCAGAAGATTCAGTCGGGATGGCACTGGAAACAGACAGGGGGGGCATTTCATTGGGGGGAGACATCGGTAGACTTTGGGGAGAAGGTGGCGCTGATGAGTTAGTGCCGGAGGAGATCCATTCATTCAGTTCAGGATCACTGTCAACTTCTACCCAATCTGTTGTAGGTTCTGTCATGATTCCTTCCTAAGGTTATCCAATCGGATGTGAAAATTAGTAGAATAGGCAGACTAACACCCAAATCAGCCAGTTTAAAGTGCCCGGATTTGGTGTATTTTGGTTTGCGTCATCTTGATTTTAGCTTGGATTCTTTTTTCTGCGATGGTTTGGTTTTTGCACAGCTTTAAAGCCATTTGATATTGTGATAAAGCGCCGTAATAATCCCCTGAATGAAAGCGATATTCTGCCTCGGCCTCATGCATGCGGGGCATGTCTTTTTGTTGATTGAACGCTTTGGCCAAAAGCTGATACACCGCACTGTCGTTTTTGGCTGAACGCAAATAGCGCTGCAACAAAGTCACAGCAGGCAAAACTTGTTTTTCTTGTAATAAAAACTCAGCTTTCAAGATCACCGCAGGGCGGTATTGTGGCGTTGTGGCCAGCACATTATTCAGCATGGTTTGTGCGGTTTGATATTGCCCAAGACCTGCTGTGCATTCGGCTTCTGCCAATCGAAAATAAGGGTGTGCATTGGGGGCGGCTTGCAATGTGCTGCAAGCAAGGTGTTGATCATCTTCCAATATGGCCGCTATGGCCTTGGCATAAGTTTGTACCGCTTCTTTATTTTCAGTTTGAATTTCATCTAAAAACGCTGTTGCCAATTGGGGATTTTTTTTGGTTGTGGTTTGTTCCAATAAATTCAAGCGGGTTTTCACCAACAAAAAAGTCAAACTGTGGGCGCGGCTTTTTTTAGGGTAATGATCCGCACGGTTTGAGGCATCGGCAATACGTGAAGCGCTCAAAGGGTGGGTGCTCAATATTTCTGGAATTTTGTGGCCCAAATAACGCTCTTCTCTTTGGAAATACAAAAATACGTCAGGCATGGCACGGGGATCAAAACCCGTATTGGCCAAAATCTGCATGCCGATGCGATCGGCTTCTTCTTCATTTTCCCGTGTGAAATTGATGCGCGATTGCGAGGCCCCACCCAAGGTGGCAGACATGGCGCCAGCACCTGCAGAGGGGTTTTGGGTAGCGATAGCAATACTCGCCAAGGCCCCGGCCAGGGTGCTCAAATTCATCAAGCCACTTTGTTCAGCCAGCCGTGCCAAGTGGTGTTGGCTGACGTGCGCCCATTCGTGAGCCAGCACAGCGGCCAGTTCATCTTCATCTTGTAGCGTTTCGATAAGCCCGCTGTGGATCCCGATGAATCCCCCTGGCAGGGCAAAGGCGTTCAAGGATCTGTCTTGCAAAATGAACCATTCGGGCAGATCCGCTTTGCTTTTGCCAGTCAGGCGATGCTGCAATTGGCGAATGTATTCAGACACCAAGGGGTCGTCCCAAACCAGGCCCTGGTTCTTTATTTGGGCCACAACTATTTGGCCGATTTCGTACTCTTTTTTGGGGGAAAGATATAAACTCGAAGTTTCACCCAGCTGTGGCAAGTCATCGGCACACAACGGCGGGGTAAAAACCCATAGCAACCCGAGCATCCAGGCTTTGAAGAGTGTGTGCTTGCTGCCTTGCTTAAATTGGAATAATGACATGTTACCCTTCGATATTGAATTAGACACCAGTGGCCTTTCGTGCCCCATGCCTTTATTGAAGACCAAAAAGGCGTTAAATGGAATGCGAACAGGCCAAGTTTTGAGAATTATATCAACAGATACCAATGCACTGTATGATTTTCCTGCATTTGCCCGTCAGACGGGGCATGAACTGCTCCACCAACAACAAACTGGAAATCACTGCTATTTTTGGATAAGAAAGTCCGTTTAAGGACATATGGGGGCATAACATGTACCGTGGCTTAAAATCTTGGCTAAACCGTTGTTTTCACGATGAAGAGGCCGTGGTCTTGGCTTGGGTGCTGTTGTTGGGAACAGCCGTTGTGCTGATATTGGGCCATATTTTGGCGCCCCTGTTGGCCAGCATCGTGTTTGCCTTTTTATTAGATTGGATGTCGCAAGGGCTAGAACGGCGTGGGGTTCGGCGCAGCATTGCCGTTACTACGGTGTATGTGGGCTTTTTGGCGACTGTGGTGTTGTCTTGCTTTGGCCTTGTCCCCGTTCTTTTGCAACAAACGCAAAACTTTTTCCATGATTTGCCTAACATGGCTTCACGCGGGCAGTCTAAAACGGCCAAATTGTCTGCGTGTGCAACGAAAAAAGACTCCGTGTCAAAAAATGCGTTGTTATGGCGCAACGTCCCTGCTGTGCCCAGCAATTCTGTTTCATGAACCAAGGTGATGTATTCTGCCCAAGGAGAATACTTGACGTGCTCTCTTACCTTGTCTGCCAAATGGTGTGTGTTGATCAAAATGTCTTTGATTCCGAAATCAACCAATTGCTTCAACCAATAGTCCATCAATGGCACGCCACCAATTGGCACCAAACATTTCGGTGTGGTGTTTGTCAGTGGCGCCAAACGTGTGCCAAATCCGCCTGATAACAACAAGGCTTTCATGCAGTCAGCTCCGTTAACAATTCTTCCGTGGTAATAGGCGTGTTCCCCACTCGGCTTACCTGACACGCTGCAGCCACTGAGCCCATATAAGCTGCTTGCCAAATGTTTCCACCCACTGCCAACGTCATGGATGCGGCTGCAAGCAAACTGTCACCCGCACCTGAAACGTCTCTTGGCAAAGTGTTAAAGGCCTTCAAGCTGTCTGTGCGCAATCTGGAGCCATCGCTTTCAACCCATTGGTTGCAAATAAGCACACCTTCTGCCCCTAATGTCAAAATCACATGTTCAGCTTTGCTTTTCTGCATCAGATTGTCGACCAAATTGACAATACCCGATTTATAATCTTGCATTGCAATTCTGGCTTCGCGTTCAGTTGGTGTCACCAAATTCATTTCTTTGAAACGAGAAATGTCGCCTACCTGCGATGAGGATTGGCTGTCGGCCACCATCATCACATTTCGCTTCTTGCAATATTCTGTGATCCGATCCACTAAACCTTGTGGCAATACACCGTAATTGAAATCAGAGAAAATCAACAAATCTGCTTTATCAATGGCAGCTTGGATCTTATCAAATTGCTTGATGATCAAAGCTTCTTCAAGCTCATGATCACGAAGTTGATTGATGCGCAATAAAGTCTTTTGGGCCGCTTGATAACGCTGCTTTACCGTGGTTTGCCTGGATTCATCAATTAAGACATGGCTGGTTACGCCATAGTCTTTCAATTTATGCTCGGCAAATTGTGAAACTGCATCGCCATTTGTGGCTGTAAAGAAGGTAACATTGGCACCCATGGTGCAAGCATGTGCCGCAACAATGCCGGCTGCCCCCACAAAGCAATCTTTGCGAATGGGGCGTACAACAATGGTAGGATCTTCTTGCGACATACCGATTGGATCGCAAATGATATATTCATCCACAATCAAATCGCCCACCACCACCACATTTAGCTTTGAAAAACTATTTACAATATTAATCAAACTTCTGGCATCAAAATGGTGTCGCTCTAAAAAATCTTGCGGCTTTTCAATTGATGTAAACCGAATTTCCGAAAACTCTTTTTTTAATAAGCTGATATCAGAAAACTTTATTTCACCCGATCCAAATAGTAACTTGCCACCATAAGATTCAAGGATTTCCTTTTCAGGATTGTCAATATCAGAAAATTCACGCCCTTTTACCACAAATTCAGGCTTCAACATCTTTAAGAACGCTTCAGTCGAATCTCTCATGATAAATGCATAGTCTACATCTTCGACTGCCTTTATCGCGGCCAATCTGCTTTCTTCAGGGATCACCACTTTACCTGGTATGTCTTGATTCAGCGCCACCACCAGAAAATCACCACAAGAAGCAGAAAAATTTAAGAACCTCAAATGCCCTGAATGTAAAATGTTGAAATGGCCATTTACAAATACAATACGCTTGGCATCTTTTGCCGCTGTGCGAATGCTTTGTACCAACTGGGTCATTGCCACTTCTTCTGCTGTGGGCTCAATCAAATCCGTTTGAAAATCCGTCTTCCGTAACGTCATTTTATTCATCGTGATTCATCTCTATCATGCAGCGGCCTGAAATTTCACCACTGCGCATGGCTGATATGGCTTTATTGATTTCATGCAATGGAAAAGTGTGGGTAATAAGCGGATTTAAAGCCAATTTGTTCTTCATGTACATTTTGTTATAAAGCGGAATATCAAGATGGGGCATTGCGTCACCACCATGTGAGCCAATCAATTTCTTCCCAAAATGTAAATCCAAAGAATGAATATTGATATTTTGATCTGCTGCAGGCACCCCAACTAGAATCACCCGCCCTTCTGATTTTACCAATTGGTAACCCATTTCGATGATCGCAGGCTTGCCTGTGTTATCAATAAACACATCCGCTTTCTGCCCTTCAAGCAAATTCAACAAATCTTCTTTGGGATTGGCCAACGGTGCTTGCAAAGTATGCGTCGCGCCCATTTCTTTCGCCAAATCCAAACGGTTTTGGTGAAAATCTACAGCAATAATGGGATAAGCATTCACAAGGGCTGCCGCTTGAATCATATTCAAACCAATGCCACCTGAGCCAAATACCACCACAGACTCACCGGTTTTGAGTTTTGCATTATTGTTGATGACACCAAAACCTGTGGTCACAGCACAACCAAAAAGCGCGGCGACTTTCATGTTTGAATCTTGAGAAATGGGGGTAACGCGGTTTTCCGATACAATGGCATAGTCATTGAAGGTGGTCACCCACCCTGCGTTCACTTTTTGTCCATTCCATTCATAAGTTGCTGGATTGGCTTCGATGCCAAGACCTTTTCGCCAATGCAAAACCACCTTGTCGCCCGCTTTCACGTGTTTGACACCGGGGCCCACTTGCAAAACCATGCCGGAACCTTCGTGACCCAAAAGGTGGGGCAAATATTTGTCCACGCCCTTTACACCATCAATTTCACCCAGCTGTGATCCACAAATGCCACTGTAATACACTTTAACCAAAACTTGCCCCACACCAAGGTGCTTGGGCAGTTGTAAGTTATCAACAATTTCCAATGGGTTTTTTTGTTGAGTCAATATTGCGGCTTTCATGGTCTTTGGCACAGAATAATGGAGATCTTGTGCCTTCTTTTCTGTTTGAAAAACAATTTCATTCATGACAAAAGATCCTTTTCATTCAAAATAAATAAAAGAGTGATCGCCGGTGTAGCCTGTGGTTTTAAACCACCAATCCCATTCTTCTGGGGTATTGAAACTTTCGCAAGTGACTTGCCAATACAGCAAGTTCGCCTTTTCTTCTTCATTTCTGTAGGATTCAACACAAATGTATTTGTGTTGCTTAGATACGCGTTCAATCTCTTTCAATGCATCATGCAAATCGTAACAAAATAGATTGTGTAAAGTGTTGATGGTCAATACCAAATCAAAATGTTTGTCTGGAAAAGGCAATTTGGCAGCAGAGCTTACCTTCAAGTTTGGTGCAACCGTTTCCATGGCGTTTTGAAGGGCATATTCGGACACATCTATTCCATGCACCTCAATGCCAGGCATGGCTTCTTGAAAATCATGTAACAAAAATCCTTTGCCACAACCCACGTCTAAAACTTTGGCGCCCGGCTGCAAGTTATAGTGCGCTATCATGGCATCGGCCACTGTGCGCCACCTGCCGTCATACTTATAACCACCGTAACAGATCCTGCGATCGCCATCCCAGTACTCATGTCCCCATTTTTTGGCAAGCTCTGCGGCTTTGGCTTTTGGGAAATCAGGATCATTTACACGTGCCAAATAATCGCGTTTGGTCTTTTTATGTATTGCAGACAAAAAATCAACGTAGCTCATGCAAAATTCCTTTGTAAGTTGGGTATGGCATCAAGCCGCTGTTGGGCGGTTTGTAACCTGTCTGTTTGATGTTGTAAAAGGCTCAGTTTGTTTTCGGCAAACAAAGCCCGTTCGGCATAATTGGGCGAAAAGCAATTCATCATGATGCAGCACCATTTAATAGCCAATACTGGATGCAGTATGTCACAGCGCCATTGTAGGTTTTCGTCATTTGGGAAAATATGGCAAACTGCATCAAGAAACGTTTTGTAAAACTTATTGTTCACAGGTATGGCGGGTTGCAAAAAGAAATCTACCACCATTTTTGCAGGATCGTCCCACCCCGCATATTCAAAATCTATAAATGACAATTTGCCATTTTTTTCTTGCAGCACATTGTGAAAACCAAAATCAGAGGGTGAAATGCATTGCTCTGCTTTATCAAGCATTTTATTTAAATCTTGTTTTTTATGTTTACTCAGCGCTGCAATGTCATTTGTCAGATTGTGCCAGGTATTGTTCACTTTCTGCATGAATGCCTGAAATTCATTTGCCAGTGGGCCTTCATAGCCATTTGACATTAAGCCTTTTAATCTTTTCTCAACAAGCTGAATATGATCATAAAGGCTAAAGCAGGCTTCTGAGGCCACAGGCAAATTTAGGGCTTTATTATTGGGCAGTTGGTTCAATACTTGAATAAATTTTATGGTTTGGTCAATTTCAGCTTTTGTAATATTTTCAGATTTTATTTTTTCGCCATCGATAAATGAATAAATGGCGAGGTTCGCTTCTTTGTCGCACCCTATCAATTTAGGAACACAAGTGATCCCCCGCGCCCATGCGTATTGTATAAACGCCGTTTCTGAACCCAATCTGTCTTTTTGGTCAGATAAGTAAAATTTGGCAAGGAGTTTGGTGTTTTCAAATTCGAGCACACAGGCCTGGTTATTGCCACCAGCTGGACATGCTAAAATTTTGGCCTCGCCTCGGTCAAATCCTGAGACGGCCAGCAATTGTTCAAGTTTTTTTTCAGCTTGTGTGTTTAACATGTGAATTCAATTCGTGCCATGATTTTAACACCACACAGTTTGGAAGATCGGGATGATGGGCGTGTGGATCAAACAAAATACGCTGCACATTGTCGGGGAAAAGAGGCGCCGTAAGAATTTCAGGCAAATCGTCAACATACCAATTGCATGTTACGGATTGTATGCGCTTTAATTTTGCTTCTTTTGTTTCTTCAAAATAAATGTCTTGGTCGTCAATAAGGCCTGCCCCATTTTCACCCAATACAGCATGAATCCATTCGCGTGCTGCCGAATGCAAATCATAACGTTCACCCAAATACGGGTACCGCGTCTTGTGGCTGACAATTGTTAAGCGCACACCAGCTTTTTTAATGAGAGAAAGACTTTCAATCACCCCAGGAAATGGCGTGGCATCCATCATGCGGCTTCCGTACACTTCGGATTGCATGAGCGTCCATAAGTGTTCTTGATCCACTTCTCTTAAATAGTCACGTACCGCAAGTTTTGAAACCGGCAGATCAAATGGGATCAGATTTTTTTCTTTTGCGACCTGATAAAATACACTGTCATAGTTGACTATTGTATTGTCAAAATCCAATCCAAGATGCATGGTTCACACCCTTTTGTGCAGCACATTTGCGTATTGGCCTCTCATCCTGTCGATAAGGCTTTGTGCAATGTTTTCTTCAGTGAGACCAAACCGTTCGCGGGCAATCTCTTGTGTGCCCACTTCGTGTAAAAACTCATCTTTTACAGCAAAGGGAACGATTCTGGCCAATGCCCCACCCTCTTCCGCATACCATTCTGCAATGGCACCGAACAAACCGCCGATGCGGCTGTGCTCTTCGATGGTGGCAACGAGTGGGTAATTGTAGAAGATCTCACGCAATCTTTCTGTATCAAGTGGTTTAACGGTATGAAAACTTTCCACCCGCGTGGAAATGCCAGCTGCTTCCAATCGTTTGGCACTCTGCATGGCCACTTCAGTGATGGTACCTGTGCTGATAAGGCACAGTTCTTTGCCTTCTTTTAATGTGATGGCTTTGCCCAAGGCAAAATCAGGCCGTGTGGCATGCAAAACAGGCTCACCCTTTTTACCCAGGCGAATATAAACTGGGCCATCATGTTCCAAAGCTGCTTCAAGCCCCAAGGCCAGCTCCAGTGGATCGGCTGGGCAAAACACTGTCATACCCGGAAGCGATCTTAAAAACGACACATCTTCACAAGAATGGTGTGTGGGGCCAAGCTCAGCATAAGCCAAACCCGATCCTGTGCCCACAATCACAACCGGTACATGGTGATAGCAGACATCGACGCGAATTTGCTCAAGACAACGCGTGGTGGTAAATGGGGTGATGGTGTACACCACAGGGCGCAACCCTGACATGGCAAGCCCTGCTGCCATGCCCATCATATTCGCTTCAGCAATACCACAATTGATAAAGCGTTCATTTTGTTGTTCTTTAAAATTGTTGAACAAATTGTTGCCGATATCACCAGACAACAACACAATTTTGGAATTCTCAGAACCGAGCCTTGTGATTTCAGATGCAAAACGGTTACGCATTATGCCAATCCTAATTCTTGTTTGGCTTGCATCACTTCAACTTGGTTGGGGATGCGGTAGTGCCAGTTGTTGTCATCTTCCATGAAAGAAACGCCTTTGCCCTTTACAGTGTGCGCAATAATGGCCACAGGTTTACCTGTACCATTTGGCACTTTTTCAAGCAAATTGGTGAGCGCATCAAAATCGTGGCCATCTATTTCGAAAGCAGACCAACCGAAGGCTGTCCATTTGTCTTTAAATGGCGCCAGTTCCATGACGTCTTCTGAGCGGTCGGTGGCTTGCCACTTGTTAAAGTCCACAATCACCACCAGGTTTTCCAATTTATGCTTGCCAGCAAGCAACGCAGCTTCCCAAATGGTGCCTTCATTGCATTCACCATCACCCAACAAAGCAAATACCCTGTAGGATAAACCCCGCATTCTGGCAGCAAGCAACATGCCCAAACCTATCGGCAAACCATGCCCCAAAGAACCGGTTGCAGCTTCTATGCCTGGTAAATGCGAAGGTGAAGGCGGGTGTTCACCGAACACATCTTTGCCATCATGATCACTGTCAAACAGGCGCTGTTCTGAAAAATACCCTTTAAGCGCCAACACTTGAAATAAGGCCGGGGCGCCATGACCCTTGGACAGGATAAAACGATCGCGGTGCTCATCACGGGGATTTTTTGGATCCACTTTCAAAATGTGAAAATACAGCACTGTTAAAATATCAATGCACGAAAGACACGATCCCAAATGGGGTGTCTTGGTGCGATGTGATCTTTCGATGATACGATCGCGCAATAGATTGGCTGTGCTTTTGAGATAGACGATTTTGTCATCCATAAAAATAGTTCCTCAATCTCAAAAGGGCTTTACGCTTTGTGCATGTAATCGTAAGGTTGGTTTTGTAGGATCTCTAGGTTTTGTGTCACCCAGTTTAGGCAATCTGTGAGACCTTCGCTCAAAGAAATGCCATCAACCCAATTCAACTCTTTGCGAATCTTTTCGCTGTCAAGCAAGTAGGCGGCATCTTTGCCCAAACGTTCACCCACTATTTTTACCGATTGTGAAAAATCTATTTTCATCAATTCACAAATTTTCTCAATCAGACCCCGTACGGTGACAATTTCATTGGTTGAAATATGGTAAGTCTGGCCTGGCACGCCATCTAACATCACTGACCATGTGGCTTGTGACACGTCATTGATGTGAATGAACGAACGTTGCGAAGTGCCACCACCGTGTAATTCAAGTGGCTTGCCCAGCATAAAATAGAGCATGGCACGTGGAATAATTCTGTATAGCTGTTGCCCTGGGCCATACACATTGGCGGCCCGGGTGAACACAACCGGAAAATCATAGGCTTCAAAAAAAGTGCGCAAGCTCATGTCAGCAGCAGCACGAGACACCGCATAAGGTGTGCTCGGGTGAAAAGGCGTGCCTTCTTTTATAAAACCTTGCGTGCTGCCGTACACTTCTGGCGTGGTCACATGCACATATTTTTTAATAAACTTGGCATGGCGCAGTTTGTCATGGAATTTGATGGTCGACACCACATTGGTTTGAAACCAATGCTCTGGGTGTTGCCAACTTTGGGCCACCATGCTCTGGGCGGCATAGTTCACAACATAATCTGGCTGCTCTGTGTGAATACAATCCATGATTTCATTTAAATGATTGTTTAAATCATATGCGTGAAATTGATACTTGCCTTTGTTCGGCGACCAGGTGTGTGGCAAAAACACGCCATGCGGCGCATCCGACCGGCTCATGCCAATCACATCACAGCCTTTCTTAAGCAAAAAATCCACATAATGCGCAGCCGAAAAAGCATTGCTGCCGATCACAACCACTTTTTGATTCATAAAATATCAACCCTTCGCTGCTTGATACAACCATTGCATCACCATGTGACAAATGATGACCTGCAAGTCTTCACTGATCTGCACATCATGCACCGGAAAATCAAGTGATACATCGCACAGCTCTTTCGCTTTGCCACCGCTGTAGCCCAAAATACCAAAACTCAAAACGCCCATATCTTTGGCCACTTCCAGTGTTTTCAAGATATTGGGTGAGTTGCCGGAGCTAGACAGCACTATCAGCACATCGCCCTTTTCAGCCAGCACCGCCAATTGGTATGAATAAATGGTATCGTAGCCTTCATCATTGGCAAGACAAGTGAGCACTGAAGCATTTGCAGACAATGACTGCACTTTCAAGCCAGAGCCAAATTTCTTTGAAATGCCATAAATCATATCATTGGCAATATGCGTGGCATTGGCAGCACTGCCACCATTGCCGCAAATGAACACGCGTTTGCCTGTTTTCCAACAATCTAACAAGGTTTCAGCCAGAAAATGGATTTTACCCCAGTCTGCAGCTTGCAATGATTCATGCAGGGTATTGCAATAATTCAAATATATCGGGTGGCCTTCTTTTTTTTGAATCGCCGGGAAAGAAAAATCCTTCACTTTTTCCTGGAATTGTGACTCCATCACAGTACTGTCTCCTGCATCCATTTCAAATTATAAAAATGCGGTTCATCCTTGAGGGTTCCAGCTTTAAAGGCTGAAATGATTTCTTGTATTGCACCTTCTACAGTCTTTTTGGGTTTGTAACCCAAATTCAACAATTTTTGAGAGCTGATTCTGTAAGAACGGGGATCGTTTGATTCCAGCACCTTAATGCTGACCGGTAAGTGTCGGGTCACGGCTTTGGCAATGTCTAAGATTGAAATGTTTTCAAAGCCAGCATTGAAAATACCTTGATGCTGTGGGTGATCCATCAAGAACATGTACACATCGGTAATGTCTTCAATGTGAATGTTCGGCCGGGTTTGGGCGCCGCCCAAAACTGTGATCTCATTTTTAGACAAGGCTTGCATGGTCAACATGTTGACCGCCACATCCAAGCGCATGCGGGGCGACAGGCCACAAACAGTGGCAGGCCGCACGATTTGAATCGACATCTCATCTTTATATGAAAGCAAAATACGCTCTGCAATCATTTTGGTTTTATTGTATTCAGTGATGGGCAGCAATTCTAAATCTTCAGTGACGTTTTCTTCTTCTTTGATGCCATACACGCTGCCTGAAGAAGCATAAATGAATTGCTTGATACCATGACGCACTGCCATGTCTGCCAACTTCATTGTGGCCAGGGCATTCAGTTCCCAAGTGAGTTTTGGGTTCAAATCGCCGCAAGGATCATTGGCGACGGAAGACAAGTGCATGATAAGGTCAATGTTGTTTAGGCATTCTGGGGTCATGTCCAGAACACACATTTTTTTGACGGTGAGGTTTGGGTGAGGCTTTAAAAAATTTCCGAACCATTGTGTGTCATACACTGTCACACGGTGACCTGCAGACAACAATTTCGGCACCAAGACAGAACCCTTATACCCACAACCCCCAGTGACCAAAATATTTTTCATGTCTGCCCTCCTGCAAATTTTATTCCGTTTCTTGAAAGAAGCCCAACTTATCTAAAGTGTGTCATTTATTATTTTTAATCCCCTGCATAATAGAGGAATTAAAACGCTTGTCTAGGGGCTTTCATTTGAAAAAAGACAGGCTCAGTTTCTTTCTGGTAACATTCAGACAACTTAACTTTCAAGGCAATGCTGTATGTCAAAATTTACCAAAGGCGCTGTGACAGTTGTATTTCCCAATTACAACCACGCTAAATTTTTGCAAGAATCACTTGGTAACATTTTAAAGCAACGCAGGCCTGCAGATAAGATCATACTTTTTGATGATGCTTCAACTGATAACAGCGTGTCTGTTATACAAGAAATGATCAAAAATCATGATAACGTGACTTTCATTGTGCATGAAAAAAACAAAGGCTGTGTGGCCTCTTTAAATGAAGGTCTACAACTTGTTGAAACTGAGTATGTGACTTTTTTGGGTGCAGACGATCGCTTGGATTTGCAATTCCTTGAAAAATGTCTGCCCCTTTTGGATGCACACCCTGAAGCAGGCTTTTGCTCTGGCGCTTGCTCTATTATTGATGGCAACGGCAATGTCACTGGCCGCAGACCTGTTTTCCCCCTTGCCATGAAACCCGCTTTTATTTCAAAAGAAAAAGTAAAATCCATTTTAAAAACCATGGACAATTTCTTTTGGGGCAACACAGCCATTTACAGAGCAGAACATTTGTTGCAACTCAATGGCTTTAATCAAGACTTGCATTCTTTGTCTGATGGCATGGCCATGCGGGTGCTGGCTTTGAAGCAGGGTGCTTGTTACATGCCAGAATCTTTGGCGGCTTGGCGGTTTTTGGGTAACAATATGTCAGTGGTCAATGCCACAGAGCATGAAAAACTTGAAAGCTTGATTGCGAAAGCCAATGCATTTATTGCCACGCAAGACAAAACCTTGTTCCCAAAAAATTATGCAAAATTGCTGGAAAACAGAATGCGCTTTGGCGCGGCCCGCGTGCAAATAGCCATGGCCAAGCAATTTGGAAAAACTGAACTGATGCAGTTGCATCAAGCATTGAACACACCCATCAAATGTCAACACATGTTTCGTGCCTTAAGCAATCTGCCGCTGCGCATGCAAAAGTTTTTCATGATGGCATATGTGTTTCTTAAGACACGCCCGTTTGGCATGTTTGCAATGATGCGGGCTTTTGCCCTGCGCTGATGAAACCCAACAGGCGATTTTGAGTCGAGGTGCTTAGGCCCCCGCTACTTCAGTGACCACACTGGCCAAGCGGTTGGCCAAAGCTTTTATTTTCTCGTGATCGGTGCCTTCCACCATGACGCGCACCACAGGCTCAGTGCCTGAAGATCGCAACACCACGCGCCCTGAATTTTGCAGCTCGTGTTCCACTTCCGCTACAGCAGTTTTAATCCGCTCGTTATTCAAAACTTGCCCATTCATTTTTTTGGTTTTAACATTGACCATCACTTGCGGCAATTTGGTCCAGCCTTGTCTTAGCTCGCTCAAGGTGCCACCTTGCATTTGCAGCGCTTCCAATACTTGTAAAGAGCTTGCAATGCCATCACCTGTGCTGACCTTATCAAGACACAGAATGTGCCCTGAGGTTTCGCCACCCAAGATCCAATCTTGTTCTTGTAATTTAGACAAGACATAGCGATCGCCCACATTGACTCGCTCAAATGGCAAGCCCATTTTGTTTATGGCTTGCTCCAAACCCAAATTGCTCATCAAGGTGCCGACCACACCGCCAATGTTTTTCTTCAAAGCTTGATAATGTTTCACGATGATAAACAAAATATCATCGCCATCGAGCACTTCGCCTTTTTCATCTACCATAATGAGGCGATCGCCATCACCATCATAAGCAATACCCAAATTCGCTTTTTCTTTGAGCACAAATTCTGCCAAAGTGCTGATATTCGTTGAACCCACTTTTTCATTGATATTAAAGCCGTTGGGTTGCACACCTATGGACACGATGTCCGCACCCAATTCTTTTAACAAGACTGGGGCAACATGGTATGTGGCGCCATGTGCACAATCCAAAGCAATTTTTAAACCTTTCAAACGCAGATCGGGAGCGGTTTGTTTACAAAAATCGATATAATCTGCACGCGCCGTGGGCAAACGAAAATTTCTGCCCATGACTTTTGCATCGACCACTTTGATTTCTTGTTGTAACAATTTTTCAACTTCCAATTCTTTTTCATCAGAAATTTTATTGCCAAAACTGTCAAAACATTTAATACCATTGTCAGGGTAAGGGTTGTGTGAAGCGCTTATCACAATACCCATGTGGGCTTGTAATTGTTGTGTCAAGGCGGCCACTGCAGGCGTGGGAATAGGCCCCAAAAAATAGACGTGCACACCAGATGCCGTTAAGCCAGAAGCCAAAGCGGTTTCTAACATGTACCCTGACAAGCGGGTGTCTTTGCCAATCAGCACGCTGGGTTCTTTCAGGTTTTTTAAAGTTTGGCCCAAAGCCCAACCCAGTTTAAGAAAAAAATCTGGGGTAATGGGGTATTCACCGACTTTGCCGCGAATTCCGTCCGTGCCAAAATATTTTTTTTCAGTCATGCTTCAAATCCTTCACCGCACACACCACTTTCATTGCATCAAGTGTTTCTGCCACATCATGAACACGGATGATATCCGCACCTTGCCACATTGCCAACGTAGCCGCAGCCAAACTGCCTGCCAACCTTTCTTCAACTGGCCTGCCTGTGATTTGGCCAATCATGGTCTTTCGCGAAACACCCACCAGTATGGGCGATCCCAAACTTTTAAATGTGGACAAGCCTAATAACAGGTTTAAGTTGTCTAGCAAAGTTTTGCCAAAGCCAAAACCTGGATCGATGACAATGGTTTGCGTAAACCCCGCATTGCGAAAGGCCAAAACCCGCTCACTTAAAAATGCCTTCACTTCGCTTAGCACATCATCATAATGTGGCGCCGCTTGCATATGCTTTGGCTCACCTTGCATGTGCATGATGCATAGGGGAATATTTAACTTCAAGGCGACCTTAAATGCGGCAGGATCCCGAAAAGCCCGCACGTCGTTGATGAGATCCACCCCCACATCCGCCGCGGCTTGCATCACTTCAGCTCGGCTTGTGTCCACAGACACTTTCACATCAAATTGTTTTTTAATGTCACGGATCACAGGGATCACACGGCGCAGTTCTTCTTCTGTGCTCACTGCTTCTGCGTTCGCGCCTGGGCGTGTGGACTCGCCGCCCACATCAATGATCTTGGCGCCTGCCAAAACCATGCGCTCAGCCTGTTGCATGGCAGCTGCATGCGTGAGGTACAAGCCCCCATCAGAAAATGAATCGGGCGTACAGTTTAGTACGCCCATAATTGTGGGAAAACAAAGTGTATTCATTGTGCAGCTGACACCATCAAGCGCCAGGAGGCACTTCTTTTAAATCCCCCACCACCGGTGTAGGCGGCTCGGGCATGGGATCAGGTGTAGACTGCGTTTCAGACCAACCTTTGGGTTCACGTGGCGGGCGCCCGTGCATGATGTCATCGATTTGATCGCTGTCTATCGTTTCATATTGCACCAACAAATTGGCCATGGTGTGCAATTTGTCTATGTTGTCGCTTAAAATTTGTTTGGCGCGGTCATAGTTTTTATCGATGATGCGACGGATCTCTTCATCAATAATGCGTGCCGTTTCTCCAGACAAATCCTTGTGCTTGCTCACTGAATGTCCCAAAAACACTTCACCGTCTTCTTCACCATAAGTGAGCGGACCCAATCTTTCTGAAAGGCCCCAACGCGTGACCATTTTGCGCGCAATTTCTGTGGCACGCTCAATGTCATTGGATGCACCGGTGGTGACACTGTCTGCACCAAAGATCAATTCTTCTGCCAAGCGGCCACCAAATAAACTGGAGATTTGGCTTTCTAGACGTCGCTTGGTATAGCTATAACGATCTTCTGTGGGCAGGAACAAAGTCACACCCAAAGCGCGCGAACGGGGAATGATTGTCACTTTGTAAACAGGATCATGTTCTTCTACAGACAAACCGACGATGGCATGCCCTGCTTCATGGTATGCCGTAAGGGTTTTCTCTTTTTCATTCATGGCTAGGGAACGCCGTTCCACACCCATCAAGATTTTGTCTTTGGCTTTGTCCAACTCAGGCATGGTGACCACAGTCTTGTTGTGTCGTGCTGCCATGAGTGCGGCTTCATTCACCAAGTTGGCCAAATCTGCACCTGAAAAACCGGGGGTACCGCGGGCAATGACCAAAGGATCAATGTCCACCGCAGCTGGCACTTTACGCAAGTGCACTTTCAAGATTTGTTCGCGACCTTTGATATCCGGCAAGCTCACGACCACTTGTCTGTCGAAACGACCTGGACGTAACAGTGCAGGATCCAAAACGTCAGGACGGTTGGTGGCAGCGATCACGATCACGCCTTCATTGCCTTCAAAACCATCCATCTCTACAAGCAATTGGTTTAGGGTTTGCTCACGTTCATCATGGCCCCCGCCCAAACCTGCGCCTCTGTGGCGGCCCACTGCGTCAATTTCGTCGATGAAAATGATGCATGGTGCATGGCGTTTGGCTTGTTCGAACATGTCGCGCACGCGGGAAGCACCCACGCCCACAAACATTTCCACAAAATCAGAACCTGAGATGGTGAAAAAAGGCACCTTGGCTTCACCGGCAATGGCACGGGCCAATAAGGTTTTACCGGTACCAGGTGGGCCCACCATTAAAACACCGCGTGGCACACGGCCACCCAGTTTTTGGAATTTTTGTGGATCACGCAAAAAGTCGACCAGTTCCGCCACTTCACTCTTGGCTTCATCGACACCCGCCACATCGGCAAAGGTGACTTTGACTTGATCTTCACCCATCAATCGGGCGCGTGATTTGCCAAATGACATGGCACCACGGCCTGCCCCACCACCTTGCATTTGTCGCATGAAGAAAATCCACACGCCAATAAACAGAAGAATGGGGAACCAGCTGATGAATATGCTCATCATCAAGCCTTGTTGTTCTGGCTGTTTGCCATTGACCACAACATGGTGCTTCATGAGATCATCTAATAAAAAAGGATCATCTAAAGGCAGGAAGGTGCTGAATGCTTCATCGGTTTGGGTGGCGCCGCGGATAATGCGGTTTTCGATCACCACATTTTTCACGTCACCATTGTGAACTTTATTGATAAATTCAGAATATGCGAGCTTTTCAGTGTTGGCTTGCTTTGGGCCAAAGTTGCTGAACACTGACATCAATACCAGCGCAATCACCAACCAAAGCAGCACGTTTTTAACCATATCACTCAAGAAGAACCCCCTGCAGGTTTTGTAATGGACTGCGCCCACCTAAAGTTACTATAGTTTGAATCCCGAGGCCAGAAAATAGACTTCTTTGCTGTGCACTCGCGAAGCTTCTGGTTTTTCAACCTTCACAATTTTAAATTGCGCACGCAAGGCTTTTAAAAGTGATTCAAAATCCTTGCCATGAAAGGTTTTCATCACCAAAGTACCACTTGGCTTCATATAATGCATGGCAAAATCCAAGGCCAGCTCACATAAATAGATGGCCCGCGGTTGATCTACGGAAGGCTCCCCGCTTAAATTTGGGGCCATATCCGACAACACGACGTCAACCTTTTGACCTTCCAGGGCCGAAATGAATAAGGTCTCCACTTCGCTTTCTGTGAAATCACCTTGAATGAAGGTGACGCCTGCGATGGGTTTCATGTCCAATCTGTCTAAAGCAAAAACCTTACCATTGTCGCCAACTTTTTGAATGGCCACTTGCGACCATCCACCAGGTGCTGCCCCTAAATCGACAACACATTGACCTGGCTTGAAGAATTTATATTTATCGTGCAGCTGCAACAATTTATAAGCCGCACGCGAACGGTAACCATCTTTGACGGATTGTTGCACGAAAGGATCATTGACGTGACGTCTTAACCATTCTTTTGAGTTTTTCGGCGATCTATCTGACATTTTTTACAACTGTAGTGGAAGCTTAAGGTAACAACAGAGGACCATGCACTGTCGTCAATTCGCTATTTTACCTTAAACCCTGTACAATCGCCCTCCTTTTTAACCCATTTTGAAGGTTGATATGCTCCCCAGTGAAGTACAAAAGCGATTAAAGAGGCTTGCACATACACTGAAACCTGTTGTGGCCATTGGTAACAAAGGTCTTTCTGAAGCCGTCTTAAAAGCGATTGATGAAGCACTGTATACCCATGAGCTTATCAAGGTTAAAGTGGCCACGGAAGACAGAGAAACACGGGATTCAATGATAGAATCCATGTTATCTTCATTAAACTGCTTTCTCGTTCAAAGAATTGGCCATATCGCCATTTTGTATAAAGAACGACAAGAAACCGCAAATTGACCTATATTGACTCATATGACCACTGCCTGTATATTCCAGGGATACGAATAATCGGGGTGCACCATGTCACTAGAACGAGCAGAAGAACGCGCAAGACTGGCTGAACGCCAGGTCGCCCTTCTGGCCAAAACCAAGGCCGAGCGCGTTTTTGAATGGGCTATGGCTGCTTTTGCCACTTGGTGTGTGGGCTTTTTAATGCTTAAAGGCTTATTGGTGAGCTTGGGTGTTATCCACACCGTTGCCTCCCCCCTCGTTGTCGTGTTGTGCATGTTGCTTTTGACCATGGGCGGGGCGTTTATTTTAATCCGTTCCGTTGCACGCAAAATTGCAGCCCATGAAGTGCAACAATCCAAAATTTATTTGTCCCAGTTCCGTAACATGAGCGCAGTGGCCCCACTCAGAAGCAGTACAAGTGGCGGCGGCGGTTACAGCAACTACAAGAAAAATACAGCGGTGATGACAGGCAAGCAATTTGCTGCCCAAGTGAAGGCGTCTGCAGCTGAAGCCTCAGCGGGTAAAAACTCTTCAACTGCAGTGACGCAAGCAACCAACATGATGCGGTCGGGCAGACGTTAATCCTTTATTCCTGATGTTCCACAGTGGCAATTTCATACTCTATCACGCCATTGGGTGAACGAATTTCAACCACTTCGCTAACGGACTTCCCAATCAAGGCACGGGCCACTGGGGAGTTCACAGAAATTTTTCGTGCTTTAAGATCCGCTTCGTCATCGCCCACAATTTTGTAAACAACAGTTTCTTCGGTATCAAGGTTCGTCAGTGTGACGGTTGTGCCGAATAACACTTTACCGTTGGGCTCGACTTTGGTGATGTCAATCACATGTGCCATCGACAGTTTGCCTTCAATTTCTGCAATACGGCCTTCGATAAAACTTTGTTGTTCACGGGCTGCGTGGTATTCACCATTTTCTTTCAAATCACCATGGGCGCGGGCTTCAGCAATTGCCGCAATCACCTTCGGGCGCGCTTCGCTTTTTAACTGCTTCAATTCTTGACGCAGTTTTTCTGCGCCTGTTACCGTCATTGGAACCATGCTGGTCATTTTAAGCCATCCTCTTTAAAAATATCGCCTTGCAGGCTCAATACCCTTTCCTTGCCCAGTACTTTATAGGCTTCTAAAGTGGCCCAAGCGCCAGCAAGGGTGGTTGTATGATTCACATTATGCAACACAGCAGCCCGGCGAATGTGGCCAGAATCTAAAATTGCCTTTCGGCCCTCAACCGTGTTGATAATGAATGCGAGCTTCTTCTCTGTGATCAAATCCACTGAAGATCGCCCGCCTTCTCTTAATTTTTTCACTTCTTCACACTGAATACCAGCCTCTGCCAACGCCCGTGCTGTGCCTTCTGTGGCAACCAAGGCAAAACCTTGGGCCACAAACGCTTTGGCCAAGGCCACGGCGGCAGGTTTATCAGCATCTTTCACTGAAATAAACACTTGTTTACCTGTCAAAATGGGGTGACCGGCAGCAATTTGGCTCTTTAAAAACGCTTCGCCAAAACTGAAGCCAAAACCCATCACCTCACCCGTTGATTTCATCTCAGGTCCTAATAGTGGATCAACACCCTGAAATTTAATAAACGGAAACACCGCTTCTTTCACAGCGAAATGCTTCAATTTTGGTAAAGGTTTCAGATCCAATGTGTCGCCTAAGGCCAGATCCGTCGCTATCTTCACAAGTGGCACACCAATCGCTTTTGACACGAAAGGCAATGTGCGTGAAGCACGTGGGTTCACTTCCAATAAATATAATGAATCATCTTTGACCGCAAATTGGGCATTCATCGCCCCTTTCACGTTCAAGGCCACACCCAATTGGGTCATCGCATCTTTGATTTGATTTTGCAATGCATCGCTTAAACTGTGTGGTGGGATGACGCATGCTGAATCGCCGGAATGGATCCCAGCTTGTTCAATGTGCTCCATGATTCCGCCCACGAATACGGATTTGCCATCTGAAAGCGCGTCCACATCCACTTCGGTGGCATCATCTAAAAAACGGTCGATCAAAATTGGGCCGCTTTGTAACAGAATTTCAGCGTGCTGAAAATAGGCCATGAGTTCAAGATCGTCCTGAACGATTTCCATTGCGCGGCCGCCCAACACATAGGAAGGACGCAACAACAATGGGTAACCCAATCGGTGCGCTGCAGCCAAAGCTTTTTCAATATGGGATGCAGTTTCACTTGGGGGTTGCTGAATGTTCAGTTTTTGCACAAGGGCGTTGAAACGCTCTCTGTCTTCTGCGCAATCGATGCTGTCTTTGCTGGTGCCCAAAATTGGCACGCCGGCGGCTTCCAATCCCAAAGCCAATTTTAGCGGTGTTTGGCCACCAAATTGTAATATTACACCCAGAGGCTTTTCTTGGTGTATCACTTCCAATACATCTTCAAGTGTCAAAGGTTCAAAGTACAAACGATCGGCAATGTCATAGTCTGTTGACACGGTTTCAGGATTACAATTGACCATGACGGCATTGATGCCGCGCTCACGCAAACGCAAAATCGCCTGCACGCAGCAATAATCAAACTCAATGCCTTGCCCAATGCGGTTGGGGCCACTGCCCAACACCATCACCGTTTGTTTGGCAGCCGGTTTGACTTCGTTTTCTTCATCGTAACTTGAATAAAAATAACAAGTGGAAGTGTCAAATTCGCCTGCGGTGCTGTCGATGGCTTTGAACACAGGGCGCACAGTCAATTCATGGCGCTTGCCGCGCACATCATATTCATGACACTTCAAAAGCTTTGCCAAACGCGCATCTGAAAAACCAGCGCGTTTCAAATCGAATAAATCTTCTTTGCTGAGATCATGCAATTTTTTTGGATACAAGCTTTTTTCTTTTTCCATCAACGCATTGATTTCGTTTAGGAACCAATAGTCGATTTTGGTCAGCTCGTATATTTCATCGATTGAAAAGTTTGCGCGTAACGCATCTGCAACATCAAACAATCGTGATGGGCTGGTGGTGCTTAGGCTTTTCACAATCAGATTTCTGTTGAACAAATCCAAGCGTTCATCAAAACCTGTCATGCCGGTTTCTAAACTGCGAATGGCTTTTTGCAAACTTTCTTGGAAAGTGCGGCCTATGCCCATCACTTCACCCACAGCGCGCATTTGCGTGCCTAAAATGGGTTCGAACTGTGGGAACTTTTCAAAGTTGAAACGTGGGATCTTGGTAACCACATAATCCAACGCAGGTTCAAATGAGGCAGGCGTCAGGTTGCCTGTGATTTCATTTTTCAATTCATCTAACGTGTAACCCACAGCCAATTTGGCTGAAATTTTGGCAATCGGAAAACCAGTGGCTTTGGATGCCAAAGCAGAAGAACGTGACACACGTGGGTTCATTTCAATCACACGCAAATCACCGTTTTCTGGGTGCACCGCAAATTGTACGTTGGCGCCACCTGTTTCCACACCAATTTCGCGCACCACAGCTATGGAGGCATCGCGCATCACTTGGTATTCTTTGTCTGACAAAGTTTGTGCTGGCGCCACAGTGATAGAGTCGCCCGTGTGCACACCCATGGGGTCGATGTTTTCAATGGCACATACGATGATGGCATTGTCATTGCGATCACGCACCACTTCCATTTCAAATTCTTTCCAACCTGCAATGCTTTGTTCAATCAACAATTCATGCGTGGGTGAAAGTGAAAATCCACGGTGACAAATTTCTGCAAAATCTTCTGCATTGGTGGCAATGCCGCCGCCGCTGCCACCCAAAGTAAATGAGGGGCGGATTACAGTCGGAAAGCCGATTTCTTTTTGAATCTGCCACGCTTCTTCTATACTGTGTGCCACACGTGCAGTGGGCATTTGCAAGCCAATTTTTTGCATGGCAAGACGGAACAATTCTCGGTTTTCTGCTTTTTCAATCGCTTCAACTGAGGCGCCAATCAACTCAACACCAAACTTTTCTAAAATCCCCGCTTCGTGTAATTCCAAAGCGCAATTCAAAGCGGTTTGGCCACCCATGGTGGGCAATATTGCATCGGGGCGTTCGCGTTCGATGATCGCGGTTAATGCAGGCGCAGTTAATGGCTCTATGTATGTGCTGGTGGCGAGGCTAGGATCAGTCATGATGGTGGCTGGATTGGAATTCACCAACACCACCAAAAACCCTTCGTTCATCAATGCACGGGTGGCCTGCGTACCTGAATAATCAAATTCTGAACCTTGCCCAATTAAAATGGGACCACTGCCCAGTACCAAAATTTTCTTTAAATCTTGACGTTTTGGCATATCGACACCTTACAACGCAGCAAAATGCTTCACAGCACTGACAAATGAATGGAATAAAACAGTGGGATCACAAGGACCTGGGCCCGCTTCAGGGTGGCCCTGGAACGCAAAGTGCGGCGCATCCAAAGCTTCAAAGCCCTGCAATGAACCATCAAACAATGCATGTGACACTGCTTTCATGTTTTTAGGCAAAGTGGATTCGTCGACCGCAAAACCGTGGTTTTGGCTTGTGATCCACACACGTTTCGCATTTTGATCGAACACAGGTTGATTGGTGCCATGTTGGCCAAATTTCATTTTGACTGTTTGCGCACCACTGGCCAACGCCATCAATTGGTGGCCCAAACAGATCCCAAAGATGGGCAATGTTTTATTTTGAAGCAGTTCGCGTACTTGTGAAATAATTTCTGTACAAGCAGCGGGATCCCCCGGGCCATTTGAGAGCACCACGCCCCCAATCTGCAATTTGAACAAAGATTCCAGCGGATAATCAGAAGGCACCACCACCACATCTAAACCCAAATGATACAGGTGACGCAAAATGCTGCGCTTCACGCCAAAATCATATACCGCAACTTTGATTCTCAAACGGGCCAAAGGTTTGGTTTGCCACAAGCCTTCTTTCCATTCGTAGACGCTTTGGGTTGATACGCCTGATGCCAAATTGGCGCCAGACAAGCTTGGCAAGGCACGGACTTTTTCCAAGAGGCTGGCCACAGGGCTGGTGTCGTCCGGCGTGATGAGCCCACGCTGTGCACCTTTTTGGTGCAGCAGACGCGCCAGTTTTCTTGTGTCGATGCCCACAATGGCAGTTTTGCCCTGCGCTTCCAAAAAGCGCGGCAGGCTTTGCTCTGCACGCCAATGGCGGGGTTGAAAATCGATGGATTTGGCCACCAAGCCGGCGGCATAAACTTTATTAGATTCGAAATCTTCGGAATTGATCCCAGTGTTACCGATGTGGGACGCCGTGAAAGCGACGATTTGTTGCGTATAGGAAGGGTCAGTGAGCACTTCTTGGTACCCAGTGTGGCTGGTATTGAACACCACCTCACCCAACACTTCTTTTTGTTGCCCCACGAGCTGGCCTTCAAAAATACTACCGTCTTCAAGCACCAACCTGGCCACACTTCCCCCAACCGTTGAGACAAAATTGCGAAAGTGTACCGTATTGGGAGGGTGAGATCACGCGCTAAAAGGGGCAGCGGAAAGAGGCTGCCCGTAGGTTGGGTTGAGCGTCATCGCAAAACCCAACATCTTCGGCGGGCCAGCATCGCATGTTGGGTTTCGCGATGACGCTCAACCCAACCTACGAAGAGCCTTTCTTCATCGCTTTACTAGGGTCAGAACTTGCTGCTGGCTTGGCTTTAGAGGTTGAGCCACCTGCGCTTCCAGCCCCACCACTTGGCATAAACTTGTTCGCAATACGCCCTAATAAACTGGGCTCTGCTTTCGCCGGTTCCGGTTGGATAGCGTAATTCGCTTTGCCTAGCTCTTTAAAGGTATCTTTCAACTCTAAGGTTTCGCACAAGTCCATCATGAATGTCCTGGCATCTTCTTGCGCTGTTGCAGTAATAAATACCCCAGGAAAGCTAACAGATGATGGGTTCGTTTCCCCTGCAGGTTTAGATATGGTCAATAAGTGGTGTAGCGCTGCAGGAAGCTGATAAGTGCCGTCACCTATTTTTTTGTTAGCGTCATCAGTGGTCACCGTCAAATCCCCAACATGATTTGGGGGACTGATTCCATTGTAGTGCGAACCCATATATTGGCCCGAAGATTTCTGATAACAACCTACATAATTGTCAAAAAAACTGAATTGAAATTTATCTTGCCCCTTTGCGGCAGCTTCAAGCGCAACAGTCAAAGCCCGAATAAACTCATCTTCACCATAGTTTACTCTTTTTAAATTACTGGAACGGCCTCTTTTTCCGTCTGTATTCTCTACAGCAATCAGCTCACGCAAACGCTGCAAAAATTCTGCTGCCTGCGTGCTAGTAAGAGTTTTCATAAAAACCGTCCAAAATCTTCCCACGATTCTATATTCAGTATCACCCAGGAAAATGTCAGTCAACTAATATTTTGCCGTGCACCTTCCCGCAAAAAGTCACTTCACATCATCCATACCATACAAACCCGGAGCCTGCCCTTTCAACCAAAGCGCTGCCTTCATGGCCCCTTTGGCGTAATGTTCACGGTGGAATGAGGTGTGCTTTATCTCTAATACTTCGCCTTCGCTGGCAAAAAGAACGGTGTGTTCACCCACGATATCGCCTGCCCGAACCGTGGCAAAACCTATGCTGCCAGGCACCCTGGCCCCAGTTTCACCCGATCGGCTCAACACTTTGGCCTCGTCAAAATCTTGCTGACGGGCGCGGGCCACCACTTCACCCAATGAAATCGCTGTGCCTGAAGGGGCATCGACTTTGTGCTTGTGGTGCTTTTCAATGATTTCAACATCAGCATCCAAACCCAATTGGCTGGCGGCCATGGCCACCAATTTGCGCATCAACGCCACGCCTTCACTCATGTTTGAACCACACAAAATGGGCACGGCCTCACTGGCTGCTTTGAGCTTCTGCATCGCGCGTTGATCAAAGCCTGTGGTGCCAATCACCATGGGGCACTTTAAGGACAGGGCTTGGTCCAACAAGGCCATTGTGGCTTCAGGGTGGCTGAAATCGATGATCACAGCCCCCGCTTGCGGCACATCCACTAAAGTAAAGCGCGGATCTTTTGCAATCAAGGCTTGCAACATGCGCCCCATTTTTCCATCAGCGCCCAATAAAAAAATGGGCAAAACTTCCTTGTTCATACTGTTCCCACATCATCAAAAAATTGTTTCACCCGACTGAAAAAAGATTTTTCCTTGGGGCTGTTGGCTTCTTTGGTGTGCTCTAACAACTTACCAAATTGTTGTAACAAATCTTTTTGCGCTTTGTTTAATTTCACAGGGGTTTCTACAACCACTTTACAGAACAGATCCCCTACCCCTTTGACATGCAGGCTGTTCATGCCTTTGCCACGCAAACGGAATACCTTTCCAGTTTGGGTTTCTTCAGGAATATGCAATTTCACTTTGCCTTCCAGTGTGGGCACTTCCAATTCGCCCCCCAATGCGGCCACAGCGAAATTGATGGGCACATCACAATACAAATGGTGCCCTTCGCGCGTGAATATGGGGTGCGGCTTCACATGCACTTCCACATACAAATCGCCTGAAGGTGCGCCCATTTGGCCGGCTTCACCTTCGCCTGCTAAGCGCACTCTGTCGCCATCATCCACCCCTGCTGGAATTTTGACCGACAGGGTTTTTTGTTTTTGCTCTTTGCCTGAGCCACCACAGTTGCGGCATGGATCAGGAATGATTGAACCCCGCCCCCGACAAGTGGGGCAAGCTTGTTGAACCGTAAAAAAGCCCTGCTGCATGCGGATTTGGCCTGCACCACGGCAACGGGTACATGTTTCGGGTTTTTTCTTTTCGCGGCTGCCTGTGCCATCGCACACTTTACAATCAGACCAACCTGGCACACGAATTTCAGCCACAGTGCCTTTCATCACATCTTCAAGCGTCAACTCTAAGTTGTAACGTAAATCAGATCCCCGGTGTGCACTTTGGCCACCACGGCCACCTTGCTGGCCAAAGATGTCGCTGAAAATGTCACCGAAGATATCAGCAAAGCCCTGACCACCTGCGCCGCCAAAGCCGCCGCCACCAAAACCTGCGCCCTGTTGTGTTGCCTGATGCCCATACCGATCATACGCTGCGCGTTTGTTTGCATCAGAAAGCACTTCATAAGCCTCTTTGGCTTCTTTGAATTTTTCTTCTGCAGCGTGATCGCCTGGATTCCTGTCTGGGTGGTGTTTCATTGCCAAACGTCTGAATGCTTTTTTCAAATCTGCTTCAGTAACGTTTTTTTCCACACCCAATACTTCGTAATAATCTTTTTTAGACATGACAGCAGTTCGCTTTAATTGATGGTACTTGCAAAAAAGGGCGCACCTTTTTCAAGACACGCCCTGACACTTCTGTATGGGGCTGTTCACACAGCCCTCAGAACCTTACTTCTTGCCTTCTTTGACTTCTTCAAAATCGGCATCAACCACATTGTCATCCTTGGCTGGTTCAGCTTGTTCCGCAGCGCCTTCTGCACCTTGTGCTTCGCCAGAAGCTGCATAAAGACGCTCAGCCATCTTGCCTGATACTTCGCTCAATGCTTCTGTTTTGGCTTCGATCTCATCTTTGTCATCTTTCTTCAACGCTTCTTTTACTTCAGCGATGGCCGATTCCAAAGCCGCCTTTTCATCAGCGTTGATCTTGTCAGCTGCATCTTTCAAGGCTTTTTCGGTCGCATGAATCATGCCATCTGCCTTGTTTTTGGCAGTGACCAGATCATGGAACTTTTTGTCTTCCTCTTTATGGAGCTCTGCATCTTTCACCATTTGTTGGATTTCAGCTTCAGACAAACCGCTGGAAGCTTTGATCACAATGGATTGCTGCTTGTTTGTCGCTTTGTCTTTGGCGGAAACGCTCAAAATACCGTTGGCGTCGATGTCGAAGGTGACTTCGATTTGTGGCACACCACGGGGAGCAGGAGGAATGTCTGACAAATCAAAACGGCCCAATGACTTGTTGCCAGCGGCAACTTCACGCTCACCTTGCAACACGTGGATGGTCACAGCAGTTTGGTTGTTGTCTGCAGTTGAAAACACTTGTTGTGCTTTGGTTGGGATGGTTGTGTTCTTTTCGATCAAGGCTGTCATCACGCCACCCATGGTTTCAATACCCAAGGTGAGCGGGGTCACATCCAACAACAACACGTCCTTCACTTGGCCGGCCAACACAGCGCCTTGAATAGCGGCACCCACTGCCACTGCTTCGTCTGGGTTCACGTCTTTACGTGGGGCTTTGCCAAATAATTTTTCAACTGATTCTTGCACTTTAGGCATACGGGTTTGGCCGCCCACCAAAATCACGTGGGTGATTTCGTTGGTGGATTTGCCTGCATCTTTCAATGCTTGACGGCAAGGGGCCACAGTGCGTTCTACCAAATCATCCACCAAGGATTCAAATTTGGCGCGCGTCACTTTGATGTTCATGTGCTTGGGGCCTGATGCATCTGCAGTGATATAAGGCAAGTTGACATCAGTTTGTTCGCGTGAAGAAAGCTCAATTTTTGCTTTTTCAGCGGCTTCTTTTAAACGTTGCAAAGCCAAGGGATCATTTTTCAAATCCACGCCTTGTTCACGTTTGAATTCGCTTACCAAAAAGTCAATCAAGCGTTGATCGAAATCTTCACCACCCAAGAAAGTGTCGCCGTTGGTAGCCAACACTTCAAATTGGTGTTCGCCATCGACTTCAGCGATTTCGATAATGGAAACGTCAAAAGTACCGCCACCCAAATCGTACACAGCAATGGTGGCATCGCCACGGTTTTGCTCCATACCATATGCCAAGGCTGCAGCGGTGGGTTCGTTGATGATGCGCTTCACATCCAAACCTGCAATGCGGCCTGCGTCTTTCGTGGCTTGACGTTGGGCATCGTTGAAGTAGGCAGGAACGGTGATCACCGCTTCTTTCACAGCGTGACCCAAATAATCTTCTGCCGTCTTTTTCATTTTCGTCAAGATTTCAGCAGACACTTGTTGTGCGGCCAATTTTTCATCGCCCACTTTCACCCAAGCATCGCCATTAGGGGCAGCGACCACTTCGTAGGGCACTTTCTTAATATCGTCTTGTACGACTTTGTCTTGGAACCGGCGGCCAATCAAACGCTTCACACCGTAAATGGTGCGACGTGGGTTGGTCACAGCTTGACGCTTGGCAGAATTGCCCACCAACTTTTCGCCATCTTCTGTGTAGGCCACAATGGATGGGGTGGTGCGGCCACCTTCGTTGTTTTCAATCACTGTGACTTTGCCGTTCAAGTTCACAGCCACGCAAGAATTGGTGGTACCCAAGTCAATACCGATAATGGTCATTTCAACTTCTCCGTTAAATAAATATGTTTTTCAGGCTTCAACCTATACATGGGGGTGGTTTTGGGCTTTTCAAGCCTTCTCATCAACTTTTTGGTTCACCGCAGCGCGGCTGACCATCACGCGGGCAGGACGCAACACCCTTTCGTGTAGTTGATACCCTTTTTGAACCACTTGAACCACGGTGCCGGGGGGAACATCCTCCGCCGCCAACATGCCGATGGCTTCATGTAAGGTGGGGTCAAATTTTTGGGAAACGGGATTGAGCTCTTTCACATTGAAACGCTCAAAGAGGCTGTGGAACAGGCTCACAGTGAGGCGAACCCCTTCGATCATCGTTGCGGCACCTTCTGAGCTGCTTTCCAAGCTGCGCTCAAGGCTATCCAGAATTGGCAACAATTCAGACAAAATCTTTTCAGTGCCATATTTGTGTGCATTTTCAAGATCTTTGGATGCCCGACGGTTGGCATTCTCAAACTCTGCTTGCAGGCGCAATAAGCGTTGCCAGTGCGCATCTACCTTGTTCTTTTCTTCATCGAGGGCTTGCTGTAATGCCACAATTTCAGCCTCGGAAAGGGCAGGCTCTTGAGAAGACTCAGTTGCACCCGAGTTGGGTTCATTTTCAAGCATGTGATACTCCATAAAATCAAATCGACTCCCCCCTAGGTTGGGGGCGATTCTTGAGAATTCAAGGCCACACTTAACAATTTTGCCGTCATGTCGACCAAAGGCAGGACTCTATCATAAGGCATGCGGGTTGGGCCAATGACACCCAAAACCCCCACCACCTGGTTAGACAACACATAAGGCGCCGTGATGATGCTGCTGGCCTTCAAAGCATCCAGCCCCGCCTCCTCACCGATGTAAACCTGCAACCCTTCCGCCTGCGCCATATTTTCCAATACATTCAATATCATTTGTTTTTGAGAGAAGGCCTGAAAAAGCTGCTGAAGATTTTCCATGCCACTTTCTTCCGCCATAGACAGCAAATGGGTTTCGCCCCTCAGTAAAAAATCGGCTTCACGTCTCGGCTCAGTGAAGGCGCTTCGGGCCACTTTCACGGCCATTTGGGTCATGCGGTTGATTTTCTTTTGATCGGATTCCAAGCCCTGAACCAGTTTCATTTGCACTTGGTGTAAATCGATTCCCGCAAACTCTTGGTTCAGGTAATTCGCGATTTCTTGCAATTCCCCTGCTGAAAGTGGCTCATTCAGACGAATGATGCGGTTTTGGATCTCTTTGTCATTCAGCACCAAAATCACCAAAATGCGCTGCCCTTCTAGGGGAATAAATTCCAAATGGCGCAAAATTTGCCGTTCTGGGCGGGGCAACATCACCACGCTCGCAAAATGCGTTAAATTGGCCAACACATTGGTGGCGGCTTGCAAAAGCACATCTTGGGCCTGATCTGGCCCCAAAGCCTCACGGGCTTCTTGTTTTTCTTGATCTTTGGGGGATTGGGTGCTGACCAAGGTGTCCACAAAAAACCGGTAACCCATTGGGGTGGGAATGCGGCCAGCTGAAGTGTGGGGCGAGGTGATGAGCCCTTTGTCTTCAAGCGAGGCCATGACATTGCGAATGGTTGCGGGGCTACCCAGCTGGGTTTCTCTGGCCAGCGTTTGAGAGCCAACTGGCTCTCCGTCTCGAATATAAGATTCGATCATATGCTTTAAAAGTTGGCCTGCCCGCTCATTGAGTTCAAACTGGAATGGACGCATGATGTCAACCCGATCAAATGTCTTCTAAAATGCTAGGGTAGCAATACACACTTTTACTGGAGTATATCCCGTATGGTCGCCCCCAATCGTTTCCATAAAATCGGTTTGATACGCAAGACCAATGCGCCAAACCTAACCCCGACAGTCGAAAAAGTACAAGCTTTTTTGAAACACCATGGCTGCGAAGTCAAACATGACAACGACTTCGACAGAGACATCCTGGCTGCAGAGTCCGATCTTATCATCGTGGTGGGCGGAGATGGGAGCATGTTAAACGCTGCCAGAAGCGTGGTGTCGCATAATAAACCCATGTTGGGCATAAACCGCGGGGGCTTGGGTTTTTTGACCGACGTCAGCCCCACCAACTTCGAAGACAAAATTTTGGCTGTGTTAAAAGGCCAATACACTGAAGAAAAGCGCTTTTTGTTGGATATCACGGTCAGCTCAAAAGGCACGACTGTGGGCGCAGGTTCAGCCTTAAACGACGTGGTGCTGTACAGCGGCCACATCGCCCGTATGATCGAATTTGAAGCCTTTATTGATGATCAATTTGTGTTCAGCTTGCGTTCGGATGGCATCATTGTGTCCACCCCAACAGGCTCAACGGCCTATTCACTTTCTGGCGGCGGGCCAATCGTGTCGCCCTGTCTTGAAGCGGTGGTGTTGGTGCCCATGCACCCGCATACGCTTTCAAGCCGCCCCATCGTGGTGCCCAGCCATTCAACCATCCGCTTAAAAGTCAGTGAGAAAAGTGAATTGACCCCACGCTTAAGTTGCGATGGCCAAACCCACTTCAGTTTGACCGCGGGTGATGAAATTCTCATCAAACGATTGAAAGATGAATTGGTTTTGCTGCATCCTCCCGGTTATGACTACTACAATGTATTAAGACAGAAACTGAATTGGGGGCAGCCTTTGGTGGCGCGCGAAACTGATGTTCATTGAACTTTCTATTAAAAATTTGGCAGTGGTTTCACAAAGCGAATGTGAATTCAAAAAAGGCTTGTCTGTTGTCACTGGTGAAACAGGGGCAGGAAAATCCATGTTGGTGGATGCCCTGTCTTGGATCATGGGTGCCCGTGCCAGCCTTGAGATGATCCGTGACAATGAAAATCAAGCAGAGGTGTCTGCCCTGTTTGATCTTTCCGCACGAAAAGAAGCGCAAACTTGGCTTGCTGAGCAAGACTTACAAGACGAAAACCTGTGCTTGATCCGCCGCATTGTGACACGCGATGGCCGTTCACGCGCTTATATCAATGGCCGCCCAGTCACCTTACAAATGCTGAAAAATTTGGCTGATTTTTTAATCAACATACACAGCCAACACCAACATTTGGCTTTGTTAAAGCCTGAATACCAACTTGAATTGTTAGATGGTTTTGGCAACCACGAAAGCATGTTGGCCCAATTGGCCACCGCTTACCACGATTGGCACAAAGCCCGTTCCACTTTACAAATGATTGAGTCTGCTGAAAAAGCAAGTCAAGAAAAGCATGCGCTGCTTGCCTATCAATTTGAAGAACTGAATGCTTTGCAGATTGGTGAAGAAGAATGGCAAACATTAAATGAAAAACAAAAGAGTTTATCGTGCGCCACAGAACTGCTTGATTGAAGAGGCCATGTCCTTTTTAGAAAGCGATGAGAAAAGTGCTTTGCGCAGTTTGCACTTGCTGCATCAAAAAATCCAAGATGCTGAAAAGCTTAATCCCAAGTTTAAAGGCACCCGAGAAATTTTCTCACAAGCTTTGTTAACGTTGAATGAAGCAAGACATGAGTTGCAAGATTTGGCGAGCAAGGCAGATTGTGATCCAGAATCTCTCACACAAATCGAATCGCGTTTGTCAGTGTTGTACGATGTGGCCCGCAAACACAAAGTACGCCCTGAAGATTTATATGCCCATTTTATTGAAATAAAAGCCTCGCTTGATGAGCTGGATTCATTTCAAGATCAAAAATTGGTAGCTGAACAAACGCTGAATGAAGCACGAAACCTATACAACTCTTTGGCCAAAAAAATGAGCCAATTGCGCGGCGCCACTGCCAAAAAATTGGCCAAAGCTGTGAATGAAATGTTACCCAAAGTGGCCTTGCAGCATGCCGAATTTGAAATCACATTACAAAGCAATGAAAGCGCCCCATCTGACAATGGCTGGGACGCATTAGAATTTTTGATTGCAACAGGCCCCCAACAACACAAAGCCCCATTGGCGAAAGTGGTATCAGGCGGGGAATTGTCCCGAATCAGCTTGATCATTCAAGTGTTAACAAAAGGGCAAAAGCGTCCACCTTGTTTGGTGTTTGATGAAGTCGACACTGGCATCAGCGGCCAAACCGCAAGTGTGGTGGGAAAATTGTTACAACAACTGTCGAAAGACACGCAAATCATCTGCATCACCCACTTGCCACAAGTGGCAGCCCTGGGCGATCACCATTATTTGGTCAGCAAGACCATTTCTAAAAACAACGTGGAATCTACCATTGCTTGCTTGAGTGAAAAGGAAAGATTGGATGCTTTGGCATCTTTGCTAGGCGGGCTGAGTTCGAAAGAAGCGGCATTGTCACATGCAAAGGCCTTAAGAGAAGAAGCTTTGATTTAGCGTATGGCTTGCGCCAAACTCTGTGTGAACCTTGAAGTTTCCCGAAAATCCAAATGCACCCCATCGGGAAAGGTAAAGCCCTTCATGCCAGGAATATCTTGAAAGTGAATGGCACGCGCCCCGATATGATTTTTGACAATCACATCCCAGTACATGTTTTTAGGATAATTTTTTTGTTCAAATTCATATAGGGTATTTGAAATCGGATAACGCACAAACACCACTTTCCCACCCCGTGCAGTGATCTTAGCCACGGCTTGTGCAGTTTTTTCCACTTGTGCCAACAATTCGACAGATGTGCCATAAAGGGCAATTTCATCTAATTTGGCTTGCGCATATTGATTTTCGAATAAGCTCTTGGAATTGGCTTTGGTAAAGTCAGCACGCTTCATGCGGTTGGGTAAGGTTTGCAAATAATTGGAAAACTCGGAACCTGACAAGAACACCGTTAAGCCTTGTTCATAAGGTTTGGCGCCCATTGCCCGCCCGGGCAACAGTGCATTTAATGTTTCACTCAATTTGTCTTCAAGGTTTTCGTAGAAAAAATCCGCATGGTTTTGCATGCCATGAAAGTGTGCCAGCCATTCTTTTGAAGTATCGTAGGCTCTGTAACGTTGAAAAAAGTCGGTGATAGAGGCATCCACCAAAACGGTGCCTGTGATTTTGGGATCATTGGCCAAATCTTGCAGCACTTCAAAAAAGACGCCCCCATCCACAGCCAATTGCACGCAGGGTTTGTTTAAAACTTTTTCAAGTGTGTAGAGATCGGTGCCCAATTGTGCGCGAGAGCTCCCCACCACAATGAGGCCATCCTTCCCCAAACTTTGGGCATTTTTTCTGGCTTTGGACCAAAGTAGCGCATTGTCTAACACGCTGTGGTGGGAATGGTCATCGAAAGCCACGGTATTTTCCCAGCCCCCGATGATTGCGAAAACCAGGGTGGCTGTAAGAAGACAAACTGCAATCCAAGAGCGGCGTATTTTGTGTTTGAATTTTGACATGAGCATGGCGAACCTAAAGTTCAGTGGCTTTTTTTATCACAATCGCTGCAATATCCATAGATATACAGTTGATGATCTGTCATGCGGTAGCCTTTTTCTTTGGCGATTTTGCGTTGTCTGTCTTCAATGGTTTTGTCGATGAATTCGTCTACTTTACCGCAACGCACACACACCAAGTGATCATGGTGTTCACCGGTTTCAATTTCATAAACCGCGTGCTCGCCTTCAAAGCGATGCCGCATCACAAGCCCTGCGGTTTCAAACTGAGTCAGCACACGGTATACCGTAGCCAACCCCACATCGTCCCCTGATTCTTTGAGCATTTGGTAAATTTCTTCAGCACTCAAGTGGGTATTGGATTCTAAAATTTTCAGAATTTTCAAACGCGGCAACGTGACTTTTAAGCCCGCTTTCTTAATATCATCGCTTTCCAAAATAGACCCCACTGACACATCCGAACACCATAGCTTAACATAGCGATGTCTTCTTTTCCTGAATTAGCAGAGGTTTGGTATTTGGCTGTCAAAAAAAGATACGTGCGCTTTAGCCTGGGCTATTAAGAAACAAGTTGTAACGATTTACGCTTTCCATCATCCAAAAATTGTGTTTTCGTCGTGACATTTGCTTTCACATCTGCCATGAATCCCTGAAATTTGCTTTTAAAACTTTCAACGTCAAGATGATCCTCAGAATTTTCACTTTGTTTGCCGGTGCACACAAGCAGCTGTAAGCTCGAAGAGAAAGGCAATTGAAAAGAAAGTTAAAATAGGACTGACAGACCTATTCCTTTGGGCCGCCGCACAC
>Ga0207004_1050_pt1 | contig 35199 bp, 27 predicted proteins | sample Alteio_BWMinCont_86_FD_153468 | JGI IMG/M metagenome (GOLD analysis project Ga0207004, IMG submission 153468) | Enriched cells from forest soil in Barre Woods Harvard Forest LTER site, Petersham, Massachusetts, United States -... | ecosystem: Environmental > Terrestrial > Soil > Temperate forest >...
CGGCGTTGGCGGCGGAATTGTCCGTCTTCGTGTTGAAGCCGATAACGACTGCATTAGAGGCCTTGGCGAGAAGGATATCGGATTCCGAAATGGCTCCGGCGGATGAAAGGACGACATCGAGATCGATCTTCTTGCTGTCGATTTTCTTGAGCGCGGTGACAATGGCCTCGACCGATCCCTGAACGTCGCCCTTGATGATGAGCTTGAGTACCTTGTGCTTTTCATCGGCAATCGCGGTGAAAAGATTTTCCAGGGTCATCCGTGGCGGCGCTTCGAGCTTGCCCAAGCGAAGCTTGTCGCGGCGATCTTCGGCCAGTTCGCGCGCTTCCTTTTCGTTCTTGAGGACGTTGTATTCTTCGCCCGGTGATGGAGCACCATCGAGTCCAAGAATCTTAACCGGAACAGACGGACCGGCTTCTTTTACGCTTTCGCCGAGATCGTTGATCAGTGCCTTGACGCGACCATAATAGGGTCCGGCCAAAATGGCGTCGCCGACACGAAGGGTGCCTTGCTGGACGAGGATGGTGGAGGTCGCACCGCGGCCCTGCTCGAATTGAGCTTCGATGACCGTGCCACGGCTTGGGCCACGGGGATTGGCCTTCAACTCGAGAATTTCGGCCTGCAGCAACATCATTTCGAGCAGCTTCTCGATTCCGATGCCCTTGGTGGCGGAGACTTCGCAGATGATGGTATCGCCGCCGTATTCTTCGGCCACGAGTCCCTGTTCCTGTAACTGGCCTTTGACGCGTTGAAGATTGGCACCGGGGAGATCGATTTTGTTGATCGCGACCATGAGCTGCACCTTGGCGGCGCGGGCGTGGTTGATGGCCTCGATGGTCGTGGCCATGATACCGTCATCGGCGGCAACGACGAGGACGACGATGTCGGTGACATTCGCTCCACGTGCGCGCATGGCGGTGAAGGCTTCGTGACCGGGGGTGTCGAGAAAAGTGATGGTGTGGGTGCCGCGCTTGACCGTGTAAGCACCGATGTGCTGCGTGATGCCGCCAGCTTCGCCGGAAGCGACGCGCGCCTTGCGAATGGCATCGAGCAGGGAGGTTTTGCCGTGATCGACATGGCCCATGAAAGTAATGACGGGAGGACGCGGCTGAAGCTCGGAAGCGACGACCGGGAGCGCCTTGGGTGGCTCGACAACCTTGACCGGAGCATGAACCTGACCTGCGCCTTTTTCGCGCTTTTCGATTTCAAAAGTAAAGCCGAGCTTCACGCACAATTTGCGGGCGACCTCTTCTTCGAGCGACTGGCTCGCGCTCGTGAAAATGTTCATCTCCATCAGGTGATGGATGATCTGGTACGGCTTCAAACCCAGCTTGGCCGCGAGATCCTTGACGATGATGGGCGGCTTGATAACCACCATCTTGTCTTTGAGTTGCTGGGCGGCCACCGCGGCGTCATCCACCGTGGAGGCGAAAGTTTCCACTGGCTTGGCTGCTGCCGCAACCGGAGCGGCAGGTGCAACGGGCGTGGCGACAACGGGAGCGGCTGGCGTGGTTTCCACGGAGCCAGCTGGCTTGTTTTCCATCATCCGCAGCTCGGATGCGGTTAAAATCGGGCGCCTGGCCGGAGCCTTCGGCTTGGCTGCAACCGGCTTTTCTTCCTCTTGAACTGCGGGAGCTTCTGCGGGAACGGCAGGAGTCTCCGCTTTTTCCGGGGCAGCAGCGAGATCGGCCGGTTCCTTTTCCTTGGTCGGCTTGGCTGCTTTGGCCTTGGGCTCGCCTGACGCGACTTTCCCTGCGGCCTTTTTGACGGGCGCGGGTGCGGCGTTCATATCAGGTGTTTCCTTGGCTTTTTTCGTTGGGGTCTCTTTGGACATGCGACAGTTTTAGATACCGAAAATTAACTGGGCTCCGACGGTTGTAAACCACGGGCTTTTTCATGAATTTGCGTGACGATGGAGGGATCGAGATCGGGCATGGCGCTGATGAGGTCATCCGCATCGACTTCAGCGATGCCTTCCACGCTGAGAAATCCGGCGCGCACGATCTGCTCGGCCACAGCGGCCTCGATCTGGAGTGTCGCGGCAAGCGATTCAGTGGCCTTGGCCAGCTTCTGTTCGAAGCCGAGCGCGGCAACTTCTTCTTCCTTCTTCACGTCGATTTCCCAACCGGTCAGCTTTTGAGTCAGACGCGCGTTCTGGCCGCGACGTCCGATGGCGAGGGAAAGATTTTCCTCATCGACCAAAACGGTGACCTTCTTGTTGACCTCATCGACCTCGAGGGTCTTGAGCTTGGCGGGCTTGAGCGCTTCCACGACGAGTTCACGGATATTGGGCGACCACTTGAAGAGATCGACCTTTTCGTTGTTCAATTCGCGGACGATGTTCTTGACCCGCGCCCCGCGCATGCCGACGCACGCGCCGACGGGATCGACCTTTTCGTTGGCGGACCAAACCGCAATCTTGGTGCGATAACCGGCCTCGCGGGCCATGGCCTTGATCTCGATGGTCTTGTCGTTGAGCTCGCTGACTTCGAGCTCGAACAGCTTGCGGACAAAATTGGGGTGGCTACGGGAGAGGATGATCTCAGGGCCGCGCGGCGTGTTTTCAACGGCCAGCACGTAGGCGCGGATGCGTTCGCCGGGGGTGTATTCTTCGGTCGGGACGCGCTCGCGGGCGGGCATGACGGCTTCGAATTTGCCGAGATCGATGATGACGTCTGAACGCTCGAAACGGCGCACGGTGCCGGTGACGATCGCGCCCATGCGATCCTTGAATTCGTCAAAAACCATCGAGCGCTCGATGCCGCGCAAGGTCTGGTTCATGGCCTGCTTGAAGACCTGGGCGGCGATGCGACCGAAATCCTTGGTGTTGACATCGACTTCGACGGTGTCGCCGAGCACGGCATCGGCCTTGAGCAAGCGCGCCTTGGGCAGGCTGATTTCGTCGTGAGGAATCGTGACTTTTTCGACGACAAGGAGACGGGCGATGGCCTTGATCTTGCCGGTTTTCTGGTCGAGCTCGACGATCAGATCGCGGGCAGGGCCGAAGCTTTTGCGAGCGGCGGCAAGGAGCGCGGCGTGCACGGCTTCGTACAGAAGTTCGCGTTTGATTCCGCGTTCCTTCTCCATGTAATCCAACACAGCAATAAATTCTTGGCTCATAACAGTTTCCGTATTATTTTCCAGCCAGCCGCCCACGATGGGGAAAAAAAAGGTGGGAAACCCGTTAAGGCTCCCACCGCAGGCGCGGACCGAAAAAGAAAGACTACCGCCTCTCGCAGAGGGGTCAAGAGGAAAAGCGCATGGATCAAGACAAGTTCGGACTTGCTTCCCTGTTTGGCATCGCGTTTGTCACCATCGCCTGCTTGGATCTTAATCTTATGCCGGATACCCTAGCGCTCGAAAAACTTCAGCCCGAGCTTTTTCCTGAAGAAAAATTACTTTGGTCTGGAAGGCCTGTGCAAGGCCTGCGTTTCCGGCGTTCCGATTTTGCGGGATATGCAGTGGCAACATTTCTGCTCGCGGTCATACTCGTTTTGATACTTATAACTTTCGATTGGGTTCCGACGCCCGAATCATGGAAAGATGGCAGCACGACTCTGCAAGCCAAGATTTCCTGTGTCCTTTGGAGCATTATTCTGCTCCCCGTGGTCATCTATTGGCTCGGAGGCGGTCAATGGTTGGATGCTTACATGCGAAGCTGTCTTTTCTATGGCGTCACGAATGAACGGATTCTTATATTACGGGACACACGCCGCAATCACCAATCGCTAATTTCACTACGGATACATGATGTGCCTCATTTAAGTCTTATCATTGATCAAGACGGAACGGGTTCCCTTAGCTTTGTTCCCCGTGCACCAAATGCCCAAAATCATCCTCCTGCACTTGCTGTTTGTTTTCGTCTCATCTCAGAAGTGCGAAAGGTCTATGCCCTCATTCGATCGATTCAAAGAGAGTCGGCTTGATTTCCCGTTGATTCGCAAGGAGCGACAAAGGGAATAGGTACATTTAGAGCGATTTTTGAAAAGTTAATTGCGTCCCCTTTTGCCTGTCCTGTTCATCAGAATTAAACGTAGTAGTCGTGCCCGCATTGTTGCGGTGGCTATGAGTCTGATCCTTCGACAAGCTCAGGATGACGGACTGTTTGGAGGGAATAATTCGTGATTTCCTTGCAGACTCTCTCTATGAGATAGGGTTCTCATGACCTCCCCTGCCCCCTGGCCTTCGCTCCGCGTCACTTACCACGTCACCGCAGCCAATCAGTCCGATCTCGATGCGCGCGTGGAATCGCTGTTGCTGGAGCAGACAGTGGAACTGCCCCGGGTTGCGTTGCGCGATCCGTTTGTACTGGAGAATATTGTGGGGCGGCTGGTTTCGGTCGTGCCGATCGACGGGGATAAATTCCGGGCTGTCATTGATTTCCCGATCATCGCGACGGCGGACGATCCGGCACAATTCCTTAATGTTCTTTTCGGCAATTCATCCGTTCAGGAGCATGTGATGCTGGCCGATTTTGAGTTGCCGGTGGAATGGCCCGGTCGCAAGAAGGCGCTGCCGGGACCGCAATTTGGGACTACCGGTTTGCGCAAGATTGTCGATGTTCCGGCGCGTGCGCTGACCAGTACCGCGCTGAAGCCAATTGGGTTAAGTACGGAACGGCTCGCGTTTCTCTGCGGGCTTTTTGCGCAAACGGGTGTCGATATCATCAAGGATGACCATGGGCTGGCGAATCATTCCTTTCATCCCTTCGAGGACCGGGTGCGCGCCTGCCAGAAAGCGGTACGGGAATCGAATCGCGCATCGGGGCGCAGCGCGATCTATGTACCTAATTTGACCGGCACGCCGACGACCGTGCTGGCACAGCTCAAGTTTGCACAGGACGAGGGCGTCGGCGCGGTGATGGTCGCGCCCATGCTGTTGGGAATGCCGTTCATGGCGGAGATCGCGGCGAAGCACGCGAAGGTGCCGATCTTGGGGCATCCGAGTTTCGGCGGCGCGACGCGCATTGCGCCCGAGCTTCTCTACGGCAAACTGTTCCCGCTCTATGGAGCCGACTCGACGATCTTCTGCAATTTCGGCGGACGCTTCTCTTATACCAAGGAGACTTGCGGCAAACTCGCGGGTTGGCTGACCAAGCCTTCCCTGCCCGGACTCATTCCGACATTGCCCATGCCCGCCGGTGGCATCAAATATCATCAGGTCGCCGACGTGCTTTCTTTCTACGGTCGTGAAGTGATTCTCCTCATTGGCGGCGGCCTCTACGAAGCTGGCGACGACACCGCCCTCCGCGCCCGCGCCGAGGAATTTGTGCGGCATGTAGCGGAGTTTAAGGCGTAGTCCCACAGTTGCATCGTTATGAAGAAGCTCTTCGTTTGCCTGGGCCTCTTGCTTTTGCTGCCATCAGCTTTTCTAACGGCGGACGATGTTCTCTCGCCGCCTGCGGGCGGAGTTCCGGTATTTTCTCGAGACGTTGAATCCAATTTTTCACTGGGAGGGAGTCCGGCTTTTGGCGAAAAGACAACGGTCGCGACCGAGAGCGTTCCTTTCACCTCGGCGATTGAACTTCGCACTCGCGTGACGCCTCCTACTCCGTGGAGTTTTCAACTCGCCGAAAAAATTCCGACGACGATCCACAAGGGAGATGTCCTTTGGATCACAGTCTGGATGCGCGCGACCGAAGCCACACGTGAATCGGGCGAAGGTTTCACGGAACTCAGCGTCGAAAAGAACTCCGAGCCCTATACCAAATTGGGGCTTTTTGATTTCTCCGCTGGAAAGAAATGGCAGCATTTTGCCTGGAGTTTCCGGACTGACCACGACTACGCGCCGGGAGAAACTCAACTTTGTTTTCGCGGCGGATATGCGCCCCAAGTCATTCAGATCGGTGGATTCCAGATGCTCAACTTCGGCAACACGGTCAAGCCTGGCGATCTGCCCCGGAGCAAAATCACTTATCCGGGAATGGAAGCGGATGCCTCGTGGCGCAAGGTGGCAGCGGAGCGCATCGAAAAATATCGTAAGGCCGACGTGAAGGTGGTGGTGAAGGACTCGGCGGGACAGCCTCTTGTTGGCGCGACAGTCCGGATCGACCAAACACGCCACGCTTTCGGCTTTGGTTCGTGCGTGGTGGCCAAGCTGATTGAAGGGACCGGGCCAGACAACGATCATTATCGCGATGTCATCAAGAACAGCTACAGCAAGGTCGTGATGGAAAATGACCTGAAGTGGGGCTCGTGGGAGAATGGCGCACAGGAGCAACACAAGACCACTCTCGCCGCCATGAAATGGCTGCAGGACCAGGGAATTGAGATTCGCGGTCACAATCTGGTCTGGCCTTCGTGGCACTACGCGCCCACGAGTCTTGCCGCTTTCAAGGGCGATCCAGGCGCGTTGGAGCAGCATATTGAAGATCACATCAAGGATGAAGTGGAGGCGACCAAGGGACAAATCGCCGATTGGGATGTGGTGAATGAACCCTATAATAACCACGATATTACCGATCTGCTTCCGCCTGATGCCATGGCCTCCTGGTTCAAGCTGGTTCATCAGATCGATCCGAAGCCCGTGCTGCTTCTGAATGACTATGCGGGGTTGACCGATCGCGGTGATGATACGCCGCACAAGGATGCGTTCGAGAAGACGCTGCGGATGCTCAAGGAGCAGGGCGCGCCCATCGGTGGATTGGGGATTCAGGCGCATCTGGGAGACGAACTCACCGGCCCGGAAGAAATCCTCAAGGAATTAGATCGCTGGGCCGCGCTGGGTTTGGATATCGAGATTACAGAGTTCGATCTCGATTTTGATGATGAGCCGGTGCAGGCACAGTATACCCGCGATTTCATGACCGCCGTGTTCAGTCATCCTTCCGTGGATGCTCTTTTGATGTGGGGCTTTTGGGAAAACGCGCATTGGAAACCGGAGGCGGCGCTTTATCGGAAGGATTGGTCGATCAAGCCCAACGGCGAGGTCTGGAATGATCTGGTTCTCAAGCAGTGGCATACCGATGTGACCGCGAAAACCGATGCCTCGGGAACCGTCTCCACCCGCGGATTTATGGGGCAATATCAGATCACGGTGACTTACGGCGGCACGACGAAGACGTGGCCGCTGACGATTTCCAAGGAGGGCGCGGTTTTAGATGTGGTGCTTCCGGCTAAGGGAGGGTGAACTTCCCCTCGTTCCCAAATGGAGTTTGGGAACGAGGGAAGCCTATTCCCTTTTCACTTTGATCCGGGAAGCAAAATATCGAATTAGCATGGCGATCCCACAGACGACGATTCCCGGAATCCAACCTACTATAAGCATTACAAAGATGCCGGGCCCCTCTTCAAACATGTCCCCGTGAGAAGGAGCGTAAGCGTGCATTAAGATACCCGCCACAAGGGAAAGAATTTCAAAAGCAAAAAGAAGCCCCCACGCTATCAAAACTCCAACCCAAAATTTTCCATTACTAAAAACGTAGAAACCCGATCCCAACAAGCAGAGCAGCGGGACGATTATATTTAGTAGGATATCAAGCGTTTCGGACATCGTGAAAAAGAAAGTACCGACCATGTCTAACAAAGAAAATTGATTCCGACTAAATTACGCCACACTGACCGGAAGCTGATCCTTCGACAAGCTCTGGATGACGGAGGGGGAGAGGCTACATCCCGCCCATTTCGGCGATGTAGCCGACGGGGGTTTTGCCGATGCTTTTGAGGAAGGCGAAGCCCTTGGCGGAGATTTGGAAGAGCTGGCCGTTGTAACCGGCGTCGTGGATGTAGGCGCCGGTGAGCAATTCCTGAAAGGCGCTTTCCCACTTGGCGGCGGCTTCAGTGTTGCCCTGCTCGACGAGTTGCTTCCCGTTGGCCTGGATTTTCAGCGAGGTTCCGACCTTGGTCCGTCCGATGTAGGCCTCGAAATCTTCACACGCTTCGGAGAGAAGCGTGATGGCGCACTCGGATAATTTCTGGGCGGGCGACGGCAATGAAGTTGCCACGGGAGCCGCAAACAGTGGGTGAACTTCGACTTTGAAGTGGGTATTCATCGTCGCCTCGAGATCGCGGGTGAATTGGGCGCGAAATTCCTTCTCGTCGCCATACGCCGCGACGGGGGCCTGCGCCCCATACCGTTTTTGGAGGAGGCACAGTTCCTCTTCCTGCCCGGCGCTGATCTCCGCCAGGTCGATGCGCGCTTCTGAAAAATAGATGAGCACAGGGCGCCCCGCCTGCAGGTGCTGCTCGATCTCCGCGCCGATATTTTTCCGTTCCGGCGATTCCGATTTTACCGCCGAGGCGCAAAAAAAAGCGACAAGGAGATCGCCCGGTGAATCTACATGCGCCTCACGATAGAGAGGCAACAAAACCTGTTTCCGTTCCAAGGCGTGATGCGCGTTCCATTCCCAGATGACCTCCCGGGCAATGATCAACTCCATCGCCGCATCTCCAGGGGAGGCGATTTTCACGTTGAATGCATTTACCGCGCAGGGCATGGCCGTGATAATTGGAACGAAGTACTTATAGCTTTTTTCTTCTCAAAAGCTACTAAAAGTTGTGATCACTAGATTTGAACGGAAGGCAATTATCGAGAGCCAACCCGCATCGCAGCAACCTGCCCTCGACAAACGCGATCCCGATGCCCATTCTTGACCCGCGTGCCCTCTGAAAGCCCGACATCCTCCGGCACCGCCACCCCGGTTTCCACGGAGAAAGCCCACTTGTCCATTCGGACCCTGCTGAAACCGAGCACCTTTCTCAAGCGACTGGCCTCCTGGTTTGTCCTCTGGGTCGGCACGCTTTTCCTGATTTTTTCCGGCTGGCAAAACCTCTCGCTCCTGTGCATTGGCCTGCTCGGGCTGATCGGGCAATGGGAGTTCTATCGCGCCCAGGAAGAAAAAGGACACAAGGTCTTCAAGCAAAGCGGTCTCTTTTGCGGTGCCTTGATTTTTGCCAACACTTGGTACTTTCTTATCTTCCGTCCCAGTCATGCCGGGTTTGTCCATTTCGGCGAGGAATTGATTCTCGTGTTTTGCGTGTTGGGGGCGTTTATCCGGCTGGTCGTCCGGCAGGAAAATCACCCCGCCCCGATCACCACGGCGGCGCTGACACTCTTGGGACTGCTCTATGTGCCGTTCCTCTTCAACTTCGTGGCGTTGCTCGCTTTCATGCCTGGCGATCCAAACGAGAACCGGTTTCTGCTGATTTACTTGCTGGCGGTCACCAAATTTTCCGATGTGGGGGCTTATGTCGTTGGCTCGCTGATCGGAAAGCACAAGATGATTCCGCGCATCAGCCCCGGCAAAACCTGGGAGGGCTTTGCGGGTGCGATCCTGACCTCGCTGGTCATCAGCGTTGTCATGACCCAGTTGATGGGCGAACGCCTCCAGGCGCTATCCTTCGTCGATAGCATCGTCCTTGGACTCTTGCTGCCGCTGATCAGCGTGGTGGGAGACTTGGCGGAATCGGTGGTGAAACGCGACGCTTCCATCAAGGATTCGGGGCATACAATTCCGGGCATTGGTGGCGCGCTGGATCTGATCGACAGCATTCTTTTCACGGCGCCGGTGCTCTACTTTTATCTGCAGTTCATGGCGCCGGTGCAGCCTTGAGTTATGGCTTATAATTTCCATAACACCACACACGTTGGAAGTAGGTCCTCCGAACGTGGATTTACGTCAGCACAAGTGCTCGAAACTGTAAGCAATCCCTCTCGCATCCTAAAACAGCCACCACGCCGAGGAAATCATGGAGGTTTGATTTGGTTGTTTTTCCGTGCCTATGGCCGTACAGTGTTGGTGGTAGTTGCAGAAGTAAAAAACAATGAATGCTGGCTCATCACAGGTTACTGGGCGTAAGCCGATTAAAGGTTTCGTCGTCGCATCTTCACGGCCTCCCGTAGTAGAAATCGATACCGAAGCAACTGCTGTCTATGTTCGATTTGGTCGCGGCAAGGTAGCTCGCACGGAACCATTTGGAGCAACAGATAGCCTCGTCATGGTCGATTACGATCGGCAAGACCGTATCTTAGGTATCGAACTTATCGGACAGAAAGAGTATGGAATTACTCATCTCTTACGAAATGTTCCTGTACAAGTTGACGCCGCTACCTTGGGTCGAGCTCGATATGTATCAGCTGATTTGGTTACAAAAAGCAATTAGCAGCCACGGCGGCTTCATTATTGAACAATCGCGAAGCCCCGTAGATTGCCTTGCGCGGGCTGCCAGGTCTCATGCTTCTTGGCGATGTAGCCGGAGAGATCGCTTTCGGCGATGCCGGTGAGAAAGGCTTCCACCTCGGCGCGCGCGCCTTCGGCGATGAGTTCGACTCGTCCGTCCGGGAGATTGCGCACGGTACCGGTCACTTCATAACCGCAGGCCAGCTGCCGGATGCTCACGCGAAATCCGACGCCCTGCACGCGGCCTGAATAGAGGACGGTCACCCGTTGCATGCGGAGTTACCTCAAGCGGACTCAGCCGGAGTTACCACCAATTTGACGCCTTCGGCATCGAGCAGCGGATTCACCTGCTCCCAAAGCCACACCAGCACGGCGTCGTTGGTAGGTGAATCGAGGTAAGCCATGAACATGCCTACTTCGCCTTCACGAAATACCAGCGTGCGGTCACCGAAAGCGATGACTCCCGTTTCGGCGAAGCGCTGCTCGGCACGGTTGGCGGAGAGGATGACACGGCACGTCTCGGCGACAAATTTGAGCGCCTCCTGTGAAATCGCGCTATTGGAACACCAGCCCAAGAGCTTGCCTTCCGGCGAGACGAAAGTCGCCGCGATGATGCCCTCGATCAGGGCGATTTGTTCAAAAGCTTTGTTCACAACACCACTGTATATATTGATTTCGCAAATCCTCGGTGGTCCATGCGGTATCGAAAACACCATGCCGGACTCCCATGTTATCGGCCACTAAAACCTGCTGAAGATGCGGCCCGAAGAGCGTGAAGTTGCTGAAGTAGTCGACTTCCAGGGTGACGGCAACATCGGCCAGCTTGCGATAGATGAAATAACTGATGAAGGCACACCGGTCCGGTTCCGACATTTGGGAACCTTCGACCAACTCGCCCATGAGGTTGATCTTCCAGTGAGAATTGAGGGCCGGAATGGCAGTCTCGGTCGGCGCAGAAGGCTCGAGCAATCGTCCGCTCTGTGAGACGGTAACTTCCTCCCCGCGAGGCGGTGCTTCAAGAACGACGCTGGAATCACTCGCCGCCAAGGGCACTTCGCCCGAAAGGACCAGAAGTTCACCGGTCGGCGGACGTGTACCCCCGTCCAGCGTGGCCGCTTTCTCCGCTGCCTCGAGGAGTTGCCGATAGGATGTCTCAATTGTACGCGGCGGCACATGGCTCAATTTCAGGTCCCTGATCTGCAGATGACCACCGTCCCAATGCATCATGTCGTAGAAGGCGGCCTCGCCGCTCTTGCCGGGATATTGGGCGTGATAGACCTCGCCGCGGTAAATGAAAATATCGCCGCTTTGTTTTTTGCTGCGCACGAGGAGCAAAACGGAATCTCCCGACAAACAGCGCGTCTGGACAATATCGGAGATCGATAGCATCGCGGCGCCAAGGGTATCGGGCATCGTCTTGGTATCGAAATGCCGTCCCAGGAGACCCTTGATCGCTTCGAGCGCGGTCCGAAATCCCTCGGTCGTATGAGGGCGCTCCAGGAAAAAATCGGCGCCGTTTTGATAAGCGTGGGCCCGCGAGGTCTCGTCCTGTGCGTCACTGACGATAATAAACTTCGTGGCGGGCGCCTGCTGTTTCAAGAGCAAAAGGAGCTGCAGGCCGTCCATCGAATCCAGCATCTGGTCGAGCAAAATCAGATTGTATTGGTGAGGCACCAGTTGCATCGCACGCAGCGCATCCAGCTCGACATCGACCCGGGCCTGAGCAACTCCCAAGCTCAACAAGCCCAGGCGCATGGCCTGGGCGTATTCGCGGTGTGAAGTAAGAATGAGTCCCTGATGCAACATTTCGTTTAAAGCCTTTTTAAGTTCTCCCGAAGCCACGCTTACGAGGAGAAGGGTTAGGTAACCGTAAATCGTGGAGGCGGTTACTCAAGATTTTTCGAGATGACTTGCATCAGGGACCTTTACCTTCATCTTGTCGCACACACACGTGGCAAGATCAGTTCTGTAGATCGAAGAAGAAAAGGCAGACCGAACTGATCCTTCGACAAGCTCAGGATGACTAATGGTAAATGTGAGAGTTTCGCCGAGATTCCGTAAAGACAATCGCGCGTGCGGCACGATTGATACAATACGCCGTAACGTAAGTTTAATCCGTTTCCCAGCTTTAGGGATTGCCAGCGCCTGCGGACTTGTCCTTAATTTCAACTCTTCATGTCGTTGATTCACCGAATTCTGCAGCGCATCATGGGCGTCGTCGCCCGGATGGTCTGCGCCCAACCCGCGCTTATCCTGACGGTTGGTTTGCTCCTGGCAGCGGCCAGCACCTGGGTCGTGGCTACGCGTTTCGTCGTCATCAACAACACGAGCGATCTCCTCAGCGACAAATTTGAATCGAAAAGAACGTATAACGAGTTGGTCAAGGAATTCGGCAGCGACTATCGCCTGATCGTCCTGATCCAATCACCCGATCCCGCCAAAAATCGTCAGGCTGCGGATGAAGTCGGGCACTATCTAGAGTCGCTCAAACCCCAGATCACGACCGTTCTTTCCAAGATCGATTTTTCCAACGTCAAGCCGCGCCTGCTCTTTACCCGGGACATAGACGACTTGAAGAGAGTTGCCGACCAAGTGGAGGCCCAGGAAAAGGCCGAGAGAGCAAGCCAGAAGAATTCACAGCAGATCGCCCTCGACCTTAATTCCATCCTCGATGAGGCGAATCAGAAGATGGATGACAAATATCTGCGAGATAAGAACAACTGGACCGACTTCAATCTCTTCGTCAAACAGTTCGTCTCGATCCTCAACAAGGTGGCCGCCCAGGCCGACGGCAAAACGCTGGCCCAGGAAGAGAAGGTGTCCGATAGCGACGGAGCGCTCGATGACTCGGACGCGAATGAACTGATCGCCGAGCACGAGTATTTCAGCTTGCAGGAAGGCAAGGCACTGCTGGTGTTTGCCTATACGGGCGTGGAAGATCCGGGCGGCCAGGCCCCGTTCAGCGACACGGTTGCGAGGATTCGCCAGCATCTCAAAGAGATGCAGCAGGAACCCGCGAACAAGGGCATCGATATGCGGGTGACGGGTGAACCGGCGCTGGATGCGGACCAAATCATCACATCGACTTCGGATAGTATCAAAGCGGGATGCATCACCGTCGGATTGATCATTGCGCTTTTCTTCTTCAGCTATCGGACGTTTTTGCGGCCGGCATGCACCTTTCTCGTGCTGATCATGGCGGTGCTTTGGTCGCTTGGATTCGCCCTGGTGACGGTTGGTCATTTCAACGTCCTTTCCATCGCGGTGATCCCGATGGTCCTCGGCATCGGCATCGATTTCGGGATTCAGATTCTCGGGCGCTACGAAGAGGAACTCGGCCACGGTCGCAATGTTAATGAGGCGGTCCTGGCGTCCCTTCAACATACCGGCGTGGCCATCATCACGGGCGGCAGTACCACCGCCGCCGCCTTTTTCAGCCTCTGTTTCAATGATTTCAGCGGCCTGTCGGAACTCGGCATCATTGCCGGTTGCAGCATGGTCTTCTGCATCACGGCCAGTTTGGTCGTGCTCCCAGCCATCTTTATCCTCCGGGACCGCAATCGCACCGTCGAGGCCCTCCAGAAACAATCCAACAATTCGGCCTGGAATTTCATTCACGATTGGGACCGCACCATGGTCAGTGCCCCGCGTTTCTGGATCGGAGTCGCCGTGGCGATCTCCATCGTCTCGATCCTCAGCCTCCCGAAACTCTCGTTCGACTACAATCTGCTCCATCTGCAAAATCCGTCGACCGACTCGGTTAAAACGCTGTACGACGTGATGAACGCCTCCAAGAGCGACACCGGTACCGGAGACCAGATTTCCACGATTTATGCATCGGTCGTCGCCGATAACATCGACCAGGCGCGGGACCTCGACAAAAAGCTCAGGGCACTGCCGACTGTCAGCCGGGTCGATTCGCTCCTTGAGCTTATTCCAGAACATCAGGACGAGAAAATTCCGATCATCAAGCGGATCGTCGCCGCCGCAGATGCCCTCAATGTGAAGCCATCGAACGGCAAACCGGTTGATATTCCTCGCGCCCGCAGGGACGTGGCGAGCCTGCTGAGCCAAACGAGGGAGGGTCTCAAACAGGCCAAGGACGCGGTGAATATTTCCCATCTTGCCCGGCAGGCCGTGGCTGCTTTCGAGACGATGATTCCCGCGTTGGAACGGGCGAACAAGGCGCTTAACTCCGCGCCGCTGGCGACCATCCAGCAACGGTTCGATGCCTCGACCGCCGGTGCGTTCAACCGCATGCAGACGAACATGGAATTGCTCAAGGGACAAAAGGACGACCGGGGCCTGACCCTGGCCGATGTTCCTCCCCAACTCCAGAAACTGTTCCTCGCGCCCAGCGGAAAAATCCTACTTCAAGTCTACGGCAAAAAAGATCTTTGGGAGCGGGGACCGGATGAGGAATTCACCCTTTCCGTGCTGACCGTCGCGCCGAATGCCACCGGCACTCCCGTGCTGAATTACTTCGCCACCGATCTGCTGCGGACGAGCTATCTCTGGGCGGCGGTCTGGGCCTTCCTCACCATCGCGGTGCTAATTTTCCTTCACTTCCAAAGCTTGAAATTCCTTTTGCTCACGCTCACGCCGTTGGTGCTGGCCGTGCTCTGGCGGACGGGCGCCATGGTCTGGTTTGGCATCGAGTTCAATCCGGCCAATATCGTCACGCTGCCGCTCATCATTGGCATCGATGTCGCGTTCGGGGTCTACATCATCGACCGCTATCGCGAGGATGGCAGGTTCAAGATTTTCTCGGAGAGCACCGGCAAGGCGATCATCATGTCTTCGCTGACGTCGCTCTTTGGCTTCAGTTCGTTGCTGGTCTCCCAGTTTGCGGGCATGTATTCGATCGGCCAGTTGATGTCGCTCGGCATCGCGATCGGCTTGGTCACCGCGATCTTCTTCCTGCCGCAGATTCTTGTGCTGCTGAAGCCGCGCGTACCGGAAGACGAGCCCCTGCCCCCGGGCAAGTAAGGCTGTTCTCACCAAATGCGACTCGGCCGGAAGTCCCAACGAAGACCTCTGCGGAAGTCTTCTTTTCGTCATTACAAGCCGAAGGCTTGGCACAATCCTCCGGAATGCCAAAAACAAGATTCAGCGACTTTCGCAGAGGCCTCCACGAAGTTAAGGTATTTCGATGGTCCACTCTACGTTTAGAGTGAACAAGCCCCCAGGTCAGGGAGCGGCGGCCCGCCGATTCGGCAGATCATTGCGGGTGTCCTGTTCATCCACCCGGATGGCTGAAGAGAGCAATAGAAGCTCCCAACCCGTGGAAATCGTGACCGGCACTGGAGCGGCCCAGTCGTTGACCTTGAGCAAAGGCCGGCCAATTTGCATCATCGCGTGGAAAGCGTCGTCGCCGGTTTTCCCGGCAAAATCGGCGTGAATGACGCGGCCTCGCTGGATGTAAATTTCGCCCGCGGCTGCATTCGTTTCCGGCACCACGGTAATCAGCACGTTCTTGCCGTTGAGACAAAACAACTGCACCAAATCCTGAAGCCTGAAATGAGCCAGTGCGCTCGAATCTTCCGTGGCAACCTGGACGGATGTCGGCGCAGGTTCGGACGCGGGTTGCTCACGCTGTTGAAAAAACTTTTCGACCGCGTCCATCAGCTTGCGAGGCAGGAACGGCTTTTCCAGAAATGTGATGACGCCGAGATCCGCCGCCTGCTGGCGGTTGCCGGGAGAACGATAGGCGGACATCAGGATGATTCCCACGTCGGGATGAGAATTTTTAATTTCGCGCGCCAGATCAAAACCAGAGTCACGCCCGATCCGCACATCGCTGATGACGAGATCTATTTGTTCGGAAGACACGAGAGCGAGGACTTCGGCATATTCGCTCGTGGTAGTCACCGCCACGCCCGTGAGGCGACGGAATTCCCGCTCAAGAATAAGCAGCATGTCTTCCTGATCATCGACGATCAAAATTTTTCGAGGCATGGGTAAAGCGGAAATGGACTGAAACTAGATAGAGACGTTGGACACGCAACAAAAGCAGGATTTGATCCAAATTCATTTTTCCTCGGTACGGACAGGTGTCGGGCATGGTCTTTGCTTGGCGAGGAGGCGTGATTGCTTTTAAACATCTGATCCTCACAACGGCTCTGCTGATCATCGGTATTTTCTCTGCTCAAGCGCAGTATGCACCGGCGGCGCAGGCTCCCTCCGCTCCTCCCCCGGCAACTACTGCGGCGCCGGCAGCATCCGCCGCCGATGTCCAACAGTTGCAGATGCAGGTCCAGGAGTTGCAAACCAAGCTCACTGCGGTTTCCAACAATGTGAGCCAGCAGGCTGGCCAGATTGCGCCAATCAAGGACAAGCTGGATAAAACCCTGCAAGTCACGGACACGCTGAGCCAAACGATCAAGGAGACTGCGAGCACAGCGTCCAAAAAATATTCCGAGGTCAAAGATGAGACTTCGCTCTCGATCAATATCTCATGGACGCTGATCACCGGTTACCTCGTCATGTTCATGCAGGCGGGTTTTGCCATGGTGGAATGTGGTTTTTCGCGGGCCAAGAACGCGGCCCACACGGCCATGCTCAATTTCATGATCTATTCCCTCGGCATGCTCGGATATTGGGTCTGCGGATTTGCCTTTCAGTTCGGGGGAACGGGCGCCGCCACCTCGGTCAGCACCGTGGGATCGCTCGGGCCAAATGTGGCCAGTGTACTCAGCTCAGAGCTGGGCTTCACCATGGGCGGACATTACTACGGCCTGCTCGGAAATTCAGGCTACTTCCTGTTGGGAAGCGCTTATGACCCGGGCATCTATACCTTGTTTCTTTTCCAGATGGTGTTCATGGACACGACGGCCATCATTCCGACTGGTGCGATGGCGGAGCGCTGGAAATTTCTTTCCTTCGCCATTTACGGTTTCTTAGTTGGTGCTTTCATCTATCCCATCTTTGGCAACTGGGTCTGGGGCGGCGGTTGGCTCGCTGCCATGGGCGCCAATTGGGGGCTGGGGCATGGCCACGTCGACTTTGCCGGATCGTCGGTGGTGCACGTCGCTGGTGGCACGATAGCATTTGTCGGTGCCTGGATGCTGGGGCCCCGCATCGGCAAGTACAATGCCGATGGAACCCCCAACCCGATCGCGGGTAGTAACATTCCCCTGGCCATTCTCGGAACTTTCATCCTGGCTTTCGGCTGGTTCGGTTTCAATCCCGGTTCAACGCTCTCCGCGATGGACACGCAGATCGGCATCATTGCCACCAATACCATGCTTGCTTCCGGTGCGGGGGCTGTTACTGGCATGATTGTGTCATGGCTTCGTATCGGCAAGCCCGACCCTTCCTTTTGTTGCAATGGCATGCTTGCCGGTTTGGTGGCAATCACCGGGCCATGCGCCTTTGTGGACGCCTGGGCGGCGGTTGTGCTGGGAATTGGGGCGGCCATTGTCATGTATTGCAGCGTCTTCTTCGTGGAAGAAGTACTCAAGATCGATGATCCCGCGGGTGCCATCTCCGTTCATGGTGTGGCCGGCATCTGGGGGGAGTTTTGCCTGGGGATTTTCGCCAATGGCAAGTATGGCGATGGCTGGAACAATGTTCCCGGAAAAGTAAGCGGCATCTGCACCTGGGTCGATGGCGTGTGGACACCCAACTTCAAACAAATCCTGGCCGAGATGATTGGTGCTTCCACCTGCATCCTTTGGATCGGTGGATCGAGTTTTGTGGTTTTCTACATCCTCGAAAAAGTGATTGGTAACCGCGTCTCGGCAGAAGCTGAAATGGAAGGTCTCGATGGCCCGGAAATCGGCGTGCTCGGTTACAACAACGCGCCGTAAGCACTTCGGCGGCACGCCCCGGAATGGAAAGACAAATCGCTTTTTCATGAACGGGGCGCCCCGCCGTTCGTTTATCAGGGGTCTTGGTTCGTGCTTTCACCTCCACGAAGGCTAGGCTAGAGTTCACCGTTCAGGTTTATTGTCATGGCTGCTTTTCAACTCTCTGGCTCACTGGAAGAAATTCCGCTGCCCGATATTGCGCGTCTTTTTCAGTCCACGCGCAAGACCGGGCAGTTGGCGTTGGTCTCCGGCCATTCCACGGGCTTTATCTTCTTTGATCGCGGGGACATCGTCGATTGCCAGTCCTCGAACATGGCGGGAATCGATGCGCTCAAGCATGTCGCTCTTTTTAATCGCGGCAGTTTTGAATTCCACGACGAACTGGCTCCCACCAGCCAGACCTTGCATACGCAGGCGACCACCAGTCTGATCGACATCCTGGAGATGCGGATGATGGAATCGCGTCAGTTGCAGGAACTCATCCCGGCGGGAAACGAAGTCCCGCGCTATCTGGGCGGGGTACTCCCGGCCGATCTCGAATTGGGTGCCGCCGACCTCGCCGTCGCCATGAAGTCATCGGCTGGAAACATGTCCACCCATCGACTGGCCCGCGAATTGGGACTCGATGAAACAATGGTCCGTTACACCATCGCCCGCTTCCGGGCCGCGGGATTGATGGAGATCGTGGGCACCATTGACGATGAGCCCGAGCCTCAAGCCGCTCCTCCTCCGCCTGCTTCGACAACTGCCTCTCCTCCCAGGGGCGATGCCGGTTCACCCGGCACAGGCCCATCCGCAGGTCCCCGCTACTGGCGCGGGCGCAAAATTGAAGGATAAGCGACTGAGGGCAGGCCAGTTTGACATTTCTTACCATTATGTACATCTTGTACATAATGCAGAATGTATCCGTCGCCGAAACCCGCAAGCATCTGGCAGAAATTCTAAGCAAGGTGGCTTACGGCGGAGAAACTTTTATCATCAGTAAAAAAGGTCGCCCCATGGCGCGACTTGTACCCATCGCACCAGTCCCAGCTTCTGTCGAAAAGCCCGCCACACTCGGCACCATGAAAGGATGGCTGACCGATGACGATCCGTTTTTCGAAGCACTTGAGATGATTCGTGAAGAGAGTCGCCGCCATCCAACGCTTAATCCTTTTCGCCGTAAAAAATAATTCCGCCCATGGTACTGCTGGACACCAATATTCTCAGCGAAACCATGCGAGAAACCCCTCACCGTAAAATTCAGTCCAGACTGAACCTTCACGCAGGTAATTTTGCCGCCAGCGTCATTACGCTGGTTGAACTTCGTTTTGGCACCATGATCCATCCTGACTCCCAGAGATTCTGGTCCAGAATTGAAGCAAGGTTACTTCCGTTGGTTAAATGGTTGCCGGTCGATTCTGCCATTGCGATGCAAGCGGCCGACTTGGATGCAGCATTGCGCCGAAAAGGCCAAACGGTCGGCCCCAACGATTGCTTGATTGCCGCCACTGCGCTTGTCCACGATTTGGTCCTGATCACCCGCAATACGAATCATTTTAAGCAGATGCCCGGCCTTCAACTGGAAAATTGGTTCGAGTAGGCCTTTCATTCCTGACTTGCCGCAAGTGCCGCTCTCAGGGAAACTCCGCCCGTGCATGATATTGTTTCCGTGGCGTCTCCCGTCGCGACTGATCTCCCCCGCCTACAGGTAAAGGCGAAGTTCTTCTTTGAGGGCGATACGAAATTTTATCTTCAGGGCGTGACCTACGGCCCTTTCCGGCCCGCGACCGAGGGCGGCCCGAATCTGCCCAATCCAGAGCGCGTCTCCATCGACTTTGGCCTGATGCGCGAAATGGGCGTGAACGTCATCCGCGTTTACCACACGCCGCCGCGCTGGTTCCTCGATCTCGCCCAAAGCTTCCGCATGCGCGTCATGGTAACGATTCCCTGGCACAAGCGCGTTCTCTTCCTCGACGAGAGCGAAGCCGTGGAAGCCATCCGGGGAAATGTCGCCAAGGCAGCGCAGGCGAATGCCGGCCATCCGGCCATGTTGGGCTTCTTCATCGACAACGAAATCCCGCCCGATCTCGTGCGCTGGTACGGCGCGCACCGGATGGAGGAATTTCTCAACTCGCTCGTGCGCATCGTCAAAAAGAACGACCCGAACGCACTCGCCGCCTACGCCAATTTCCCTCCCACCGAATATCTTCTTCCCAGCGAAGTCGATTTCTACAGCTACAATGTCTATCTCCATCGCAAGAAAGACCTGGTCAATTATCTTGGACGTTTGCAGAACCTCGCCGGGGACAAGCCGCTTATCTTGAGCGAATTCGGGATGGATACGATTCGCCATCCGGAGGAAGAGCAGGCCCATTTGCTCACCGAGCATGTGACGACCGTCTTTGAAGCCGGGCTGGCGGGAACATTCATCTTTTCGTGGACCGATGAGTGGTTCACCGACGGCGTCGATGTCATCGACTGGGCCTTCGGCATCGTCACCACTGATCGTAAGCCAAAGCTAAGTTACAGAGCCCTGCAACCGCTGCTCAAAAATCCGGAGCGCCCACTCTACGAGCGATTCAAGCCGGAGACAGAATTACCGATGGTCTCCGTTGTCGTCTGCTCCTACAACGGCGCGAGGACTTTGCGCGATTGTCTGAATTCGCTCCAGCACCTCCATTATCCCAATTACGAAGTCATTTTTATCGACGATGGCTCGAAGGACAACACGCAGGAAATCATGAAGGATTTCCCGAGCGTGCGAAATATCGTCCAGGTCAACAAGGGGCTGAGCGTTGCGCGCAACGTCGGCATCGCGGCGGGCAAGGGCGAGGTTATCGCTTTCACCGATTCGGACTGCATGGTTGACCGGGACTGGCTCTACTTCCTCGTGCACAGCCTGCTCTCGGGCGATTTCGCGGCAGTGGGCGGCCCCAATATTTCACCACCCGCCACCGACTGGATTCAGGCCACAGTGGGTGCCGCGCCCGGCTCACCCAGTCACGTGCTCCTGACCGATACGATTGCCGAGCATGTGCCCGGTTGCAACATGGCCTATTTCAAGTGGGCGCTCGATGAAATCGGCGGCTTCGATCCCGAATACCGCAAGGCGGGCGACGATGTCGATGTCTGCTGGCGTCTGATGCAGCGCGGCTACCAAATCGGTTTCAGCCCCGCCGCCGTGGTCTGGCATTACCGCCGTTTCGAGGTGCGCACCTACTTCAGCCAGCAGACCGGCTATGGCGAGGCCGAGGCGATGCTGCGCTATAAGCATCTCCAGTATTTCGGCGCGACCGGCTCGGCCATCTGGCACGGCAACGTTTACTCGCAGGTGCGAATGGATTCGTTTTTCACCAAGCCGATCATTTATCACGGAATTTTCGGCACGGGACTTTTCCAGTGTATCTATCCGAGGCGCTACTCGCCGTTCGCGGCGTTGCTGAGCAGTCTCGAATGGCTCGCCGTCACGCTCTTCGTTTTTTTCCTCTCAATTCCTCTCCCGTGGCTGCGGCTCATCCCGTTGATCATGTTCGGTTCGACTCTGTTGGTCGGTCTCGGCTACATGGCGCAGGCACGGATCGAGACGAAATTCGACAGTGTTCCCGCACGGCTGTTGCTGCTTTATCTCGCCATCATGCAGCCATGGCGGAGAGCCTGGGCGCGTTACTTCACCTGGTTGCGCGGCAAACGGACGCCCACTGCCGTCATCGCGACGAAGGAAGACGCACCGCATCTCTCGGTGAGTTGGCGCGAGGCGGGCAGTCTCGCTTTCTGGAGCGAGACGGGTTTGGAACGGACCCATCTGCTGACCAAGATCGAGCAACTCCTCGAGGAGGAAGGCTGGAAGTTCTCGCTTGATACCGGGTGGACGAACTGGGACATGCATGTCTTCGCCAGTCGCTGGTGGAATCTGCGCCTGCTCTCAATGTCGGAAATCTATCCGCAGGGTCGGCGTCTGACACGGGTCGGAAATTTTCTCAACGTGAGCACCTTCTCCTCGCTGGTCGGAGGCATTTTGCTGACGTTCTCGCTGGTGACGCTGGCTTCTCTGCTGACGCACTCCAACAACGCCACGCCGTTCGTGCTGAGAACCTCGTTGTCCGTGCTGGGAGCCGACTCCATACTGGCCGCACTGTGGTTCATCCACGGTTTGCACTTGCGTCACCGCCTCGCGGAACTGGTCGAAGTCGCCGCCGTCCGTGCGGGTTTGCAGCCGTTGGGTAAGATGAAAAAGCAATGACCCTCTACCGCCGCGTCATCGGCTATTACCGGCCTTACCTCGGCACGATCACGGCCAGCCTGATCCTGATGGTGATCGGGGTGAATTTCAGCCTGCTCAAATACTGGCCGATCCAGTGGGTGATCGATCATGTATTGCTCGCGCCCAAGCCGGACGGACGCGTCGTTTACGATAACCTCAATTTCAGCACGGGCGAAGCCGCGCTGCTCGCGGGCCTGGCCATCGTCGTCATTTATCTGATGGCGGGGCTGCTGGGATTCTGGAGAAATTATATCTCCATTGAAATTGGACTGAAAGCGCTGCTGCAGCTCCGCACCGAGCTCTATTCCTACCTGCAATATCTGCCGCTCCATTTCCACGATCGACGCCGCAGCGGTGATTCGACCTTCCGCGTCGCCTACGATTCCCAGGCGATCCAGACCTTTTTCAATCGTGGCTTCGACACCATCTTCGGTTCGGTCATCACACTGTTGATGACCTTCATCTACATGTGGGGCATGGACCCGATTCTCGCCTGCCTGTCGCTGCTGATCCTGCCTTTGCTCTGGCTGACGATCACCTTTTTTTCCAGCCGCGTGCGACGGCAGACAACCACCCTGCAGCAGGAAGAGAGCGACGTCCTTGCGCGGGCCAGCGAAGGATTGACCAGCATCCGCATTGTCCACGCCTTCGGTCAGGAGGAGTTCGAGGTGCGCGAATTCGCAAACGAAGCCCGGCAAAGTTACACGGCGAATCTCAATCTCACGGTGACGAACGCCATCTCCAGCCTCGCCGTTTCCACTGTGATGTCGCTCGGTCTTGCGTTGGTTCTCTACGTGGCGACGCTGCATATTTTGCAACACCGCCTCACCGTGGGGCAACTCACCCTTTTCCTCGCCTACGTGAATATGCTCTATCAGCCGCTGGAACAGTTGAGTTATACGGCCTGGGCGCTTGAAGGCGCGGCGGCGGGAATGCAGCGGGTGTTTGAAATTCTCGATGCGGAAGATTCGGTGCCGGAAAAAGTGGACGCCAAGCCCATGCCCCGTGCGCGCGGCGAAATCACTTTTGAGAATGTCGGCTTCGGTTACGATACCGAACATCCGATCCTGCGCGGCATCAGCCTGAGCGTGAAGCCGGGCCAGACCGTGGCGCTGGTCGGCGGCACCGGGGCGGGCAAGACGACACTGTTGTCGCTGGTGCCCCGTTTTTATGATCCAAACTCAGGGCGCATGTTGATCGATGGTGGCGACGCGCGGGATTTCACGAAAAAATCGTTACGCTCCAATATCTCGGTGGTTTTGCAGGATACACTGCTCCTTTCCGGCACGGTGTTGGAAAACATCGCTTATGGACGACCGGGGGCAAGTCGCGCCGAGATCGAAACCGCGGCCGAGGCAGCACAAGCGCACGCCTTCATCGAAAAATTACCGCGTGGTTATGACACACCCGTCGGCGAACGCGGCGTGCGTCTCAGCGGCGGGCAAAAGCAGCGGATCGGCCTAGCACGCGCTTTCCTCAAGAACGCGCCGATCCTGTTGCTCGACGAGCCGACCAGCGCGCTCGATCTCGAAACGGAAGCGGAAATCATGGAGACGTTGAATGTGCTCATGCGCCGTTTCACCACGCTGATCGTGACGCACCGACTCTCCACGATCCATCACGTCGATTGCATCCACGTACTCGAAGAGGGACGTTTGATTGAGTCAGGCACCGGTCCGGAACTCCTCGCCCGAAACGGCGTCTACGCACGCCTCTGGAACTCCGCGCATCAGGACCGCAAGACGTCCTAAAATCCTTTTGGATGAGTGGCATCGGTCGGCTCTCGCTTTTTTCCAAGGCTTCCTCTTTACTGGTCCCTTCATGAAAATGTTTTCTGCTTTGCGTTACCGTCCTGTCGTTTTGACCGGAGCGCTCGTACTTGCCTTCTGCTTCGGACCGATGAATCAACTTTTTCCCGGCGCTTCACTTCATGCGCAGACTCCGCCACCACCAGCAACTGCTAATGCCAATGTCGAAATGGACAAGGACACCGGTAAGCCGATCATCACGACACCATCGGGTTTGAAATATGTCGATCTGATCGTGGGCACGGGACCGGCGGTAAAGACAGGCGATCACTTGTTTGTGAATTACGAAGGGAAGCTGGTCGATGGTACCAAATTCGATTCTTCCTATGACCGGGGCAAACCCTTCGATCTCGTCCTGGGCGTTACGGCAGTTATTCGAGGTTGGACGGAAGGCCTTTCAACGATGAAAGTAGGCGGCACGCGCAAGCTAATCATTCCGCCTCAACTCGGCTACGGCGTGGGAGGCTACGGGGACGTGATCCCACCCAATGCGACGCTCATTTTCAAAGTGGAAGTAGTTTCCGTCCAACCCAAATAATCAGGCCGATTTTAAAATAGTACTATGGGGATTCAATCGCGGCTTTTCGGCACGGACGGCATCCGTGGACACGCCAACAAGGAACCGCTGACACCTGAATTGGCGGTGTCATTCGGTCGCGCCTTGGCGGCGAAATTCGGCCAGCCGGGGAAGCCCCTGGTGATTGGTCGCGACACTCGCATTTCGGGCCCGATGCTTGAGCAGGCGGTGGCGGCGGGCGCGGCGGCCATGGGCGTTGATGTCCTGTTGGCTGGTGTGGTGCCCACTCCCGCCGTTGCGTTTCTTACCCGGCACCTTCACGGCTGCGCGGGCGTGGTCATCAGCGCCTCGCACAATCCTTTCGAGGATAACGGCCTGAAAATTTTCAAGGGCGACGGGATGAAATGCGATGACGCGCTCGAGTTGGAAATCGAAGCGCTGATCCTTGGTGATGACTTGCGCAAGCAAGGTGTGACCGGAACTCAGGTCGGTCGCATCAAAATCTGGCCGAACGGTGCGGCGCGTTACGCCGAACTGGCGGTGAAAGCCTATGGCCACGATCTCGATCTGCATGGCATGCGCGTGGTGGTCGATGCTGGACACGGCGCAGCGTATGAAACGACTCCTCTCGTCCTCCGTGCGCTTGGAGCCGAGGTGTTGGCGCTGAACATCGAGCCGAACGGGATCAACATCAACGCCAATTGCGGCAGCACGCATCCGGAATTGATCCAGCAGGCGACGAAGGATTTCGGCGCCCAGATTGGCCTCGCGCACGATGGCGATGCCGACCGGTTGATTTGCTGCGACGAGACCGGTTCGCTACTCGACGGCGACGAGATGCTGGCAGTCATCGGACTCGACCTTCTCAAGCGCGGCAAGCTGGCCAAGAAAACCCTGGTGGCCACGGTGATGAGCAACCTCGGTCTTGATGAATGCTTTGCGGCAGCGGGCGGAAAAATCATCCGTGCGGGCGTGGGCGATCGTTACGTGCTTGAGCAAATGCTTGCGCACGACTTGAATGTCGGCGGAGAGCAATCGGGCCACGTCATCCTGCGCGATCACAACACGACCGGCGACGGACTTGTGACGGCGCTTGAACTGCTCCGCATTATCAAGACCAGCGGCCAGCCGCTCAGCAAGTTGCGACTCGGCATGAAGAAATATCCGCAACTTCTCGTCAACGTGAAGGTGAAGGAGCGGATTCCTCTCGATCAATTGCCCGAGGTGACCGGACTCGTGCAAACCATCGAAAAAGAGCTTGGTTCCAATGGCCGCATCCTGCTCCGCTACTCGGGCACGGAGCCAAAAATCCGGCTTCTCGTGGAAACCCGCGACGAAGCTCTTTTACAGCCAACCGCCGATCGCATCCTCGCTTCGATCAAGAAGCATTTGGCCGTAGTTTAACTCAATTGCTTTTTTAACCAGCGGACGCTTTCCGCGATGACGCGCCGACGATGTTCCCACGTCGTGAAGACGTGATCGGCGCCGGGCAAAACCAGATGCCGGACCAATGGATCGTTCTTGGGACAAAAGGCGGTAAACCGTTCGCGAAACTCCGGCAAATCCCGGTCGCCCTGAATTTGCATGCGGGGAATATCAAGTGCGACGTAGGCTTCCGGCACATCAACCTTCGGACGGTCCTTGAAGAAACGGAGACCAGGAACGAGCGGATTTCCAATGGCTGCGTTTCCCCTCACGTCCTTGAGACTGGAACGCCACCATTCGAAGTCGGGAACAGACGACCAGGTGAGCAGCGCATCGGGGCGAGGCCGGGCCTGGTAAGCGGCGCAAATGGAGGTTCCCCCACCAAAGCTTAACCCAAGAAGAGCAATCTTCTTATATCGCCGGCGCGCCCAGGCGAGCACATCGAGTGCATCGCGAATCTGCGTGTTCGGCGTCATCTGGTTGAAGTCGCCGCTGCTGTCGCCCGAGCCAAAAAAATCGAAGCGAAGCGCGTTGATCCCGGCCTTGCTCAAGGCGCGGGCCGTCTGCACGAAGAGCCTTCCGCTTTCCACTTTTGTACCGGTGAATCCGTGACAAAGGATGACGAGCCGTTTCCCCACCGCGCGATGCAACACGGCACTCAAATGCGCGTGCTGCGTGCGAATGACCAGCGGCTCTTCCGGAAAAGCGGATTTCATCCGATGTCTTTGCCCGGTGTCTCTTAGTAGACGTCCTTGAGATACCGCTTCTCCGTCTTCGAGAGCGTGACCTCAATGTATTCCTTGGCCGCCTCGGGCGAAAGACCGCCATGTGTCTGCGCGATATCGATAAGCTTCTGATGGACGTCGCGGGCCATGCGCTTGGCATCGCCGCAAACATAAAAGTAAGCGCCTTCCTTGAGCCATTTCCACAGCTCCGCGCCGTTTTCGTGCATGCGATCCTGAACGTAAATTTTCTCGGCCTGATCGCGGGAGAAAGCAACGTCGAGGCGGGTCAACGTGCCTTTTTCCATCATCGCGGCGAATTCCTTTTCATAGAGGAAATCGGTCGCCTTCTTTTGATCTCCGAAAAAGAGCCAACTCTTTCCAGTGGCGCCCTCAACGCCCCGATGTTCGAGGAACGCTCGGAACGGCGCGATGCCAGTGCCGGGACCGACCATGATGATATTGGCATCGTGAGCGGGCATATGGAAATGCTTGGTCGGCTGGACGTAGACGGGCAACTCGCTCTTGTCCAGTTCCTGGCCATGGCCCAGGTAGCCCGAGGCGAGGCCGTATTTCTTGCGGCCATGCGTGGTGTAGGTCACCACGGCAACGGTCAAATGCACTTCGCCGGGATGTGCCTTGGGCGAGGAGGCAATCGAGTAAAGCCGCGGCGCGATCTTGTTCGCCAGCGGAAGAAATTCCTGCGCGGTCAGTGCCACCGGATATTCGGTCAACACGTCCGTGTAGTCCCGCGTAAAGACGTAATCATCGAAGGCTTCTTCGTTGCCGACGATCTCGGCGAGCCGCGTCTTTTTCTCACCTTCGGGCAATTTTTCCAGGATGGCTTTAATGAATTTTTTGCTGACGCGGTTGAGGCTGTACTGCGTGATGAGCAGGTCGCGGAACGCAACGGGCCCGGTCGGCTGATCGATTGGCGTGGCCGGATCCAGTTTCAGTGCGGCAAGAAGATCATCGACCGTCCCCGGAAAATTGCGGGGGATGACGGCGAGCGAATCGCCGGGATGATAGGAGATGCCGCTCTCACCCAAATGAACGACGATGTGGCGCGTGTCTTTGGCCGAGCCTTCGGAGGTCAGGGAATAATTTTCGGTGATCCGGGCCTTGAATGGATTGGCGCGGTTATGAACGGAGGGGGTGGTGGGTGTGCTCAAAAGTATGGGGATTTCGGGTTAAACCTTGAGATTTAACCGCACTCTATCTTCTTGTCGAGAGACAGTTTGGGGCAAACGCCCTTTTCGCCGCGCATGACTATCTCTATGCGCGGCATCGAGGGGGAAAGGCCTATGCCACGGCCACTTGCCGACGCAACTTCGCCTTGCGGCTTTTCTCGCGCGTGCCCTTGACCATCTTGCTCTTGCGATGGCGGAGTTGTTCGGCAAGGCGCTCGGAAACGATGTCAATCGCCTGATAGAGATCGTGGCCATGATCCTCGGCGTGAAGATCAGGCCCGCGCAGGGCGAGATGAATTTTGACAACAAAGGCGTGCTTGGATGCCTTCGTGCTGTCATGCCAAACCGCGATGTGCGCCCCGATCAAATTCAATCCAAAGTGCTCAAGGCTCTCAATTTTTTGGGCAACGTAAGAATGAAGGGACGGAGTAAGCTTAACATCTCGTGGACTGATGTGAATTTGCATACCCAAAGTTACAGTCGGGTTACACCGATGTCCAACCCGGAAAGAGGCTTCTTCCCTCCGATCTACGGCGTCTTTAAGAGTTTTTTTACCTGCGCGTTGAGGTCGTCGCCGACATTCGTGTTCACCACCATGCCCTTTTGATCGACCAGCCACATGGTCGGAATCGAGCTAACGCCGAAACTGGTGCTGATCCGATTGTTCTTTCCGAATCCATCGAAATACTGAGGCCAGTACATGCCGTAGCTTTGGATAAACGTGAGCAGTGCATTTTTACTTTGATCAAGCGAGATGCCGATGATGTCAAAACCCTGGTCATGATATTTCTTGTAGGCCGAGACCACTTGGAATTCATTCTGGCGACAGGCCGGATTCCAACTCGCCCAGAAATCAATGAGTACAACTTTCCCGCGCATATTGGCCAAGTTGACCTGTTCCCCGCCGAGCGCGGTGAACCTCAAATTAAGCGGCTTGGTCGGATCAAATGAAGGCGCGGCAAGCGCCAGCGGCGCAAACGCGAGAAGGAAAAGATAGGGGAGAAATTTACGCATAATTTGTGTACTGGAAATGGAGGATTGACCTGCCGTTGCCAACGTTGCGCACTTCCACCCTTTTTGACAATCCACAAGACCTCGCGAGCCGTTGACTAAGGCGCCTTCAACAGCTTTTCCACCCGCCCGGCAAGATCCGCACCGCCCTCGGTACTCACCAACATACCCTTTTTATCGACGAGCCACATCGTGGGAATCGAATCGATATCGAAGCTTTTACTGATCGCATTATCAAATCCTCCGCCGTCAAAAAATTGCGGCCAAGTCATTCCGTTTTGCTTGGTGAAAGCCAGCATGGCGGCCTTGTCCTGATCGAGCGACACGCCGATAATTTCAAAACCCTGGCTGTGATATTTCTGGTAGACGGCCAGGACATCGGGCATCTCGGCCACGCACGGACCACACCATGTCGCCCAGAAATCGATCAGCACGACCTTTCCGCGCATTTGGGCGATATCCACCTTGGTCCCATCGACTGCGGTATAGGTCAGTTCGAACGGCTTGGTTTTGAGCTCGGCGATTTTCTTTACTTGGGCAAGTTCGCTTTGGGCATACGCCGCCAATTCCGGACTCGATCCCGCAGCTAATTGTTTCAGCAAGGCCAGATAGCGGTCCTTGTTTCCAGTTAGCTTCAACAGCTGCATTTCCTCCTGCCTAAGCCTGAAGAAGGCGGGTGCTCTTCCATCCATGGAAAAATCGGGGAAATCCTTTTGAAAAGCAGCGATCTTTGCGTCCAACGCATCGAAGCCCACCGGATCATTGAGCTGTTTGGGAAAGGAATGATTGATGATCTCGATGCTAGCCTGTGCGCGAATTCCTTTCGGAGCGCTCTTGTCTGCGGCAATATCCTGTAACTGTTGAAGGTCGTTCTCCGGCGATGCTCCCGGTTCCATTCCGCCTGGAACTCTATCAAGCTGGATGAGCAATAGTTTTGCGCCCCACGCCCGATCATCCTTCGGATATTTTGCTTCAAAAGCCTTGAGTACAGCCTGCATCTGGGGCACCAGACTTTTTGCAGCAGGACCTCCCGATTGGGCTTCATTCGTGAACTGGCTTTTTAATGTTTCGAAATGCGCCCACAATTCATCAGCCGTTTTGTCCTTGGAGAGATCAATGGTTGCGTCTGCACCGGGAACTACCGGAGCCGGTCGCAGTGGAAGAACCACGGTTAGGAACAAACTGAAGACGATAATTTTTCGCATAAGAACATTGGGATGAAAGACTGACGACCTGCCTTGGTAGTTTCGTGCCTTCTTGACAAACCGCAAGATTGCTTGTCTAGTGAGAGTCACATGCACTCGAATTATTCCCCGCTTCCTTCCGCCGCTGTCGCGGTGCGGAATTTGCCGGTGCTTGTCATCGTCCGAATTAGCTAACGCGCAACGTTGCTTCGTTGCGCCGTCTTGGGCTAGACTCTTCCGCCTTGCGCGTTGAGCCGCCCGAGTCGAAATCATCCCCGTTTCTTCACTTAGGCTAACTCAACTTATTTTAATTCCATGTCCACTTTATCCAACATCACCCTCTATGACACCACGCTCCGCGACGGCGCGCAGGGGGAAGGCATCCACTTTTCACTCGCCGATAAACTTCGCATCGCCCAACGCCTCGACACCTTCGGCATGCACTACATCGAGGGCGGCTGGCCCGGCTCCAACGAGAAGGACATCGAGTTTTTTCGCGAGGCCAAGAAGCTGAAATTCAAGCATGCGAAGCTCGCCGCTTTTGGCAGCACGCGCCGCGCAAACGCCAAAGTGGAAGACGACAAGCAAGTCGCCCTCCTTCTTGAGGCCGGAACGCCTGTCGTCACGCTCGTTTGCAAATCGTCGAAGCTGCATGTCACTGAAATCTTGCGCACCACGCTGGACGAAAATCTCGCCATGATCCGCGATACGATCCGCTATTTGGTGGAGAACGGACGCGAAGTCATCTTCGACGGCGAGCACACTTTTGATGGTTACAAGGACGATCCCGCTTACACCACGGCCTGCTATCAGGCGGCCGATGAAGCGGGCGCGGCCTATCTCGTGCTTTGCGATACCAACGGCGGAACAATGCCTTGGGAGATCGCGAAAATCACCGGCGAACTTCGGGCCAAAGTGAAGAAGGCCAAGCTGGGCATCCATACGCATGACGACTGCGGACTCGCCGTTGCCAATGCTCTCGCTGCGGTCGAGGTCGGCGCGCTGCAAATCCAGGGCACGGTGAACGGCTATGGCGAGCGCACGGGCAATTGCAATCTCGTTACCAGCATCGCCAATCTCCAGCTCAAGATGAACCAGCGCGTGCTGCCCGACGACAAGCTCGCCGGGTTGCGCGATCTCTCGCTCTTCGTCGATGAGGTGGCCAACCAGCGCCCGAGCGGTCGCGCGCCGTTTGTCGGCGCCTCTGCTTTTGCGCACAAGGGCGGCATCCACGTCAACGCGATCAATAAGTTCTCCGCCAGCTACGAGCACATCAGTCCGGAATTGGTCGGCAACAACCAACGCGTACTGGTCGGCGAACTGGCCGGTCGCGCCAATGTCATGCTCAAGGCGAAGACGCTCGGCCTGAAGCTCGAAGAGAAAAGTCCCGAGGCGCTCAAGGTGCTCGAACAGATCAAGCATCTCGAAAACGAGGGCTACGAATTCGAGGCCGCCGATGCCTCGTTCCAGCTCCTCGTGCGCAAGGCGCTCGGGCAGTACAAGTCCTTCTTTGAGTTGGACGAGTACCATGTCTCGATCCGCAAAAACAGCGTCCACGGTTTCGATGCCTGCGAGGCGACGATCAAGCTCACCGTCAACGGCGAGAAAGTCTACACCGTGGCGGAAGGCGACGGCCCCGTGAACGCGCTCGACGCCGCCCTGCGCACCGCGCTGATCCGCTTCTACCCGCGCCTCGAGCAGATGAAACTCGTCGATTACAAGGTGCGCATCATCGACTCGAAAAGCGGCACCGCCGCCAAGACCCGCGTCTTCATCGAGTCCAGCGACGGCGACTCCACTTGGGCCACCGTCGGCGTCTCCTACGACATCATCGAAGCCTCCTGGCTCGCCCTCCGCGATAGCGTGGATTTCTTGCTCGCGAGAGGAGCAGTCAATGAGGTAACGGCGTAAAAACAACTTTCTGAGGCGGAACCTCCGGCCAATCCTGGCTCGGAGGTGAAGTCTCACGCCCCGGCTGAAATGCGCCAGCTTGCAATCGAACATGAAGGGTATAACCACTCACAGTGTCAGTGGGTACAAACCAAAGCTTGTCTGCGATTTCAACAAAGTAACGACCCTTCGAATTTTCTCCCACTGAGATTCCCCAGCTATGCGAAATAAGCACATCAAGTTTACCGTATGGAGCCAAAGTAAAGTTCTTTGGGCCGGACATGATTTCCATGGCCATTCCATTCGCAAGCTCCGCGGGCTTTCCAGAAGGATCGAAAAGTTCCGCATCCAAACCCATGACAGGATCCATTGACCATTTCAACGTTTGATCGGACTGATTCACCAGATGCAGCAAGACATGGAGATGAGAAGGCTCATCAGGTGATTGTTCGAAAATCAGGCTGGCTTTCACTGCTTTTGCAAATGACGGCGAACCCAGTTGTGCGTAGCACCACGAGGTCAATATCGCCACGAGGGCAATAACCCACAAAACCGATGACGCATGCCTCAGCATAATTTTCACTTAAGACCTTTAGATGCAGACTCGCAAGCTTCCCTAATTCTGTTAATTTGGTAATTCCGTTAATTCCGTTAATTCCGTCAAAAATTTCCCCTCCCATGCCCGAACTCGCCAAAGCCTACGAACCGCAACAAGTCGAAGATCGCCTCTACAAAAAGTGGCAGGACGCCGGCTTGTTCAAGGCCAATCCCAAGTCCTCGAAGAAGCCCTACTCCATCGTCATGCCGCCGCCCAACATCACGGGCAAGCTGACGCTCGGCCACGTCCTCAACAACACCATCCAGGACATCCTCGCCCGCAAGGCGCGCATGGAAGGCAAGGAAGTCCTCTGGCTCCCCGGCACCGACCACGCCGGCCTCGCCACGCAGACCGCCGTCGAGAAATATATTAGTAAAGAGGAGGGCATCTCGCGCCAACAACTCGGTCGCGAGAAATTCGTCGAGCGCATCTGGAAGTGGAAAGAAGAGTTCGGCGGCATCATCACGCAGCAACTGCGCAAGATCGGCTGCTCCTGCGACTGGTCGCGCGAGCGCTTCACCCTCGACAAGGATTACGCCCACGCCGTACAGGAAGTCTTCGTGAAGCTGCACCAGGAAGGCCTCATTTATCGCGGCACGCGCATGGTCAATTGGTGTCCTGGCTCCCTCACCGCCATCTCCGATGAGGAAGTGATTCCGACTAAGCAGAAAGGCTTTCTCTATTACGTGAAGTATGAGTTGGTGAACGAAGACCGCGCCGTCGAGCGCGCCGCCGCCGCCTTGAGTGGCGGAGCTTTCTTCCCAGGCGAAGCTCCGCTCGGCGCCTCCGAGGAAACCATCGAACCTCTCTTCCTCGTCGTCGCTACCACACGTCCCGAAACCATCATGGCCGACGTGGCCCTCGCCGTGAAACCCGGCGGCAAATGGGCGCATCTCATCGGACGCAAAGTGATTCGTCCGCTGCACCGCACCGAAATTCCCATTATTGGCGACGATGCGGTGGAAGAAGGCTTCGGCACCGGCGCGCTCAAAGTCACTCCCGCTCACGACAAGACCGATTACGAAATCGGCAAGCGTCACAAACTCGAGTTCCGCGACATCCTCACGCCCAACGGCAAGATCAATGATCCCGGCGAACATGACGCCTCCGAGCTTCACGGCACGGATCGCTTTGAGGCACGCAAACATTCTTCCGAGTTACTCAGCGAACGCGGCCTGCTGCTCAAGGAAGAGCCCTACGAAAATACGGTGGGATTCAGCGAACGCGCCGGTGTTCCCATCGAACCGCGTCTCAGTGAACAGTGGTTCATGAAGTATCCGTGTATTCCGGAAGCACTCACTCTACTCAAAGACGGTCACGTTAAATTTCATCCCGAGCACTGGACCAAGGTTTACGAACACTGGCTCGGCAACATTCAGGATTGGTGCATTTCCCGCCAAGTATGGTGGGGGCATCGTATTCCGGCTTGGTGGAGAACTTCTGCTGAATCGGAAGCAAAGCCATCCGACCTTATCGATACTCAGGGCGATCCACTCTATTTTAGCAGCACGGTTCGTGAATGTCGTTGTCAGATCGAAAGGCCCGAAGGCGAAGGTTGGGAGCAAGATCCCGACTCCCTCGACACCTGGTTTTCCTCCTGGCTCTGGGCCTACGAAACGATGCGCACCGAGGACGGCACGCGGCAGAAATTCTATCCCACCAGTGCGCTCGTCACCGGACCAGACATCATTTTCCTCTGGGTGGCACGCATGCTCATCGCGGGACTTCACTTCAAGCCGAATGGTGAGAAATCCGAGGTAGCCGCCGATGTCCCTAGCGGCGGTCAGTCGTCCGAGCAAAAGACACCGCCGCTAGGGACAGCGGCGGCTACCTCAGCAACGCTCGAAGCGAATCTGGCATTTAAGGACGTCTACTTCACCGGGCTGATCCGCGATCGGCAGGGACGTAAGCTCTCCAAGTCGCTCGGTAATTCGCCCGATCCGCTCGACCTCATCGCCAAGTATGGCGCGGATGGACTGCGCTTCGGTCTCGTCCGCATCGCGCCGCAGGGCGCCGACATCCGCTTCGACGAAAAGCAGATCGAGGAGGGGCGCAACTTCTGCAACAAGCTCTGGAATATCTGCCGTTTCCGCACCATGCAGGGCCCGGTCGATCCGAACGCCGAGCCGTTCAAGCACAAGCGTTCCATCTTCGCCGATGAATTGCTCGACCGTCTCCACTATCTGCTCGAAGGCGACCGCAATGCCCTCACCGCACTGAACCAATTCAATTTCAGCGAAGGAGCCTCGCAACTCTACGATTTCGTCTGGAATGAATTTGCCTCCCGTTTCGTGGAAGCCGCCAAGAGCGATTTCGCCCAGGCCGATTCCCCTACTCGCGAGGGGACTCTTGCCACGTTCGATTACGTCCTAAGCCATGTTCTGCGTCTGCTCCATCCCTTCGCGCCGTTTGTGACCGAGGAACTCTGGTGTGAACTCGGCTTCAAGCCTGACTCGCTCCAACTCGCGCTCTGGCCGACGAAGTCGCCCCGCTCAAAAACGTGGTCGCCACGCGCCCGCGAAATCTACAGCACGGCGGACACGGGGAGACAGCTTCGAGGCGAGGTCAAGCTGCCTTCCAACCAGAAGGTTCCGTTCTTCCTCCTAGGAAAAGGCGAACCGCTCACCGACGAGCAAAAGGTAGTACTCGCGGCATTCCTGAACGCCTCGGACATTCAGTTGCT
>Ga0207004_1054_pt1 | contig 33076 bp, 24 predicted proteins | sample Alteio_BWMinCont_86_FD_153468 | JGI IMG/M metagenome (GOLD analysis project Ga0207004, IMG submission 153468) | Enriched cells from forest soil in Barre Woods Harvard Forest LTER site, Petersham, Massachusetts, United States -... | ecosystem: Environmental > Terrestrial > Soil > Temperate forest >...
GCAATGATATTTTAAGTCAACCCATAGATATGGTGCTTGAAAATATATTCGAGGCACTTATATTGAGTCACCCTCATCCGCCCGTTGGGCACCTTCTCCCGCAAGCGGGAGAAGGCACAGTAGCGAGCTTTGAGGATACGTTAACGTAAGTGGCAGAAGAGCAAAAAGAGCGGCGAAGCCTTGACACCTTCAGTATGAATTTATTGCACTAACAGCTTTTCTAATCCTCTTTCCCTCTACGCTCTCTCAACCGAGAATTGGAGCTGTGCTTTTCGGCCGGCAAGTCCACTTTGCGTAACATTTTGTTTACAGCAAATGGGGACATTTCCAACCACATGCCGCGCTGTAAGGTTCTTGGCAAAATCACATCGCCAAAACGCAAACGAATCAAACGGCTTACGGTTAAGCCTACAGCTTCGAACAACCGGCGCACTTCGCGGTTGCGGCCTTCATGTAATGTCACATGTACCCAGCTGTTGGCGCCGTCGCCGCCTGCTAGGCTCAGGCTGTCAAAATTGGCCATGCCGTCTTCCAGCATGATCCCTTGTGTCAGCATTCTTTGCATTTGAGGCGTCAGTTCACCCAAAATCCGCACCGCATATTCGCGCTGAATTTGGAATTTGGCATGCATCAAACGGTGGGCCAGTTCACCATTGGTGGTGAAAATCAAAAGGCCTGAGGTGTTCACGTCTAAACGCCCCACCATCACCCAACGGCCATAAGCCAAATCGGGCAAGTGATGGAACACGCTGTCTTTAGTGGGATCTTCAGTGCGGGCACACAATTGCCCAGTGGGTTTGTGATACACCAACACCCGTGAGCGCAATTCGCCACGCGGTTGCATGTTCTTTAAGGGTTTGCCATCTAGGAAAATGGGGGTGTCGGCAGTGACTTTGTCACCCAAGACCGCCACACGGCGTTTGATCTGGATGCGGCCAGCTTCAATCATGGCCTCTACTTGCCTGCGTGAAGCCACACCCCAATCAGCCAATAATTTCTGTAAACGGACTTCGGTTGTGTTGACTTGAACCTGGTTTCGTTCAGCCCTCTCAAAGGGATTACGGGCTCTGCCTGCTGCGGCAGGGGCCCTATTCGACCTCGGCGGTTTCGGCGATTCTGTCCGTGTCGTCCGGTTCGTCGTTGGATTCGGCTTCCCACTCGGGCGCGTTTTGCTCACCCCTCTCGTCGGTTTCTGGGGTTTCTGGTACGTCGCCATCGGGATCCTCGTTGAGCTTACTTGCTTCGCTGACTTCTGGACTGGGCAGTGTACCGATTGCATCAATAGCCGACAAGGGCGGCAACTCATCTAAGCTCTTCAACTGAAAATAATCCAGAAAGTTTTTGGTGGTGGCAAACAGGGCTGGGCGGCCTGGGATCTCTTTATAGCCGACCACACGGATCCATTCGTGATCCTGCAAGGTTCTCACCATCTGGCTGCTCACCGCCACCCCACGGATGGCCTCAATTTCGCCACGGGTGATGGGCTGCCGGTAGGCTATCAGGCTCAATGTTTCCATTAAGGCCTTAGAATAACGTGCAGGCTTTTCTTCCCACAGGTTTTGGATCACAGCCGCATACTGGCTGCGCACCTGCAAGCGGTAACCGCTCGCCACTTGTTTCAATTCAAAGCCATGGCCCTCAAGGTGTGCGTGCAAGGCATCCAGTGCCAGGGCCACTTCGTCAGCCGTGGGGGCTTCTGCTTCCCGAAACAATTGGATGATCCGCGTCACCGTCAGCGGTTCGGACGATGCCAATAATGCAGCTTCAATGATGGGGACCAATGGATTCATTTCTTCAGGCATTTTGTTCCACCCTTCGCACATGTATGGGGCCATTGATTTCGTTTTGCATGATCTCAATCAAGGTGTGCTTGGCCAATTCTAAAATGGCCAAAAATGTCACCACCACGCCTTGTCTGCCTTCATACAAAGGGAACAAGGCCACGAAATTCACATACTCACGATCTTTTAATTTCTCTAAGACTTTGCTCATGCGTTCACGCACAGTCAAAGGTTCACGCAAAATGGCGTGCGCGGTGTTGAGATCAACACGCTTCAACACATCGTAAAAAGATTGTACCAATTCATTTAAATCAAGCTCGGGCGGCCGCTTCAAGGGCGATACATCCACCAGCGCCACTTTGCCCACCCAAAAATCGCGATTTTCCCTGGGCAACGCATCCAAACTTTCGGCTGCGGCTTTAAATTGTTCGTATTCTTGCAGGCGGCGAATCAGTTCAGCACGGGGATCTTGTTCTTCAGTTTCACCGTCTTCAGTGTTGCGTGGCAAAAGCATCCGCGATTTAATTTCAGCCAACACCGCGGCCATCACCAAATAATCGGCCGCCAACTCTAAACGGATGGATTTCATCACCTCAACATACAGCATGTATTGGGCTGTGATTTTGGCGATGGGAATGTCCAGAATGTCCAGATTGTTTTTGCGAATCAAATACAAAAGCAGATCCAATGGGCCAGAGAAAGTTTCAAGAAAAACTTCCAGCGCATCAGGTGGAATGTACAAATCCTGCGGCAATTCCAAAAGGGCGTGACCTGCCACCGTTGCCAATGGCTTCTCTTCCTTTGTTTCGATCACTTCTGCATTTTCCACAAGGCTTCCTTATAAAACGGGCAAACGCATCGCCAATTTCACTTCGTTCATCGTTTCTCTGGCCACTTCGCGCGCCCGCTCACAGCCTTGCAACACAAGGCCCCGCACCATGCTTTCGTTTTCAGAAAGCTCGGCGATGCGGTCGCGAATGGGGTCTAGATCCGCATTGATGGTGGCGATGACATTTCGTTTACAATCTACACACCCAATGCCAGCTGTGCGACAGCCTTTTTGCACCCAGTCTTTGCTCTCTTCAGAAGAATAGACTGCGTGCAGCCCCCATACAGGGCATTTGTCAGGATCGCCCACATCGCTTCTGCGTTTGCGGTTCGGATCCGTTTGCATTTTTAAAATCTTTTCTTCCACCACCGCTTCAGAATCACGCAAATAAATGCAGTTGTTATAGGATTTGGACATCTTCTGACCATCCAATCCTGGCAATTTGGAATCTGGCGTCAACAGGGCTTCAGGCTCAGGCAAAATCACCTTGCCAATGCCTTCAAGGTAACCCATGAGCCGCTCGCGATCGCTCATCGACAAATTATTCTGCTCGCTGACATAGGCTTGCCCAGTCGCCAAAGCTTCTTTGTCGCCCTGCTCTTGATAGCGTTTCAACAAGCTGCGATACAGCGTGGCGCCTTTCTTGCCCAGTTTTTCAATCGCGCTTTCGGCTTTCTTTTCATAATCTTCATCACGACCATAAAGATAGTTAAAACGGCGCGCCACTTCACGGGCAAATTCGATATGGGGGACCTGATCTTCACCCACGGGGACTTTGGTGGTTTTATAAAGCAGCACGTCCGCCGCTTGCATCAGGGGGTAGCCCAGGAAACCATAGGTGGACAAATCCCGCTCATGTAGCTTTTCTTGCTGATCTTTATAAGTGGGCACCCGCTCTAACCAAGACAATGGGGTGCACATGGAAAGTAAGGTGGAAAGCTCAGCGTGCTCAGGCACCATGGATTGGATAAAAAGACATGCGTTACTGGGGTTAATGCCCACAGCCAGCCATTCTATGACCATGTTCCAGCTGTTTTTCTCGATGTCTTTGGGATCTTCGTAGTGGGTGGTCAGGGCGTGAATGTCCGCCACAAAGAAGAAACAAGGGTATTCATGCTGTAGTTTCATCCAATTTTTGAGGGCCCCATGGTAATGACCTAAGTGCAATGGGCCGGTTGGACGCATCCCTGATACCACGCAATCTTCATCAAACACGCAGATCCCCTTAAAAAGACGGACAAAAGAAGTGTATTATACATGTAGTTTTCCCGACAATGAACGCCAAAATCCATGAACCCTGAGACATACGCCCAACAAAAAGCTGCCCAAAGCGGTTCCAGCTTCTATTACAGCTTTTTGTTTTTGCAGCCTGATCAAAGGCGTGCCATCACGGCTTTGTATGCTTTGTGCCGAGAATTGGATGATGCGGTCGATGCCAACGAGAAAGAAGTGGCCCAAGCCAAACTGGGCTGGTGGCATGGGGAATTGTTGCGTTTGTACGCGAAATGCCCCACTCACCCAGTGGCTAAAGCCCTGCTTCCCGCCATCAATCAATTCGACATGCCCAAGCAATATTTTGATGAAATCCTGCTCGGCATGGAACACGATTTGAATTTTGCCCAATTTGCGGATTTTGAGGCATTGTCTCAATACTGTTACCGCGTGGCTGGAGTGGTGGGCATTTTGTCTTGCCATATTTTTGGCATGACGGACAAAGCCTCTTTAGAATTTGCAGAAAATTTGGGCTTGGCTTTGCAATTGGTGAACATCATCCGTGATGTGGGTGAAGATTACCGCAGGGGCCGCGTGTATTTGCCGATAGACAGGGTTGAAGCGCACAAACTGGATCTTGATGCCCTGTTAGAGCCTTCACAAAATCAAGCCTTAACATCATTGCTTCAAGAAATGGCCGAAAAAGCCAGGCACCATTATTCACTGGCCCAAAGCCTTTTGCCAAAATCCGAAAGATACAAAGCCCGCACGGCGCTTATCATGGCCGAAATCTATTTTGCCTTGCTCACTGAAATTGAAAAAGAGCAGTTTAATGTTCAAAACCAACGCATTGCACTGACGCCAATCCGCAAGCTGCTCATCGCATGGAAAACGCAGAGGCGTGAAAAGCAAACCAAAAAACAATTAGAAAAACTGGAGAGTTAGAAAGAGTCTCCCCCTTTGCAAAGGGGATTGTTGCGTAAATGCCAACTAGTGGTCCTTCTCCCGCCTTGCGGGAGAAGGACCACTAGTTGGCATTTACGCAACAACCCCTTTGCAAAGAGGGTAAAGATCTTTCTTTCAAAATGTGAGGCAACCGATGACATACAAAACCTACGACGTAGCCATCATCGGCGGAGGTTGGGCTGGGATCAGCGCTGCGGTGTTTGCCACCTTAAACAATAAAAAAGTGCTGCTCTTAGAAGCCTCAGAAAGATTGGGCGGCCGTGCGCGCAAAGTCATACATGATGATAAAGTGTTCGACAATGGCCAACACTTATTGGTAGGCGCTTATGATACTTTTTTTGAATTATTACACCACTTGAAATTACCTAAAGAAACCTTGTTTCACAGTACCCCATTTTTTTACCACTTGCTCGATGCCCCACACGCGCCGAAAATGACTTTAGAAAACAGGTTTTCTTCTGCTTTCATAAGCCTTGGGCGGTATTTTCCAGATGTTTTAAAAGCGTTTTGGCATACGCTACAAAAAACCGCCCCCTATCAAAACGAAAGTGTTTTCGAGTATTTAACGCGCTTAAAATTAAGCAAGGCCATCATAGACACCTTCTTCGCCCCTTTGGTTTTGGCCAGCATGACAACGCGAATAGACAAAGCCGATGCCATCTGTTTCATTCACATGATAAAAAAATTGAAAATTAAGGGCGGGCTGAATTTTTATGTTCCCAAAACGGATTTAAGCGCAGTGTTGCCAATACCCGCCATGCAATGGTTGCAAGCACGTGGGGCCACAATCCAATTGGGCACACGGGTTTTGAATATTTCCAAAGACAAAATTTTTAGTATCGCCTGTAAAAATACGGAATACACCGCAAAAGAAGTGATTGTGGCCACGCATGTCACCCAGTGGGAAAATATTTTGGGATCTTTTGCAGCATTACAGCCCATATTGCAAAACGCGAAGGCATTTCAATTTCAGGCGATCACCACTTTGTATCTTGAGTATGCAGAAAAATTGCATGTACCGGCACCTTTTGTGGGTTTTTTAAACGGCCCTATAGATTGGGTATTTAAAAACCCAGGCGGCGAACACGCAAACAAAGTGGCCTGCGTGATCTCTGATCCCATCCCCAACAGCCAGGCCAATTTGCCCATCACAGCCATGTCCTATTTACACAAAAATTTAGGATTCCCCCAACAAGCCACGCACCATTTCGTGATCACCGAAAAACGCGCCGCCTTCGCCTGCACCCCACAACATCGCCCCTTGCGCCCAAACACCCAGACTTCAGTGCCAGGCCTGCATTTGGCAGGCGATCTTATCCAAACCCACCTGCCTGCGACTTTAGAAAGCGCGGTATTGAGCGGCAAATGGGCCGCCGAACGGTGTCTGCCGTAGGTTGGGTAGAGCGTCTTCGCGAAACCCAACATCCAGCACCATTAAGTTGCGCTGAGTTATTCAATGGGCTAACATGCGACTACGGCGTCTTGAGCAGAAAATCTGATGTTTGAAAACGTGCAAGCACTCTATTGTGGGGCCGGTGACATCAACGAAAAATTGCAGAAACTGCAAGCGATGCTCACTGAACATGAGAATGGCCCAAAATTACAGGCAGAGTTGAAACGTTTTTTAACAACCGTATTCAACAATCATGAATTGTCTCAACTTCAAAACCGCACTTTTGCACCATTTCTGGCTTATGCGCTGGCAATGGTCCAGCCGAATATGGCCAATCAATCAGAAACAGCGCACATCAAAAAGGCTTTTGAGTTTTTATTTCCCAAATTCACCCTTGCTTACACAGAAGCATTTTTTCAAAATTACACCAAAGAAGATTTCCTGGCTGCGCGCTATGGCTTTTGGAACACTGGCACTTATGCGCTGACTGTTTTCAAATCTGCCCCGTTGCCAAATACAGATCCTATTGCCTTACCGGTTCCCTCTTCTGACAATTTTGCTGCCACCGTGTTAAACAGCTATCAAGCATGCAAACAGGAAATTGCTTCCAAAAGTGCTGACAGCATCGATGCCTTCGCATCCAAACTATACAACGAAACTGTGTTGGAATATTTTGAAACCACGGTGCTGCCTGATTTCGATACTTTGGCTCTCGAAGAACAAAAAACCAAAGTGACGGCATTCTTGCGCAACCGCCCACACCGTTTTGACAAAGGCGGCTATACAGCGTCCCCCACTGATCCAGCCAACTTGTTCTGCGTAGAATTGGCGCAAACTTTCATTGATCCAAGCCGCAGTGACAAAAACCGCGCCCTCTGGGAACAACTGCTGCACGAAGTGACAGGCACTCATGGCTTTGCTGAATCTGATGATTGGCCAGCTTATGGTCAGGCACTGTTAGATGACAATCTGGCACATGGGCAGGCTGGTCGCTTATGGTCTTTTCCTTTTCTGGTGCACCATTGCCAATCGACTGAAGTGTTCGCGCAGTTTCAAAATACCCCACTGCCTGACAAGCGCACAATTTTACCTGTTCCAGATTCACAAAAATGGTTAATTGAATTCCCAAAAAGCTCACTTCCCTCTGCAAATACTTGGGAACGCATTGTGAACTTTATGCCCACTCACTTCAATTTCTGGACCAGTCAATTTGCTGCGATCACTGAACAATCTGAATTTCAAAATTTGGCCGAATTTTTTGAAATCGTAAAAAACATACTTAACAAATACAAATCAGATTACACAGATGGCAGAGGGGAAGATATTGGAACCGAAGGCAATGAAGCCATCGCCCCCTATTTACGTGCATACAAAGATTTTACCCAACAGAATCGTGGTCAAGCTTTTCTAAAGTTTGCAGAACGTAAGGATACAAACCCAAAAATCCATGAACTGACGATAGTCATGCGGAATTTATTAGATCCCATGCACCTGCCCGATCCACTCGACAGTTGTTTCAATCGAAACCATAAAAGAACCCAAGACAACTTGACAGAAGAAGTTAAGACTGCACTGATTGATTTCGAAATCAGCCCATCAATGCGCACCGCCCCGGCTCTTTCAGCAATGGGGCATGACTTGCTGCCTCATGACAATAAAACACTTGAAACTGCCATAGAGGCATTTTCGCAAAGCGCCTCTGACGCAGTGATATTAACCGATATTAACAAACTAAAAGATGACGCTCCGATTCTGGAGAAAATCTTCCAGATTCGGCAGCAGCGCTTACTGGCCCAAAGCTCTCCCATTATGGCTTTGCACAACTTTTTCTTTCAAATCGAGGCGCTTGCTAAAAGACAAGCGTTTCTGGCCCCCTTTCTTGCCAATGATGCAGAAAAATTACACGGCCTGCTCAATTCAAGAAACACGCCCCTGAATGAATATCTGCTTGCCATCAAAATGTTGCAAAACATAAGTGAATGGGGACTTGCCAATACCCTATTTGAGAAAATGCTGGGTGCGATGGCCGATCATAATGTCGACGAATTAAATAACCTATTTTTAAACATATGGCGCACTTTAGCGAGTAAAGAGCAAAAAGCTGCACTGATTGAGAAAATGGTAGCGCTTGGGCAGCACGAGTTTGTACGGAATATCCCGCCTAAGTTGTCCTCTGAAGCAGAACGGGTTGAATTTGCAAGACACGTGGATGCATTTCCGGCCCTTGCCATGCTTAAATCTACCAAGATTTTTGTTGCTAAAATTCAGCGCATGTATCGCGTGGCACCTCAAGAATGGTCAACTCTCTATTCTCAGAATAAAAAACTGTTCGATTCTTATTTTAATTTGACAAACTTGGATGAAACGCTCAAAAACATCGAAATCTCAGATGATATTTTCTATCGAAATCAAACCATGTTTGCTTATCGCCGTCACTTTTTAGCGCCTTTAGCAGAACACAGTAAGACATTGATAAACTCACCGAGTGACATCAAAAATTTTCTAGGGCTCTACCACATTCAGCCAGAGGAATTAACTTTTCTGCTGGGCGATCATCTTCAAACCTTTATCAAAAACGCGCAGGACTTCGCATCATTACAAGAAACGCTTCCTCGACCATCGCAATTTAACCTTCTTTTTTTAATAGGCACGGATGTTCAATCCATTGTCGGAAAACACAACCTCAGGAAAATTTTAGCCGCTCAAAGTAGCGTCGAACGAATAGATCTATTGGCACATGCGAAAAAAAATAAGATAAACCTCTCGGCCTACCTTGACTCTAACGGATACATGCAGGACTTACCAAACTATGCTGCATTTGGGTGGATGCTGGCATTGATGTTGGCAACGCTTCTTAAACACACTATACGCCTGATTCGTGCGCCAATTAGATTGGCAATATCTGTTGCGGCCATGTTGTGTGCGTTGCCAGCGTTTATGTTATTTCTAATGTTTGATTTGAACTATTACGACAAATACCTCAATTTTTTGGTTTTAGGCTTTAATGAAGGATCTTTTATAAACTCCCACTTGGCTGAATTGGGTTATACATTATTACTGGCGGCCATAGTCTTATCAGGTGGCATGCTTGCGGCTGCACTGTTCCCCACTGTCGCGACCTTTTTAGGCAGCATTCCAGTTCTGGGTATTGTGTTTACCACCGCCGCCTCAGCAATGCATATCGTCATCGCCAGCGTAGCCGGGGGGCTGGGCCTTGGCTGGATAGCGGCCACTTTGGGTGAGACATTCTATAGACAAAGTCACATAAGGAAACTTTTACACGATTGTGACACCGATACACCCCAGGTTAAGTACATAGCCCCCAACCAAGGCAGCCTTACCAATTACTATGCCGAGCAGACTTATCGTACCGCTTGTGAAGCCTATCATTACCTCATCGGCAGCCCATTGCTGTTGTTTAAATCGGGCCCGCTCAATTGCGGGGGTGTGCGATATTCACACACGCCAGGGTTCAAAGCTGAAGGCGCCGATAACAGACACGAGGCCTATGGTGGCAGTATTTTTCACTCATATTCCTGCCGCAAATATTAGCAAGCGTAACGTGGGGGAACCGCTGGGTGGATGTGTGGCAGGCTTGAAATAATACAAGGCATCACTCAGAATCCCCCCTCTTTGCAGCAGTTTAGGAAATAACATGGCGACAAAACGCAATATATTGATAGTGGGGGCCACGGGCGCCATGGGTCGGGCTGTTAGCAAAAAATTGGCTGAAGATCCCAATGTGCAATTGATTTTGATGGGCCGTAATACCAAAAAGTTGGAACAGCTGAGTGATGGGCTGCAAAACGAACCCATTCTTATTCCCCTAAACTTATTGGGTGCCACGCCCAACGATTATGAAACCCTGAGGGAAAACTTGGCAGCCCAGTGTGAAGCCTTACACGGCATCGTGTTTGCCGCAGCCGATTTGGTTTCTCTCACTCCTTTGGAACATTACCAGATTGGCCAATGGTATAACGTGATGCAAGTGGGCCTTCACGCCCCTTTCCTAATCGTGCATGCATTTTTGCCCCTGTTAAAAATGGCCGATGCTGCAAACCTTGTCTTTTTGACGGATGAGATTGCCGAAAACCCCAAAGCCTATTGGGGCGCCTACGCGGTGGCCGAAACCGGCAAATTACAGCTTGCCAAGTTGCTACAGGCTGAAATGCCAGAAAGCATTGGGGTACACACCGTGGCGTTAGATCGCTTCAAAAGTGGCATCACGCAGAAGGCATTTCCAGGCTTGTTCTTAGAGGGCAAAAACCCGTTTCCAGAAGCGGATGAGCAAGTGAATAAGATAGTGTCTTGCCTGTTTTGAGGGTGGGTTAAGCGCGCTCCTGGAACACCGCATTGATGGGTTACATCGGCGTCAGACAAGCCGTACATCGACAAACGCGGGGCCGATTCCACCCATCCTACCGGCCTCACTTTTTGTTCAATAGTTGCGCCGTAGGATGGGTCCACGCGTCTTCGCGTTGACCCATCATCCCAGCAATGCCAATCATGACGATGGGTCAACGCGAAGACGCGTGGACCCATCCTACGTGCGATACGACAAAATCTGAGTTTTGCATGAAACTGTCACAAAATGACAGTTTCTAACAAATAATCGATTTATTTTAGATTTTAATGCTATAATTTGCTTGAAACTGTCATAGAATGACAGTATTGAGCAAATAATGAATATCCAACTGAATCAAACACTCTGCGCCCTACCCAAACCTTATGTCACCGACTTTGAGTTGGCTCATCTTCTGGGTGGCACGCCCAATAGCCGTTACAGTAAGGTCAAACGCCTGTCAGCGAACGGGACATTGGTGCCCATAAAAAAAGGGCTATATGTATTGGGCGAAACAGTTGGCCATATCGCCAAGCCGCACCCTTTTGAGCTGGCTCAGCGCATTTCATTCCCTTCATATATCAGCTTGGAATCTGCCCTCTCATATCACCAACTGATCCCGGAAGCTGTGTATGTCACAACCAGTGTGCATGCCAAACGCGTTAAAGAATTTGATACCCCTTTGGGAAAATTCAGCTATGACACCTTACCTTCTGCTTACTTCTATTTAGGCGTGGAACGGGTTGATAAAAATGGTTATCAATTTTTTATTGCCTCACCTTGGAAAGCCATTTTTGATTATATCTACGTTTACAAAAAAAATTATAAAACCCTAAATGATTATTTGGCGAGCTTGCGCATCGAACGAAAAGATTTGCCCATTATCACAAATGATCAAATTGAGCGATTTAAGAATTATTATCACAGATCACGATTAACCAAAATTTTAGACACCCTAAAACAGGAATGATCCATGACAATTGAAGTCGTACAGCAACGGTTGTTGGACTATCATAGTCAAACAATTCTAGAACAAGAAAATGCACTCAAGGAAATTGTTCAAGAAATTGCATTGCTTGCATTGTCTCGATCGGGTTTTTTTCGTGTTGGGGCATTTCAAGGTGGAACGTGCCTGAGGATTTTATACGGACTTGAGCGGTTTTCAGAAGACTTAGATTTCGTTTTGGAAACACCAGACAAAACCTTCACATGGTCCCACTACCTCCAAACCATGGTAGAAGATTTCACAAACTATGGCTTTTCTTTAGAAGTTAAGAATCGACAAGAATCTGATAAAATTGTGAAAACCGCATTCTTGAAAGCAGACTCTCAAGGTGGTGAGCTGATCATTAAAGATTTTGGAACACAAAAACGGCTCTTGCGAATCAAATTGGAAATTGACACCAATCCCCCAGAAGGTTCTCACTTTGAAGTAAAATACCTAGACTTTCCTCTGCCTTATAGTGTTAGGGCACAAGACTTACCAAGCTTATTTGCTGGAAAATGCCACGCATTATTGTGTCGTGATTATGTGAAAGGACGTGATTGGTATGATTTCATCTGGTATGTATCAAGACAAGTCACAGTAAACTTCAATTTGTTGGAAAATGCCATTGCCCAAGCAGGTCCATGGAAAAACAAAGGCACTAAAATTACCCCAACATGGCTCACTGAAGAATTAAATAACAAAATTCAAACCATCGATTGGGAAGAGGCCCAAAAAGATGTGGCAAGATTTCTAAAGCCAAGAGAGACCGCATCTTTGGCATTATGGTCTCAAGAATTTTTTCTCACTCGCGTTGAAAAGTTGCATCAAAGACTCGTCAACATCCTATAAATGGGCCCCATGGCGGTGATGGCGCTGGTGGCGCGGCCTTTTATGCCGATGATTTCAAAGCCTGGGGGGGCGATGAATGAGAAGGTGCGTTTTTTCATGATGTGGCGCAAACTGGCGGAAATGCTGACGCTGCTGCCTAAATCGTGCAAACTGCGTTTGTTGGTGCGCACGCCAACGTATGCAAGTAAATAATCTGAAAGCATTTCTTCACCCATGGCTGCACTCAACGCTTTTTCTACCAAAGGGAAACTGACGGGGAAATGTAACCACGCTCCTGAAAGCTCTTTGATGTACTCATCATGATCCAAAAAGATCTCAATCCCTGGGCCACTTTCTGTACCTTCAGTGGAAAACAGGGTGCCATCTTGCTTTTCATACGAAAAATCCACAGAAGAAATGATGGAAAATTTCAGCTGCCCAATTTTATTCATTTCGCGCATATCAAGCGTCATGGGTGAGGCTTTGATTTTCACTTGCTTTACTTTGCTGTGGATGATCTCATCCTCTTCACCACCAAAACAATGGCCCTTTAGGCCACCCAATACTTCGCCGCCCCGCACGGGTTGAATCAACTGCAATGGCCCATATATTGGGGCCAAAGCATTTAAGCCCAGTTTGGAAAATCCCTGAAAGCCCAAAATTTTCCTTTCTTCCAACACATTGAAACGAAATGGTTTGGCTCCATCTGTGGCTTTGCCAAATGATCCAAAGGTGCGGCCCAAATTGGTACGCATTGAAAGTGTTTTGATTGCAGGCTCTGAGTCTGGATCAAAACTGCCTGACACTTCTACCAAATGCTCTTTTGAGCCTAATGAAAATCCATGCGGGTTTTCCACTTCTATGCCATGAACTGGGCCAATGTAATCTGGGCCAGTTTTCATTTGGTAATATATGCCTAATCCTAAGCCTTTCGCGCTTTCGTGCACTGTAATATAACGTGGAAAATTGCTTTGCCTGATGGACACATCTTTCACATCATCAAACACATCCCCTTCACGCAGCCCCACAATGGGCGCTTTTTCCAATAGGTTTTGTTGTGGGCGAATGAATTCAATATCGTGCACTTTTTCTGCAATGCCTGCTGGCAGCATACTGCTGTTGTCTGGGGTTTCAGCAGTGAGGGAAGCACAATCTTGCACTTCATGATACATCTGCTGCAAAGGCGACAAACATTTTACATACTCATTCTGTGAAAAAAATTCATGGTGGTTGTTGATGTATTCAATATCATGCACCATCATAGAAATGCGATCGGCATAGGCTGCCAATTGATCATATTGTACTTGGGCTTTGTCCCATGGCGATTGTACAAGCCCCACTTCATCAAATACTGACGCATAATCTTGGCAATACACACCAAATCGGCTGGACTTGCCCCCATCTTGCGACACCCAACTGGGGAAATCACTGAACAATTTTAAAATACGTTCATGATTGGCGTGAACCAAACTTTCATCAGCGCCATTTACAAACAAATGTAAGCGTGGTGCCCCTTCTTCACAAAATGCGCGCAAGGATTCTTCGAAGGGTTCATATGCGTCCCACGATCCGGCAATGGCTTCAAGGGCATTTCGCATGTGTTCTTGGTGGGAAGGTGAATTGGTATCAAACTCAAACAGCGCAATGATCTCGCCACCTTCTTGGCACGCAGAAATGAAAGTATTGCCGTAAGTTTGATAAAACTCTTTGCAGCCATAAGTGGATTTTAACAATGCCTGTGCGCTTGGTTCCAATTCCAATTGCGACAAATAATCGGTGCGACAAGTGACCTTCAATTTGGCAATCAAATACACACAATAGTGATTGATGCGCCGCTCTTTGGCCCATTTCACTTTATCTGTGGCCCACACACCAAATCCTGAAAATGAAGTGGCCGGATCCAAATCCAACACTTCAAACAAGCCACTTTCTGAATGCACTGTACGCAATTCATATTGTAATCTGGGTGGGCTTTGCACATTGCTTTCAAATTCAACGACCGCAAAGGGCGATTTACAAATTAAACCACTTAGGGAATGAAAACCGCGCCCCAATTGCAAGCCCCCTGCCCTTGCCAAGCTCGCCTTTTCTGAGGCATGCCGCTCGTTGGGCAAATCGGCAAAATAATGGCCATAATCACGGTTGACCGCTTTTTGGATGCGAATCACCCCTGAAGCACTTTCCTGATGTTGTAAAGCCAAGGACTCAAGCCTTGCACGGTGCAACCAAATCTTTCTCATTTTGCAGGGAGCCTCTGCGAGAATACATACGTTTAAAGGTAGCAGGCGGGGTGTCTGAGGGTTGTCCCGTTTGGCGGCTTGGGGCAAGATGACGGGCTAAATTTTGGATTGGGCAGCAGGCCATGAAAAACATACTGTGTATAGACTCAGCTTTTGACAGCTTAACCGTGGCACTGTCTTGTAAAGGCCAGGTATTTTGCCAACAAAACCTGATCCCCAAGCAACATGGGGTAAGCCTAATAGGTTACATCAAAGCCCTGTTTGTCGAAGCCGACTTCCCCTCTAACCAGCTGGATGCCATCGCCTACAATGCCGGCCCCGCCAGCTTCACCGGCGTGCGCATGGGGGCCGGTGTGGCCATGAGCATGGGCCATGCCCTGGAAAAGCCCGTGATTGCCCTTTCTAGCCTGTTGCTGCTCGCGAAAGAAGCCAAGGTGACAGGTGGGATTGTGCTGGCCACCAATGCCTATCAGGGGGAAATTTATACCGCCCGTTTTGAGAAGCAGGCAGAACTGGTTAGAAAAACGGAAGACAGTTTGTGTGATCCAGAAGCCTTAAATAAACTGGTGCAGGAAGAAGACACATTGTTTACCGATTGTGAACAATTGTATGGGGCAATGTGGCAGCCGGTTTTGGTTGAGAAAAAGGCGAAAGTATTGAGCTTGCCTTTGGTGTCAGGAGACACCTTGTTGAAAGTGGCAGAAGCGGCCTTTTTAAATGGTGAAGGCAAACCAGCCATGCAGGCCAGTCCGCAGTATTTGAGGAAGGCTGAGAGTTGGAAGCGGCCTTAATGCTCACTACTAAGCGTTGTACTTGGGGTGAAAAAATTGTTCAGGAGCTCGTCCCCTTTGCTTAGTTTCTGTCCATTAGTCAATGTCACTGATTTGAGCTTGTTTTGTAAATCGGCCTCACGACCCTCCGCTCTTGCCACGGCGACCAACTCCTCCACCAATGTGTTTGCAAATGGCCCATCTTCGAGTCGATCCAACTTGAACCCCTTGTACCCATTACTGGCCCATGCCGCATACAGTGATCGGGCCAAAATTTGGGCTTTATCTTTAGGTGACAACGGGTCACCCGAATTCTGTTTACCTTTGAGTTCAAAATCAACCGCTCTGGCTGACGGGGCTGTAACGCGCAGCTCTGCTTTGAAATGCTCTAAAACCAATTCATTTTCACTAGGTTGGGTGTTTCCCGGTTTTACTTCCCATGAACCGCGTGTGCTGGGAATATCATGTAATGCATTTATCAAAACCCTTCTCAATGCTTGCAAAGAGACATTGGCACTCGGTTCAGCGGTCACAAATGCCACAGAAGTGGCCTCCAGCAATATAGTATTGGCCGCCGGACTCGAGATAGATGTATGAGTACGGTTTTCAAGAACATCGTCATCAGATGGGCGTAAGTTTTGTAAAGCTTCCAAGTCTCCCCCCCTGCCCATGACTGCAGGTGAAGCGATATCACTGTGGTGAGAATCCCCACTTGGCTCTGGCCCCAAAGGCCGCATTGCAAATGAACTCAAGACCATCTCGGTAGGGCTCAGAGTTCTGTCCAAATTTGAAGAGCGTGATCTCATAAAATCACGTGACGCCACTTTTGGCTCTTGAACAATGTTGTCTTTAATGCCATACGCGCGACGGGCCATTTTACCCTGTGCATCCCAAAGCTCCGCGGTGTTTTCAACTGTATTAGGATCATTCATCTTTCTAAAAGGCAAAACCGGTGGTGTGGTTACCAAGGTTTGGTAACCCCTTGCGCCTGGCACATTCACACCCGTGATCTCCAAACCTGTACTTTGTAATAGCGCAGCATAAGATTCTTTCCAAAACACATCTACAAATTTTCTGAAATCCTTTTCATTCGCAAGAGAAAAGTTGAGGTCTTCCTCCTGCAAGTCAAGCAACACTGCTTTGGCGTGATCCACCAATGCAAAATACACCCCTGTTCTGTCTTCACCACTTTGGCAAGTGACATGTACATCCACACCCAGGGATTGTGCCAACAAACCGGTGAAAATGGGTCGCATATAATTATATTTGTCCGTTCTGTCTGCCCCGACAATCTTTGACAAGACATTCGTCGATTCCACCGACAGGGCCTGCATCAAACCCGCAAAAAAATCCATTTGCGATCTCTGTGAAGCGGAACGGGCTCTCACCGCTTGCCTAAGGCCATTGGGTTTTCGTACTGAATCCTCACTCTTCCAATCTTTTAAAATTTGCTCAAACTGTTTATTCTCAAACGTTGTTAGGGTTGGGTTATCTTCTAAAAACCAGCCTAATAGCTGTTGCTCTAAACCGGCTAAATTGACTTTCTTTTGTAAATCGGTGGGGAACCCACGAAGGGCATTGACCCCAAAATTGATATGCGCCAATTCAAGGGGGGGGGTCTTCTCAAATTTGTTTCGGTATTCTTCTAATAACTGTTCTTGTTCATCAGTTAATTCAGCGGGGTTTTCGCGGCGTTCACTCTCATTGGTAGCAATCATACTCAATTTAATGCCTTCAATGAGCCCCTCTATTTTCTTTTTTAAATCAGTTTGAAGTCGCTCTATCACCTCACTGGTGTCTCGCAATTGGGGACTGCCCTTGTCGAAGTGATCCACAACTTTGGAATCATCGGCTACTGCAGAGAACAAGGTCAGCACCAACACCCGTTTCGGCTTTACCTTAGCGAGGTCACTGGAGCCTGACGCCACACTGGTCAGAATATCCTGATGCATAGTCAAAGCAGCTGCATCAAAATTGTCTAAAATGTGCTTTTTGGCGATGCGCACACCTGCGTTTCTTCTTTCCTCATCATCCGTAACCGCAATGGGGGCAAGTGAAGCTGAACGCGAAAATGCTGTTCGCTGCGCCAAAGCAGTACCATCAGACTTGATTTTCACAGTTTCAGAAATCACATCGTAGTGATTCGGCAGTTCATCATCTTTACCCCATCTCAAATTACTGGGCATGTCTGTTTTGGGAATGACACAATCGATCGTCCAGGGCACATCTATTTTATCAGACGCAGATGTTTTATAAATATTGACCAGCACTTCACGTTTTTTGTGTGAAATCATATCGGATTCCACTGCTTGCAGCTGTGCCAACCAAGTGTTGGCTGACCATGCTGGTCGATTCAATCCAAGAGCTTGATCCTGACGGTTCAGCTCTGCTGCCACAGCAAGGCAATAGGCTTTCATGTTTTTTGTGGCGTTTGCGACATAGCTGACGGGATCTTTTGGAAGGTGTTTTTTTTGCAACTTCAAAATCTTTTTTTCGAGTTTCTCGTTTTCATCTGAATAAAATATGCGATTACCTGCGTCGAATCCAGCTCTCCCCAACAAATCTGCCAGTGCATCTTGTATGCTTTCAATACGATCTGCAACCGCCTTTTCAACCCCTAAAGTAACCTTTTTGGGATCGGCATACACACGAATCCGAATGTTTCTGCCCTGTTCGGTTTGTCCTGTGAGCACCATACTTTTTGTAGTGGGATCAGGTTTAATTGTTAGCTTGTTAAAATCAATATTCTTATAACCCTGATCGACAAGTATGGCTTGCGTGCGTTTTAACAGTTCAAGCTGGACTGCGTTATCGGTAGTGAGTAGTTGGGGCGTAACTGGTGTCGCTGGGGGTATTGGGGCTGCAGCAGGTGACCTGTCTCTCACAGATGTTTGGAGCTCTGGTGGCAGTACGACGGTGGTGTCAAGATCCGCACCTTGCTTAATCTTCGCCAACATCTCCTTGGCTTGTTCAGCAGTGGGCCGCTTTGTTGGATCAGAATTAACCATCGCTGCTATCAAAGGCCACATTTTCATACGTGTTTCTGGGCTGATAAACCTTTCTCCAGTGCCCGAAAGTTTTAATTCAGTGGCCCCATTACGTTTCTCCGGTACATCGTATATCACAGGAAAACCGTAAATATCCGCCAACACCAACCCCATGGAGTACACATCTGAAGCATGGGTGGCAGTTTTGCCTCCGGATTCGAGTCTTTCTTTTGCTGCCCATCCCGGAGAGTATGCAGCAAAGCCACGTGGGTTACCTAAGATATATGCTGCACCAAAATCCATCACCTTCGGTTTGCCATCCACACCTATGACCACATTGGCTGTTTTGATATCGTTATGAACAATTTTTTTCTGTTGCATTACGACCAGTTCATCAAGCAGTGCTTCAGAATATTGCAGGGCGTCAGCTTCAGTCATTGCAGAAAAACGATTGTGGTCGGACAATTTGGCACCTAGCGACATTACCCCTAATGGCATGAAAAGGTAGCTTTTGTGATAAGTCTTGCCGTCTTTTGTCTCTGTACGAAGGGCACCCTTCACTTTGTCGTTGCCAAAATGCAATGCGGCCATCTCGCGCTCATTGGCTTCGGCTGTTTTCCAAGCAGTTTCGACTTGATCAGGTGTCATGCGTGTAAGCCTGTCTCTGAGCTCTGAGGGCTGAGTGGGGTACTTTTGAAACTGATTGATTGATAAGTTGGAATGCGTTTGTTTCAATTCATCTGGATCGTATAATGTAGTCTTGGCTGCGACCCACTCTCCGGTGAGTAAGTTTTGTGCAATTTTTGCACGAGCTGCTGCCCCCTTGCCCAACTCATCCAGTAAGGCAAAAGGCACACCGTCTATCATCACAATAGACACGCCCTTCTTGCCAAGCCCTTTTAGCCAATCTGTGTCTTTTCTTGAGAGTTTCTTAAAATTTGCTGCAAGAGGATTGCCACTATCCTTGGCTTCCACAGCCATTTCAATGGCCTTTTCCCTGTCTTCCTGAGGCAACAGATATAACTTGCCATCATCCCCCTCGTTGAGCGACAGCTCTCTCTCGGCCAGGGCTTTTTTAACATTGTTTGGAAGCACTTCTGTTGGCATGATGCTATCAATCCTTACGTTCACTCTCTTTTTTTATACCACTAACTCAATCTAGATCGCAAATGTTTCTATATGGGTCAAGCTTGCACACAAGTTTCGTACTATAGTGTACAAGCACTTTTTCCTGAATAACCAATGGAGTGACCCCATGGCCAAGGCCTCAACGCCCACCCAATACGGTTTTGTATCCAAACTGTTACATTGGACTTTATTTCTACTGGTATCGGCCAATTTTATCCTCATCACACGTGTGGATATGCTGATTAAGGGCGATGCGCGCATTTCTCAATTGGTGAATTTACACCGAAGCATTGGGGTGTTGGTACTGCTATTGGCTGCGCTCTTTATATATTGGGAAATTTCCCACCCTAAACCCGCATTGCCCAAAAATATGAATAAGCCTTCACGTATTTTGGCCAAAAGCGTACATGGCCTGATGTTTTTGTTGTTATTGGCGCTGCCTATTTCAGGGTATGTGATGTCCACTTTGGCAGGTAAAACCATCAGCTTTTTCGGTTTGTTTAATTTGCCTGTGCTCTTGGCTGCGAACAAACCCATGGCCAAAGAAGTGTTTGAAGTGCATGGGGCGCTTGCCTTTACCTTGCTGATTTTGGTGTTGATTCATGTGGCGGCGTCGTTTTATCACCACCTTGTGAAGAAGGACAATGTTTTGGTGAGAATGTTGCCCTTTGGGAAGGCGTGATCACGAACACAGAAGGCAAAAAAAAAGCAGCGTTAGCTGCTTTTTTTAAGATTGGTACCGAGGGTCGGGGTCGAACCGACACGGTGTCACCACCACCAAATTTTGAGTCTGGCGCGTCTACCAGTTCCGCCACCCCGGCATGTTGAGAAGTCATTTACTTATAACCACACAACGCCGCGAATCGTACAGAAACCCCACAATGTCTGTCAAGCCAAAATTGGCTTTTTTAATACAAAAGTTTGCCAGACAACTTGCGTTTACTGCACAAAATGCTAGATTTCACTTAAAGCTGGTGTTGTTGGGAAGGGATTATGGCAATCGATAAGACTCAGTCCCTCTGGCGCATTTCAGCTGAATTGCTTCAGCCTGTGCTGAATTCACGCACCCAATCGCTTGCTCAAAACGAACCCCTGTATCAAGCCGATCTTTATACTAACATCCACGGACAAAGCTCGTTACAAGTCAAAACAAAGAACAAAGCGCTTGCGGAATTGCTGACTGACTTTAGTTTCAGCGACACGCCCTCACTCATCAAACAACTCCGCAACGCCTTGATGGCCTACCCCAAAGCGCTTATCAAAGCAGAAGAAGAAGGTCACACCACCCATTTGGCAAAAACCAAATTTGCAAATTTAAAAACGCTGCTCAATAAGCTCAAAGGCTTGGAAAATGAAGAAATCAGCCTTTACGAAGAAACCGATCTCAAAGCCCGGCAGTTAAGACAAGAACAACTCAGAAGAGATTGCGTGAAATTTATCCGTGAGGCCCGCAAAAAAAACCTCAATGACACCATGGCGTTTTATTATACCGAAGGCAGGCTATCGAATGTTTTAAGTGATGCCCGAAAGCTTGCCTACAATTACCAATTCACAGCCCTTACTGTTTCACCAGAAGATCAGGGGGTGGCAGAAGACAGTGAAGAATATGGCATATCAAGCGCATTGGCTGTTTCATTGCCTGAAGATTTTGATAAAGAAAATGCCTCTGCTGCGCAAAAATCTTTGTTTGAACGTTCGAAAATGTATAAAGGCAATGCCGCTGCGTATCAAGCCTCTGCAGAAGATCTGGCCCTTGCTTTAAGTGCCTTGGAACACAGTGAAAAACGCCCTACCCACAATGGCAAAGCACTTCGCTTGCGCGTGGTCAATCAAATCAACCGACCGATTGTGAAATTGCTGAATTGGTACAATGGCAGAAAGCAAAATTTTGTGTTGCCAAACCAGTTTGATAAAAATAATACGGCTCACAAGGCGCAAAAGAACCATCACCACGCAAAACCCTTTGCGCATATTGCGGCCACATTGGCACATGGTGAAGGCTTGTGGTTCCAATTCAAATCATTTGCCCGTTATGTGTTTCGCTCAACCCTTGCGGTGGGCGTGGCGCTTTTCATGGGTGTGGTACACAGCCTTATCATATTGCCTGCTTGGATTGCAGGCCATGTTGTGTCTGTATTACGGGATTTTCCAGAAGGCTGGATTGCTGAAATCGTCAAAGCTTATTCACCAGAGCGTTATCAAAAAATAAAAGTGTTTTTCGGCAAGCCTGCATCAAAGCCCCAAAAGCCAGTGCATGCCCCTGATCTAATGCAATCAAGCCCTGTTACCCATATCAAATGGCTGCATGCCAAACACCCTTATGCGCAAAAGCATATCAACGATGCCAGCCTGCCTTTATATGTGGTGAAATTGGCTGAGAGTTTGGGGCTGGAAACATTGAATTGGGCTTGGAACAAGCCGATCACGGTGGCCCTGTCTTCTGCGATGTTGGGTTGGGGTTGGGCTGCCTGCCTCAATCCCACTTGGATCATGAATGGGCCGCTGCTTTATTTTGGGAAATTGTTTGTGTCACCCTTCAATCAGGTTGTGGTTTGGTCTGCCACTTCATGCATGCAAGGCGTGATCATGGGGATCAATTTTCTGGAAAACCCCAGCGACAGTTATATCGTGCGTTTTCTAAAATTCCTTTTGCGCCATCCACTGGCTGTGGCTGCCCTTGCCACCATGAGTTATTTCTTGGGCATGGCATTGGCCAACATTAAAGTTTTGTCTGCAGAATTTGGCAGCGAACCCATTTTGGCCCAAACCTATTTGGGCGGGAAAGGGATTTTGATTTTGGCTGAAACTGCGGCACAACAAGAAAAAAGTTTGGTCGGGAAAATTTTAATATTCCCCTTCAGTTTGGGAATAGGCGTGTTTCGCTTGGGTCTTGCACTCTTGGGGCTTGGCAACATCGACAAAGAATTTGCGCACCTCATGCTGTCTTTCATGCGTGCTGCACAATGTCTGATTGAAGCCACCTTATCGCTTTATGCTTTCGCAGTGTATGCAGCCGCATTTTGCATCCTGCTTCCCATACATGCCGCGTCGAAATTGTTTGCCAAAACGTTTGGGTTTTTGCCCCTTATCAATAAACTGTGTTCGCTTGCCATTGACCTTGAGTTTGCAGCAGAAGGTTTGTTAGACACCATCGTGTTACACACCTACGCATGGAAAAACCGCGCCTTACACAAATTGGAGTCTGCCTTGTGTACCACGCAATTGAAATGGGAAAAGGAGCATGTACCCGAATCCGAATTGGTTTTGCCCTCGGATCTGACTTTATTAGATGATGTGGCCCTGGCCAAACGCGAAGGGGCAAAGCGAACGGAGTCTTACCAGCAGATCATGATTGAAAAACTGGCTGTTTCCGAGCTAAGTGACATTCCCGAAAACACCGATATTGCGTCAAAAGCCTTATTGAGTTTTAATGCCTTCACAACGGGAAAGAAGGCCACAGGGCCTGTTCCAGTACCCACCACACAGTTCATGGCGCACAGAATTTAGGTTGTTTTATGCAGTTAAGTGATTTCCATTACGACTTGCCTGACGAGTTGATTGCCCGTTACCCTTTGCCCTCACGCAGCACTTCACGCCTACTGCGTTTACAAAAAAATTCAAGTCAAATTTCCCATCACCAATTTTTCAATATTGTCGATTTTTTAAAACCGAATGATATTCTGGTGTTGAACAATACCAAAGTTTTGAAAGCGCGTTTGTTTGGAAAGAAAGCATCTGGCGGCGTGGTGGAATTGCTTTTAGAGCGCGCTATGGATGACACACATTGCCTCATGCACAGCCGAGCAAACAAGCCAATCAAACCAGGGCTTGTTGTACATATCGCAGAGGGTATTACTTTTGAAGCCATTGAAAAGAAAGATGGCTTGTGGTGCTTTAAAGTGACTGCCCCTTGTTCACTCGATGATATTTTAGAACAACACGGCCACGTGCCATTGCCCCCCTATTTCAACAGACAAGACGAAGCGGAAGACGAACAACGTTACCAAACCGTTTTTGCAAAACACCCAGGGGCGGTGGCTGCCCCCACCGCAGGTTTGCATTTTGATGATGATTTGTTAGACCAGATCAAAGCCAAAGGGATCAAAGTGGTGTACGTGACCTTACATGTGGGCGCCGGCACTTTCAAACCGATTAAAGTGGAAGACGTGCGTGAACACGACATGCACGAAGAACAATTTGAAATTTCAGCTGAAACCGCACAAGCGATTTTAGATTGCAAAGCCCAAGGTGGGCGCGTGGTGTCTTGTGGCACCACAGCCACACGTGTTTTGGAAACCTGGGCAGCATTGCCTGAACAAGGGGCTTATAAAGGCGGCACCCGGATATATATCTACCCTGGTATTAATTTCAAATGTGTTGATGCTTTGATCACCAATTTTCACTTACCCGATTCGACATTGATATTGTTGGTCAGCGCCTTTGCAGGTACCGAAGCCATTCGGAATGCTTACAAAACTGCGGTGGCAGAACGCTACCGGTTTTTCAGTTTTGGGGATGCGATGTTTATTGAGTAGAAATTGACGACAAGCCTGATTACCTAGTACATTGCGACGTTTTGCCGGAGCACAAACGTGATGCGCGTAGTCAGTCTTCTTCTTTCCTTTCTGCCCTTTTCCTTGTTTGCTGATGCAGCGCCTGCGGCGCAGGTTGCGGGCCCTAGTCCTTGGGGTCAAGGGATTTTATTGGGCAGCTTTGTGGTGGTGTTTTACCTATTGATTTGGCGCCCACAAAGCAAACGTGCTAAAGAACACCGCATGCTGATTTCCAACTTGAGCAAAGGCGATGAAGTGGTCACAAGTGGTGGCCTCTGTGGCAAAGTTGCCAAAATCTCTGATTTGTTTGTGTTGGTTGAAATTGGCAATGGTTTGGAAGTACCCTGCCAAAAGCAGGCCATCACCCAAGTGCTTCCCAAAGGAACCCTTAAAACCATATAGGCCATAACCAGGACGGTCCCATTATGCGCACTTTGCCTCCGAACACCTTCCCACGCTGGAAAAATGCCCTGGTTGTTGTGGTCATTCTTTTAGCGGCACTCTATGCCTTGCCAAACTTGTATGGTGAAGATCCTGCCATCCAAGTTTCATACAAAGAGAATGTGACGGAAGCAGTGCGCAAAACGGATGATGATGCCATTTTGGCATTGCTCAAAAGCAATGACATGCCTTACAAAGCCATTGAAGCATCCCAAAATGAACGGCTGATCCGCCTAGAAAACGGCGCGCACCAATTGGCCGCCCGTGATGCCATCAAATCCAAATTGGGCGACGATGCCACGGTGGCCTTGAATTTGGCCCCTGCTACCCCGGCTTGGTTGTCAGTCATCGGCGCAAACCCCATTAAACTGGGCTTGGACTTGCGCGGTGGGGTGCACTTTTTGATCGATGTAGATGTCGATTCCGCTTTGGCCCGTCGTCAAGATGGCTTGATGCAAGATCTCAAAACCACCCTACGTGATGAAAAACTGCGTTACAAACCCGCAGCCGCTGCCGATCCCAAAGCACAAGCCTTGTTATTTGAAAATGCTGAAGATTTAACCGCAGCTGCCAAGCTCATTGCACAACGCGTGCCTGAATTGTCGGCCCAAACCAGCTTGGCCAATGGGGAATTTCGCATCACGCTCAGCATGCCTGCAAACGTGCTCACCGATGTTGAAAATGAAACCGTTGAACAAACCATTTCCACACTGCGCAACCGCGTGAACGAATTGGGCGTGGCTGAAGCCGTGGTACAAAGACAAGGCCGTCACCGAGTTGTGGTTGAATTACCCGGCGTGCAAGACACAGCCCGCGCGAAAGACATTTTGGGCAAAACCGCCACCCTCTCATTCCACATGGCAGACGACGAACACACGGTGGACAGCACCACCACCCACGCCCCTGCTGGCGACATCCTCATCAAAGACAAAAACGGGCGCCCCGTTTTGTTGAAAAAACGGGTGATTTTAACAGGCGACGCCATCGTGGGCGCCACCACCGGCTTTGACAACAACGGCCGCCCCTCGGTCAACATCCGTTTGGGTGGGGCCAGCACGAACATTTTCAAAAAAACCACGCGTGACAACGTGGGCAAGTCCATGGGCGTGCTCTACATTGAAACCGAAAGTACCCCTGAAAAGCAGCCTGATGGTTCTTACAAGCAAAATATCAAAACCAAACAAGATCTCATCAGTTTGGCCACCATCATGAGCCCCTTGGGCAACAGTTTTCAGATCACGGGCCTCACCATGAACGAAGCCCAGAACCTGGCTTTGATGTTGCGCGCAGGCGCCCTGCCAGCCAACATCGCGATTGTGGAAGAACGTACCATTGGCCCAAGCTTAGGGGCTGAAAACATACGCCGTGGCGTGATGTCCATGGCGGTGGGCACGGGATTGGTGGTGTTGTTCATGTTGGTGTATTACAGCGTCTTTGGCTTATTCGCCACAGGGGCTTTGATTGTGAACGTGCTGCTGCTGCTGTCACTCTTGTCATTTATCGGTGCCACACTGACCTTGCCAGGCATGGCCGGTATCGTGCTCACCGTGGGTATGGCGGTGGACGCAAACGTGCTGATTTTTGAACGTATTCGTGAAGAAATGCGTTTGGGCGCCACCAGCCAAGCTGCCATTTACAGAGGCTTTGAACGCGCATTCACCACCATTTTGGACTCTAACGTCACCACGTTGATTGTGGGCGTCATCCTCTTTGGGATCGGCAGCGGGCCTATTCGCGGTTTTGCGATCACTTTGTGTATCGGTTTGCTCACCTCTATGTTTACGGCCATCACCGTGACGCGTGCGTTTGTAAACTGGGGCTATGGCAAAAAAGGCACCAAACACTTGGGCATAGGAATTTAGGAAAAGAACATGGAATTTTTTAAACACCATACCAAGATTGACTTCATGGGCCTGCGCCGGTACACCGCAGCCTTTTCCATAGTGTTGTGCAGCTTGTGTTTGATTTCACTCTTTACCAAAGGCTTAAACTTTGCCTTGGATTTCACCGGCGGCACGCAAATTGAAGTGCGCTTTGATAAACCCGTCGATTTAGAATCCATGCGCAAAACCTTGGCAGACAATGGCTTTAAGAATGCCAAAGTGCAAAGCGTTGACGTGCTGACTGACGTGCTCATCCGTGTGCAAACCGAAGGCGAAGAAAGTGAAGCCGCCTTGGGCAATAAGATCAAAAACCTGTTCACCAAAGATGCCGGCGCCGTCGACATCAAGCGTATTGAGTTCGTGGGCAGTGAAGTGGGCAACGAATTGGTGGAACAAGGCACCTTGGCTTTGCTGATAGCCATGCTGGCCACCATGATCTATATCGGCCTGCGCTTTGAGATCCGCTTGGCTGTCAGCGCCATATTGGCCCTGCTGCACGATCCTATTTTGATCTTGGGCATATTTTCATTTTTCCAACTTGAATTTGATTTGCCCACACTGGCAGCATTGCTGGCCATGATTGGTTACTCTTTGAACGACACCATTGTGGTGTTTGACAGATTACGTGAAGTCTTTCGTGCTGGCCGTAAACTGACAGCCATACAAGCCATGAACCAGGCCATCAACAGCACCCTTTCGCGTACCATCATGACCTCAGGCTGTACGTTGCTTGTGGTAGTGGCCTTGTTGCTGCACGGTGGCAGCGCTTTGTTTGGCTTTTCATTGGCCTTGTCGATTGGGATCATCGTTGGTACCTACTCTTCCATCTACGTAGCAGGTGCATTGGCTGTGGCGCTTAAGTTGGAACGTAAACATCTTTTGGTTCAGACTATTAAAACTGAAGGGGATCTTCGGCCTTAAGTTGTTTGAGTTCCCCCCTCATCAGCCAGGAGTAAGGCCGCAAGGCCGGCCTAACTCCTGGCATCTTCTCCCTCAAGGGAGAAGAAAAAGAAAAGACAGATCTCCTCACAAACGAAGAAAATGAAAGAACGTCTTCTCCCTCGACGAAGCAGAAAAAGAAAGGACAGCTCTTCATAAAGAATGCCCTCGCAAAACCCCAATATTTTTTTGATTTTACCCGCCACTTTTCAAAAAACAGACTATCCTTTCTCATTTGTCGGCAGAGAACGCTTGGGTAGAAGATTTTGAGAAGATTCATTCAGAACTGTATTTTCTTGTGTATTTTCTCTTCCCCTGCCTTACATGCCAACGTTGTGGTGATTGTGAACCCTAAGGTCAACATTGCTGCACTGACAAAAACGGATTTAGCAGATATTTTTCTAAAAAAAATTGGCTCTTATTCGAAGGACGAAAAATTAACGCCCATCGACCAAAAGCCAAACGAAGTGCGCACACATTTTTACGAAAAAATACTCGGAAAATCTGACGCTGAAATGAAGGCTTATTGGTCACGCGAAATTTTCACTGGACATGCCTACCCACCTCATAGTGAAGAAGGTGATCTCTCAGTGAAAGAAAGCGTATCCAATAATCCAACGTATGTGGGTTACATTGACTCTACAGTTGTTGACGAGAAGGTAAAGGTGGTCGCACATGTTGATTAACCGTACAAAGAAACAAAGTTTGAAAAAGCACCTGATCGCCTTGGGTTTTGGTATGTGCTCGACAGCGCTTTCTGCAGGCGTAGACATTGACTACCACATTGACGGCTTTTTAACAGCAGGTTTTGGGGTGTTAACAGGTGGCCAAGTTTTTGCACAACAACTTGACGTCAACACTTTGGAATTTCAAATATTATCTGGCCTGCCACCTCTATATGACACTGTGCTAGTACGCCCTTCTATTTACAATTACAACGGCAAAATAGATCTGCAAGAACCTGCAATTTTGGGGCTCAATGCCCGGGTCGATATCAACGACAAATACAGTTTTGTTCTGCAAGTAACAGGCACAGGTAATGAAGAATTCAGTGCCGATTATGAATGGGCCTTTTTTGAATACCGATTGGATGACAATTGGGATTTTCGTTTCGGCCGCTTGCGTATTCCCCTTTTCATGTTTTCAGATACTTTAGAAGTCGGTTACACCTACCCATGGGTCACGCCCCCTGCTGAAATTTACCAGTTGGTGAATTTCACATCCTATTCTGGGGCTGAAATGGTTTATGAAAACAACATATTGGGGCAAGATTTAAGAGCCAGCCTGTACTATGGCAGCTTTGCCAAAACCGATACGGCTGCAGGGGTCACAGGGACTTTTTCTGTTCGACAAATTTTAGCGGGTTACATCAATTTTGGTAACCAAGATATTCAAGCGCGTGCAGGATATATTGAGGCTTTATTATTAAGTGTAGTGCCTACCCCAGGTCTCACTTCAATCATAGAAGCTTATACCACGATTTATGGTGCGCCTGACGTGCTGCCAGGTTATGAATTTAACAATGCAAGAGCACACTTTGCAGACGTAGGTATAACCATAGATAAAAACAATTGGTTATTCTTAGCAGAAGTCGTACAACAAGGCACCAACACGCCACAATTTAAAACGGTTCGTGGGTGGTATACCACATTGGGTTACAGCATTTGCGGCGATTGGTTACCCTATGTGGGTTTTGCCGAAATGAAAACGTTGGACAAAACTTCGCGCCTTTACGGCGGCCCACTGGGTGCGGCAATCAATCCGTTGGTGTCACTCATTAACACAGATCAAAAAACAATCACTATGGGTTTGCGTTGGGATGTATTTACAAATACAGACTTTAAATTACAAGTTGAGCGCATTGATCCTGTACATGGCACACCGGGCTTGTATTCAGTGAATCCACATCAAGCTGATTATCTGATTCGTGGCACAGTAGACATGGTATTTTAATTAAGCAGAGGCAATTGTGAAAAAATATCAATTCATCTTTAAAATGGCTGTAGTGGCGTTGGCATCAAGCAGCTTTATGCTGAACGCAAAAATTTCAGTGGTGGTCAACCACCAAGCGCAAGTTTCAGCGCTTTCAAAAACTGACTTGGCAGATATTTTTTTAGAAAAGATTGGCTCGTACTCTTCAAATGAAAAGTTGACGCCAGTGGATCAAAGACCCAATGCAGTGCGCGCCTTTTTTTACGAAAGGGTTTTGGGTAAATCCAATGCGGAAATGAAAGCCTATTGGTCACGAGAAATTTTTACTGGTCACTCATACCCCCCACGTGAAGTAGAAGGCGATGAAGGCGTGATTGCTGCGGTTGCAAGTAACCCTTCCTATGTGGGTTATGTCAATTCAACTGCTGCAGACAGCCGAGTGAAGGTTGTTGCCAGCGTTGATTGATATAGACACCAGTCACCAACCAAAGACCTCTCTGATTTTTTTGTGAGAGTAAGAGAAATGCTACATGAATAAAAGAAAGAGAATTTTAGCCGCCTGCTTGTGTGTCAGTTCAAGCGCAGTTTTGGCTGACAGCAACATGGAATATCACATCGATGGTTTTTTAACAGCAGGATTTGGGGTGCTAACAGGTGGCCAGGTGTTTACCCAACAACTTGATGCCAACACACTTGAATCGCAGATTTTGGCAGGCTTGCCGCCCCTTTATGACACAGTGTTGGCAAGGCCTTCAATTTATGGATATAACGGCAAACTGGATTTACAACAACCTTCTATTATCGGTGTCAACGGGCGGTTGGATATCAATGATGAATACAGCGTCCTCTTGCAAATAACCGGTCTTGGTGCCACTGACTTCGAAGCCAATGTTGAATGGGCTTTTTTAGAATACAAACCCAATCAAAATTGGGATTTTCGCTTTGGGCGCATGCGCATTCCGCTTTTCATGTTCTCTGACACCGTCAATGTGGGCTACACCTACCCATGGGTATCACCGCCCAATGAAATTTATCAGTTTGTCGGATTTTCAACCTATTCCGCTGCTGAAATGGTTTATGAAAATGAACTCTGGGGCCAAAACCTAAGAGCCACTTTGTATTATGGTGTGTTTTCTACTTCCAATATCTCTGTGGGTTTCAGTGGCACATTCACAGCCAAACAATTGTTCGGCGGCTATTTCACGTATGGTAACCCTGATATCTATTTCCGCATGCAGTACGGTGAAGGCTATCTACAAGATGTTTTGCCCACACCAGCACTGGCTACCATCATTCAAGCGTATACCACCATTTATGGCGCGCCTGATGTGGCAAGCGGTTATGAATATAACAACACGCGGGCCTACTTTGAAGAAATCGGGATTAACATTGACAAAGGCCATTGGGTATTCTTGGCTGAAGTGGTCAAACAAGGCACCAACAGCCCGCAATTCAAAACCACTTTGGAAATGTATGCAACCTTGGGTTATAAAATTTACGAAGATTGGTTACCGTTTGTCGGGTTTGCTCAAGAAAAAACCCTAGATAAAGCCACGCGTATTTACGGTGGGCTATTGGGTGAAGCATTGAACCCACTGTTGGCTCAAGTCAACACAGATCAAAAAACCGTAACCTTGGGTATGCGTTGGGATGTGTTTACAAACACCGATCTCAAACTCCAAGTGGAGCGGATAGACCCCACACATGGCACAATGGGAACCTATTCGGTGAATCCGAATCAAGCCGATTATTTGATTCGGGGTACTGTCGATACCGTGTTTTAAAAAAGAGCCCAGGAGTTAGGCCGGCCCTGCGGCCTTACTCCTGGCTGATGAGGGGAAACCCAATCGTCTAAGAATCAATCAAATGCTCTCTTGTGTTTTTAAACAAAATATCTTTCCAACGATCTTGGGTTAAATTCAAATTGACATGATTGGGTGCCAAATAGGTTAAGCAATCTGCACCATCCCACGCCAAATTTTCAGCCAACTTCTTTTGGAAATCGTCTAAAATTTTGGGATCTTTTGCTGCCACCCAACGGGCTGTCACGACGTTCACAGGTTCGAAAATACACTCAACGCGGTATTCATCCAGCAAACGTGCGGCCACCACATCAAACTGCAATGCGCCGACTGCGCCCAAGATCAGTGTGTTACGGGTCAACGGGCGAAACACTTGTGTGGCGCCCTCTTCTGATAATTGTACCAATCCTTTTTGCAATGCTTTCATCTTCATGGGATCTTTGGGACGCACGCTTTTGAATAATTCAGGTGCAAAATAAGGAATGCCCACAAATTGTAAATTTTCACCTTCGGTAAAAGTGTCGCCAATCTGAATGGTGCCGTGATTATGCAAACCGATAATGTCGCCTGCATACGCTTCATCCAAATGTTCACGCTTGCCGGCCATGAAGGTCAGGGCCTGTGCGAAAGTGACTTCTTTTTTGCTGCGCGCTTGAAAGGCTTTCATGCCCTTGCGATATTTCCCTGAACAAATTCTTAAAAATGCGATGCGATCGCGGTGATTGGGATCCATGTTCGCTTGGATTTTAAACACGAAGCCTGTGAACTTGGGCTCAGCGGCTTGAACCTGTCGGGTGGTGGTGTCACGGGGTTCGGGTGTGGGCGCATAGGCTGCAAAGGTGTCTAACAATTGGGTCACCCCAAAGCCAGACAAGGCAGAGCCAAAACACACCGGTGTCAATTCACCGCTTAAAAATGCTTCCAAATTGAATACATTGCTTGCAGCTTGTACCAATTCCAATTCTTCACGGGCTTCGGTGATGATGTCGCCCAGCTTTTCATCCAAGATGGGGTTGTTGATCCCCGCAATGGCTTCTGGCTCTGCATCATCTTTGGGTTTTAAGTAGACCACATCGTCCAACAAATGGTACACACCTGAAAAACGCTGTCCCATGCCGATGGGCCAGGTAATGGGCGCACACTTAATGTTCAAAATACGCTCTACTTCATCAAGCAACTCGATGGGTTCTTTGCCCACGCGATCGAGTTTGTTGATAAACGTGATAATGGGCGTGGTGCGCAATCGGCAAATTTCCATCAGCTTGATGGTTCTGGCTTCCACCCCTTTGGCCACGTCAATCACCATTAAGGCGCAATCGACTGCCGTCAAGGTGCGGTACGTGTCTTCACCGAAGTCTTCGTGACCTGGTGTGTCCAACAAATTTAAAATTTTGTCTTTGTATTCGATTTGCATGACAGAGGTGGTAATGGAAATGCCACGCTCTTTTTCCATCGCCATCCAATCTGATGTCGCAAATTTGGCAGATTTTCGTGACTTCACCGTGCCTGCCAATTGAATGGCGCCGGTTCTGAACAGCAATTGTTCAGTCAATGTGGTTTTACCCGCATCAGGGTGCGATATGATCCCGAAAGTGATCCGCTTGTCGCTTTCTTCTTGCAGCGGTGGTGTTGACTGTGAAAGTGCGTTCTACCACCAAACGGCTTAAATAATGTGGGCCACCTGCTTTGGGGCCTGTGCCTGATAAGCCTTCGCCGCCAAATGGCTGCGTGCCCACCACGGCACCAATTTGGCTGCGGTTCACATAAGTGTTGCCGACTTGGGCACGTGCGCGAATGTATTCGACCGTGCTGTCTATGCGGCTTTGTATGCCTAAGGTTAGGCCGTAACCTGTGGCATTGATGTCGTCGATCACTTTGTCCAATTCATCTGCAGCAAAGGTTATCACATGCAAAATGGGGCCAAAGTTTTCTTGGGTCAGCTCTGATATGGCGCCAATCTGGTACACACAAGGCGCAAAATAATGCCCTTGTGGCAAATTCGCAGGCATGGCCACGCGCGCGATTTGTTTGGCGTTTTTGTCTAAAAATTGTTGGTGTGTTT
>Ga0207004_1058_pt1 | contig 31402 bp, 23 predicted proteins | sample Alteio_BWMinCont_86_FD_153468 | JGI IMG/M metagenome (GOLD analysis project Ga0207004, IMG submission 153468) | Enriched cells from forest soil in Barre Woods Harvard Forest LTER site, Petersham, Massachusetts, United States -... | ecosystem: Environmental > Terrestrial > Soil > Temperate forest >...
GACGCGGGAGAAGGACCACTAGTTGGCATTTACGCAACAACGCCGTTTGCAAAGAGGGGGAAATTCTTTTGGGATTTTGCTGTCGTTCCTAAATCATTGTTTCTAAAAAATTTCGCCACATCAACAGCGTCCAAAGCTTTTGACTTGCGTCTTGTTGATTGTTTTGATGGGCTTGCCATAACAATGCAATTTCTTTTTGTGAGATCGGGCAATGCGGATCTTGCACTTCAAATAACAAATGCTCTGCCCACGCTTTTAAACTGGTTCTCAACCAAACCGACATAGGCAAGGCAAAGCCTTGCTTCGGGCGTGTGAACAAATGCTGGGGCACATATTCTTGCAGCAATTGTCGCAATACCCACTTGGTTTCTGAGCCTTTTATTTTATATTCTATCGGCAATGACAAACCCCATTGCACCACTTCTTGATCCAAAAAGGGCGATCGGGCTTCAAGGCCCACGGCCATGGTGGCGCGGTCGACTTTGGTTAAGACATCGTCTGTCAAATACCCAATCAAATCTCGGTATTGCCACTTTGCCACATTGTTGACCTGATGGGGCAGGGTGATATTTTCACCTTCATGACTCAAATTGAAAACTTTTACAATTTTATCGTAACTGTGTTTTTCATTTTCAAATGCCAAAGCATCGCTTAGCTTTTGCGCTTTTTGTTGGAATTGCGGGGTATTTTTAAATAAATGCTTTTTCAATAGGCCTTGTATTGTGGGCGAAGAAAAAGGCATTGCCATCACGCTGCGCAGCGGCTTGGGTAAATAGGCCAAGCGGCTTAGCATTTTCGCATAGCGGTAACGGTTGTAACCGCCGAATGTTTCATCACCGCCGTCACCCGTTAAGGCCACGGTGACTTTTGAGCGCGCCATTTTAGCCAATAAAAAAGTGGGAATGGCAGAGGAGTCAGCAAAGGGTTCATCAAACATCGTCTGCAAAGAAGGGATGATCCCTTGTGCATCTTGTTCAGTCACGATAAACGTTTCATGCTGCGTGCCCAAATGCTTGGCCACTTTTTCTGCGTAAACCGATTCATCAAATTCGCTGTTTTCAAACCCAATGGCAAATGAGTGAATGGGCTTTGTGCTTTCTTCTTGCATCAATGCGGTGACAAGTGAAGAATCAATTCCGCCAGACAAGAATGCACCCAAGGGCACATCGCTTGCCAAGCGTGTTTTCACCGCTTGTCGTAAGCGTTGTTTGGTTTCGGCCATCAAATCGCCTTGTGGCGCAGGCGCTATGCTGGGCTTTGAATACGCCTGAATTTGAACTTCCAAATTGTGATTGACGGTTAAAGCATGCCCTGGCATCAATTTATGGGTCTTTTCAAAAATACTCATGTTGCCGGGCACACAGCCATATTCAAAATAAGCTTGTATGGCTTTTTGGTTTAAATGTTTTTTAAAATCAGGATGGGGGTAGAGCGCTTTCAATTCAGAAGCGAACAGGAAGCTTTCACCTGTCACGCTGTAATACAGTGGTTTTTTCCCCACACGATCTCGCGCCAAGCATAAGGTTTTTTCATTTTTGTTCCACAAAGCAAATGCAAACATGCCTTGAATCAAATTCAAGGTTTCAAAAAACCCTTTGTGTTCACACAATGCCAACAACACTTCTGTGTCACTTTCCGTGTGAAAAGCAATGTTTTCTTTTTCTAAAGCTTGGCGCAAGGCTTTAAAATTATAAATTTCCCCATTGAACACCAACACAAAATTTTCATTTTGTGACACCATCGGTTGATTGGCATGCTGGTGTAAGTCGTGGACGGACAAGCGGGTGTGCCCCAAGGCCACATTGTGGTGAGGGCTGGCCCAGATGTTTTGGCTGTTGGGGCCACGGTGGCGCAGGGCATGGGTCATTTTGTGGGCAATGGCTTCAAGATCATGGGCACTGTGTGCAGTACCTCTTGTCAGAAAGCCTGTGATCCCACACATAATATTGCCCTTGTCATCGTCTAAAAATCGAAGCTTATCAGAGCCTTGGGGTTATCCAAACCGCTCGTGCATTTTGAGCGATAAATTTTCTTGATTTTAAGCCGAAAGAGGGGGCTTAATGAATCGTAGTGGGTCAGTTTTATTTTTGTGAGACAGAGGTGGTTTATGCCTGGTAATGCGAGTGAACGGGGCTTTAAGCAAGATGCCAAAAACGTCGGAGCTTTCGTGGGTAAGCAGTACGTAGATACGCTCGTGCCAATGCTGCCCAGAAGATGGTTTGCCACAAGGGGAACCAAGCAAGAGATGCTTGGCACCTATTTCCAGAATACTGCAACGTTTGTGGCAGGCGTAAAAGGGATCATTGCATTGTCTGTTGGTAAGTTGGCTGGGGCAAATGATGAAGAGATACAAAAGCTTGCTTCAAACTACATTGTGCCAGGACAGAAAGAGGCGGCAAAATCAGTTCCCACGACCATGGTCAACTCTCTCAGCGCAGGTTTGTTCGCAGTCAGTATCTTTGCGCGCACCCTGTTTGATGATATAGAAAAAAATGCTTGGCGTGCCGCCCAAAACACGCCTGCACTTGGGATCTTGGCTGTTTTGGCCACCTTGGGAAATTACCTTGTGATTCGCCCTGCTTTTGTATTGCCCAGTCTTGTGGCAGGAACGGTTTTGTGGCCATTTGGTGCAGGGATTGATTTTTTAATAAATAAAGTCAAAGAGATGGTTCAGGAAAGCAAACAAGCCAAGAGCAGAAAAAGAGCAGCCAATGAGGACATGGAGTACGAGTTAGACAAGCGCATGGATGAAAATGCAAAGCTGCTCATGCAAGAGGATGCAACCTTTGAAGAAAAGCGCGAGGCAGAGCATGCAAAAGAAGAGTCTGAACCAGATACATACGATATAGTCGAAAGTTATTCGGGTAAAACCGATGTTGCAGAAGAACTGATCGCAAATCTGGCAGCAGGGGTTGGGGCATTGAAAGATGCGTTGGACGCAAAGGGTCCCACCGAAGATAAAGCAAAAAGCGCCATCCCCACTTTGCCAACATCTGAACCCAGTTTGGCAAAAACCAAAACAAAACCAAAAACACCCAAACCCCTGTCAACGAAACCTGTCCCACCCGGAAACCCAGACGGAACGGGTTCGATTTATTAAAATACCCACGATTTAGAAGCAAAGCGCCCGACACCCTTGCAGTGTGCGGGCTCTTTGCGTAAGATTCGGACCTATGGTGGCCTTGCTGGTCCCCTCGTTAGACAAGGTTGTGAACCCCGTCAGGCCCGGAAGGGAGCAGCGGCAGCAGCTGAGTTTGGACAGAGGTGTGCTAGTGAGGCTGCCGCCTCCTTTCCACTCTTTCTCATTGCAGTACAAATTTGGCCTCTCATTTTCGTATGAGGATGGTATGCATTATCAAGTTTTGGCGCGCAAATGGCGTCCACGTTCATTTTCAGCCATGGTCGGCCAAGCTGCGGTGCAAAAAGCGCTGCGTTCCATGCTACAAAGCCAAAAATTGCCCCATGCCTTTTTATTTTCAGGCACACGCGGTGTGGGCAAAACCACACTGGCGCGTTTGTTTGCCAAATGCATGCTGTGCGAAGTGGGGGTCAGTGAATTCCCTTGTGGCGAATGCGCCCAATGCGTGGCGGTGGACACCGGCACCCACCTGGACGTCACCGAAGTCGACGCCGCTTCCCGCACCAAGGTTGAAGACACGCGCGACTTGATGGAAAACGTTCCCTACGCGCCACACAGTGGCCGTTTCAAAATTTATATTATTGACGAAGTGCACATGCTGTCTAACCACAGCTTCAATGCTTTGTTGAAAACCTTAGAAGAACCGCCCGCGCATGTGAAATTCATTTTTGCGACCACAGAGCCTGAAAAGTGCCCGATCACCATGTTGTCGCGCTGCGTGCATTTTACTTTAAAACCTTTGACAGTGACCGAGCTTGCCACACACTTACAGACTGTGTGTGAAGCTGAAAATTTGGCGTTTGAAACGCCTGCATTGAAACTTTTGGCCGAAAAAGCCAAAGGCAGTGTGCGTGATGCTTTGACCTTACTAGAAGAAGCGCGACATGTGGGCGAAGGCCAGGTGTTGGAATCGGCCGTGCAGTCCATGTTGGGCTTGTTGAGCGAAGCCACTTTGCTGCCGTTGATTGAGGCCTTGGTTTACAAAGATCCCCAATTGATGCTGCAAAGCATTGCCAAAATAGATGCCATGGCACCGGATTATCACGAAGTCTTGCAACAAGTGATTGGCTTGTGGCACAGCATTGCTGTGTACCAAATCACCCAATGTCATACCCTGCAGCTTATTTTGCCGCAGACGGTGGCACGTTATGCGGGGCATTTCTCAGCTGAAACCATCCAATTGTTTTACCAGATGGCATTGAAGGGCCAATCAGAATTGTCTTTGGCCTGCGATCCCAAAATGGGCTTCGAGATGGTGATGTTGCGTATGTTGGCATTTCAAGCAGTGCCGCTTGAAATAGTCACTCACAAAGAAGTGGCTGTGAAACCTGTGGCGGTGGCTGCGCCAGTGGCGCAACCTGTCCGGGCACCTGTGGCGCCTGCGCCTTTGCCTGAGATTCAAGCAGCCAAGCCTGTTGTTGTGCCGGCACCACCCGCGCACACCCCGCCCAAAACGGGAACCAGCCTCAATTGGCTTGAAGTGATGCCCCAATTGAATTTAAGTGGCCTGACCAAAGTGTTGGCAGAAGGGGCGGCGCTTATCCACCAAGCAAGCGATTTGTGGACTTTTGCGATATCGCCCAAGTTGGCCCCGATGATGAACAAAATGCAAACAGACAAAATCGGACAAGCCTTAAGCGACCACCTGAAGCAAAAGATGGCCGTGCAGTTTGAAGTCAAAGAAACCAGTTTTGAAACCCCTGCTTTGCACCAAGCCATGGCCCAATCGGTCAGGCAAGATGAAATCACCGCCCAAGTACAAGAAGATTCTGAACTTCAGGACTTGATAAAGTCATTCGATGCCACCATAGAGAAGGTGGTGGAATCAAAGGATCACGTGTGACATGAGCCCATTGATAGAAGAGCTGATTGCCGCTTTCCATGTGTTGCCAGGGGTGGGGCCCAAAACGGCCCAACGTTTGGCTTTGTATGTGTTGCAAAAAAACCGCATGGGCGGGCAGCAGTTGGCGCGGGTGTTACAAGAGGCCATTGTGGCGGTCAAGCAATGTGAGCAGTGCCGCAACTTGAGTGAAACGCCCTTGTGTCGCCAATGTGTGAACAGCAGCCGCGCACAACGCGTACTCTGTGTGGTGGAATCCCCCATGGACGTGTTGGCGCTTGAGCAAACAGCCAGCTTCAATGGTTTGTATTTTGTGTTGCATGGTCATTTGTCACCCATCGATGGCATTGGCCCGAATGACATTGGCATTCCGCTTTTGCAAAAGCGTTTGCAAAGTGGGCAGGTGGATGAGCTTATCATCGCCACCAACCCCACTGTCGAAGGCGAAGCCACCGCGTATTATTTGGCCCAAACCGCCAAAGAGTGTGGCGTGCATGCCACGCGCATTGCCCATGGTGTGCCCATGGGGGGCGAGTTGGAATATATAGATGGTTTTACTTTAAGTCGTGCCTTACAGGCGCGCGCACCGATTCATGAGTAACAGGAGTGTGTTATGACTTCACAACCGCAAGCATTTCAAGCCGAAGTAAAAGAATTGTTACAACTGGTGGTACATTCGCTTTACAGTAACAAAGAAATTTTTTTACGCGAATTGATTTCAAACGCATCTGACGCAGCGGACAAATTGCGCTTTATGGGCTTGTCTGATTCTTCACTGTATGAAGAAGATCATGATTTAAAAATTTACGTTGATGTGAACAAAGACGAAAACACCCTGACCATTCGCGACAATGGCATCGGCATGACGGGTGAAGAAATGGCCAGCCTGTTGGGCACCATTGCAAAGTCTGGCACACGCGAATTGATGAACCAATTGTCGGCTGACAACAAAAAGAATTCACAATTGATCGGCCAATTTGGCGTAGGCTTTTATTCTGCATTCATTGTGGCAGACAAAGTCACTGTGCAATCAAGAAAGGCAGGCTTGGCCGCCAGCGAAGGGGCGCAGTGGTCATCTGACGGCCAAGGCGAATTCACCTTGGAAAAAATCGAGAAAGCAGATCGTGGCACAGAAGTACACTTAAAATTAAAAGACGATGAAAAAGAATTCACGGATCATTATCGTGTTGAGCATTTGATTAAAAAATATTCCGACCATATTTCCATTCCTGTCATGATGAAGAAAGAAGACAGTGACGAATACGAAATGGTCAACCGCGCCACCGCCTTGTGGACTTTGCCGAAATCGGAAATCAAAGAAGAAGAGTGTTTTGAATTTTATAAGCACTTGGCACACGATTTTGAAGATCCATTGGCTTGGAATTTGAACCGTGTGGAAGGGCGCCAAGAATACACCATGTTGTTGTTTATTCCTGCGCGTGCACCTTTTGACATGATGCAGATGAACAAAATGCGTGGCTTGAAGTTGTATGTACAGCGCGTGTTCATTATGGACGATGCTGAGCAGTTCCTGCCGCATTATTTGCGTTTCGTGCGTGGCTTGATTGATTCAAATGATTTGCCATTGAACATTTCGCGCGAAATCCTGCAAGGCAATAAAGCCGTTGAAACCATGAAAGCCAGCATTGTGAAACGTGTGTTGAGCATGCTTGAAGAAATGGCGCAAAACGAACCTGAAAAATACAAGAAGTTCTGGCAGGAATTTGGGGCCGTTTTGAAAGAAGGCCCAGCGGAAGATTTTGGCAACAAAGAAAAGGTGGCCAAGTTATTGCGCTTTGCCAGCACGCATAACAACACTGAAGAGCAATCTGTTTCTTTAGATGATTACATTGCCCGCATGCAGCCAGGTCAAAAGCATATTTATTATGTGGCCGGTGACGGCTTCAATGCCGTCAAAGGCAGCCCACACCTTGAAATGTTCCGTAAAAAGGGCATTGAGGTATTGTTGTTGGCTGACAGAATCGATGAATGGTTGGTGGCGCATTTGTCTGAATACAGCGAAAAGGCCTTACATTCAGTGGCGAAGGGCGATATCGACTTAAAAGACGTGGGTGTGGCCGATCCCAAAGAAGAAAAAGACATTGCTGCTGCAGAAGAAAGTTTCAAAGACATGGTGCAACGTATTCAAGACAACTTGAAAGACAAAGTGGAAACCGTGCGTGTGAGCCACCGTTTGACAGATTCTGCCTCATGCGTGGTGGTGGGCGAACATGCCTTGAGCCCACAGATGGAACGCTTGTTAAAATCAGCCGGCCAAGCCGTGCCCAGCAGCAAATTGATTTTAGAAGTGAACCCTGCACACAAATTGTTGCAGCGCTTGCAAGCAGAAAACGATACGTCGAGATTCCAGGATTATTGTGAATTGATTTTTGAAGAAGCCTTGTTGGCAGAAGGCACCCCGTTGCCTGATCCGATGGGCTTTATTCGTCGGGTGAATGAGTTGTTGGTTTGAGGTTTGACCCAAACGTGAAAGGATCGTCTCTTTTCACCCCCTTTGCAAAGGGGGCGTTGTGTAAATGCCAACTAGTGGTCCTTCTCCCGCAGGACGCGGGAGAAGGACCACTAGTTGGCATTTACGCAACAACGCCCTTTGCAAAGGGGGAGACTCTTTCTAGATCCGCTAGATCTTCTAGCTCGTCGTATAATTTGATCCAAGCGTGATATTGGTGTTTGTGATCGTTCCCCCCAACTTTTCAACTTCATTCGTGAAATCATCAACATTCATCAACGGATTTAAAATTCCATCTGCTGTGGCCACAAAATCGCCCAGAATACTGTTGGCTGAGAACTGGTAAGTTCCGGTTTGAAAGCTTCCGAACTTTAAGCTGGTGGGGGTATGTGTCAATGTGATGGTTTCGCCATTTTTGCTGACCAAGGTAAATTGCCCTTGCCAATCTGATGTGTCGGCAAACAAGGTGGGGGTAAAAAATAATGAGGTGTTGATAATGGTAAGATTGATTAAACCACGTAAATTCACTGCAAAACTCCATTTTTGAAAAAACGTGTAATGCTTTGGTATTTGTTTGGAGTTGTCAACAGAAGAGTCGAGTTTTTGTTAGGGATGATCGTATAGGGCAATTCATTACCGCATGTTGGGTTTCGCGAAGACGCTCTACCCAACCTACGGCAATCTATCCAAGTTGCGATCAATCAACCATTTTCACGGTTTTTGCGCGCTTCACTTCAGCAGGCAAATGATCGGCTGATAACACGCGTTGATAATGTCCTGATGTTTGTATCATCACGCGTTTGCCCACAGCAAAGACGGTGTCTTCCTTTTTCTGGTTTTGCACTATGGACATGGTTTTGCCATCGGACTTGGTGATGGTGTATTCGATGCCGGTGTTGTCCGCCACGGCTTGTTCGGCGAAATGGCCGGCCACACCCCCGATTATGGCGCCCGCTATCATTGTGACGGGATCATTTGAACCAGCCAAGGCCCCAACGCCTGCACCCAAGACTTTGCCGGTGCCTGAGTTTTCGCCCGTGACCTCAACTTCACGCACGGCGATGACGGTGCCAAACTCCATTGCGGTGCTGTGGCCCACATCCGAGACGCTGTAACGGTTTTGGCCATCTAAGTTGGCGCAACCGGTGAGGCTTGCCAACATCAAAACGGAAACACCACATTTTTGCAAAGAATTCATGAACATCACTCCCATTGATTACTGCTTAAAAAACAAGCAGATGCTAGGGCGAATCATCCAACTCAACAACCCCGATAAATACAGTGTGTGAGAGTTGTATGTACACGCAAATAGACATATATCTTGGGCGTATAACTCAAAATTGGGTTGAACTTGGACACTTAAAAAGGTAAGCTCTTGCTTCCTCTATGCCGGTGCGTTTTACCGGATAACGAGATGAGTTATATGCCTAAAAGACGTCATGTGCAAAGACGAACAACGGTAGATGCCATACAAAGCCAAGGTGCTGAAAACCGCTATCTTGAGCTGCGTGCCGCTTACCTGGCCTCTAAACACAAAACCTTCCTAGCATGGTTAGCCCAGTCTCGTTTCGTAAACCTCATGGCCGATGGCCTGGGTTGGTTCCTAAGTTTCTGTAATTCCATTGGCGCAGGTGCCAACAGCTATTATGTGCTGCATGCCATGGCCGGTGTGGCCTGTTTCAATATTGAGTCCGCCACGGGCTTACTGATTTATGAAATTTTCTGTTACCTGCAATTTTTAATCATTTCCAAGCAAAACCTGAGCAACTACAACCGTGAGATGCGTCGCACCACCATGTCGTGGACAGGCGCAAATGACGATCCTCTGGTTGCAGCCGCAGAATCCATTGATGACCATTTGAAGCCTTCATGGTCCTTTGTGAAAAATGTGCTCTGGCAAGTGGTCTCATTTCTAGGGGCTGCGATAAAAGCGGCCATGGGTTCTGCGGGCATGATGAGCGCCATACAAAACTGGGCGGGTTATGCAGTGGCCATGGGCCCACTATTGCCCCTTACCCTGACAGTGGCAGCAGTGATATTCATGGGCAGTTTTCTGTGCAATATCAGCCAGCAGGGCAGAGAGTTGAAAAAGAATAAAGAGGAAATGCCGCTTAAGTTGGGGATTTTGAGACGAACGGCTGAACGCCTTTTTGAATATGAAGACGTATTGCGAGCCGCAGAAATATCCACCGAAGACGATTTAAATGAGATAAAAGCGCGGCAGCTTAAAAAGAAGGAAAGCCAGAAAAAGAAAGGCATGCTCTCTAGATTGCTGAGTGTCATGAAAAAGCCCTTCGTAAGAAAAGCCCCGACAGATCCTTTAAGAGAAAATTTGCTTATTACCATGCGGGAACGGGACGTGATGAGCAGTGAGTGGTCGCGCTTGCTGAAAATTAAGCTCCATTTTGAATCTGCTTCTATCACACTGAAAAAACTTTTAGCAGATGATGCTGCGGCTGGCGTGCCCACAAAACCTATCTTCCCAGATGCGAAAGAATATGGTGGCAGCAAAAATACAGCAGAATATAAAAAGGCCGTAGCAAATTATCACAAAGCAAACAAAGCCTATTATCGCTACATGAATGATTTTGAATTTGACAGCAAACCTGCCACGTACCTGACCTTATTTGGACGTCAGTCGTCCTATCTGAATCGGCCCTTTTACCACGGAATTCGACAATTTTTTGTTCAACTCTACCGCGTGGTGACATCCAAAGAAGTGATTTTGATATTGGCACTGACAACTGCCATGACGGCCACTTTTGTGGCTGCCTATTTCCTGCTGCCGTTGGGTTTGCCACTGGCCGCTGTGATGGGGGCATCGGCTTTGGCGGCGGCTGCTTCATTGTTGATCTCTGCTCTGGTATTTGAGGTGGTGTTTCGCCAAAAAGGTGAAAGTTTCCTAGATATCTTTAGATTCAAAAAAGTCAAAGATCGCTTGTTTGAAATGCGGCAGAACATGGCGCTTGGGGTATCAGGTTCCAACGCGTTAGGGGCGGGCTTGGATGCGTGGTTCAGTTTCCCCGGTGTGGTTGCCCAAGTCATGGGGCTTGTAATGGCTGCGACCACGGCAGTGGTGATCAGTAACCCATTGGTGATCTGGCTTTGCATTTTGGTGGTGCCGATCACTTATTTTATGAATTTTTTCATGTACAAGCAAAAGGTACAAACCCTCTCACAACGGCATGCCAGACAGTATGAAAAAAACAAATTCGAACTAAACAAGAAAACAGGCAAATCTTCTACCCTGATTTTCAAAGGCCAATCCTCATTCCAACACAACACACACAATGCTGAGAAAATCCCAAACAAAGAACCTTTCTTTGATGCATTCAAAAACGAGATTGTGAAATGGTTTTTGATGCGGAACGGCGGGTTCATCAAATCCCTGAAAACGTCCCTGGGCAGTTTCAGCACTTGGGTCAATATTGTGCAATTGATTGGAATAGGGGTGGTGATTGGGGTGTCTGTCACCCAACCCATCGGTATTGCGATTGCCGTCAGTTTATTTGCTTGTGCTGTGATTGTGACTTTGGCGCAGGTGTCGCGTCGGGTGAAGTCTTCTAACCTCACCATGTCTGCTACCAGAGCCGCTCTGGTGGCCATGACTGAACGTGCCCCAGATGAACGTGCTGCAGAAGCCTATGAAGAAGAATTGGAAGATTTTTTAAATGGCAAACCCAGTTTTGCAAAAGGGGTTGCTGAGTTAATTGATGAAATCAAATTTGATTTGGGTGACGCGGTTTCAAATGACAATATTGACTATGATTTGGCCAAGGAAGTGTTACAAAGTGCCAATCTTGATGAATTGTTGGGCGAAAGCGAAACTAAAATTTTAAAAAGATTAGATGAATATATATTCAAGCGGGAAGTGGCTCGACGTAAGCTCGAGAAAGAAAGTGCATTGTTGGAATCTGATAAAGATGGCTTTTTAAAAGCCTTTAAAGCGAATAAAAACAATGCAGCGATCTTGGATTCAACCAGCAAGTGCATTTATGAATTGATGCAAAAGGTGAATAAAAAGCAAAAATCTATCGCTGGAGACAGTGACGCGCTTTTAAAACGTTATGTAGATAAAAAGTATGATTGGTCTAATATAAGCAGCAGTGCAGATGCTGAGGCTGATGTTAAGCCCGCAGATGTTGATAGTGTGCTGCTTAAAAGAAAAGAAGATTTGGCAAAAGTAGTACGAAATGCAATTTGCCGTAATTTTTTCAATCCAGATAAACTGATTAAAGACACCACTCTTGATAAGGCCTTTAAAGAGCAATACTTAAAAGGCGCCAAGCGTCTTCAATTCACCAAAAAAGACAAAGAAGTGATGGCACAGCACTCAGATTGGCTTAAGAAATTCAAAGAGCGTATGGGCGGCCCCACGATGTGTGATGACTGTCCTGACACTGCGAAAGATGACTGGAAATCTTCAAGCTCCCGTACCGTGATGGCAAGAATGTACCGGGCCAAACAAAATTTACGCGAAGCGGAAGAGCTACAATTTCAGGCACTTTATGACAAATCAGCAAGTAACGAGACGACAAAGAGAGATTGCCTTATGTTGCACCGTACGCGTGAACAACAAAGGCTTTTGCGAAGAGTGGGACACATGGCAGACAGGGATCCTACGAAGGCAGCGGAGTATTTTACACTGACGCCAGCAGGCGTAGGCTTGGAAAAAGCCACTGTGTTCAATCTTGCCAATCCTAAAGCACCCCAAAAGCGCAGTAGCCTATTTCAAACCTTGACTGAAGACAATCCATTGAATGCTTTGTGCCAACCTAAAGAGCAACCGAGCGATGAGAATGGCAGTTCATCTCAAGAGCAAGCAAGTGACGAGCAAGAAAAGAAAGGCATTCCATTGAATGCATTGCGTACAACACAAGAGAAATCAGGTGATGAGAAAGACAAGGACGGTATTTGGTATTACCTGTTGGGCAATACCAATGATCCTGGTTCACAGACAGATGCCATTTTAGGTGCGGTTTTGAAGGTGCGTGCCCATGAAGAGAAACACAAGAAAACATTAAGCCGGAAATCCACTGCACTGTTAGAAACATTACCAGCACAAGTTCCTGACTCACCGAAAACAGCAACCGCCTATATTCCCTCGCTTGCCAATAACATGATTGAAGAATACGACTTAAGAGCACTTGATAAAATTCAAGAAGTTTCCACAATGGCCAGAGTGACCAGCGTGCAAGATCTTTCCATGTGATTGTAATAAGATGATTTTCTAAATGAAAAAATGCGTGATTTTAATGAGTGGCGGCTTAGACTCCACAACCGTTTTGATGATTGCCAAATCCATGGGGTTTGAAGCACACGCCATATCATTTGATTATGGGCAAAGGCATGAAGTGGAGTTGCAGGCTTTGCGTAAAGTGTTGCAGGCTCATGGGGCAGCCTCACACAAAGAAGTGTCTGTGGATTTGAACACGATTGGGGGCTCAGCTTTGACTGATTTTGAAATAGATGTGCCCAAGCGTGATGATATAAAAAACCACACCCAGGGTGTGCCAGTTACCTATGTGCCAGCGCGCAACACCATTTTTTTGAGCATTGCTTTGGGATATGCTGAAACCATTGGGGCTTTGGATATATTCTTAGGGATCAATGCCATCGATTACAGCAATTATCCAGATTGTCGTCCAGATTATTTAACAGCCTTTGAGAACATGGCCAATTTGGCCACCGCAGCAGTGGACACAGACAAACGGTATACTTTTCATGCGCCGCTGTTGAAAGATTCCAAAGCTGACATCATCAAAAAGGGCTTGGCCTTGGGTGTGGATTATTCCATTACCCAAAGTTGCTACGATCCCAATCCTGAAGGCATGGCATGTGGCCGTTGCGATGCTTGTTCTTTAAGATTGGTGGGCTTTCACCAGAATGGCATGGCGGATCCTGCGCCTTATGCGTACAGGCCGGACATGACAGGCTGCTGATATCAACAACGCTGGGATGATGGGTCAATGCGAAGACGCATGGACCCATCCTACGAAGAGTAAATACAAGGAGCGTGTATGCAAGACGAAGTCGCGTCAGAAAAAGATTACCCTCATTTTCAATTGGCTTACCATTTAGAGTTACTGAAAGAACTGCAAAGCTTCGTGGGTTTGTATGGACAGTGGACCAGCGAAGAACTTTTCAACCAATTTTCCCGAAAAATTTTAGATGGCATGCCATTTTTTCATCAAGTGATTTTAAATGCTTCAGGTGTTCGGGCAAAAGAAAACCCCTATTGGCAAAAGATGGCTGATGCCGTTTTAACCAGCTTCAAAGAAATGCACACTGAAGACAAGATGAAATTGCTCACCCTTCAAGACGATTCATTAGATGGCAATTTGATTTCGCAGCTTGGCTATTTAAATGAGATCAGGATTTTAAAAATTCTGATTGAAGGTTTGGATGACGCAGATCTGCTGGAGATTTTCATGCCTGCAGGAATAATGACGCAAGTCACCCTTCCCGGTGCGCAAGAATTTTGCCTCACAATGCTGCATGCCTTGCGATTTGATGAATGCAAACTCAGTCTGATTCGGCATATTGGCCCGGGCGCGCACTTGCCTGCCATTCACAATGTGTTGGTATTTCATACGCCTGAAAATAAAGTAGACTTGCCATCCTTGGCTATTCTTTTTGAGACGCTTAAAACGCGCAGCTCAAGAAACAATTTGTTGACTGAACGTGTCGGTGAGCACGATTCACCTTTGTTGTTTGCTATCGATCACAATTGTAATATGGGCTTGCGCACCATGCTCGCCTTTGTCGATTGCGCCGCTATCAAGCCGGAATTGGACAAGGCTTTGTTGCATGCAAGAAAGTTCAGATGCGCAAGGTATGATGAAGTCATCAAAACATTACAAGATCATGGTGCTTCATTGACCCCCGAACAAGAAGCAGAGCTTGACCGTGATGCAGTGGTGTTGCAAAAATCTTCTCAAAGTACCAGAGCGTTTGAAAGGGGAGTGGTGGCAGGCAATGAACCGGATTTTGAGCAAGCAGCTTTGAAGCTTCCAAGCAAAATCAAATCGAAACTGTGATTGGGGAAATGTAGGCTAGATCTTTTGCTTTATTGACACAACGTCAACCATCCGAAAATACGCTTTTCCCTACTCTGACATATCAATCGTCCCTGACGCGTCACCCCAGCGTAGGCCCATAGCCGTCAAGCCAAGGCAAAAGGAATAAATCGACGAAGTTGGATTACGCGAAAATATTGAAAAGAACGTCATACCGGCGGAGGCCGGTATCCATCTCTTGATGAGCATTGCGGGCGTCTTCGCCCGCAATTCCTTTTGATGCTAGAGCAAACCTCGTGAATAAGCGTGGTTTTCATGTCTGCTGCGATGCCGTGATCCGTAAAAATACTACCGTAGAAATCCAACTTGTTTACCGCTGTTTGAAATGATAGCATTTTCAACGGTTATCCAGTATTAGTTGTTTAGATAACCATAATAGCCTGTCATTAAAAATGAAAGGTTGTAGCAATTCTTGGTTTATGGAGAAATTATGATGATGCAAGTTTCTGAAGTTTCCGATAAGGAAATCACGCCTCAAACAAAAATAACCGCTGAAGAAGCTTCAGTAACGGTTACACAATTCATTGAAATTGATGAATTGAAAGTCGCCCCTCAAGTTCACACAACCTGCAGTAGCTATAACACAAACTAAGTTGGCTATATGCACCGAAGAGGGAGGTTTGAAATCTCCCCCTTTTGTAAAGGAGTACATCAGAATGAATCGAATGGGCGCTGGCTTCAATTATGCTTTTGTAGATGGATATTACGTAGGCAAAAAACTTACGATCCCCTCTTGCGTAAACTTCATCGAAATGGGCATAGCTGAGTTGAAGCGAGCATGCAATGAAAGCTGGTTACAAAACATTGATTTTTCACTTCACCTCTCGCGAACGCCAGTTACTGAAGCTGCCAATGTTCAAGATGCATTCATTGATTTTATCTTGGATATTTTAGATAACATCCCACATGATATTCGAAAAAATCTTGCATCTATTGGATTGCATTTGACAGGCTCAAGATTTACTGGAAACGGGTTGCTTGGAGGCGCTGACACATACGCCCCTTCTAATAAAAACCTAGATCACACTTTTCGATTTATTCAACAGTTAAAGCTGCGCACAAATTTAGACATTTGGCTTGAAAATGCAAATTTTTATAGCTTAAAACCTGAAGATATTGTTGGCTCATGGGATCACGTGAAACAAGTTTGTGAGTCTGAAAAGTGCGGCATTATTTTTGATGTTGCACACGCAATTATTGAAGCCTCGAATAACGATTTGCCGCCCGATTTTATCCTTGGATGCGTACCGTGGGCATATATAAAAGAATTCCACCTTTCCGGCATTACAAGCGGAAAAGATGGAAGTATGCATGATGGGCATGACTCAAAGATCGCTGATTCGGTTTGGAAAATGCTAACAACATGTCAAAAATTAATACAAACCACTCAAAACAATAAAATTATCTATACCATTGAACATACAGCACCATCTTGGGTGCAAAAAAGTGATTTATTTGAATCTGAATTTAAGACGCTTGAAACTTTTTTGAGCTCTTCCCCTGTACGAAAATGCTATTCTGAAAATCGCGATCAATATATGCGCAGATACTTACAAAAGATGGCCTCTGGTCGTATTCCTCTTCTAGAGCAAGCCTGCGAGCAAAGAGGTATGAGTCTTTCTGACCTGATGAACATTTGGCTTGATACTTTATCTAAAAAAGGCGAGAGAGTCGTATTTGACGCCGATGAAATTCCAAAGAAAGAGCGCGACCGCGCTAAAGTTTTAACCGTAGATTTTTTAGAATTTGCAAAGAAAGAACTTGAGATATCAGGGAGTCACTGCAATGACTGCTGATTCTTTAATGCTTGGTGTAAATTTCACCACACCAACGAATTTGGAAAAAATTCAATCTTTACATTCAGAAAATCGTATAGGCTTTGTGGAAATACTAATAGATAATTTTTTGACATGTGATCCAATTTCAATAAGAAAAGCCTTCGGGGAAATCCCGCTAGCGTTTCATATCATGAAATCCCGCTTTTTAGAGGTTGATTATGCTACTTTGAAGCAGATAGGGAGGATTCTAAAAAATCTTATCAATGAATTAAAGCCCATTTATATCTCTGATCACATAGCCAAGTTCAATTGTGATGGATTGCCAATGCCAGTGCTTGCCGAAGTGGACTATACAGGGAATGACCATATAGCAAAGAAAGTTAGCGATTGGCAGGAAATTCTTGGTGTGCAGATTTTTTTTGAGAATTTCCCATCTGCATTTCCCAGCGAAATACCGCAACCCGTTTTTTTCGAGAAATTGGTTCGCGATTGTGACTGCGGTCTCCTTTTTGATTTATCAAATGCGATCATTGCGCAAAACAATGCCAATGTAGCAATAGAAGCCTGGTCAGGTATTCTGTCTCAAACAAACCATTTTCATGTAGGTGGCTATTCCCCTTCTACCATGAATCAAAATTTATGGCTGGACACACACAATTGCGAGCTATCTCCAGCATCTAAATCTGCAGTCACCCAATGGGTTCTCAACTCCGGAAAACCTTCTCAAAAAACACTTGTCATAGAGTATGATCATTCAATTGACTTCACAAAATGGAAAAAAGATCTAGACTGGGCACGAAATGCGTCACAGGTTTTGAGGGGGGCAGAATGAAGCTAAGAGCTCTATTAAATCCAGAATATATCCCTTATTTGACTGCCGAGCAGCAGGCTTTGGCTGATTTTGCCGTTCGCGTGAACTGGCACCAAATTTTTGATACCGCGCCAAATCTTGAAACTCTGTCTGGCAATATGGCTTCTGGGTTATTAAGAGACTTTCTTTCACATTGTGACAAACAAAATATACCGCTCGATTGGCTCAAACATGTGCGATTATTAGAATGGCTTGAAAAGCATGGCACATACAAAGCTTTCTTTAATCAAATGATTAAACTGGAATGTTTGATTGCAACTGCCTCTTCTTGGGCGGCCAACTTTTATCAGGATATGGGTACAAATAGACTTGTATTATCTGAAATGCATACAACACTTGCGATTGGAGTAACGCGTCCATTGGATTTTCTAGAGCGTCCAAAAATAATGAAGCTACAGCTGGCAGCTGGTGGGCCTACTGGTTCCACCCAATTTCTGTATGGGACAACCAAATCACGTGAAAGCTGGCATATTGATACATGGAGTTCAATTTGATGCACACACTTATTAGACCGAAAATATTTTGGCAAGCTTATATTCCAATATTTCTTTCATTTGTGACCAGCCGCCTCATATTGCAAACGGATCTGCTCATGGTTTCGCCCTTGGGAGAGGCAGCAACAGCTGCATTTGCCGTTCCAAGCAAGATTATGATCATTGACAGTATAGTGGCCATTGCGCTTGGCCCAGTTATTTCCATTGCTATCAGTCGAGAAACAAGTGAATCGGTTAAATGTAAATTAATTGCCAGTGCATTGGGGCTTACTTGCTTAATATCCTGCGCATTAACCCTCATTGGATTGATGATTTACCCGCATTTTGTGTCATCAATCATTACCAATCCTGTGGTTGAAGAAATGAGTCAGAATGCAGTATTTTGGATGACGCTTAGTATTCCGATTAGAATGCTTATTTTTGTTGGCGGAATGTGTCTTTTTGCGTGTGGAGAAGGAAAGCGCGTCAGCAAGATTTATTTTATAACAATTAGCCTGAATGCGCTTTTAGATTGGCTGTTTATCTATACTTTTTCTTTTGGCTTTGTGGGTGCTTATCTTGCAACTGTTTTGGTTTCTACCATCGAGTTAGTGTGGATTTTATATCTGATTGTAAAAAAAATACGTCAATTCCCTCTTGGACGAGTAAGCGTCAGCTTTGTTTGTTCATTGGCAACAAAATTTGGGCCGGAATGGGTCCGGCTGATCTCATGGCAACTTGAAGGCTTTGCTATTCTTGCGATTTTAGCATCACAATGGGATTGGTTTCCTGCTCTTAGTCTCTTTGGCGTTTCAGCTGAAGTAACCGCTCTTTTAACAATGCCACTTGTGGCAATGATGCGAAATGTGTCTATGGTACTTGCTGAACATTATAAAGGATCGGATTTTTTCGTTGCAAAACAACTTCTGAAATCGGTGACAAGAGACACTGTCTTGGCGTATATTTTTATTGGCATGCTGGTGTTCGTGATTGGTATGAATTTTGGACCTGCCATCTATAAGCTTGATAGCGATCGTCTGGTTTGGTGGAATGCGTTTATTCCGATTTTTTCTATTTCGCTTCCATTTTTTGCTTACGGTTCTCTTGTTAGAGGAATCTATCAGGCATGTGGAAAATTCAAAGAAATTGCATCTATTGAAATAGTGATTACATGGATCCTGTTTATTCCTGCTTTATATTATGCCTTGACCACCCAAAATCCCTTTGTATTTTTTGCGATCTTATATGGAAAAGAAATTATCATTTTATCTTTATTGCGCTTTAAGTTCCTGCATGATTAACAGGAATTCTGCACATCAAAGATCCGCAATGCCTTTTTAAAAGGAATTGCGGGCGAAGACGCCCGCAATGCTCATCCAGAGATGGATACCGGCCTCCGCCGGTATGACGTTCTTTTCAGTATTTTCGCGTAATCCAACTTCGTCGATTTATTCCTTTTGCCTTAGCGTGACGTCTATGGGCTTTCGCCGGGGTGGCGTTCTATTCAATATTTTCACGTAACTCGACTTGACCAATTCATTCTTATTTCGTTTGCTTGGCGCCTAGGTTTTCAGGGGAAAAGATAAAGATCTCAATGTTTTTTTCTTACGAAATAAACCTAACGGAGTGACTTGCTATTTAAATAGTTGCGCTATGACGTTGGTTGGAAGAACGCGTTTGTTTGGGCAACCTTTTAAAAAGGCATGGCCGATTTCACACATTGCTACTAAAGGGCACAAGTCTGGCGACACTGGCTGATAACTTTTTGCACATGAGGATAAGTTTTATAGTATTGATTAAAATTATTCACCATTGCGTCGAATGAATAGGTTGTTGCTTGTGAATTTGTTTGGGTGCTTGGGCCAAAAGTGGCATCCTTTAATTTTGCCATGGCACTTGCTGCTGTGCGCTCATACTCTTCAATCGAATGGCTTGGAGATTGGGCCTGTTCAACACCTGTGCAGGCTTTTTCAATCAAAGTAGAGATATCTTCCCGTACTCCCCAAATATCACGCTCTTTCAGCCGATCAAATTCAGCTTCAAGACTTCTTTCAAAAGCTTGAAAATGCACATCGCCGCCTGGGGCAACATCTGTTCTTACTTTGGCAATTTTTTCATTGATTGCCGCAAAACAAACTTTGGTATTATTTTGATCGTTTGCATTCACGCCACATTTATCAACCGCAAACTGACACAACATCGCTTTGTTTAGATCCATGAAGCGTTTGTGCGTGTGCATTTGGGCGATGCTGGTCGCAATATAGACTGCGCAGGCGATCCCAATCCCAATTGAAATCCAGAATGTGACAGGGTTGGCAAACAACACAGCGGCAATCACAATGGCCGCCAAAGCAAAAACCACAGGAACCGATCTTCCGCCGATTTGCTTGGTTAAAAACCATTTGTTTTTGAAGTTATAAATTTCTTCTGTTTTTAATACAGACTCAAGTTGCCTGCCTAGCTCGTGTAGCCCTTTTTGATTTAACAAGCTCTCATTATTACGAAGGCCATCTTGTAACTGTCTCAGCGTTAGGGTTTGCTTTGAGCCCATTACTGAATCCATTTCCGTATCAAGCAACAAAGCCCTTTCGATAGGTTTGGGTTGCCCCTTAAACCATCGATGTAAGTCATACTTACGCCCACCATCCCAACGGGATTTCATAAAGAAAATTGCGAACGATGGGAGTAGCTGCCCAGCGAAAAATATGCCCATCATTGACCCGATCCCACCGGCATAATAGGCGAACCCGCCCAGTGCCCCTGTTGCGACCGTGAGTCCGGTAAAAAGGATCCCGTTGATCCAAGACAAGATCTGCATGCGTTTCCACAGTGCATCTTGTTCAGCAATATAGGCGTCATAGTTGGATTGCGACATCAGGTTGACCTACATGGAATAATTCAGATCTATTAGACCTGATTTATTTGGTCAACTCAAGCCATGAATTCGTGTGATTACATATCAAGATGATGGGTCATGCACGGATGACCGTGCATGACCCGGTGTTACGCATGAAGTGGCTTTAATTCGTGGCACTACACAGGCGGGGGAGTTTGCATAATTTGAGCAAGTAGGGCGCCACGATGAAGAAGGTGATTCCGGCTATTTGAATCAAGGCATATTTCCAAGGATCTTCAACAGCAAACTGTGCTGGGGGAACAAAACCCAATATAAAGGCAAAGAATGAGATCACAGTGCCCGTGCCAGCCACCAGCCACATACCAAAGTTGCCACCAGGGATTTTATAGGAACGTGGCGTGTCAGGGTGTGTGTAACGCAATTTGATGGCAGATATAAATACCAATATGTACATCAACAAAATCAATTGGGCAGCCATGGCAGAAAGCAGCCAATAAGATTGGTTCACTGAATCGAACATCAAGAAGACGGATGCCATCAAGGTGCTGATCACCCCTTGGGCCACCAAGATGGAAACCGGCACGCCTTTACGGTTGGTGCGGGAAAATATTTTTGGCAGAGAGCCTTTTTCAGCGCTCACCAGAAGGCCTCTTGAGGGGCCGATGATCCAGGTGTTCAACAAGGCGACTGCGCCCAGAACGCTCAATACAGCCAACCAAGGCGTCCACCCACCAAAGCCTGAGGCAGAGAAGAAGGCGTCAAAGGCTTGCATCAAACCTGATACCAGGCTGATTTCTTCCTTGGGTAACACGCAGGCCACGGCCAGTGAACCCAAAATAGACACCACCATGATGATAAGCGTGGCCAATAAAATGGCCCGGGGGTAACTTTTTTGTGGGTCTTTGGCATTTTGGACGTGGAAACTCGCCATTTCCATTCCACCAAAGCTTAAAAGCACACCGGTGAAAAATACCACGGAATTGAATTCAAAATGGGGCATCAAAAACTCTGTGCCCAAAGGCATGGCGATGGGTTTGCCACTCATCCACCAAGTGACCCCTAAACCAATCAACAAGGCCCCTGGGAATAAGGTGCCCAGAATCACCCCAGCAGAGCTGACAAAGCTTGAGGTTTCAATCCCTCTGAAGTTGATAAAGGTTAAACCCCACAACACCACCATCATGCAAACCATTAAGAAGGTTTTATTGGTTTCGAGATCGGTTGACAGGTGAAGCGTGTCTTCCAGCGCATACACCACGGTGGCGGCCACGAAAGAAAGCACTGTGGGTAACCACACCACGCTCTCCGTCCATTCCAGCCAGACGGCCAGAAAACCCGCATTTTCACCGAAGCCAGCTTTCGCCCAAGCATAAATTCCGCCACGATCGGGCCAACCTGTCGCCAATTCTGCACATACTAATGCACAAGGGATAAAGAAGAGGATCCCGGCCACTGCATAAAAGAACAAAGAAGAAAGCCCGTGCGAGGCCATGAGCGGCAAGTTGCGCAGGCTGATGATTGCAGAGACGTTGATCATCGACAATGCAAAAATGCCCAAGTAAGGGCGATTGGCAGTTGACTTAACATCAGGCTCGGGCATCATTACGTGCGGGCCTTAAAGATTAAAAATTAACGGAAGATAGTAAAGGTTTTTTAGGCGAAAATACAGACTTTAAAGGAAAACGCACCATGGATAAGGTCATGATCCTCGGAGCAGGCCATGTGGGTCGGCTGTTGGCCCGTTTGCTTCATGAAAGCCCCAGTTACGACGTTGTGCTGGTAGATGTGCACAATGTGTTGCCCTTCGCTGATGGGGTCAACCTTAAAACCATGAACTTGGATGCAAGGGATCCTGATGTCCTTGCCCAAGTTTTTCAAGACGAAAAAATCCAAGCTGTGGTTTCTTGTTTGCCTTATTTTTTAAATATCGCCGTTGCCAAAGTGGCCCATGCTTCTGGCGTGGCTTATTTTGATCTGACCGAAGATGTGGCCACAACAAATTTGGTGAAGGGCTTGGCCCAAACAGCCAAGGCACCCATGATGCCGCAATGTGGTTTGGCACCAGGCCTTGTGAACATCATTGCTGCAGACTTGGTTAAAAAATTAGATGAAGTGGAAACACTAGAGCTGTGCGTAGGGGCCTTGCCAGACAGCAGCAGCCACCCGTTAAAGTATGCCCTGACCTGGTCTGTTGATGGGCTGATCAATGAATACTGTAATCCCTGCCCGGCAATGGTAGGCGGGGTATACCGAGAACTGCCCCCTTTGGAAGGGGTGAAAGACATCCACCTTTTGAATTTGCAGTTAGAATCGTTTCACACCTCAGGCGGTGTGGGCACCTTGATTGATACCTATGGTAAAACCATCCCCAATATTGCGTACAAAACTTTACGTTACCCCGGTCACGCAGCCCTCATGCGATTTTTGCTAACTGATCTGAACATGCGGGACGATCGCGAAACCTTGAAACGCATTTTATCTGGCGTGCTGCCAGAAAATACGGACGATTGCGTGTACATTTATGTCAGCGCAAAAGGCATGAAGCAAGGAAAATCCGCAGAGGTGGTGTTTATTAATAAGTACCATTCATTGATGTTGTTTGGGGAGCGCATTCCTGCTATTGCCATCACCACTGCAGCAAGTTGTGCCGCGGTGATGGATTTGTTATTACAACAGGGTACAAAACCAAATAGATTGGTGACCCAAGAAGAATTTACGTTGAGCGATTTGTTTGCCAATCAATTCGGATCCTACTTAAAGTCAGAGGGATAAAATGGATTTTTTGCAACGCTTAGGGATAACCGAAAAAAATGGTGGCGTTTACACCGATTCATTGTCATGGCAAGGCAACGCCAAGCATTCATTTACAGTGGTAAACCCTGCCAACATGGCGCCCATTGCGAGTGTATCGCCAGCCAATGAAAGCGACATTGAAAATATCATGGTGCAATCTGAACAAGCTTTTACAGCATGGTCTCAGGTGCCTGCCCCCAAGCGGGGTGAATGGGTGCGACGATTGGCCAATGCAATTCGTGAACACAAAGCCGATTTGGCCAAACTGATTGCCCTTGAAATGGGAAAAATTGAAGCAGAAAGTTTGGGCGAAGTGCAAGAAGTGATAGACATTGCCGATTTTGCAGTGGGCTTGTCACGCCAATTGTATGGCAACACCATGGGATCAGAGCGGTCACAACACCGGTTGTATGAACAATGGCTGCCGCTGTCACCCGTGCTTGTCATCACTGCATTTAATTTTCCTGTGGCAGTGTGGGCTTGGAATGCCATGATTGCCGCAGTGTGTGGTAACACCGTCGTTTGGAAGCCTTCAAGCAAAACCCCATTGGCGGCCATCGCCATTCAACACATTGTGAACAGCGTGATGGCAGAAGCGCCGGTAAAAAATGTATTTTCACTTTGTGTGACAGAAGATCAACCGTTATTACAACACTTGGTGAATGCCAAAACATTTCAGCTGGTATCATTCACGGGCTCAACTGCCGTGGGCAAAATCATTGCAGAGCAGGTTTCAAAACGCTTAGGGCGGTGCTTGCTGGAATTGGGTGGCAACAATGCCGTGATCGTCACTGAATCTGCAGATTTGAATTTGGCAGTGCCAGCCATTGTGTTTGGTGCAGTGGGAACTTCAGGCCAGCGTTGCACCAGCATTCGCCGCTTGATAGTGCACAAAAGCCAAGTTGAAAAACTTAAAGAGAAGTTGTGTCACGCTTATAAACAAGTCAAACAAGGTGATCCTTTGTCGCCTTCAGTGCTGATGGGGCCTCTGATAGACCAACACGCGGTGGATTTATATAAAAAAACCCTCGACGACATCATGAAGCTTGGCGGAAAAGTTTTGTGCGGTGGCATGGTCGTAGAGAAAAAAGGGTATTTTGTGTTGCCAACCTTAGTAGAAGTGGCGAACGATTTCCCCTTGCTTCTTGAGGAGCGTTTTGTTCCCATTGTGTACATCACGACGTATGACACAATTAAAAAAGCCATTCAGTTGCACAATGCGGTTTACCATGGGTTGGCTTCTTCGATTTTTTCCCAAAATTTGGGCGAAGTAGAATTGTTTTTATCAAGCCAAGGCAGCGATTGTGGCATTGCCAATGTGAACATAGGCCCTTCTGGTGCGGAAATTGGGGGTGCCTTTGGCGGTGAAAAGGAAACAGGTGGGGGCCGTGAAGCCGGATCCGATGCCTGGAAAGCCTATATGCGTAGACAAACCGTGACCATTAACTGGGGTGACAAATTGCCTCTGTCTCAGGGAATTGAATTTGACATCCATTGATTAAAGTATTTTAGATCGCAAGGAGCGCGAAGTATGGAACCCATTTGGCTTAAAAGTTACCCCAGTAGCGTGCCACACGTTATTGATCCTGACCGCTACGCCTCCCTGAACGTGATTTTTCATGAAGCATGCAGAAAATATACCAAACAGCCTGCTTATGTGAACATGAAAACCGCATTGAGTTATTCCAGACTTGAAAAGAAAGCGCGGGATTTTTCTGCCTTTTTGCAAACCCAGTGTGGTTTGAAAAAAGGGGATCGCATCGCACTCATGATGCCCAATATATTGCAATATCCTATCGCTTTATTTGGTGCACTTGATGCAGGCCTTGTCGTGGTCAATGTCAACCCGATGTACACCCCACGTGAATTGCAATTGCAATTGATGGATTCGGGTGCGCAAACCATTGTGGTGCTGGCCAATTTTGCACACAACGTTGAAGAAATACTGGGAGAAACCAGTTTAAAAAACATTATAGTGACTGAATTGGGTGATTGTTTGCGTTTTCCCATGTCGATGGTGGTCAACGATGTGGTCAAATACGTGAAAAAAATGGTGCCACAATTCAAGTTTACCAGTTCATATAGTTTTAAAAATGCTTTAAAACTGGGCAAGACTTTGCCATTTACAGCGCCCATGGTCACAGGTGATGACATGGCATTTTTGCAATACACAGGGGGCACAACAGGTGTTTCAAAAGGCGCTATTTTGTCCCATCGGAATATGGTCGCCAATGTGTTGCAAGCGCATGCTTGGGTGAAGCCTTGGTTGTACCGCGAAACGGAAATTGTGATTACCGCATTGCCGCTTTATCATATTTTTGCACTCACAGCCAATTGTCTTTTGTTTTTACATGAGGGTGCAAAGAATATTCTTATCACGGATCCGCGTAATTTTGATGGGTTTATCAAAATCATTCGCAAGTCAAAATTTTCAGCCATCACAGGGGTGAATACTTTATTCAATGCCTTGTTGCATCACCCTGAATTTGCAAAAGTGGATTTTAGCCGGCTGCATTTGACTTTGGGTGGGGGCATGGCTGTGCAAAAAGTGGTGGCAGAGACGTGGAAGCAAGTCACCGGCAAGCCCATTTATGAAGCCTATGGGTTGACAGAAACCTCGCCCGCGGTGTGTATCAATCCCATGAACTCCTCTGATTACACAGGGTATATTGGGTTACCCATGCCTTCCACCGAAGTGACCGTTTGTGATGAAAACGGCACTGAATTGGGCACCAATGAGGTAGGTGAATTGTGTGTGCGCGGCCCGCAAGTGTGTAAAGGCTATTGGAACCAACCTGAAGAAACCGCCAAAGCGTTTAATGAAAACGGGTGGTTTCGCACGGGCGACATTGCGGTGATAAACGATGATGGCTATGTCAAAATTGTCGATCGTAAAAAAGACATGATTTTGGTTTCTGGCTTCAACGTATACCCCAATGAAGTCGAAGATGTGATAGCCTTGCACCCTGATGTAAAGGAAGTGGCAGTGGTTGGGGTGCCCAGTGAGGCCTCTGGCGAAAAAGTCAGGGCGTACATCGTGAAGAAAAATGAAAGCCTCACTGAAAGTGAAATCATTCATTTTTGTCGCGAGCGTTTAACGGGTTACAAAATCCCGCACGAAATTCTTTTCAGAGACGAATTGCCCAAAACCAACGTGGGTAAAATTTTGCGCCGGGCTTTGCGAAAAGAAGCAGAGCTTGGGCGAAAGGTGGGCTAAAAAGTGAGGTTGTATGCACGTCAGTGTTTTTGATTTGTTTAAAATTGGTATTGGCCCTTCAAGCTCTCATACCGTGGGGCCAATGCGGGCAGCTCTTGCCTTTGTGACTTTATTGGATGACGCTAAACACTTGACGGAAATAACACGCCTCGAAACCGTATTATACGGCTCGCTGGCTTGGACGGGCATAGGCCACGGTACAGAAAAAGCGCTCCTCATGGGCTTTTGTGGGGAGCGGCCAGACAGCATCGACCCCTTAAGCATTCCCAATCGCGTTGAAAGCATTAAAACCAGCCATCAGATCACTTTGCTCAACAAAAAAAACATTGCTTTTGATTTTGACAAAGATGTGATTTTTGAAAGAAAGAAAATTTTGCCTTTTCACAGCAATGGCATGCAATTTCGCGCTTGGGCTGAAGATCGTTTGTTACAGGAAAACATTTTTTATTCGGTGGGCGGGGGTTTTATCATCCAAGAGGGTGAGGCTGAACATGCAGATGGCAAGCCCACAAAATATGCATTTGAAACCGCAAAAGAATTGCTGATTCATTGCGATCGCAATCAAAAAAGCATTGCAGACATTGTACGTGAAAATGAAAACTTGCCTGAAAGTGAATTGAATCAAAAACTGGATAAAGTTTGGGCCGTGATGAATGGTTCAATTGAAGCGGGTTTGCACACAACCGGGCAGCTGCCTGGTGGGCTTGCTGTGAAACGGCGTGCGGCAAACTTGTATGTGAAATTGAAAGATCATTTGAAAACGGATCCCATGGCTGTGCTCAGCACCTATGCCATTGCTGTGAATGAAGAAAATGCAGCAGGGGGCAGGGTGGTGACGGCGCCCACAAATGGGGCAGCGGGGATCATTCCCGCCTGTATTCGTTACTATGTTGAAACCGTGCCAGGTGCATCTGAAAAAGGCGTGCGTGATTTTCTTTTGACCGCGGCAGCGATCGGGGCTTTGTATCAGAAAGGGGCTTCTATATCGGCTGCTGAAGTGGGGTGTCAGGGTGAGGTGGGCGTGGCCTGCTCCATGGCAGCCGCAGGGCTTGTGGCAGCCCAAGGGGGCACAATCTGGCAGGTGGAGCATGCTGCAGAAATGGGCATGGAGCACCATTTGGGGTTAACGTGCGATCCCATCGGCGGTTTGGTGCAAATTCCATGCATCGAACGCAATGCCATGGGTTCAGTACAGGCCGTGGCTTCAGCCAGGCTCGCTTTGTTGGAGGAGGGTGAGCACATTGTGACCCTAGACCAAGTGATCATCACCATGCGCAACACAGGCCGGGATATGTCGACCAAATACAAAGAAACATCACAGGGTGGTTTGGCGTTGTCGACGCCGGAGTGTTAAATGTAAGTTCCCCCTCATCAGCCAGGAGTAAGGCCGCAAGGCCGGCCCAACTCCTGGCATCTTCTCCCTCGAGGGAGAAGAAAAAGATTAGGGCTTATTAAACCACCATCGCTTTCGCGTTTGTCGATTCGCGGCGCTTTAAAAGATCAACCGTCTGCTTATGGATCGCTTCCATGATCGTTTCCAAATCCATCCGGGTGGGCATTTTGTTTTTCACCACTTGCTCACCATCAACCCACACATGCACCACATCTGAAGCCCGCCCTGCAAAAACCAGGTTCCACAATATGGGATCGTGATCAGAGGCTGGCGCCAATGGCAACAAATGGGGTTGCCACAAATCTATCGCCACGATATCGGCTTTTTTGCCGACTTCTAACGAGCCAATGTCTTTGTCCACACCCAACACCTTGGCGCCTTCAATTGTGGCCAAGCGCAAACATTCGGTGGCGGATAAAATGGCTGCATCCTGCGTTTGGGCTTTTTGAGCAAGGGATGCAAACTTCATCAACTCAATCATCGACATGCTGTTGTTCGAAATGCCACCATCTGTGCCCAAGCCAAACCCGATCCCCAACTGTTTCCATTTGGGTACAGGCGCGATGCCACCTGCCAGTTTTGCATTGCTGGTGGGGCAGTGGGCGATGGAAGTGCCGGTATCTTTTAAAATGCCAAGTTCTTCATCATCCAACCACACAGCGTGAGCCAATAAAGTGTGTGGCCCCAAGATCCCACGTTCTTGAAAAAGACAAATGGGTTTTTTGCCAAAATGATCGATGACCGCTTGGGCTTCTTCTTTTTGTTCGCTCGAATGGGTGTGAATGCGAACCTTATAATCACGCGCCATACTGGCTGCGCGTTTGTAAGCGGCTTCACTGCAATAAAACAGGTGCTCAAGTCCTATCCAAACATGGACTTTGCCATTGCCGGACAGGTGGTATTTTTTGATAAGGGCTTCGTTGTCATCCAAGGTTTCAAAAAAAGTTTTGTCAGCCCTGTCAGCCACATAAGGGGTAAGGTGAACGCGCAGGCCTAAATCCAAGGCCGCCTCTGCACCTTTGTGCAATTTACGGTACATATCAAGCTGGCATGTTGTGCCGCCCAATAATGATTCTAAATAAGTGACCAAACAACCATGGTAAGCATCGGCCTCACTCAACACCTGATGTTCGCGCTGGTATTCAGGCAGCCAGTCTATCAATTGTTTGTTTTCAGAAAAGCCTTTTAGCAAGCTGGAATGGCTGTGCACATCAATAAACCCGGGCATGATAGCCATGCGGTTTTTGCCATCTAAAATTTCATCACAAGATTTTTCAAGATCAGCTGGCAATGCTTTGCTTAAATCATAAAGCGCCGCAATCCGATCCCCTTTGATTAAAATAGCCCCGTTGTTTAACACACGATCGTTGTCATCAACGGTAAAAATTTTGACGTTTTTGATTAGGGTTTTCATGAGAGGATTGTCCGGATGAAGGTTGTTGAAAAAGAGTGAGAGTGGCGTAGGTTGGGTAGAGCGTCTTCGCGAAACCCAACATGCGATGTTGGATTGTCGAAGATGTTGGGTTTCGCGAAGACGCTCTACCCAACCTACGACGAAGGGGATTTAAGCCGCGGTATTTGCACCGCGGCTTAAATCCCCCCGTCGCAAAGAAGGGCAAAGACTCAAATGCTTACTTCTTCTTGGTAGCAGAACCAGTTGTCGCAGCCTTGCTTGCATCACCTGTGGGTGCTGCTTTGGCTGCTTTGTCATCACCGGCTGCAGCAGTTTTGCTGTCTTCGGTGCCTGGCTTGAAGCTAATCAATGATACTTCGAAAATCAAAGTTTCATTTGGGCCGATTTCAGGGCCAGCGCCTTGTTCGCCGTATGCCAAATTGGAAGGAATGTATACCTGCCACTTGGAACCTGCTTTCATCAATTGCAAGGCTTCAACCCAACCAGGAATCACGCCATTCAATGGGAATGTGGCGGGTACGCCGCGCTTGTAGGAGCTGTCAAATTCGGTGCCATCGATCAAGGTGCCTTTGTAGTTCACTGTGACGATGTCAGTGGGTTTAGGTGAAGGGCCTTTGCCATCATCAATGACTTTATATTGCAAACCGCTTGTGGTGGTGATCACGCCTGGTTTGGTTTTGTTGTCCGCCATGAAAGCATCGCCTTTCTTTTTGTTATCGTCAGCGGATTTTTTGAAGTTTGCTTCACGACGATCTGCGATTTGTTTTTGCAGTTTTTTCAGGGTGTCGATCACTTGATCTTTGGTCATCAATTTGGGTTCGCCGTTCATGCCATCGTGTATGCCTTGCATGAACACAGTGTCAGAGATGGCGATGTCTTGTTGTTTTAAATTACGGCCTAAATCCACACCGATGCTGTAGCTTACTTTGTCTTGATCGCTGGTCAAGGTTGAAGCAGCTGCTGCTGGTGCCGCCCCACTTGCAGGCGCTGCAGCAGCTGTGGCTGGTGCAGTGGCTGGGGTTGCTGTAGCTGTGTCGGCAGCATACACCGCATTCAAGCTAAGACCCAAGATAATGGGCAGGGCGGATTTCAATTTCATAATTAACTCTCCAAAGTTATAATAAGGGCAATAATCCTTTAAGGGCTTATCATCATTCTACTCAGATCGTAACGCAGACTAGCATACGCAAAGCAGTTAGTGGCTGCAAATTTCTTTTGATTTTGTTGTGTTAAGCTGTTCATATACCCAAGATACTTCAAAATGCGTGTTTTATGCTATGTCTTTTTTGCCCCAAGCTGTTTAAAAAAACTCGCAATAGCTGCGGCTATTACTCCTTTTTTTAAACAGCTTGGAACAAAAAATCCAGGCGCATAAAACACGCATTTTGAAGTATCTTGGGTATATTGTCAGATTGTGCTGAAGGTATAAAAAGCATGTTATCAAACAAAATAAAACCAAGCTTGTTTGTGGCGTTGTTTGGGGCAAGCTCAGGTTGGGCCCTTATCTTGGGAAACAGCCTGATTCCTGCGTGGCTAACCAGTATGAATGTGGACTTAACCACAATTGGCATGCTGGGTCTGGTAAGCCTGCCTTACATGTTCAAATTTTTATGGGCGCCCATTTTCGATCGCTATTCATTTTTACGTATGCCACAAGTGCGGGGTTGGCTTTTTTGTATCCACATGGTGTTGGCCACTTGCAGCGTGTGCTTAAGCTTTATGCACAACGTCAACCTGTATACATTGTGGCCGCTGCTATTGGTTTTGGGATTTTTTGCAGCTTCCCTTGATGTGGTCGTTGATTCACACAGGGCCAGCATATCGGAAGTCACCCTCAGTCAAAAAAATGCTTTGTATGTGTTTTGTTACCGCATTGCGATGATGTTATCAGGCGTGTGTTTGATTTTTGCAGATCATTTTGGTTGGCAAGCTTCGTTTTTGTTGGTGGCATTTTGTTTTGCGTTGGGCGGGATTTTTACATTAGGCATACCAGCCCAAATTTCTTCAGAAAAATCCGTTTCTGTGCCTGCCTTCAAAGCAGGGTGGCAAGATTTTTTATCGAGAAATCACAGCATGGC
>Ga0207004_1064_pt1 | contig 29985 bp, 21 predicted proteins | sample Alteio_BWMinCont_86_FD_153468 | JGI IMG/M metagenome (GOLD analysis project Ga0207004, IMG submission 153468) | Enriched cells from forest soil in Barre Woods Harvard Forest LTER site, Petersham, Massachusetts, United States -... | ecosystem: Environmental > Terrestrial > Soil > Temperate forest >...
CATGCAAAGGAATATCCCGCACCTTGTCGACCAGGGCCGAAGCATCGCGAAAAATCAAACCCCGCTCATCACGAATCGCAAAGCCCATGTGCGAAATATTTAAATGAGTGCCAATGGTTGAAGTCAAATCCCAATTTGGCCTGACAATTTGTATCAACGAACCACTGGGTATTTGATCGAACACTGCAGCATTAGGCACTTTTTGCGCATCGAAAAGCGCTGTAAATGGAATGTAGCGAACCATTACATCTTCACTTTTCACTTTGTTTTTTATGGCCTGTAATGCTACCACACGTCTTTTGGTTTCAGTTTCAGATAGGGGGGTGAATACTTTAATGCTGTCTGCCTTTTTCATTGCAAACCAAGCCGGCTTGGCAATCGTTGCGTTGGCCACTTTTGCCACAGGCTTCCCTGCATTGTCTTTAATCAATAAAGTGACATCCCGCAAATACCCATTTTTTTGGTTTTTTGCATCCCAATCCACTTCCGCAAAATGGTTTCGATTTTCATAAGTCGCATTTTGGTTTTTATAATTTATTTTGACGATATTATTTTTAAACTCAGCCAAATTTTTGCTTTCTGCCAAGGCAAGCACAGTGGCGGCATAGGTATTGCAATCGAACACATCCATACGGTAAAGCGGGCTTTTATCAAATTTGGCATTTGGCCCCTCACCTAAGGCAGCATGCACAGAAGGTTTGCCCAAAAACGCCGCACTGTAAATCGCAACCTTGGTTTCGATGCTTTGTTGGTTATGCTGCGGATTATTGGCATATATTTTTTTAATCTCAGCATCATATTCCTGCATTGAATAATGTGGAATAATTTGCACGCTGTCAGAAGTGGCCGTCTTTTCCGTGGCTGCAAGCTGAAATGTCAACGTCACAAAAATCAACGCAATCAGTTTCCCAAAAGACATTCCGCCTCCATGCCTATTTTTTAACCAAGTTAATTCGAAGTCACAATTCATAATTGCCTGGATAGTCGGATTTATCAAGCTAATAGACGGTACAATAGGTGAAATCGGCCCTGCATTTGTGGATCTGCGCCCCATTCAACGCTTACAAAACCAATCAGTGCTTGAGCTGTTTGACAAATTCATATAGATTGGACAGCTGATTAACTTTCACGCTGGGGTTTTGATGAAGGTCTTGAATTTGAATGGCGAAGAAGTGGAAGCGCAGCCGATACAAACAACTCAGTCAAACTCACCCACAACTATCATACCTGATGATGTATTTTTTCATGTGAGCGTTGAGGCTGAGCGGTATCAACGTGAATCCGAAAAAATGCTTGAGGATTTGGCTAGGTTAAAGACGGAAAATATAAGCGAGGAAAATGCTTTTGATCCATGGAAAGGACATTTAAACTTCAAGCCATGGAAGAAAAATGCAAGCAATGTACCAAGTGCAAACATAAGCCCAACACCGATAGCTGAGGGATCTCCCAAAAAATCGGCTCAAACGCTTACCTATGAAGTGCGTATCATTGACCCCCAGCCGACCAATTGGAATAAGCTAGATCCTGACTATCACGGTAATATCGAAGCAGCCAAGAGGCTGGCAGACATGATTATAGGTCGTAAAGATGTTACCAGCTACAATATGCTTGAACCAGACTCTGCAGGTCACCTTGAGCTTTACCAACTGGCAAATTTGAGTGTTTTGTCCGTAAAGATAGACAATACTTTTGTCAGTTTCACTCCAATGAATCTTGCTATTTTTATGCAAAATATTGCTGCTGTGAAGCGCCTGCTTCCACCACAGCCAACCCGATTTGAAATATTCGTTATATATCAAGCCGCAATTACATATAATTCAAAAAGCGTTGCAATGATGCTGTTGACTGAATGGGGGGCAGGAGACAATCGCGGCCACTTATTGCATGCCATGGTTTCATTGCAAGCTTCAGCTCACTTGGCTAACGCACTTGATATGAATATAGATCCTTTCTATTTAACAAGTGATCTACACCATGTATTTCAAAAAACAACTTTGGGCCTCATCGCAACATCGGTTTATTCTCATGTTTTAGATCAACAGTACAGTTTGTTGGATATTGCATTGAAGAATCAGAATAAATCCTGTGCTGAAGTGCTTGTCCGTCACCCCAATACAAACTTAAAATTCTTTTTAACGCATGCAATCGGACGCGGGCATGTCGAGACTGTACGCTACATTCTTGAAACCAGGGAAGTTGATATATTTCAAAAAATTTATCAAAACATGACTGCTCTTGAGTGGGCACTTGCAACGAAAAATGCCAAACCATTGTTTGCTTATAAAAAGAATGAAATTGAAATTTTCAATTTGGTGTCTGCGGCTGTGAATGCTGTGACCAAAACCACTGCCATGCCAACCCCAGAGATGCAACAAGTCTACAAATTAAAAGAAGCAAAGGGAATTCCGCTTGAGTTGTCGGAAAACACCTTAGGCACAAGTAAAGTCACAGGCTTCAGTCAAGCCCATGCTACATTGGCCAAGCCTTCTTCAGCCCAACCACAACACACCTCACAAGCTCGACTGACTTTGAAAGACGCACCTTTTGTGCCACAAGAGATCCCAAAAAAAACAAATCCTACAAAAGGCAGAGCGGTAGCCTACCAATTAGGGCTTTCGTGAAGGTTTTGAATTTAATATGTATTAACAACTCTTTTAACAGCCTTACCATCTTTCGAAACAAAATAATCTCGCTTTGTTTGAGCAAAATGCAGAATTGAAACAGGAACGCTGGCAGCACCGGCTAACATGCTCGAATCACTGAAATAGATCCCTTCTTTTCCTGCTGATTTAATATAGAAGCATATACCGGCAAATAATTTGTATTAAGAAAAAGTGTATTTGCACAATCAGTCAGTGAAGGACGTGTACAACCTATCCTAATGAAGATCGAGGCTACGCGGGTTGTTCATCGATTTTAGGCAGGAAATGAGGGAGATCCGTGTTTTATCCAAGGTAATTTTAAATTCACGTTAATAATTACTTGGATAAATGGATTTTTCAAGCCAACGCAAGATAGGTTCAGTGGCGGAAGCCACAAAAATTGACGGATCATATTTCCATTACTATCTTTAGTTATCCAGCAAACAACGCTCCTGAGTGTGCTTTATTGGTTTTAAGCTGATCTAATTCACAGACTCTGGACTTGGGGCTTGAATATGGCTCTGACAGGCAATGAGGGAATGAAGCATTTTAATCATCTGTTCGATGAGTATTCCTTGCTGCCTAAAAATTATGATGAAATCTTTTCAACTTCAAAAACCATACGCAATGAAGCCAAATTCATCGTAGAGTATTTTAACCAATTTGCACCCCATGAATACGAGCACCTTCACAGCAAAGCCCATTCTCTGTTTTTAGAACAAGGCGTGACCTTCGGTGCACCCGATGAGAAAAATGAAAAAATTTTTCCGTTTGATCTTATTCCCCGCGTGATCACCGCTGCAGAATGGAAAAAAATAGAACGGGGTTTGATACAACGCATCAAAGCCCTCAACCTGTTCTTAATCGATATTTATCACAAACAACATATCTTAAAAAGTCGGGTTATTCCCAAAGAAATGATCTTGTCTGCATCAGGTTACCTGCCACAACTTCAAAATATTATTCCACAAGGAAAAACCCATGTGCATGTGGCAGGAATTGATATAATTCGTGATGAAATTGGCAATTATGTGATCTTGGAAGACAATTTGCGCGTGCCTTCAGGTGTTTCTTATGCGCTCACCAACCGCCACACGAGTCAAATACTTTTGCCCCAATTGATGAATGCACAGTCCATTTACCCAATTGATGAATACCCATCACAACTTTCAGCCACGTTACACTCACTTACTGAATGCCAGCAAAATGATCTGGCAGTGGTGCTGACACCCGGCCCTTTCAATTCAGCGTATTATGAACATGCTTACCTTGCCAAAGCCATGAACTGGCCTTTGGTTGAAGGCAAAGATTTGTATGTGCGAAACAATGAAGTGTTCATGAGAACTGCAAAAGGCAGCCAACGCGTTAAAATCATTTATCGCCGAATCGATGATACCTTCTTGGATCCGACAAGTTTAAACCCAGAAAGCTTGATTGGCGTGCCAGGCCTTATGCAAGCTTACCAGGCCGGCAATGTGCTGCTGGCCAATGCACCCGGCACCGGCGTGGCCGATGATAAAGCAGTATTTGCCTATGTGCCCCAAATGATAAAATTTTATTTGGATGAAGATCCTATTTTGCCACAAGTTGAAACATTCTTGTGCGCGCAGAAAAAAGAACTCAACCACGTGCTCAACAATATGGATAAATTGGTAGTAAAAATGGTTGACCAATCAGGTGGCTTTGGCCTGCTCATCGGCCCCCAAGCAAACAAAAACCAAATTGATGAATTCCGAAAATTGCTGCAATCTAACCCACGAAAATTCATTGCACAACCTTTGGTCGAATTTTCAAGCAGCCCCACAATGTGTGGCGGGAAAATGATGCCAAAACGAATAGACTTCAGACCTTATGTGCTATCAGGCATTAGCCATTGGATCATGCCAGGTGGCTTAAGCCGTGTGGCTTTGGCCGAAAATTCTTATGTCGTGAACTCTTGCCAAGGTGGCGGATCAAAAGACACATGGATCATGAAATCACGAGATGAAAAATGAGTAAAATTTTAGCGTTGTCTTTCGATTGCCCTAGCTCACCCTCCATATTATTGAAATGTCCTGAATCGTCAGAACAAAATCAACCTTATGGACGTGGATTTTGTTGGTACAACAATGAAGAGCTTTCCATCACCGTGGTAAAAGAAGCAAAATTTACCAGCGACTCCACTTTTGCTGTCATGCAGGATTTTTCAAAATTCCATTCGAGCATATTTATTGGGCACATTCGGGGTGCTGCCAAGCGCCTTGTGCAAAAAGACACGCAACCATTTTCACAAACCTATGCAGGAAGAGATTGGGTATTTGTTCACAGTGGCGATTTGCGTTCTGGCTATGAACAATACATACCCATCGATAAAAACTCCTCATTCGAGCCGCTGGGCTCCACTGATTCAGAAAGAATGTTTTGTTTTATTTTGGATAAAATCAAACAAATTGGGGCCCGTTCTTTAGCTGATGTAGACAGACCCACCCTGTATTCATGGCTCACAGAAATAAACAAATTGGGCACCGCCAATATCATGTTAAGCGATGGCACTGATATGGTGGTATACCATGATGCCAATTCATTTAATCCACTGTATTGGTTAAGAAGTTACCCACCACATAAGGTGGTGCATTTTGAAGCGGACAGTTACACAATTGACATCACTTCACCTTTCGATATTCACCACACATTTGTGCTTGTCTCAAATGATATCATCACACAAACTTGCATTACGTTTTCACCAAGCCAAATGATCGTCTTGAGACGTGGGAAAATCACGTGGAACAGCCTTGAGCACGCTGAGCTTGTCGTGCCCAATCCTGAAGTATCAAAAAGGCTTTCACAAGAAAAAATTGTTGAAGTTCCTAAATATGAAATTGAGCGCGGCCCTGCAGCAGCCGGCTTAAATAAGCAGATTGCAGATTATATTAACGTTTCACAACATAAGTTCTTTTCTGTCGTGCATGAAACGAAATACTCATACGACGAAGCCATCAGTTTAAGCAAGCACCTTTTCAATTTGCACCCACAAAACGATCATATTCAAAACGTTTTGGATTATAAACTGCTTATTTCGGTTCCTGGTTATGGGGAGTTTTTTGAAGATGTATTCGGAAACATCTCTGCATTTTACCGAATCAACACATCTTACAACGAGCTGATTATCAGAAGTGAGTCGATTGTCAGCATTGCTGAAAACCCATCGCTTATGTCTGAAACCTTGCACCAACGCAGAGACATTCCGTTGGTATGGCTGCCCTCGCAAAGACAAATGATGTCACCCTATTTGCTGCCGCCTGAATTGCCCGAATCAGAGCTCAGCGAATTGATTGAGTTTGCCATGAGCTTTGTTAAACGAAACGATTACGATTTAATGGAAGCCTTGGACGACATCAACCAAACCATATACCGTGATTTTGAGTATGTGCCTAAGGCCACATCTTTGACCACCACACCTTATCAACTTTATATGACACGACGTGGCGTCTGTCAGGATTTTACCAATTTGTTTATTTGTCTGGCTCGACTACTGAATGTCCCCGCAAGGTACCGTGCGGGTTATATTTATGTGGGCAGCGATATTGAAAATCAAATTCAATCAGAAGCATCCCACGCTTGGGTAGAACTTTATTTGCCCTATATCGGGTGGTACGGCTTTGATCCCACAAATGGTTGCATTGTAAAAAATGAACACATTCGTGTGGCCTGCGGTCGAAACTATATAGATGCGGCCCCCACTTCGGGAACCATTTATAAAGGCGGCGGAAAAGAGTCGTTGGATATTTACGTAAAAGTAAAATCCCTTGAAAATTACCCAATAAAACATCCTGCGTGAGGTCATACAAAATGGAAAGCAGCATGGATAATTGTGCCAAATTTATTGATGACAAAATCCGTGCACTTGATTTGCGGCTTACCATGGGGGCCGAACCCACCTTCACCACCAAAGAATATGAAACAAAGCCTGAATGGAATATTGGTGCACTGGGTGAAGAAAAACTCGTTTTTGCGAAAGCAATTTTTAAGAAGCTGCAAACCCGTTATGCCAATGGCCACTCTATAGTGCTGCATGCCAAAGGAAAATGGTGCGCAGGTGAAATGAAGCCCAGATGGTCATTCGACTGTTATTGGTTAGATGACAATACGCCTATGTGGCAAAATCAAAATTTGCTTATTGTTGACAAAGACAGTGCCCCAATATGCAATGAGGACACCATGCAAAAATTTGCATTGGCTCTGGCCAAAAAATTAAAATTACCTGAAAAATCACTGATCCCAGCCTATGAAGACGCGCACAAAAAAATTGCCTACCAATATTTGAATCAGAAAATAAACCAAAGCGAATTTACACAACAAATCTCAGAAGCTGAGTCTGAGAATGTGGGCTTTATATTGCCAATGAGGGAATCAAGTGAAGCAATTGAAACCGAGCAATGGGCCCCACAAGATGAATCCATGGTGCTTCAAGAAGTAGACATGGCCATGTGCTACCGCATTCCGGGTTGGGACGATACCAAAGTGTCCCGCACCGCACTGTGCATTGAGTTGCGTGATACAAAGCTTTCAGTGAGCATGCCCAAATTGAAATCTCTCGACATTTATTTGTCCGTACTCAATGCAGTAGAGGCCGTCGCCACCCAATTCAAAACGCCCATATTTTTAGAAGGTTTTGAGCCCCCTGCCGATGCGCGCCTTTTGTTTTTCAAAATCACACCCGATCCTGGCGTACTTGAAATCAACATGCCCCCTGCAGCAAGCTGGAATGCCATCAAACGGAACAATAAAATACTGTTTGAAGAAGCGTATGCACTGGGGCTCACCACTGAAAAATATTTGGCTGATGGCAGGCCCATAGGCACAGGTGGCGGACACCATATTGTGATTGGCGGCATCACCCCAACAGACAGCCCTTTGCTGCGCAAACCCCATTTGCTTCGCAGCATCATCACCTACTGGCAACACCACCCCTCTATTTCATATTTGTTTTCAGGCTTGTGCATTGGCTCGACCAGTCAAGCCCCCAGAATTGATGAATCCATTGCTGATAATTTGCAAGAACTTGAAATAGAGTTAAGCAAAGCCGCAAAAATTGATGATTTGAATTCTTTAAAATACTTGGTCACAGATTTTACCGGCAATGCCCACCGTGCTGAAATCTGCGTAGACAAATTGTTGTTAAACGACAAACCAGCTGCCTTACAAGGCCTGCTTGAATTTCGCGCATTTGAAATGCCGCATACACTAGACATGTGTTTAACACAATTGCTGTTGGTACGGGCATTGACAGTTTCATTGTGGGAAACCCCTTATGATCACCCATTTGTAAGATGGCATGATGCTTTACACGACAGGTTTCTTCTGCCCCATTTTATTATGGAAGATTTCAAAGCGGTGATCCAAAGGCTCAATTCTTCAGGTTACATGTTGGCCTTAGATTGGTTCACACCTTTTTTTGAAAACCGATTCCCATTGATTGGCAAAATGAAATTGGATCGCCTGTCAATTGAATTGCGATACGCACTTGAACCTTGGAATGTGGTGGGTAATGAGGCCACATCGGCATTGAGCAGCCGCACCATTGATTCAGCCATAGATCGCATTCAACTTAAAGTCACAGGCCTCATGCCTGAACGGCATACCGTGGTTTGCAATGGCATGTTGTTACCTTTACAGGCCACAGAAGAAAAAGGGGAATACGTGATTGGCATACGGTTCAAAGCAAGAGAGCTTCCCGTGACCGCTCACCCCACCACGCCCATTCCCAAGCGCATAGAAATCGAAGTGATTGACCGTGAAATCAATGAACCCCTTGGCGGCTGCAGTTATATTCCTGCCCAATCAGAATTTAAAATTCAAGCCCCCAAAGAGATAGCTGAAATAAGACACCCCGCAAAGGATCCCGAGCATCCTTTCACTTTTGATTTATGCCGGCCCTTATGAAGCGCTGAAGCCCTTCACGCTGGGGGACAAAATCGGTATGATCCGTCCCCTTTCCTGAACATCGGCTGCCTTATCCATGAACAAGTTCACCAACTGGCTTGACAAGCGTTTCGAAGTTTCACGTCAAGGCTCAAGCCTCACCACAGAATGCCGGGCAGGAATCACCACTTTTCTTACCATGTTGTACATTTTGGTCGTCAACCCCACCATCTTATCCAAAGCCATCGCGATCCCAGGCGTCGATCTTTTCCCTGAACTCATGACCACCACAGCCATCGTGATTTTTTTGGGCTCTTGCCTAATGGGCATTCTGGCAAATTACCCATTTGCGATTGCACCAGGCATGGGCCTTAATGCCTTTTTTGCTTACTCAGTGGTTTTGGGCATGGGCTTGAGCTGGCAAGTGGCCTTGGCCAGCGTCTTTTTGGGTGGGATTTTGTTCTTATTGGTCACCACAACGGGTTTACGCAGTTTGTTGGCCCATGCCATTCCCATGTGTCTTAAAAAAGCCTCTGCTGCGGGTATTGGCTTGTTTCTGGGGCTGTTGGGGTTCATTGGTTCTGGCACGATTGTCAAACACGATACCACCTTGGTGTCTTTGGGCGATCTCACCCTGGCCGGCCCTTTGCTCACAGGGGCAGGGCTTGTGATCACGGTGGCTTTGATGGTGCGCAAAGTCCCTGGGGCTTTGTTGCTTGGGATCATTGCTGTGACGGTGCTTGCCATGCTGTCTGGCGCACCCGTCTTTAATGGCCAAGCGTTCAACGGGTTTGAATCTGGCATCATGCACATGCCTATTTGGCCCAGCCATTTGATGTTCGCCATGGATTTGAAAGGGGCAATGAACCTGACTGTGGCCGGTGTCATCTTTTCCTTTTTCTTTATCAGCCTTTTTGATGCCTTTGGCTCAATCACCGCCCTGGCTGAACGGGGCAAGTTTGTGTCTGAAAATGGCCAGGTGCCACGGCTCAGCAAGGCCTTCTTGGCCGATGCCGGCGCCACCACCCTTGCAGGCCTTGTGGGCTGCAGCGCTGCCACACCGTTTGCTGAATCGGCAGCGGGCATTGGCGAAGGTGGCAAAACAGGGCTCACCGCCATTGTGGTCGGGATTCTGTTTTTAATTACTTTATTTTTCTGGCCGATTGCCAGCATGATCCCTGCTGTGGCCACTGCCCCTGCCCTTATCATTGTTGGGGCCATGATGGTCAGCGCTTGCAAGGGTATTGAATGGGAAAATTTACGTGAATCCATTCCTGCGTTCTTAACCCTACTTGGGATCCCGCTCACCTATTCCATTGCCGATGGCGTGGCATTGGGCGTCATCAGTTATGTTGGGATTCACTTGTTGGCAGGCGAAGGGAAAAAGATCCACCCAATACTGTATATATTATCCGTTCTGTTATCAGCAATGTTGGTTTTATAAGCTAAACTTACAACACAGCCTCAGTTGTAAGCGTGAAAGCGACCCATGTCGCATTATTTTAAAAGCTTAGATGGCGAACACCGCGTATACAGTTCTTACCTACTGTGCGACCGCTATCGCGATATTTTAAGTGTAAACAACCAAGAGCCCTTGATTGCGCGCGGATCAGGTTTGTCCCCCTCTGACGCAAGTTTTGGCTTTCGCATACAATCCATCGACATTCGCCATTTTGATCGCATTTTGTCATTTGATCCCAAAGAAAATACCGTACGCGTTGAAGGCGGCATATCCATTGGGGATCTCTCACAATTTTTATTGCAGAATGAAAGACATTTACCCGTATTGCCCTTTCACCCACAACACACATTGGGTGGATGCGTGGCCTGTAACCAGATTGGGCTGACCACTCCCAATGAAAGTTTCAAAGACAGCATCCGCTCTTTGAAGGTATACCACCCTACTTTGGGCATTCAAACCTTGCAGCCTGGGGAACAACTGTTTGATTTAACCATCGGCGGGCTGGGGTTGACAGGGATCATTTTGGAAGTGGAATTAAAAACCATTCCCTCAACCCATTGGGGATGGGAACTCAAAAATAAACCTGTGCAAGATTTGGTGGCAGGGTTTTTCAGCATTTTACGCTCTGCCGACCCAAGCTACAGTTGGCACATGCTTTGGGGCAGTAAAGCAGAATATGGGCGTGGCATTTTCACAACCGCCTCACCTACTGGCAGCCATGGGCCCGTGAAAGAATTCACGGCCTTCCATGAAAAAGACGTGATATCTGAACTCGACATGACTTTGTTTAGCCCCACCTCTACCCCACTTATCCAAGAGTGGAAATATTACAAAGAAAAATTTAAAAAACCTGAAATTGTGCATTATCTGAAATTGGCCTTTTATGATGCAGAAAAAAGACGCTACTGGCGCGCTTTTGGCAACCAAGGGGTGTTGGTATTTGAAGGCTTGATAAAAGAAGTGTTCCACCAAGCCTTTTTTGAAAAGCTACACAAGCTGGTGCAACGCTTTGGCCCCACCATTCCAAGGGCATTGTTCTTCAAACACAACACGGAACCTGGTTTATTGCGTTTCGGCGGTACGGGCGTTGTCATGCAATTGCATTTACCGCGCAATGAAAAAAACCGCGTGTTCTTAAACCAATTGATCGAGTGTGCATGCGAGCTGCAAATGCCGCTTAATCTTGCACAAAATTCTTGTATACAAGAAATTCATGCTCGAAAATTGTTTCCGGATTTTGACAAAATAAAATACGCTTTGTCATTGTATGATAAAGATAGGCGCTTTCAGTCTGGGCTATCAAGGCGGCTGGGCTTATGAAAACGCTTATCATCGGAGCTGCCAGTACTTTGGGAAGAGAGGTGGCACGATCACTTGCAAAACGGCAACACCATTTGTTTTTAGTGGGAAGCGACGCACGTGATTTAGAAGCTTTGGCAAGGGATTTGTCTGTACGTTTCAACGCCAAAGTACAGTACATTATGATGGACATGATAGCGTTAGACACCAAAAAATTAATGAAAGAAGTACACAATAAATTTGGCAGAATTGACAATCTGTTATGCCTGACTGGTTTTCACCATGAAGATGAAAATCAATTCATGGATGAAAAAGAACTGACCCGCCTGACGCTGGTAAATTTTGAAGCTCCCGTCAAAATCATCAACCGATTCATTGAGGATTTAACCTCAAGCACACAAGGCAATTGTGTTGGATTAGGCTCCATCTTTGCACAACGTGGCAGACGCACCTCCATTATCTATGGCAGCTGCAAACATGGTCTAGAGTATTATTTTGAAGCACTACGGCACCGTTTTGCCAACACACGTTGTCGTGTACAATTTTACCGTCTTGGCTGGGTCGAAACACAAGACAGCCGTGATAACCGCTTCTTCAAACCTGCATCAGTGGTGATGGTAGCTGAATCGATTGCCAATGGATTGGGCAAAGACAGGCTAAACAGTTATCTTCCAGGTTGGTGGCAGTTTGTGGTATTTTTCTATAAATTACTGCCCTGGTTTATTTTTAAACGGTTAACAAAATTTTGAAGCCTTCAACCCCCATGACCCCACTAGAGCAAACCATTCTGGATGGCGCCAACAGGTGTGTAAAATGTGCTGTGTGCATGCCTCACTGCCCCACTTATCAAGAAACGCTTGATGAAAATGAATCTCCACGCGGCAGAATTGCTTTGATGCAAGGTTTGGTGAAGCACGACTTACCCCTTTCAGAAAAACTAAAAGGCCACCTTGATTTGTGTTTGAGCTGCATGGCCTGCGAAGCGGTGTGTCCTTCACATGTGATTTACAGCAAATTGATTGACGACACCAAAAGCCTCATCACTGAACAGCAAGCCTTGCCAAAACGTCTATTAAATAAAACAATCTTGAATCTGATTTCAAACCGACGTGTGAATTTTGTGTTGCACACAGTCTCTTACGTTTATCAAAAATCAGGTTTGCAAGGCTTGTTGCGCAAGTCTGGCTTGCTAAAACTGATGCGCCTGTCAAATTTAGAAGCCACCCTGCCCCCGCTTTCGGCACCACATGTATTCCATGCATTTTATCCTGCAGTGGGTACCAAAAAAGGCGAAGTCGGTTTGTTACTGGGTTGTTTAAACCCTGCCTTTGATACAAAAACGGTACATGACTCGATTTTTGTATTAACAAAATTGGGATTTGATGTGCATATTCCAAAAAATCAAACTTGCTGTGGCGCAATGCACTTGCACAGTGGGTTTAAAGAAAAAAGTAAAGATTTTGAAAAGCAAAACAAGCAGGCGTTTAAGCCTGGATTGGATGCTGTGATTTCAATGGGCAGTGGCTGCGCCGCCACACTCATGGGTTACGACACAGAGGCAAACCCCATTCCCCAAAAAGAAATTTGTGAATTCATCGCGGCGCATATCGCGCAGGCCCCATTGGCAAAAAATGATGAAACTGTATTTGTACACCTGCCCTGTACACAAAAGAACGTTTTGAAGAACAAAGAAGCGGCTTTCACTTTATTGAAGCACATTCCAGAAATCACATTAAAGCCGTTTTCGACAGACACCCATTGTTGTGGGGCCGCGGGCACCTATATGATCCGCCATGCAGAAATGGCGCAAAATTTATTTCAAGATCTGTGGGAAAAACGCAGCGATAAAAATATCAAAACCATCGTGTCCAATAACATCGGCTGTACTTTGCATTTTTTGGCGCAATTACGAGAAAAAGATCACAATATCAAAGTGCTGCATCCAGTGAGTGTGTTAAGACAAACACTGGAGCAGTGAAAAAGTGGCGCGCTTAGGCTTATTGACGCAAGCGCAACCGCTCGTTCATGGATTGATAAGGCACCACAGCCCAAGATTGCTGTGCTTGCCCAGTTGAAGGCGCTGCTTGTGTGTTAGCATGATTCGGCGTGTACTGTCGGCTCAAGGGCTCATCAGCAGGGCTTGCAGCTGAGTCTGTTCTTTGATTCTGAAACGAGAATCGCCCGGTCAAGCCATATCGGAAAAACTCAGCTCTCAATTTAAAGCGATCCCAAGGAGTCAACTGATATAACCTCTCAGAGTCACTGAGCATGTGTTCCACCGTAGATATCGCATGTGAACGTACTTCATAAGTTAAACCTCGAGAGGCTATTGTGGTCAAGGTTTCATTACCAACACGTTCCCATCCTTCAATGCTTCGGATCCGTTCTAATATGAAAACAGCCACGGGATCATAAGTGTTGTGCAAGAGCTTATGTAGCCACCAGGGTGTGTTAAGGGTATCTTCTAGCTCACCATGCGCCGCAGATATCACTTCGTTGTTTGCATCATTGTGCATTTGACTTTGTCTTTTCACGTTATCGGTTTCAGCTTGGTAAGCTTGCCATCTCTGTAAAACAGCTTTCATAAAACCTTGTTGACGCGCCCCATTTTGTAAGTAGCTCATCGCAAATTCATCTCGTAATCTGAGCACCGTACTTTTAGAATCAAACATAGGTTCAGAAAATAGTGTTTCCAGATTATTGGATAAAGTGGGATCCAACACCAAAAGGAGTGCCCTGACTTTTAGGAACAATTTGGCAAATTGGTGTTTTGCCAATATATTTTCGTCATTTAGATTATCGAATGTGACTTTGGCAGAGGGATACACTTCATCTATCAAACTGCTAACCGGCACTTTGCCAATACTGTTTTCATCACCATTTTCCGCTCCTTCTCTCATGGCCATGATCCACAGCCAAAAAGCGTTGATGGGTTCATTTGGGTTTATACGGTATTCCCAATCCAACATGGGGGTTAATAGGTATTCTAAAACATGTAAATGCAATTTAACGTTTTTATCAAATCCATTTTCTGTAAGACTTAAGTTTGCCTTAAGTTCTTGCATTGCCGGCAAGCTTGCCACATTTGATGTACCGTCAAGCAACACATCGGATGCCGTGCTGATCAACCATTGCCAGATTCTGTACTCAACCTGTGGATCAGTGAAATCAATTTGATCGTGAGGTCGCCTGTAAAGGTTACGCTGAGCTTCAGCCAAACTATTTTGAAATTCAACAAATGGATTTGCTACAAACGTGGTATTAAATGGCATTCGTATTCCCCTAATAATGCATGGCATGTTTGATTTGGATAGATGTGGAGCATCGTATAAGTTGCAAAGCTAAATGTCAAAGGTTGTGGCTACACCCTATTCTTTCTAAGCTGGTATTCCGTGCTTGCGCACTTATCTGGCAATTATTGACAAATAAAGTCTCTAAGCGCCTAAATGACTTATGATCAATGTAAACCCGTGAGGGAATTGTTATGCCGCTAGATGATGTTGAAGACAAAAAATTTGAACGATCTCTGGATCTGACAAGCCAAATTCGTAATCTCAAGGCAAGTGATCCTGAGTTCAAAGAGATATGCGCTGCATTAAGTTCAGGTTATTACAATGATACCCATGATATAAGCGCAATCTATAGATTTTCGCAAGATTTGTCGGGTGGATATGGCAGCAAAGCCGATAATGAAAAAGGTGCGGAATTAGAAAAAGCCGTTCGAGCTGCTTCGGAGATTTCCCGAGTCCCACAGCAGATAGACCGTATGCTTGATGATCGGTATTTCAATTCGCCTGCTGCTTTTGAAACGATTTCAATAGAAGACTCCTCCAAGGCGTTGGAAGACTTAAATAAACGTGCCGCAGCAAATCAAGCTGAGCTACAAAAGCCTGAGAATGCCAATAATGCAAAGCTACATGAACAAGCTGAAAGAATAGCCATATTACAAAACAAATGTTACGAAAATCTTGGATCTCAAACAAGAGTGCCTGTACCAAAGGCGCGAGATATCGTTGGCCCCGGACACCGATATGATCATTCAAAAACCTCCATAGGGGGTTGGGACCGAAGAGCAATGGGCGATATTGATGGGACCAAGGAAGGATATAAAAGGCAGAAACATAGAGCCGAATTTAATGACGCCGAGGAACGGTATAAACAGGGTTTGGCAGTACCAGAAAGGTTTCAGGAAGCACTTAAGAAAGGTATAGGATATCAAGGTTTGGGGGGGCATCCAGAGCCAGAACAACCCAACGCCAATGCTAAGTCCTCTGGTCGCCTTGCTATAAAAGAAAAGGGCGAAGTTTCTGATAGTGCAGCAGCTTCGGCGAAGAAAGAGAGTAAGCCAAAATCTGAAAATCCATTAGAAAAACTAATGGGAAAAATTGGCGCCATGGAAAAGGATCAAGGCATAACAGCCAAAAGCAAAAAAGAAAGCGGAGCCAAGGAGCAATGGCTTCACGCAAGAAAAGAAGACAAGTCGATGAAAGCCAAAAAACCAGCCAAAGACAATGTCTCGAAGGGCTTTATGGCCGGAGCAAAAGAAGGTATGGCAAACGCTTCAACAAGCGTTTTAAAATCGCTGGGTAACTTTTTCGGTGGCACGAAAACACCCGCCGCCATCAAAGACAGCCCCTCACAACCAAAGCAAGGTCAAAGTTCAAAAACTTCAAAGTAGATTGGATCTTACGTAGGATGGGTCGTGCACGTCTTCGTGCATGACCCATCATCTTCGCGATGCCAAATATGACGATGGGTCATGCACGAAGACGTGCACGACCCATCCTACGGCAGAAAGTTTTGGGGTTCGGAGCGTGAAGAATTCAATGTAGGTTGGGTTGAGTCTTCGAAACCCAACATCAGCCAACATTCATTAATAACAATTCAAGCTGGTAAGCTTTAAAACGTTCTTAGCACCTGTCACATCAATAATACAGCTGCTTCTTTTTTCGGCTAACACTTGTGTGGCATAGCTGCGATCTGTCAAATCAAAAACCACGCAATGGCTGGCTTCTGGCGCTGCAAAAGCCTGTTCGGGCACTTCCACTTTCACCGGGGTTACCGTGGGGCCCCACCAAGGGTTTTCTGTGACTTCTGCTTCGGTCAAAGTAAAATCATAATATCGGGTATTGCCGCATTGGGTACCGGAAATATGATCTTTGACAGAAACAATGATGTCACCCGACACACCCGGCACATAAGTGTGGTTAATGATCCGCACAGCAAACACATCTTGTGTAAACAAAAAAGTGGCGCAGAACAACATTAAAAAAGCATGAATGTTTCTATACATATTCAATCCACCCTTTTCCAAATGCGAGGCGATCCATAATGTTGGGTTTCGAAGACTCAACCCAACCTACGCCTACCTACCCAAATTTAATCTTGGATGTAGGTTGGGTTATCACGCCTTCGAGCATAACCCACCATCCACATTCGACAACCTAAATAATTTGCGCTTTCACGCCGTAGGTTGGGTTAGCGCGTCTTCGCGCGTAACCCAACATGCTTATATCAATCTTCGCGATCGGTTTCCGTGAAATTTGGGTTCTTCAATACTGTCAGTTTAGGCCGAGTTCCCTTGGTTGGGGGCTTTGAAGCGGGTTTGTTTTTATTGGTGTTCATCATGTGCAACAACATGTCGACAGGAGGAGGCGGCGCAATCACATCATTTTCTGGCGCAAACACCATGCCGCGACCTGTTTCAAATGCGTAAATGGCTTTGATGGCCATGGTAGGCACTGAAACCAAAGTGGGCACGCCGGCAAAGCGTGCGCTGAATTCAACCATTTCATTGGTAAGATTGATATTTTGAACAGCACGTGGCGCAATGTTCAAAACAATTTTGCCGTTTTCAACATAACGCATCGGCACCAAGGCGCCAGGATATTCTGCGTCTACAACCAAATAGGGTGAGCAATTGTTGTCTAAAATCCAAGTATACAATGCCCTTACCAAGTAAGGCCGCATTGCAGTCATGTCTTCTTGATCCATCTTGCCCCCATGTAGACACCACTATAGATAACGCATCAATCCCACTTGGGAAGATCTTTCTCAGCAGCAGACAAACTGCTTTGGAAAGCATCTCTTTCGAAAATCCGCTTGGCGTACAATTCTATGTCTTTGCCTTGCTTGGGAAGTTTGACTCCCAAACTGGGCAAACGCCACAATAAGGGCGCCAAAGCACAGTCAACCAGTGAAAACTCTTCACTGAAAAACCAGGGCATTTGTTTTATCACGGACGCAACTGTCATCAAGCTGTCAGCCAGCTCTTCCCGAATTTTTTCTTGGGCTTTGCCGGTTGTGCTGTTAATTTTGTCTGCCAACGTGCACCAGTCCCTGTCTATCCGGTAGATCATCAAACGGCTGCGGCCGCGTGCGACAGGGTAAACAGGCAACAAAGGCGGATGTGGAAAGCGCTCATCCAAATATTCCATGATGACATTTGGATGGTACAAACTTAAATCACGATCCACCAAAGTGGGAATGTTCTGGTAAGGGTTCACATCAATCAAATCAGCAGGTGGGTTGTTTACATCTGTGTCGATGATATCAACCGTCACGCCCTTTTCAGCAAGGACAATACGAACTCGATGGCTCAGCATGTCCAATGGCCCTGAGAACAGGGTCATGACTGCGCGTTTCCCACCTATGAGCGACATGGTTCACTACTCCTTTTATAGCAGCCCTTAGTGTACATCTTTCCAATATTCACGTTTGAGTAACAATGCGAACAAGAAAAATACCACCAAAAATACCAACACCCATACACCCATGTGCTGACGTTTTAATTGCACTGGCTCTGCAGCATAGACTAAGAAATTGGTGATGTCGCCTGCCATGTGATCATATTCAGCAGGAGTCAACCGACCTTTTTGCTGCAACATCAACATGGATGTCACATTTTCTTCATGCTTCTTGCTGTAGCCCTCTGTCTTGTGTTCAGAATTGGCCTGCGCCAAGGTATAAATACCATGCTCATTGACCAACACATCTGGCATCGCCACATCAGGGAACACCAAATTGTTCACACCCGTTGGCTTTTTGGGATCCAGGTAGAAGGCGCGCAAATAGGTATAGATCCAATCTGCACCACGAACACGGGCTTCAAGTGTCAAATCAGGTGGGGCAATCCCGAACCATTTGGCCGCATCTTCCTTGGGCATGGAATTCACAATGTAATCTGTGACTTTCTGCCCTTTGGGAACCAATGTTGATTCCATCAAGGTTGTGTCCACCTCGCCTTTTGAATCGACAATGCCCAAATCCTTCGCCAAACCGTTGTAACGCATGTATTGCAACGAATGGCAACCCACGCAGTAATTCATAAAATACTTTGCGCCACGTTGCAGCGAGGGTTTGTTCGCCAAGTCGACTGGAGCTTTATCCAGAACAACTTTTGCTTCCTCTGCAAAGGTGGGGGCTGCCCCCATCAGTGCAACCAGTAACATGCATGAACGAAATAATGATCTTGCGCTCATTGAATCTGCCTCCAAGCGCCGCTTAGCCATGGTATGTCACTCGCGCGGGAACGCGCTTGTGGCTGTCTATCTTGCTGTAAATCGGCATCAGCAAGAAAAATAAGAAGTACAACACGCCGAATACTTGTGCAGCCACCATGCGCAAAGGTGATGGGGGTTGTAAGCCCAAATACCCAAGTGCAATGAAGCTGACAGTGAAAATGAACAAGGCACCTTTGTATAATGGCCCCTTGTAACGAATGGAAGCCACGGGGCTTCTGTCCAACCAAGGTAACACAAACAATACGGCAATCGCTGCAGCCATGGCCATAACACCCAACAATTTATTGGGCACTGCGCGCAAAATGGCGTAGTAAGGCGTCATGTACCACACTGGTGCAATGTGTTCAGGTGTTTTCAAAGCATCGGCTGTTTGGAAATTGGGCCCTTCCAAGAACAAACCACCCCCTTCAGGATAGAAGAAGATCACGACGCAAAACACAAACAGAAACACAGCCACACCCACCAAATCTTTTACGGTGTAATAAGGGTGGAACGGAATGCCATCCAATGGGATGCCATCTTTGTTTTTGTGTGCCTTGATTTCAATGCCATCAGGGTTGTTTGAACCCACTTCATGCAAAGCAAGAACGTGCAAACCGACCAAGCCCAACAACAGCAAAGGCACCAACACGACATGCATGGCAAAAAAGCGCGTTAAGGTGACACCTGAAACGGTGAAATCACCACGGATCCACTCCATTATCTCAGGGCCAATCAACGGCACAGAGCCGAACAAGGAAGTGATCACTTGTGCGCCCCAGAAAGACATCTGCCCCCAAGGCAACAAATAACCAAAGAAAGCTTCTGCCATCAGGCACAAGTACAAACCACAACCCAGCAACCAGACCAGCTCACGGGGCTTTCTGTATGATCCGTAAAGCAAAGCACGGAACATATGTAGGTAAACCACGATAAAGAAGGCTGAAGCGCCTGTGGAGTGCATGTAGCGCAACAACCAACCAAACGGCACATCACGCATGATGTACTCAACTGAAGCAAAGGCACCTTCAGCGCTTGGGTTGTAGTTCATGGTCAACCAAATACCAGTCAATAACTGGTTCACCAATACCAACAAGGCCAAAGAGCCAAAATAATACCAAAAATTGAAATTCTTGGGCGCATAGTATTTGGCCAAGTGTTCGTTCCAGAACTTCATTACTGGAAGCCGTGCGTCGACCCACGCTACCAATGCATTGTTTGGTACTTCATTCATTGGTTTATCGCTCATGCTGCCCCCTGATCTTCACCAACCCGCACAACCGTGTCGTTCACATAACGATAAGGTGGCACCGGCAAATTCAAAGGAGCAGGCACCCCTTTGTATACTCGACCCGCTAAATCATATTTGGAACCATGACAAGGGCAGAAAAAGCCCCCTTGCCAGCTGGGTTCTACGCTGCCAACCTCAGGACGAAACGCAGGCACGCAACCCAAATGGGTGCATACGCCCACTACGACCAAAAGCTCGGGCTTGATTGAACGGTCTGGGTTTTTGGCATAATCGGGTTGGGTGGATTCGTCAGAGCCAGGATCCCTCAGCAGATCATCCAGCTTGGGAAGCTCTGTCAATTCGTCTTGGGTGCGTTTCAAAATCAGGATGGGTTGGCCGCGCCACATGATGGTGAGCATGTTACCGGTTTCTAACTTGCTGATGTCTACATCAACTGGGGCACCCACAGCTTGCGTTTTCGCACTGGGAAGCCAAGAACCCACAAAAGGCACTGCCACAAAAGCAGCCCCTACCCCACCTATGACTGTTGTCGCCGCGGTTAAAAAACGCCGGCGGCTTTGATCGGTGCCCGAACTTGACATGCGTAAGCCACTCCCCGCCTGAAAAATGAAGATGGGTATAAGCCATCTTAATCATGTTAAAAATAGACGCGCGATAATACCCAATTCCTCAGAATCCCGCTAGGGTGTAGTCTCATATAATTTTCGAACCTTGACATTGTGTCAGATAACTGATTACATGCGGTATAGGGAAATTGGGTATGTCCCCAAATAACGAGGTGCATGTTGGTTGGCAGTTCTATATCAAGCAAAGTTTCAAGTGAAACCGCAGAAAACGAAAATAAACACAACCAATTAACCAAAGAAAATCAGGTTCACCAACGGCCATTGCTTTTAAACAAATGGCAAAAAAAACCGACCTCTATGTATCACCCCACGATTTTGTCTCACTTAGACATTTACGAATTACTGTCCAAAATTGTCAGCCCATATGAAAGGCAGCTTGCAGAAGCCATGGTGCACTACCATTTAGAACATTCGGAAATGGGGCTCACCAATGGTGATGATGACGAATACCGCCTTGCCAACGCCTTGACGCAATTGGCAGACATTACCCACTATAGGTTATTGGGCAAACCTGAAAATCTGGACTCAAGCCTTACCCTGACAGAGCTTGCCAAGCTTGCCCATGAACATTATTTTGAAAAGTCTGAATACATTTCGGCCTTTTTCAGACGTTGTAACATGATAAAACACAAACTCATCCCCATCCGCACCACCCCATTGCGCCCTAACTCTGCTGCCGTGGTAAACAATTTTTTATCCAGGGTACTCTTGGCGCAAGAGATGAAGTAATCTTCCTGTAACCGCATTTGGGAAAGGATCCCCCCGTCATGAATTTGGTTTTTTTACTTTTGGTTTCACTGGCCTATTTAGCTGGTTGTTACGAATTTATCACGGGTGAAACCACTGACACGCACATCATGCAAAAAATTGCCGAAGGCATGGTCACTTCCGCCAATGGCGCCGTGACATTAAGCATAGGCCTGGTGGGCGTGATGACCCTCTTTCTGGGCCTCATGAAAATTGGCGAAGAAGGTGGCTTATTGAAAATCATTTCAAAAGTCATGCGCCCCTTGCTGCAACGTTTATTTGAGGACGTGCCCCCCAATCACCCCGCCATGGGCGCCATGGTGTTAAACCTCTCGGCCAATGCCTTAGGTTTGGCAAATGCGGCCACGCCTTTTGGCATCAAAGCCATGAACGAATTGAACCGGCTCAATAAAACCCCCGGCGTGGCCACAAACGCGATGGTGTTGTTTTTGGCCATCAATGCTTCAAGCATCACGCTGCTTCCCACTGGGGTGATTGCATTGCGCGCGGCAGCAGGTTCTGCCGATCCTGCAGGTATTTTGCCCACCACATTGTTTGCCACAGCCATTTCGACCTGCATTGCCATTGTTTCAGCAAAATGTTTGGCCCGTTTTTTTCCGATTCAAGCAGCAGCCATGATTCCCATTGCATCTGAAGAATCAGCACCTTCTGCAACAGCTGACGATTCAAATGAAGCTTACCCATTGTGGATCTCATACACCTGCATCTTGGCCATTTTGGCATTCATCCCCTTCACCGTGTATTTCGGAAAAAGTATTTCACCCTGGATTTTGCCCACGCTCATGTTGGGTTTGATGGTATTTGGGGTTGTAAAAAAAGTACGAATTTATGAAGCCTTTATAGAAGGCGCAAAAGAAGGCTTTCAAGTCGCCGTAAAAATTGTGCCTTACCTTGTGGCGATTTTGGTATCAGTGGAAATGTTGAAGGTGAGTGGCGCATTGCCTGCCATCGTGAACGCCTTAAGCCATGTGACCACCCCGCTTGGTCTGCCAGCCGAAGCCTTGCCCATGGCCTTGTTGCGGCCATTATCAGGCTCCGGCGCCTTTGGCGTGTTGGCTTCCACCATCAACGATCCCCACATTGGCCCAGACAGTTACGTGGGCTATTTGGTGAGCACCCTACAAGGCACCAGTGAAACCACTTTCTATGTGCTTGCCGTCTATTTTGGCGCTGTACAAGTGAAAAAAATCCGCCACGCATTGTGGGCAGCCCTGCTCTCTGATGTGGCCGGAGTCGTGGCGGCGGTGTATATCGTGCGAAAATTATACGGCGATTAATGCCCAAATCTGGCACGATAGTTTTTCACATAGAAATCTGAAAATTTGTCTGGTTTGCTGGCGTATTCTTGGCTGCGCGCCATGCGCCCCATGATCCCGAAAAACTCTGATGCCGAATAGTACTTGATGTTTGCCAGGATCCCCGATTCATTCATGGCATAGCTGTCTGGATGCGAATCCAATTCCTCAGTCAATAAATCCAAATTTTTAAAAAGCACATGTGCCAATTCAGTCCATTCTTGTAAAATCAAATTGTGTTTTTCAAGATGCGATTTCACATCTTCAAGGCAGGTTTTGCAGCACGAGAGGATTCTGATCCCAAACGGTTTGGCCAGCGTCTCCAGGGGTGTATTTTTGCCAAATTCGAATGCGCGGGTTTGTACCAATTTGACAAGAAAGCAAATATACAAGTTTAAACTGTCAAGGTAATCAGAGCCAGAAAGGTCCCCTTTCGAATAAGCAAGATCGATCGCCCTTCGCAAAATAATTAGTTTTTCCCCGCTCATCAAAATAAACACATCCAGATAGTCAATGCTGTTTTTGATGTTTTTGGGTTCAAAGCCATGTGCGACATCATCTTGTAGCATGTCAAATTGGGGCAATTGCTTAAAACCATACCTTTTAAAGTTTCCATCAGCCAATCGATACTGAATTTTTGCCAAGCCAAAAAAACCATTTAAGCGTGAGATCTCTGCAGCCATAAAATTGGCAGCTGGTGTTTGATAAGCTGAAAAAAGCGTATCGATAAACTGGGTATACTCATTGTTTTTCAATACGCTTTCAGGCAAATTTCCACGCAAGGTATGTGCTTTCAACAGATCCCAAATGCGTTTGGCATATTGTGCCAATTCTTCTGGCGGGCACTGGGTCTTTTCCAAACAAAAATCATGGAACACATTTGTTTGTGCATTTGCCTCATCCCAATATATTCTTATCTCATCGGCAGTCTTGTTACTTTCAAACAAACCAAGCAAAGTTTCGATTGGGTGACCTTTTATTGCTGGCGCGATGCTTTCCACTGGCTGCACTTGCGAATCTGTGTGCGCTTCATTTGTGGTGCGCTCATGACTCTGTAACAAAGCTTTGTCTTCAGACTGAAAAGGTTGTTGACGTATACTTGATTCAATACTGGTACGTATTTCGGGAACGCCATTGTCATCGTATGACACACTGATGGGCGCTGTGGAAATGGCTGCCCTGTGACCTAACCTAAATAGTTTCGCCCAGTTGCTTTGCGGCAGAAATTGCTGCACTCCCTTTACAGCAATCTTTTCAGCCTTCCTGACTTTTTTTGCCACAAAATTGACTGCTTTCTCGGCAACACTGGGTTCCTTACGTTCTTTTGGCTTCACAATTTGAAAGCCTGCGTCATTTGATGCATCTGGCACCGTCTCAATCACAGTTTCTTTTTTCTTACCTTTTGCATCAGTGGACAATATGGATGTGACACTCTTCGGAAATTTGCTCTTTGTTTCGGCTGGGGATGTTTTCTCTTTTTTGTTTTCTTTGCTTGGCCCTGCTTTCATTGCCTGAGTGGGTGGGGTGATGGGCTTGCTCTGTGCATGGGGCACAGTTTCTTGTTTGGGCAGCAAGTCACGGCGATATTTCTTTAAATATTCAGTCAGCACATACTCTACACTTGGCTGCTTCAGTAAATCTTGTAGATATGTTTTTGCCAAAGCTTCATCTTTCATTCTCTTGACGATATGGTCGTACACAATCATCATTTCAGATGGCGTCAAGCTCGATACCAGCACCATCAGCCGTGGGTATTTTTTAAAATCCCCCTTTTCAAATAAACCCGAGATGATATAAAGCTTTGCAAATTCACTTAAATCCCCATGGTTTTTATTGTTTGAATCCAACGTATAAACAAATAAAATTCGCGCAAAACCTTTATTTGGGAGCTTGGTAATATACTCGTAAAACAGTTTCCATTTTGCATTTGTTGGCTTGGTTATGAGCTCAACAAATTTCTGATTTAATTCTGCCCGAAGCTCTTCTGCGTCAAATAAAAGTGTGCTCAAAAAATGTTCTATATTGGGATGGTAGTGGGGAATTTTTAGATTTTTCAAAGTAGCCAAGCTCTTGCCCAGATCCATATCGATGATTAATTGATCCAACTCTTTCGATGCAACAAGTTTATTTTGCTCCTTTAAGCAAACCAGGATTCCACCGATCACACGCTTTGTTAGCTGAAAAGAACAAAAAAGGCTGTAGTTTAAAATACTATTCTCATCAAAAAGATATTCGTAAAACGCTTTAGAATTGAATAATATTTCCATCAGCCGCAACTTGTCTTCAGATCCCATTGTGTTTAATGGGCTGAACACCAAAAGCAAATGGGGCAAGAAAGACACAGCATCGGAAAACAGTGCCCGCATTAATTTGCCACAAAAATCTATTTGATTGATAAATTCGTCAACATGTTCCTTATCAAACTTAACGTAACTACGTTCTTTATGATTTTCCAGATCCATCATAAAGTATTTGACTATCAAGCCTGGCAAAACCACTTTTAAAAAATGCAAGCGGCTCGTATAAATCACATGTTTACTGTCATATTGAAATTGCTCTGCATAAAATGCGTATTTTTCGCGATACCCATTTTTCACCGTTGTATCATTCTGCAATCTAAAATCTATAAAGCACAAGCTGGTATCGGTGATTTTGCGGGGATTCATTTCGTATGCAAGCGCGTGTGCCACCCGATAGGTATTGGGTGCAAAATTTTTACTGTCTTGCCAAAAGCGCACCAAAGTATCAAACCGAAACTCTTTCGGCTGGTTTAACCCAATAAAATAATGCGCATACACTTCAGATAATGTCGTTTGCTCGATGAGCTCAGCGATGTCTGCCGCCATGGGAGAAAAATTATACAAAGTGATGGTTTGATTTGCGCTGGATAGGATTGTTTCCGGCTGATAATCCCGCAGTACCATGATGGACGCTTGTGTCAATGGCGTGAGGCGTTGCTGCAACTCCTGAAACCGGCCTTCATTTTCTTCAGCCCCTACATCGAACTGACCATAATCGCTGCTCATGCTCGCCTCCTGCGTTTTTTATCTTAATTGTGACCGTGGCTGTGTAAAGCCAGAAGTGGCCTTAGAATAAAATCTGAATAGTGTATTAGCAAGATACGAAAAATTGGCTGGGGGACTATCATCAACAATAGTTCATTAAAACGGCTTCAAATATGGGTTGCCCGGCCTGAGCAAAGCAAAGTTACCACGTTTATTACCACGATTTTGGCTTTGATGCCTTAACCTTCCATCAAAGCCAAAATCAAACGTATCATCATTTCCTTTTGCGTTGGGGCACTTTCAGCCACCAAAAGCGCAAGCGCCACCATTGCATTATCAGCTAAACGACGTGAACCATCTGGTTTAAGCAGCAAATCATGTCTATGCAAATAATCTAAAAATAACAATGTACCAATACGCTTGTTCCCATCTGAAAATGGGTGATCCTTAATAACAAAGTACAAAAGATGGGCAGCGCGTATTTGAGCACTTGGATAGAGTGGTTCGCTGAACATGGTTTGCTCAATATTGCCCAAAATTCCCGCAAGCGCATCACCCCGCTCTTGCCCAAACAAAGATGATACCTCCCCCAGGGGGGCTAATGATTGGCGAAGTACCTCTATTCCTTGTTTCGCTACTTCCAGAGTCAAGACGCCAGCAGATAGTGGCTTCGAGGGTACATTGGGTAGCCGGTCTTCGTCATAGGCCAAAAGCCAACGAAAACTAGATATATATTGCTGCACCACTGCCAATAATGCCGCCCCTTCGTCTGTAACCAAGGCGTGCTGAGAAAGCGTTTTGGCAGCCAAGTCGAAGGCAGCCCGGGCTTCAGATAGTCCTTTTTCCGTAAGACGCTGGGTATTTAGGGTATAGCCCTGTACCAGGTGATCTCGCAGGGTATGAGTGGCCCATTGGCGGAAATGCACGCCACGCTTAGAATTTACCCTATAACCCACTGAGATTATTGCATCTAAGTTGTAATGCTTAACAGATCGCGTGATATTACGCTTACCTTCACTTTGAACTACCGAGAAATCCTCGGTAGTTGCCCCTTCCAGCAACTCTTCCTGTGAGAAGATGTTTTTAAGGTGCAACCCGATATTGTCTGTTGATGTATCAAACAGGTCAGCCATCTGTCGTTGAGTCAGCCAAACCGTCTCACCCTCAAGGCGAACCTGTACTGTTTGCCCCGTCATATCGTAGATGATTAGCTGCGAGGTTTCAGAGTGCATTCAGTAGGTCCCCTTTACAAACAATCCAGCATTATACACGTGACCGCCATTACATTATCAATGTACACAATCTACCTAAAGAAAATAATGAAAATCCCGCTATAAGCAGACAACATTTCAGGGATCTACCTTTTGTAAAGGTGGTCTGAGCTTAGTATGACATCATCAAAATTCAAGTTATCAAAAAGCAGTTATGTTAAAGGGCACCAATGTAAAAAATACCTTTGGCTAAGCCATCATAACCCTGAACAGGCTGCCCCACCCTCATCCTTTCAAGAGTCAATTTTTAAACAAGGCCACGAAGTTGAATTCCTTGCAAGAAAGCTTTTTCCGAATGGCGTTTCAATGGCGCCAAGTCAGCTAGATGTTCTTCATCAGACTCAAGACACTATTACACATGGTGCCAGCGTAATATATGAAGCTGCATTCTCATATCAAGACGTTTTAATCCGTGCAGATATAATCGCTAGAAATCCTGATAACACATGGGATCTTTACGAAGTAAAAAGCACGACAAAAATAAGAAAGGAATCAAAAGATAAAGCATTAAAGCCACAATATATGCAAGATGTGAGCATTCAGAAATGGGTTATGGAAGGCGCAGGCATAAAAATCAAGCGTTGCCACATTATCTATCTAAATTCAAAATATATTCGTGGCAGAGAGCTAGATTTAAAATCTTTATTTATAATCGAATCAGTTGATAGCGACATTGCAATAGCGCTTGGTGATGTTCCAAAGCTTGTACTTGATTTCTTGGCGATTTTAAAAGGAACTCAGCCTGAGGTTGATATTGGTAGCCAATGCAACAATCCTTATGAATGCCCTTACAAAAGCAAATGTTGGAAAGATGTTGGGCCAATATCAATTCATTGTCTTACTAGAATTACAGATACCAAACGTAAAAACCTTAAAGATCTTGGCGTTAACGACATAAAAGATATACCAATAAGTTTTGAACTTACGGCAAATCAACAAATTCAAATGCAAGCGGTACAAAACAAACTTCAGATCAATCTTCATGAAATCAAAAAATTTATGACAGATTTTGAAGAACCGCTGTACTTTCTTGATTTTGAAACTATCGGCTATGCGATTCCGCGCTATCAGGAAACAACCCCCTACCAGAAGCTTACCTTCCAATATTCAATACATGTTCTACATAATGGATCATTAGGCCATTCTGAGTTTTTTTATGAACAAGATTCAGACCCTTCACGAAAGTGTGCTGAAAACTTAATTCGTGAACTTAGAGATGTTGGATCAATAGTCGCCTATCATAAGTCATTTGAAGCTGGCCAAATTCGTGATCTTGCTGAACGGTTTACAGATTTGGCACCAGCGCTGAATAATATCGAGAACCGACTGATCGATCTTGAAGTACCTTTCGCAAAATTTTGGTACTGTGATGGAAGGTTTGAGGGGCGCTCTTCGATTAAGAAAGTGTTGCCTATTCTAATTCCAACTCTTAGCTATGAAGGTTTGTCAATCCAAAAGGGCGAAGAAGCTCAAAGAGCCTATTTGGAATTTTTAGGCATAATCGCCCCACTCAAGTCTAGTGATGAAATCCGGGAAGACCTACTTAATTATTGCAAACTTGATACACTGGCAATGGTTGAAATCTATAACGTTTTGAAGGCCATATCAAACTAAAATGCATGTAAGCGCATACCATATCACCAGACGCATAAGGAATTACAAAGCAATACTTTACTGATAATTAACTCAGCATTAATGATAGAATAGGTTTCAATCATGTATAATTTAGTTAGGATTATTTCTAAGCGTTGGGGTTGTGGTGAGTGAATTAGTCAAAAAGAAAGTTCTACAGCTCTTTCAATTCCTAAGGGAAGCTAACCAGCTACGATTTCAACCTGTAAGACAACTAATCGAACAGCCAAAGGTTATCAAACTGAGCGAACTGCCAGATCATCCATCAATACAGCTTTTCCGCCCTGTACGAACAGCGCAGGCACAAGAAGTACCTGACATACTTTTACGCGTACAAAGGCCTATTACGACAAGATGCCCGTCTCCACCAGATGGTATTATATCGTGGTTGTTACCAGGGTGGGATGACCCCACTAAATCTCCAAAATATGCAGAGAGCCTAAACAGAGTTGACGAGCATGGAGAAACTTTCACCATTACATTTTGCGACGATGCGCAACGAGTTACTGACTTTGAATCATGGCTCACGTTGAGGAATATATGGCTTCCACCTGAAGTAGCTGCCAGAAAAGCATTACGATTTTTTGAGATCTTCTACGACATTCATTCGTTCATTGAGAAGGATGGTGAACAACTTGAGTTATTAGTATCCGATGGCCGCTTGTTTTGGAAAACAATTTCAGCCGTTGTCGGTGAAATTTCAATTGACCATCCCATCTTACACAAACGTGTTGAACTTAGATTTGATCCAAAAGTACCTGAATTTACGATTCATGAAACCGATCGAGAACCAGAATTGTATGGCAGCATGTTTATTGATCTTAAAGATGTTGCCCCCGCGGCAATAAGAAGTCGCAAAGGTGAGCTTGAAGCAACTGGTTATCACCCGCTGGGATGGGAAGATACTGAGGCATTCCTAAAAGCGTTCATTCAAACTATATCACCTCTAAATGGTGAGTTTCTTGATGCCTCACCCAAAGAAATTATTAGTAATAAACCGCTACTATGGCGCGATCCTGTCCTGATTTTACGTAAACGTATTCCTGGGATCGCAAATGCCATCGATGCCATTATTGATGATATAGAGATTAGAAAGCTATTTCCTCCGGCTTTAGCGCAAATTACTGGAACGATAGACCATTGGGAAAAGTTCGGTCTTTCTAATGACAGTAATGGTGAAGAAACTCATTCCGTTTCATCTGCTATCGATGAGGGGGATATTCTTCTTGCTAAACAAGCTAATGCAGAACAGCTGCAAATTATTAAGCGCCTGTACCACAGCGGTTCTGTTATCGTACAGGGGCCACCAGGCACTGGTAAAACCCATACC
>Ga0207004_1066_pt1 | contig 29653 bp, 29 predicted proteins | sample Alteio_BWMinCont_86_FD_153468 | JGI IMG/M metagenome (GOLD analysis project Ga0207004, IMG submission 153468) | Enriched cells from forest soil in Barre Woods Harvard Forest LTER site, Petersham, Massachusetts, United States -... | ecosystem: Environmental > Terrestrial > Soil > Temperate forest >...
CACCAACATGGCTTGGCTGATTCGCTTGGCGCGCACATCCAAAGCCCCTCTGAAAATGTAAGGAAAGCACAATACATTGTTCACTTGGTTCGGGAAATCGCTGCGGCCAGTCGCCATGATTGCGTCATTACGGACAGATTGCACCACTTCAGGGTGAATTTCAGGATCAGGGTTAGACAAGGCAAAGATCACCGGCTTCTGTGCCATCGTGGCAATCATGTCTTCAGACACCAAGTTGGGCCCAGACACCCCAATGAACACATCCGCCCCCACCATGGCCTCTTTCAAGGTTCTGGCATCGGTTTTGGCAGCAAAGCAGGCTTTGGCTGGCTCTAGATTGGCGCGGGCATGGTGAATCACGCCTTGGCGATCACACATCAGCAGGTTGTCCACCTTGGCGCCCAAGGCTTGTAACAGGCGCATAGAGGCCATGCCGGCTGCCCCTGCCCCCAGACACACAATCTTGGCGTTCTCAAGGGTTTTGCCTTGCAACTGCAAAGCATTCAACAAGGCCGCTGCCACCACAATGGCTGTGCCGTGTTGATCATCATGAAATACGGGAATATCCAAACGCTCAATGAGGGCAGCCTCTATTTCAAAGCATTCAGGGGCTTTGATGTCTTCAAGGTTGATGCCACCAAAGGTGGGCGAAATCGCGGCCACGGTTTCGATAAAGAGGGCGGGGTCGTTTGCGTCGACCTCAATATCGAACACATCAATATTGGCGAAACGCTTGAACAGCACTGCCTTGCCTTCCATCACCGGCTTGCTGGCCAAGGAACCCATGTTGCCCAATCCCAACACAGCCGTACCATTGGTGATCACTGCCACCAGGTTGCCTTTTGAGGTGTAAAGGTAAGCATCTTCTGGATTTTCGGCAATGGCACGAACCGGTTCTGCCACACCAGGGGTATAGGCCAAAGCCAAATCCCGTTGTGTTTCAGTGGGTTTGTCTATGCAAATCGACAATTTTCCAGGGGTAGGAAGAGCATGGTAATCTAAAGCAGCTTGGCGAAGATCTGAAGACATAGGCACTCCAATAGGATCCACAGTCTGGGTGATGGGTGGTAAGCGTTTTTAACATGACAAAACGCCCCGTTTTGGCCCATGGGCCCAAAAAGAGGCGTTAATATCAGAAAATTCAGGCTTGAACGCTACAATTACTCGTCGCCGAACATCTTCTTGAAACGTTCAACACGCCCAGCTGTATCGACAATCTTTTGTTTGCCTGAATAGAATGGGTGACATTTATTGCACACATCTACACGCAATTCATGCCCCAAGGTGCTTTGAATGATAAATTCATGACCACAGGAACACATGACTTTAACGTCGCCGTATGCAGGATGGATATTCGCTTTCATAATCAAACCTCATTGAAGCAATGCCTACATTGACATGCAGGGAAGCCTACACCCAATGTGATGATATTAATGTGGTGCGATGGTATGCAAAGCGGCGGGCTCTGTCAATCAGGAGCTGCTTTAGTGGTGTTCCCACTCGGCAGGCTCGCCTTCTTCCCATTCGGTCAAACTCTCTGGGGGTTTGATTTTATGGTTCACATCCCAGGCATAAAACCCGGTTTGTTGATCATGCACGTCATGAAAGGCAGCGTCTGGTGAATCATAATGTCCCAAAGGTTGGTCATCTACACCCAACCAAACGCCTTTTTTGTTTTCGGCTGGGATGATCCAGAAAGTGCCTTGTCTGGTCTTCAGGTGCCACATAGCGTCACTCCTCATTCGATCCAAACATCTTTAATTGACATACCAGTATAGAGCACAAAATTAGGCATTTGTGAAGCACAAAATTGTCAGTATACTGCACCCTTTTTGCGGGTTTTAACATGCGCTTTCATGATGCCAGGCTCACTTTAGAATGCCCAGACAAACCAGGCATCGTTGCCATGGTGGCCAATTTCTTGGCTTCTGTGCCTGCCAACATCCGATCACTTGATCAACATGCCACTGCCGCTGTTGATGGCACGCTCTACATGCGTGTGGCCTTTGAGTGGAAAGATGATGTGTTAAATGAAGCCGCATTTCTCACCCGTTTTGAAAATGAAGTGGCAAAACCCTTGAAAGCCATTTGGCGTGTGAATTTTGCCAAACAACAAAATTTGGCGCTTTTGGTATCAAAATACGATCATGCGCTGCTTGAAGTGTTGTGGCAGTGGAAGCGCGGTGAACTCAATGCCAACATCACCCAAGTGATCAGCAACCACGCAGATTTGCAAAAAACAATTGAATGGTTTGGCTTGCCTTTTCACCATGTGCCCAGCGTGAATAAAAAAGAAGCGGAAGCCAAAATTCTTGAATTGTTAAAAAATAAAACCGATTTGATAGGCTTGGCCCGCTACATGCAAATTTTAAGTGACGGTTTTGTGGCACAGTATCCAAACAAAATCATCAACGTGCACCATTCATTTTTGCCAGCCTTTGTGGGCGCCAACCCTTACAAGCAAGCTTTTGATCGGGGTGTAAAATTGATTGGGGCCACAGCCCACTACGTGACAGCCGCTTTAGATGAAGGCCCCATCATCGCGCAAGCTGTGCACCACGTGAGCCACCGCATGGATGTGCCCGCCCTCACCGCCTTGGGCCGCGACTTAGAACGACAAGTGTTTGTGAAAGCCATCAAATGGCACATGGATGATCGCATCATTGTTCACGATAACAAAACCATTGTTTTTGAATAATTTGATTGTTGAGAAACCGTATGCCAGGCACAGCAGTTCCCATAAATGCCGTTGAAGATGAACTTGTTTACACTCGGGCCAATTTGCCTGATATCTTTTGCGAATCATGCACTTCAAGCATAGAGGCCCGTCTTGAAGAAACGTTTCATTGCGAAGCAGAACTTGATGCAGACAGTAAAACTGTAGAGTTCACTTCCAAAAGAAACCAAATAGCCGATATTTTAAACACCATCGCCGATGCAGGCTTTGACCATGATCCTAAAACGCTCAAGAGCTCACCCCTCATTGGCGATCAAAGGCGCTGGGACACTGTCGATTTCTATGAGCCCACATCTGATTCCGAATCAACGAAAATTTTTCTTTTCAAAGCCATTTTGGCTGGCTTGATCGGCATACCTTTGTTGGTCTTGGAAATTTTGAATGTGATCCCCCACCCTATGGGGCTTATCACACAATTGGTGAATGGCGGCATCGGTGTGTTCATACTGATTGTAGGCCTTGCCACCAGTTACGATTCATTTAAAAAAGCCTGGGCCAGTTTTAAACAAAAAACCGTGGGGATGGACACGCTCATTGTATTGGGGCTGACCGTCACCTGGGTGTTTTCCATGCTGGTTTGCATCATGCCCCATCTTTTCCCCATGGGCTTTGCGCATGCGCATTTTTCGAGCATCGCCATTATCTTGATGGTGTCCAACTTTGGTAAGGCCATCAAAGTATGGGCGCAAAAGAAGGCACAAAAGGCTGCGGGTTCGCGCGATACGTTTCTTGAAAAGTATTTGGTTCGCAATGTATTGAAATTGACTGATATACAAAAACCCAACCTGCGAGAAACCATTTCTTTCACAGATGTCAGCATAGGTGATTATCTGGTTGTGCCAATGGGATCACCCATTCCTGCTGATGGCAAAATTGTGGGCACTTTGCTTCATGAAACAATCGAAACCGAAGCTGCCATTCACGTTGACACAGAAATTTACAATGGTGAAATGAAGCCTGTAGAGAAAAAAATAGGCGCCCATGTAGAATCTGGCATGAGAAATGTGGGGCCCAACCCCATTGTGATTCAAGCACAGAAACGTGCCACACGAAGCTTGGTGTGTCGCATGTACCGGGCCATTAAAAAACGGAAGAAAGAACCCAATATCACCGATAAAATTTCAAAATACTTTACACCGATTTTGATATTGCTGGCGCTGGCAGCTGTGGGGGTATGGATTGCCGTGGATCCCATTTCTGGCTGGGCCTTTGGGGTTTCGGCATTTGTGAATGTGGTCATGTGTGCCTGCCCTTGTGCCATGGCGATTGCGGCACCCTTGGTACAATATGTGGCCACACAACGCGCACTTAAAAACAACATTTGTGTGTCTAAGCCCATCGCCTTTGAGCGTGTTTCCTCAATTCAACACGCTGTATTTGATAAAACTGGCACTTTGACAACAGCTTCGTTGCTGCCCAATCAATTTCAAAACCCAGAAGATCTTAAATTTTTGGCAGCGCTAGAGCAAAACTGCAATCACCCGATTGCGCAAGCCATTGTTGAAGCGGCTCTACAGCTTCAATTGCCTGAAATCCAAGCAGCAACACTCACCGAAGAAAGCAGCAAAGAAAGCCTAGAAAAAGGCCGCAAAGCCTTCATTTCTGGCAAGTGGGTGTACATTGGCAACCGCGCTTATTTTGAAAAGCTGGGAGCCAATATTTTTATTGAAACTGTCGGTTCAAAAGACAATCTGATTCAAAGTTACTATTGCATTGTGGATGGAGCGCAAGAGCCCGCATCTCTAATGGGCATGCAAGTAAACACGCTGCACTTTGAACAAAAAGTGCGCAAGGAAGTCCCCAAGCTGTTTGCATTTTTAAGATCAAAAAACATTGCCATACATGTTGCGACGGGTGACGCTTCAATGTCTCAAGATGAAATTGCAATGATGTTTTCACTTAACGCTTCAGAAAAGGCCAACATCCACACCAAACAAACACCAGCAAACAAAGCAAAATTGATCCGTGATCTGCAAAAAATGAAACAGCGCGTGATGATGGTGGGTGATGGCAGCAATGACGGCCTGGCTTTGCAACAAGCCGACCTTGGCATATCGTTGGGTTGTTCCGATCTGGCCGATTTTGGACATGTTATTTTGCCAAGCGGCTCTCTTTCTGGCATTCAAACTTTATACGATTTGGGTAGTAAGGCTTATGGTGCCGTCATTGGCAATTTGAGCCTGACCTTGGTTTTCAATGTGGTGAGCGTTTTGGTGGCTGCGGGCGTTTTGTTTCCGCTGATGGGTTTCATGCTCCCACCCACGGTATTGTGTGCCGCAATGTTGTTGCCTACTTTGTTTGTGATTGCCAATGCTGCCTTTTTGGCTTATCGCTTGAAGGATGAAGATGAGGGCAAGCGCCATGCAGCGATGGTGGCGAATGCAGAGAAAGAAAAGCAGATTGCACAAAAGCTCGTTCGTCTTAATCAGTTTGAGAAAGTGTTGATCACGGGGTTTGTGCTGTTCACGGCTTTGACTGTGGCGGGAGTGGTTTACACGTCGATGATGGGCATGGGGTTGGCGCATCTTATCAGCATGATGACGGTGCCGATGGCCCTTGCAGGGTGTGCGGGGTGTGCGACTTTGTTGAGTGGGGTTGTGGGGCTTGGGGTATTGGTGTTGATTGCTGTGGTGTATTTGGGGGTTTTGATTTATCGGGAGCAGGTTGGGTTGGGGCAACCGGCACACGGTATTGGGATTGCCTGCGGCGCGCCCTCACCCCAGCCCTCTCCCACGAAGACGCGGGAGAGGGAGCATGAAGGAAAGACGCGGGAGAGAGCACATGCGGCTCAATCGCAAGATAGGCAGCATGAAGAATCAGGCGTGATGGCTGATCCCGCAGCTTCTCAATCAACTATATCTGCGCTTTTCCAGTCGCATCATAATGCCGGTGGCAATGGCCACCAGGGCGGACACGATGGTAATGATAATCGTCGCAAGAGCGTTGATTTTGGGGCTAACCCCCAACCGTACTGATGAGTAAATTGCCATGGGCAAGGTGGTGGAGCCTGCGCCCGACACGAAACTTGCGATCACCAAGTCGTCTAATGACAAGGTGAAGGCCAATAACCACCCGCACGCCAAAGCGGGGGCAATCATGGGCACGGTGATCTGCAAAAAGGTTTTGAGCGGCGTGGCGCCTAAGTTGATGGCGGCTTGTTCTATGCACTCGTCCAATTCACTCAAACGTGAGGTGGTGATCACTGTGACATAGGCTGTGGTCAATGTGACATGCGCTATCCAGATGGTGAGCATGCCCCGCCCATCAGGAAAGCCTATCGCCTTTTCAAGCGCCACAAACAACAAAAGCAATGACAAACCGGTGATGACTTCAGGCATCACCAAAGGTGCCGTCACCAATACCGAAAACAAGGTGTAACCCTTGTTGTCTGAAAAGCGTGTCATCACGATGCCTGCCAAAGTGCCCAACACCACAGCACCCGTGGCCGTGCAAAAGGCCACCCGAATGCTGAGCCAGGCTGCCCGCAGCAATTCATCATCTTTCAACAGTTCGCCATACCACTTGGTTGAAAAACCCGTCCAGACCGTTACCAACCTGGATTCGTTGAATGAATAAATGATGAGCAACAAAAGAGGCAGGTATAAAAATACAAACCCCAAAAACAAATGCCCTCTAATAAACCAAGACAGTTTTTTCATTCTAGTGCCTGCTGCAATTCTGCTTTTTCATGCCGCGCAAACAGCGCAATGGGCACAATCAAGCACGCCAATGTCACCACCGCAACAGCCGACGCCAAAGGCCAATCACGGTTACTGAAAAATTCTTGCCAAAGCGTTTTACCGATCATGAGGGTTTCTGAGCCCCCCAATAAATCTGGGATCACGAACTCGCCCACCGCGGGAATAAACACCAACATGGAACCGGCGATGATCCCTGACTTTGAAAGTGGCACAGTGATCGTCCAGAACGCTTTGAAGGGACGTGCGCCTAAGTCTGCTGCCGCTTCAAGCAAGGTGTCGTCCAGCTTCACCAGGTTGGCGTATAAGGGCAAAATCATGAATGGCAAATAGGCGTAAATAATCCCGATATAAATCGCTGCATCGGTGTGCAAAATTTTGATGGGATCTGAAATCAGGCCCACAGTCATCAAAATTTGGTTCAGAAAGCCTTCATTTTTTAAGATCCCAATCCAGGCGTAAATGCGCAACAGGAAAGACGTCCAGGAAGGCAGCACCACCATCATCAACAACAAATTGCGCACGCTTGTGTCCGCCCGCGCGATCCCATAGGCCATTGGGTAGCCAATCAAGAGGCAACCAATTGTTGAAAAGAAAGCGATTTTCAATGAGCTCAAGAACGATCCCAAGTAGATCGCGTCTTTGAAAATAAAGAAATAATTGCTGAAATCGATGTTGATGGTCAGGATCCCATCCACAAAGTGCAATAAATCTCCATATGGTGGCACTGACACAGTGGCTTCACTGATGCTCACCTTGAAAATCAGGAGAAAAGGCACCAAAAAAAACAACATCAACCAGGCAAAGGGTGTGATAAACACCCAATCGCGTGCTTTTAAATTGAAGGCTCTTGCTGGCGTCTTCATATCACCAACACCACGGCGCTTTCAGAGCTGAAACTCAAATACACTTTGTCGTTCCAGGTGATGGGTTCATTGATAAAACGATCGCTGTTATAAATGTTTGCAACCGTCATTTTGCCGCTCTTCAAACGAACGTAATAAATGGAATGGCTGCCCATGTAAGCGATGTCATGCACCGTCCCTTCTGCAAAATTGTATTTGCCTTCGGGTTTGGACAAACTTAAGGAAATCTTTTCAGGACGCACCCCGACCCAAACCTGCATGTCCAAGTTTGCGGAAATACCGTGGCCGATATAAATGGGTTCGCCGGCTTCGGGTGAGGTGATGATGGCGTGGTCTGAACTGTCTTCAGTCACCACCCCTTCAAAAATGTTCACTGAACCAATAAATTCTGCGGTAAACCGGGAGTTGGGGGTTTCGTATACCTCATTCGGGGCCCCAATTTGCATCACCCGACCCTTGTGCATGATGCCAATGCGGGTGGACATGGTCATGGCCTCTTCCTGATCGTGCGTCACCATCAAGCAGGTGACCCCCACCTTTTCAAGAATGTTCACCACTTCCAGCTGCATGCGTTCGCGCAGCTTTTTGTCCAAAGCGCCCATGGGTTCGTCTAGCAGCAAGAGCTTGGGACGTTTGGCCAAGCTTCGGGCCAAGGCCACGCGCTGGCGCTGCCCACCAGACAATTGATCGGGTTTGCGGCGTGCAAAGTCCATCATGTGGACCATGGCCAGCATTTCTTCTGTTCTTTCGTTGATTTCTTTGGGGGAAAGCCTGTCTTGCTTCAAGCCGAAGGCCACGTTTTGCCAAACGGACATGTGCGGAAACAAGGCATAAGATTGGAACATCAGGTTAATGGGGCGCAAATAGGGCGACACGTTCGACATGTCTTCCCCATCGATGAAGATACGGCCTTCAGAAGGGTGTTCAAGCCCCGCCAACATATGCAATAAAGTAGACTTGCCTGAGCCCGAGCTGCCCATCAGGCCAAAAATCTCGCCTTTCTTGATGGACAAATCCACGGCATCAACAGCCACAAACTCACCAAATCGCTTGGTCAGCCCTTGAATACGCACATAGCCTTCGCCCGCTGTCGGTGCGGCGCCGGCTGCTGCAGGTTTGACTGCTTCTGATATACCCGCCATCTCTTCTCACCCCCCAAACTGTCCTCGATATCGAAAGGAACAGAACCCAATGTGCGATGAAATAAAAAAGCCAAGGGGGAAGCCCCTCAGCTTTTTTTTACCGTGTGTGGATTGTCTGCCTTACTCAGTCAATGTGCAAGTATTCCTAGCGCCCTGTTTTGATATTAGCCCATACCCGGGTCACCACACGGTCAATCTTACCGGACATTGGGGTGGCACTGAACAGTTTTGCCTGAGTCTGTTCATCAGGGTAAATGGCTGGATTATTTAGGATTTCTGGCAGCAAATAGGGCTTGGCCGCATCATTTGGGTTCGCGTAACTGATGTGGTTGGAAATATTGGCCACCACTTTGGGGTCTAGAATATAGTTGATGAAGGTGTGGGCGTTCTCCACGTCCTCTGCGTCTTTTGGGATCACCATGGCATCAATCCAAATGACAGCCCCTTCTTTAGGGATGATGTACTGGATGTCATTGCCACGTCTTGCGTCTATTGCACGGTTTCTGGCCTGCAACACATCGCCTGAATACCCCACAGCAATACAAATATCGCCATTGGCGAGGTCGTTCAAATACTGGGAAGGGTGAAAATAGGTGATATAGGGCCTGATGCTCTGCCACAGGGCTTTCACGTCTTTGTTGTAGTCATCTGGGTTTTGCGAATGGGGGTCTTTGTGTAGGTAATTGAGGCTGATTGCCATCACGTCCGTTGGGGCATCTACAATCGCCACACCGCAGCCAGAAAGCTTTTTGAGGTTTTCAGGTTTGAAAATCAAATCCCAGCTGTCCAGCGAGACGTTGTCGCCCAACAGGGCCTTTACCTTCTTTACATTGACCCCAATGCCCGTTGTGCCCCACATGTAGGGGACGGCATATTGGTTGCCAGGGTCAACCTCAGCCAATTTTTTCATAATCAGTGGGTTTAGGTTTTTCAAATTGGGCAGCTTGGACTTGTCGACCTTCTGATAAGCCCCTGCTTGAATTTGCCTTTCAATGAAGGGCCTGGCCGTGGGCACCACCACATCAAAGCCGCTGTTGCCCATGAGGACTTTGGCTTCTAGGGTCTCGTTGCTGTCCACCACGTCGTACTGAACGCGGATTCCGGTTTGCTTGGTGAAGGTGGGAAGTGTGTCATTGGCGATATAGTCAGACCAATTGGCCACATTCAATTCTTTGGAAGGATCTGCCACCAGTGGGGTGGTGAACAGAAGACAACCCAATATACTCGCGACTCGGAATAGGGTGTGCTTGGTTTTTGCCACGTTCACGGGGGGATCCTTTTGATAGTGTGCGAAAAATGGGATTATGGGCCGAAGCCAAATCCCTGCCAATAGCTTCATATCAAAAAGTTTAAACATTCTTAATCAAAATCGCCAAATGCCATCTTAAAAGAGCGGCAAACACCATCTAACATGGCCACACCTCTGCCTTTTTTTGCCACACTTAAACGCCAGGAGGGCTTCAGGCCCCAGATCCTGATCTACAACCATTGTTTTGCCCACCTTAATGTTGTGAGGCTCTTAAAACAACAACTTGAACCTTTGACTGAAAGAATGGTTCACTATTCGACAGGAATGTCAAAACTACACAGCTTACCCAGTGCGAGCGTGTCGGTAATGTGTACCGTGAGGGTGTATGAAGAGAAGAAGCTTTAACCTACTTGGGCTTTTGCTGTGTGTCACAGTGGTGTGTGCTGGGTTGGTCATTGCCGCTGTCAAAGGGCTTGTGCCCTGTAGTCTCTGTTACTTAGAGCGTACCCTTTTTATTGTGTTGGGGGTTTTGTTTTTGCTGTCGCAGGTCACTGGCAACCGCATTTTCAACAGAATCTGTACCGCATTTATCTTATTTTTCAGCGCGGTGGGCGCTTCGTTTGCAACTTGGCACGTTTTCCTACAAGAACAAGGGCATACTGCGCAAGCAAATTGTGGGGCGTCTTTGCAATACTTGCTCAAAACACTTCCGTTGTCTGAAGCCATTTCTCACTTCATGGCCTCACCACAAGATTGCGGGATAGTGGATTGGAAATTTTTGGGCCTTTCAATGGCAGGTTATGCCCTCATTGCCTTTGCCATTAATTTCACAATTGGTTTTTTGGCATTAAGGGCCAAAGATTAAAGGCTTGACGAATCCAGTTTTAAATTTGATAGTAGCAACAATTATCCACAGCACAAGGATTGTGTTATGACCGCAAACGCCGCCGCCGCTCAATTGAATGAGGCCAGTGACAAGTCAATCGTCAACTGGTTAGATGCTCGCAGAAGCCTCTTGGTATTGTTCACCAGACTCTGTCAGATGAAACCCCGCACCCACAATCCCATCACATTTCAAATGTTAAATGAGTTCAACGAAATTTTGGTGGATTATGTTTCTGCAGGCCACTTCGATGTGTTTGAAAAGATTGCCGCATCCAGCAAAGGCAAGCAATTTGATAACCGGGTGTTTATCAAAATCTTAGAAAGCACGAACCTGGCACTTGATTTTTGCGACCGCTACGGCCATTCAAATGACTATTCGAGCCTGTGCGACGATTTGAGCGCACTGGGTGAACAACTTGAAACCCGCTTTTCATATGAAGACAGACTGATTGCACTGTATCAAGAAAGCATCGCTTCAGCTTAAGGCCCTTATATACCCAAGACACTTCAAAATGCATGTTTTATGCTTTGTCTTTTTTGCCCCAAGCTGTTTAAAAAAACTCGCAATAGCTGCGGCTATTACTCCTTTTTTTAAACAGCTTGGAACAAAAAATCCAGGCGCCTAAAACATGCATTTTGAAGTGTCTTGGGTATAACTTACTTTTGGGTTGCTACCGCCTTTAGCCGGGAGTCAAATCCTGGTATAGTTTTGCTTTGTTTTTTGTAAAGGGGGGTTTTCGTATGTCTGCCTTGATTAGATTTCTTGGTGTTTGGTGCATACTGAGCCTCTGCCCCCTTTTCGCAAACACGCTGGATGGCATTCAAAAACGCGGCGTGCTCCGTGTGGGCACAGAATCCAACTACTTCCCATTTGAAATGACCAACAAACGCGGGCAAATCATCGGCTTTGATATGGACATTGCTGATCGCATGGCCAAAGCCATGGGTGTGAAGCTGGAAATCGTAAACAGCACGGTGGACAGCCTCATCCCCGGCCTTGTAACAGACAAATACGACATTTTCATTCGCGGCATCACCCTGACCCAAGAGCGCAACATGAAAGTCAATTTTGCCAACCCTTATTTTGAGTCAGGGCAAACCATTCTGATTGCAAAATCCCTTTCTGGTGTGGTGTCCAGTTACACTGATCTCAACAAACCCAATTACCGTGTGGTGTCTAAAGTGGGAACCACAGGTGAAATGGCCGCAAAAAAATACCTGCCCAAAGCAAAGTATGTGAGCTTTGAAACGGAGCAAGAAGCCGTGACTGAAGTCAAAAATGGCAAGGCTGATGCCTTCATTTTTGATGCGCCATACAATACTGCAGCCATGATTTTGTTCGCGCAAGACAAGCTCATCCATTTGGATAAACCCTTCACTTACGAACCATTGGCCTGGGCCATTCGCCAGGGTGACGTTGACTTTTTGAATTGGCTAAACCACTTTCTGTCTCAAATTCAACGCGATGGCACCTATGAACGTTTACACCAAAAATGGTTCGTGAACGGGGGCTGGCTCTCTGAGGTGACTGCACCATGAACCCAAAGCCTCACCATTGGGGCTGGCACTTGGCGCTTTTCACATCGCTTATCGTGGCCGCTCTTTTTTTATTCTATGCCGGAAAAAAACTGGATTACGAATGGCATTGGTCGCGTATTCCAGGGTTTTTCATCACCTTCTCTAAGGACACAGTCACCGCCCCCACCGAAGGGCAAATTGTGGCCATTCATGATCACGCCATCACCCTTAAAACATTAAATGGGCAAGAAGAAAACATTACCCTGCCCAACACAACTGAGGTTCATGAGGGCCAAGAGGTATTTGAAGGTGACATGCTGGCTGAGCAAGAATCCTGGCACTTTGGCCCATTGAGCAAAGGTTTGTGGGTCACACTCTGGATGTCTTTACTTGCTGGGGTGTTTGGTTTTGCTTTGTCTATTGTCGTGGCACTGATGCGCCTTTCAAGAAACCCTTTGTGGCATGGGCTGGCCACCACTTATATAGAAGTGATCCGCGGCACCCCACTCTTGGTGCAATTGCTCATCGCCTATTTTTTCATTGGCACCTTGTTTCAGCTGGACCGTCACATCGCAGGCCTTGGCGCCTTGTCTCTTTTTGTGGCCGCCTATTTTGCTGAAATTTTACGATCGGGCATGCTTTCTATTCCTTATGGTCAACTGGAAGCCGCCAGTGCACTGGGCATGACGCATTTGCAAACGGTGCGTTATTTGAGCTTGCCCATGGGCATCAAACGCTCTTTGCCTGCACTCACTGGGCAGATGATCAATTTGGTAAAGGACTCTTCCTTGTTGTCTGTGATAGCCGTGTCTGATCTCACCAAAGTGGGCCGTGAGGTGGCTTCGTCCACCTTTGCCAGCTTTGAAGTGTGGTTTACTGTGGCGTTGCTTTACCTTGCCATCACCTTCAGCTTGGCAAAGCTTAGCCACCAATTAGAGAAACGCTGATGCTTATTTCCGCAAACAAAATTGGAAAATCGTTTTACCTGAATGGCAAAACCATTGTGGCGATGGAAGACATTCAATTTGAAGTACGCCAAGGGGAAGTGATTACGATTTTGGGCCCATCTGGTTCAGGTAAATCCACCTTGCTGCGTTGCTTGAATGGTTTGGAAACGGTAGACAGCGGCGAACTGATTGTGGGTGGGATCACCGTGGGCAAACACGCCCGTGATCTGCCGAAGCTGCGCCAACGTGTGGGCATGGTGTTTCAACAGTTTCATTTGTTTTCAGATCGCAGCTTGCTTGAGAACATTATGTTGGCACCCCGGGTTGTCAGGGGGCTTTCGCTGAAAACAGCAACAGATGAAGCCATGGTATTGCTTGAGCGGGTGGGCTTGGCTGATAAAGCGCACGCCTTTCCACAGCAATTGTCTGGCGGCCAACAACAGCGGGGCGCCATCGCAAGGGCCCTGGCCATGAACCCTGAAGTCATTTTATTTGATGAACCCACCAGTGCCCTGGATCCTGAAATGGTGGAAGAAGTTCAAAATGTGATTAAAGATCTGACCAAAGCAGGGCTGACACTCATCATCGTGACCCATGAATTGTCATTTGCGAAAGAGGCTGCCTCACGCGTGTGGTTCTTCGACAAAGGCCATTTGTTGGAAGATGCCTCGAAGCCCGACTTCTTTGCCATGCCTGCTCACCCTCGCGCGCAGCAGTTTTTGGCTTCTGCATTTTAAATCACTTTTACTGTTTTGGCGCAAAGCGCCCTGTTTGGGGCGCTACTCCAGATCGTCAATATATTGGCGTTTGTCTTCCACACTTTTCCAATCGTCGGCCTCTGGCAGTGGTTCTTTTTTGTGGTTAATCATGGGCCATTTTTTTGCAAATTTTGCATTTATATCGAGAAAATCACGCTGATCATCCGGCACATCATCTTCGGAATAGATGGCATCAGCGGGGCATTCTGGTTCGCACAAAGCGCAGTCAATACATTCATCCGGGTCAATCACCAAAAAATTTGGCCCCTCACGAAAGCAATCGACTGGGCACACTTCAACACAATCGGTATATTTACATTTGATGCAGCTTTCAGTAACAACGAAGGTCATGATTCCCCCTCAGAATAAAAAAGTGCCGAAGTATAGCATAAGCAATTTTCATTATAAGAATGAAAACCACTCCTTGCACTTGGCTTGCAGCTACTTTAAGAAAATTAAAAATGCAAATTGAAAATAAAAATGTATAATTCGACTCGTAATATTTTTGATCACTCTTCTAGGAGATAATTATGGCAAGACCTAAAAAACAAACTTCAAAAATCGTTTCTAAAAAACGCGGCCCAAAAGCCAAGTCCGTGAAATCTCTCAAGCCAATCAAATCTGTCAAATCCAAAGTTGTTGCAAAAGTGAAAGCCACTAAAGCCAAAGCAACCACCAAAGTTAAAGCTGTTAAGGCAAAAGCTGTAAAAGTGAAAGCTGTTGCCAAGAAAGCCATCATCAAAGTTGCCGCCCCTTCCTTCACCACCACTTTGAAAAATATGGCTGCTGAAGCATTGGCCCGTGCCACACAAATGACCAAAGAAATCGAAGTGTTGCGCGTGAAGGCTGATAAAGCCAACGACAAGCAAAAAGCTGCTAAAGACGCTCGCGTGAACTTGGTTCAAAAATTAAAGAACAAAGGCAGCGCCACAGCCGCCAAGCAATTGGCCAAAGCGAAAGACGTTTACCAAGATGCAATGGAAATTGCTGAAAAGTTGAAGAAAGAATTCGAAGCCAAGCGCGATGCATTGAAATTGGCCAAAGATGAAAGCGCCAAATACAAAGCCTTGCTAAAAGTGGTAATGGGTTTTGAAAAAGACTGGGCCGCAACTGCTAAGAAAGCAGCCACAGTTGCTAAAGAAAAAGCAGCTAAAAGCAAAAAAGGCCGTAAGCCTGCTAAAGCTGCAAGCACAGGCGCAGCCCCTAAGAAGCGTGGCCGTAAGCCTGCTGTGCAAATCGAAATGACTGAAGTGGCTCCAGAAATGGAACCAATGGCAGCCGTTGAAGAAGCTGCATTCGCAGAATAAGACGGAACTTCTGACCCCCTTTTCAAAGGGGGTCAGATCAATATCAACGAAACCAAGTCCGCTCAAATTTCCTCATACCCCAAAAGAAACTTTCCACTATCGGCCGTTTGCGAAAATCCATGAAGGGTTTTTCAATTATCCAGCAATCAATTCCTGACAATATGGCAGCCAGGCCACCTGTTAACAAACGATCGTCTATCAACAACGTTTGATTGGGCGCCACCTGCGACTTTGCCAAAATTGCCAAGACACCCTCAGGATAGGGCTTCTTTTTGTGCAACGGCTCTACATTGATGAAGGGCAAGACTGTGGCAAAAAACTGGCTTCTTTCTGAAAAAGGGTTATTGGTCAGTATATAAATAGGCAGATCGGCTCTGGCTTGATGAAGTGTATGGCACCAATTGACCACAGCATCGAAAGCTTTGGGCTCCCCATGATTGGCCATTACGCCATCAAAATCTAAAATCAAAAGCCCAACAGAAGCCAAGGCCTGTACCGAAATCTCGGGAAGGCTTGCAACCTGCTGTTTGTTCAACTTTTTAAGTTCTGAAGAATGTTTGAAGGCATTTACAATCGTAAAAACGATCCGATCAATCATGAAATCTTCGAATTCCCACCGCAAAAGCAATACTCACTGCTGCAAATACAAGCAACACTGCCACGTTCATCATAAAACCAAAAGACCCGTCCATTTTTTTTTAACATTTATCAAGTAATCGGACTTTAAGCGTAGCACAAGAAATTTTTTTCGCGCTGCGCCACAGTTTACCTTGTCTTGATAAATTCAGGATAAGCTTCCAGTCCACAATCAGCCACATCAAGACCTGAAATTTCATCCTGCTCGGAGATCCGAAGGCCTATCAAAATTTTGATGCACCACCACACCACAAAGGTGCTCACGAAGGTAAAGCCTGCAATGGCCAAAATTCCGTAGAATTGGGTGACAAAGGATGCATCGCTTTCAAATAATGGGATGGACATCAAGCCCACAATGGCCCCCCCGCCATGAACCGCAATGGCACCGACGGGATCATCAAGGCGCAAACGATCTAAAATCATAATAAGCACCAATGACACCAGGGCAGCACTTGCGCCCAATAATGCCGCTTCATCAATGTGCGTCAATACGGGATTGGCTGAAATGGCCACCAAGCTGCTGAGTAGCCCATTCAATATAAAGGTCATATCGACTCGGGTGAAAAAAATCCGAGAAAACAACATTGCAGCCAATACCCCACCACTGCCTGCCATGAGGGTACTTGCAAACACTGAAGCCACATTGTCTGCATCTTTCAAATGTGAAAAAGACAATTGGGCACCACAGTTCAACCCAAAGAAGCCTATCCAAATCATGAGGGCACCCATGGCTGCCAAGGGCAAATTGGCCCCCCTGATTGAAAGGGTTTTGCCCGTGATGCTGTATTTACCCAACCTAGGGCCAATGAGCAACAGCCCGGACAGGCAGGCACAAGCTGCAGACAGATGCACAACGCTGGCCCCTGCAAAATCTGAGAACCCTGCCCGGTATAAGAAGCCTGTGTTCCATACCCAGTGCCCTATGATGGGGTAAATAAAACCCGTCATCGCAAAGGTGAAGAAAAGAAAACTGAACAGCCGGATCCTTTCAGCCACGGCGCCTGCCACAATCATCACGTTCAATGCCGCAAACAGCCACTGAAAAACAAAATTGCTGTAAAAATGCGCAACCGTTTCGCCCTTGGCGGGGGAGTGCACCCACAGGCGCCACGTCCAGGCTTGATCCATAAAGGGAAGTACGGCGGCGCCTTCTGTGTCCGTCGCGAACATCAGGCGGTAACCGATGGCCAAGAATAATAATGCCGAAAAGGCAACGACCCCGATTTTTTTGGTGATAAGGGCACTGGTGTTTTTGGCACGAATGAGGCCCGGTTCATATACCGCAAAACCCACGATGGCGCAAAATGCCACGGCGACAGAAAACAAAAGAAATAAGGTATCCAGTAGGGCCAAGAGTTTGGGGGTGATCTCCATGAACAAACTTACCCTCGTACAGAAGTTTTGCCCTTTTTAGTCGCAAGAGCGTGATGGAAGTATTGGATCTTAGCACGGACGACACCAAAGCGATCACGCTTTGGGGGGGAAGATCCCTTTTTTGTTTGCCGCAGTTGTAAACTGCAAGGTGCTGACCCGTGTAGCCGTAACAACCCGTTCGGTTTTTCCTTTGACTGTACCCAATTTACTTTGCAGGTGCTTTTGCAATTCATGCAATTGTTGGTTTTCCTTCAAAAGACGTTCCATTAAGGCCAATAAAGTGGGGGATGAATCTGGAGAGCTTGAAATTTCTGCCACCAAGCGATCAAAATTCACCACAGGAAAATGTTGCACCTCTTGTTCCAAATGCTGCAAGTCTTCGATCACACTTGGCAAACCATGCCGAATATTGCTCATGACATTCACACCCATTTCAGCGCGCCCTTCATCTTTGGCGACCTTCACTTCTTGCTTATGTTTTAAATAAAGTGCATGCAATGCCTCGTTGAGGCTTTGGATCAGGGTGCCGACTTCATCCAAACTGGGTTCGCCGACTTTTTTATCCCACACCCGTTGGGCGGAAATTTCCAAAGCGGCCTTCTCGATTTTTTTGACCGGTACAAATACCCGTTGCTGAATAAGCCACAAAGAAAGGGCCACCATCAGGAAAAAGACCCCCGCCAATAATCCCACGCCTTGTGTACTGCGCCTTTCCAACAAGTCCCCCATGGGGCTGTCGACCACAGCTGAAATCAAAAGCGGCTCAGTGCCACTTAAGTCTTGTATCGTGGAGTACGCGCGCAAGCGGTGGCTGCCTTGTCTGACCATAAAAAAGTTATTGTTTTTGCTCAATTCAGTGACAATCGATTGCTGTGGCGCGGGCATGCTTTTGTTAAAAAAGGGCCATATTTGCAGCTTGACCCAGGTTTGCCCCATAAGTGTGTCCAATAAATCTTCTGTGAAAAACCGCCCCAACACCAGGGTGCCTTTTACTTCTTGGTTTTCCATGTCGTAAACCGGGGCAGATGCCAACATCATGGGGCCCCTGTCGCTCAAAAATATCCCGGACTGCACGCCGCTCGTTTCCTGGTACAGAAGAAATGAAGGGTTGGCCGCTTCTACGTTCTTGATAAAATCGGTCATCTCTGAGGGGTTCATTGAACCGGGTTCATAAGCTGCGTGCCACACAACCTCTTTTTTTAAATTCAGCAGATACAACACATGCAGTTGATTTTGGGAAAAAAAATCGGATCCAAAGCGGAAGTTCATATACGTCACGTCATGACTTTGGTAAAAGTTTGAAAATAACCTGGCGTTGACGGTGGACCGGGTCAAGCGCTCCAAGTGATACAACTCGCGGTAGATGGCTTCAATGCCCCGTTGCAAATCTGTTTCAGCCATCTTCGATTCAATTTCTTGAATTTGTGGCAAGAACCCAAGTTGACCGTATGCGACAAGGCTGCCCAGCATCAACAAGCTGACTATTAATAATGACAAAAAGATTTGGAGTCGTAGTCCCACGCGTCATCCCTCTTACGCCATGCTTAAGGCCTGTTAACCCTTTACTCGTCTATTCCGTTTTCATTTTCGTTTTCGACTTCACCTTCCAGCTCTCGCAATCGGGCTTCAAGTGAATTTAATTTTGCGCATGTTTTAGACAATAACAGGGCTTGCGCATCAAACTCTTCACGGGTCACGAGATTCATTTCAGAAAAGCACCTTTCCATAAAATGTTTGAGGTGTTTTTCGAAATCAGTCTTAAATTCTGAAAAAGCTGGGGGCAAATGGCTTGTGAATTCTTTGGCCATGTCATTTAAAATTTTGGGGTCAAACATATTGCTTCCTTTTGAATGTCTTTATGGTTAAATGGCGCCCTTCTTGAAGTAGGAGCGTTTCATTGTGTCTTTGGCTATCTTATATTCTCGCGCCAGTCTAAGCATTTTGGCGCCGCTCGTCACGGTTGAAACGCATATTTCCCGTGGTTTACCTAAGTTTACTATAGTGGGTCTTCCTGAAGCTGTCGTGAAAGAAAGTAAGGACCGGGTGCGCAGCGCCCTCCTGAATTCAGGCTTTGAATTCCCAGCCAGACATATCACAGTGAACCTTGCCCCTGCCGATCTGCCCAAGGAAGGGGGCCGTTTTGATTTGGCCATTGCCCTTTCTATTCTCATCGCCTCCTCTCAGTTGCTGGTTGAAAATACAGATGATTATGAGTTCGCCGGAGAGTTAGGTTTGTCAGGTGAGTTGCGCCCCTTTCTGGGTGCCCTGCCTTTCGCTTTAGGCGCCCAAAAAGCTGGTCGCAAGCTCATCGTTGCAGCAGGCTGCAGTGAAGAAGCGGCCCTTGCCAGTGAGTGTGAGGTGTATGCAGCCCAACGTTTGGATGAGGTTTGTGCTTTTCTGCAAAATCGCAATCCCTTGCCCCGCACCCCTTGCCCTACGCTGACCACACAAGAGTCGGATGACAAAACCCTAGACATGATAGACGTCGTGGGACAACACCAAGCCAGGCGTGCCTTAGAAATTGCAGCCGCAGGAGGCCACAGTTTATTGATGTTCGGCAGCCCAGGTACCGGTAAAACCATGTTGGCCAGCCGCCTTCCCACCATTTTGCCCGCGCTAACCCAAGAAGAAGCCTTAGAAGTGGCAGCTTTGGCGTCTATCACGGGTGTTAAAACAATGGGGCTTGATTGGAAGAAAAGGCCGTTTCGCTCGCCCCACCACACGGCTTCTGCTGCAGCATTGGTCGGCGGCGGCAGCGCGCCCAGGCCAGGAGAAATCTCGCTGGCCCACCAAGGTGTGTTGTTTTTAGACGAATTGCCTGAATTCGATCGTAAAGTATTGGAAGTTTTGCGTGAACCTTTAGAGTCAGGCCATGTCACCATCTCACGTGCCACCCGCAGCTTAGAATTTCCTGCCCGTTTTCAATTGGTGGCGGCAATGAACCCCTGCCCTTGTGGGTATGCAGGCGATCCCAAGCGTGAATGCCAGTGTTCAGCCCAAGCGCAACACCGTTACCTCAGTAAATTGTCTGGCCCACTGTTAGACAGAATTGATTTGCACATTGAAGTGCCGCCCCTACCTCAAGGGGCATTAACGGGCACACAGGATTTTGGTCAACCTGAAGACAGCAAAACGGTTCGCACTCGGGTCGAGCAAGCGCGTAAAATACAATTAAATAGACAACAGCAGGTGAATGCCCGTTTGTCTGGCCGGGCCTTGTCTCGCCTCGTCAAATTGAAAAAAACTGATGCAGAGTTTTTGGAACAAGCCATTGAACGCTTGTCGCTTTCAGCGCGGGCATACCACCGCATCCTCAGGGTGGCCCGAACCATCGCTGATCTGGCCCAATCTGAAAATGTTGAAAAGGCCCATTTATTAGAAGCCTTGAGTTATCGAAAATTAGAGCGCTTGTCTAAAAATGTGCGCGATGTGCAAAAAGTGCCGCAGTAGGAAATGTCATGAACAAATTAAACCAAGCCCAATTGTCTGCAGTAAAATACTTGGATGGACCCTTGCTGGTATTGGCTGGAGCTGGCAGTGGCAAAACCCGCGTGATCACCCAAAAGATTGCCTACTTGTTGCGCGAAGCCCAATACAAACCCCAACAGATTGCCGCCATCACCTTTACCAATAAAGCGGCACGCATGATGAAAAGCCGCTTGAAGGAAACTTTGAATTCAAACGAAACCCGTGGTTTGTCTGTTTCCACCTTTCACACCTTGGGATTGAATATTTTAAAAAAACATGGCCGTGCCATGCGCCTCAAAGAAGATTTCAGTTTGTTTGATTCAAGTGACACTGAGAAACTTATCAATGAGCTTGCGGTGAATGTGCTTTCGAAAGAAAATAATAATTCGCTTCGTCAAAAAATATCGTTCTATAAATTCAAAAACATTTCGCCACAATTGGCACTGAGCATGGCGGAAAATGAAGAAGACCAACAAGCAGCACTCTTATACAGCCACTATGACAGGGCCTTACGTGCTTATCACGCTGTGGATTTTGATGATTTGATTCTCTTGCCGTTGCAGTTGATGCAAGAGCATCCAGAAATAAAAGAAAAACTGCAGAATAAATACAGCCATTTGTTGGTTGACGAATACCAAGACACCAACAGGGTACAATACGACTTGATCCGAACCATCACGGGCGTTTCTGGTCGATTCACGCTGGTGGGGGATGACGACCAATCCATTTACGCATGGCGAGGGGCAGAGCCTGACAATATCCTCACATTGCAAAATGATTTTCCAAGTTTAAAAGTGGTTAAACTGGAACAAAACTACCGTTCCACAACGCGCATTTTAGAAAGCGCCAACCATGTGATCAAAAACAACCCGCACTTGTTTGAAAAAAACCTGTGGACCCATGCGGCAGGCGGTGAGCTCATTCGCATCTTGATTGCAAAAAATGAGGAAGACGAAGCTGCGCGCGTGATCGATGAAATCACGAGCGACCAGTTCAAAACCCGATCAGAATTTGGGGACTATGCGATTTTGTACCGCAGTAACTTTCAAGCACGTCTTTTTGAAAAGGCACTGCGCGAGAGAAAAATTCCTTATCAAATCAGCGGCGGCGAATCCTGGTTCGAAAAAGCAGAAATAAAAGATTTAATGTCCTATTTGCGGTTATTGGTCAACTGCGATGACGATCGCGCATTTTTGCGAAGCATCAATACCCCACACCGTGGCATTGGCACGCAAACTATAGAAAAATTAAGCGAATACGCCGTATCAAGAGGCGTGAGCATGTTTGCAGCCAGCTATGAAATTGGGTTAACCCAAGTGTTGCCTGAAAAAGCCATCCAAAAATTACAATATTTTTGTGACATGATTAACCTTGTTAATGACAACGTGGCGCGGGCAGAGGCCTTTCCCGCCATCATGGATTTGGTTGAGCGTATACAATACCGTTTGTACATTGAAGAAAATGCCGCCACCCCTCATGCTTCTGAATCCAAATTGAAAACGATGAATGAATTTTTAAGCTGGATCAAAACGCTATTGGAAGGCAGCGAAACCGAAGAGGCCATGTCACTTAAAGATTGCGTGCAACGTTTGCTGTTGCTGGATATTTTGGAACGCAACGAGACCAATGCGGTGCGCAACAGTGTACAGCTTTCAACATTACATGCGGCAAAAGGTTTAGAGTTCCCCAATGTGTTTTTGGTTGGCATGGAAGAAGGCATATTGCCCCATCAAAACAGCATCGATTCAAACCAAGTAGAAGAAGAGCGCAGGCTCTGTTATGTGGGCATCACCCGCGCAGAAAAGAAATTGACCTTGATCTATGCCAAAACAAGACGGCAACAAGGCGGGCAAAATGAAACTGTTCCCAGTCGCTTTTTAGACGAACTGCCTGAAGCCCATGTGGTGCGTGAAGGCACAGCTGTCAGTGAAGAAACGCGTCTGGCCCAAGGCTTGGCACACTTTGCAGCGTTCAAAGACATTTTGGCCGCAAAGGATTAGGGCGCTGATATTGGGTTAGCGCGTCCGCGCGCGTAGCCCGACGGCGAGGGTGGGGGATCCTTTGCTATAGTTTTATAACTTCCTCTTTTAAGATAGAAGCGCAGCTTGAATAAAGCGTTTTCTCTTTACCTAGACTTCACCCGTATCGGCGCTTCCGCGTTGGTTTTTCTGGCACATGCAAGATACAGTCGTTTCACCAATGGATGGCTTGACCCCATTGGCGCGTATGGCCTTGAAGCAGTCATGCTCTTTTTTGTCTTGTCAGGTATTGTGATTGCCTATGTGGTTTCAGAAAAAGAAACCACCCCTCTTGCCTATTTTTCTAGCAGATTCACCAGGTTATATTCTGTTGTGATCCCAGCTATTTTGATTACCTTGGTTGCTGACATTATTGGCGCATATTTATACCCTATTGAATACAACACCAATTGGTATGCGAGCCCTTATCTATTATTAAACATTGTCATCAATTTTTTATTTTTAAATGAAATTTGGTTTGCTTCGGTGCAACTTTTTAGCAACAGCCCATTCTGGTCTATGGGTTATGAATTTTGGTATTACATGCTTTATGGGGCACTTATCTTCACAAAAAGATATGCCAGAATAGTGCTGTTGCTTTTAATCTGCCTTTTAATTGGCCCCAAAATTCTGCTTTTATTTCCACTATGGCTTGCTGGCGTCTTTATTTACCATTTTTCAAAACGCAGGCTCGTGTCCATACCGTTAGGCTGCTTGTATTTTTTAGGCTCAATACTGATTTTCATGTTAATGGATCACTACAAGGTACACGACTATTGTGATGCCAAAACAGCAGCACTCTTGGGATCATCTTTATTTAATAAGCTTTCGTGGTCACAATCCTTTATATATTGTGATCTGCTTGGGATCTTGATCTCATTCCATTATATTGGCTTTTTAGGCCTGGCACCTGTCTTATCACCTATTATTCAACGTTTTAAAAAACCCATTCAATATTTGGCTGTATACACTTTTCCATTGTATTTATTGCATTACCCTTTATTGCATTTTTTTGCCGCCCTCATCAAAGCACAACCCAGTCGTTTATTTGATGAAGCATTGATTTTGGTCGCCACGCTCATTTGTGTGTGGCTCGCGGGAAATGCGATTGAACGCAAAAAGGGTAAACTCAAAACAGAAATAGATAAAATCCTAAATAGGGTATCAAAAAAAATGCCTTATCTCAGACTGTCGTAGTAGGACTTTGGAATCAGCACGTGTAACCTCCCTCATCCCAGATGACTTTATATAAGGAAAAATTAAGCGCAAACGATAACCTATGTTAGGCGATGGGCGTAATAAAATGTGTAACAGCACAGGCTCTGTTTCATCCTATTGCATGACGGTTTAGAGATTAAGCTATGGGCAACCAAAATGGCGAAATCATTCATGACAGCATGGCATTGTTCAAAGCAATGCCTGTCATGTGTGCCATTTTAAGCCCAGAGCTTAAGATAGAATTATTGAGCCAATCATTACTGGCAAAAATTGGAAAAACTGAAACAGATTGGTTAACAAAACCCTTTAATATCTTCTTCCAAAACCCGAGCTCGCCGACTCTTAAAGATATTTTAAAACACTTGAGTCAAGCTCAAAACACTTTCAAGCCTACTGTGGGGGTGTTTACTGAAACAAACTTGCTTCAAACCGCCTCTCAAAACGGGCACCCTTCCAACACTGACTGGCGCATTGAATTTGTACCAGTTTGTGATGACAAAGCAACTTTGGTCCATATCATAGTTTATTTTGAAGATGTGACGCATATTAACAAAATGCATAAAGAAAGCGCTCTTTCAGAAGAGCTTTTGAAACATGCAGGAGACATGGAAACTGAAATTTTTCAGCACGCACAAATCATACATGAACAGAATGAGAAACTTGAGATAGCCACCAAAATGGCTGAAGAAGCAAACGTTGCAAAAAGCGCATTTCTGGCTGCAATGAGCCATGAAATCCGCACCCCACTAAACGGAATTATTGGCACAATTGGCTTGCTGCAAGACTCTGAACTGACAGAACAACAAAAGGAATGCGCCAATATTATTCAAATATCCGGAGATGCCCTGCTAGCGGTGATAAACAATATTTTGGACTATTCAAAAATTGAATCCGGAAAAATAAGCACTGAAATCATTACTTTCTCACTTCCTGATTTGGTTCATGATTGTCTTGAGATTGTGGCGGTTCAATTATATAGAAAGCACATAGAAGTAGGCTCTGCAATAAATCCTAAATTGTCTGAATATTACTCCGGAGATGCCAACAAGATACGCCAGATCATCACCAATTTTTTGGTAAACGCTGCAAAGTTTACTGAAAAAGGTCAAGTGTTTATTATGGTCCAGCCAATTAACATTAAAGATGAGCCAGCATATCTTTCTTTTAGAGTCGTGGACACAGGAATTGGAATATCGGAAAATGCCGTTTCCAAACTTTTTACCCCATTTACTCAGGCAGATCTTTCGACGAGTCGAAAATATGGCGGCACAGGATTAGGACTTGCGATTTGCAAACGCTTGGTGGAACACATGGGTGGAGCAATTGGCGTAACCAGCAAGCTTGGGGTAGGAAGTGAGTTTTGGTTTCGTCTTCCTGTTCAAGCTGTTGCACCTCAGAATATTCCTAAGTCATACGTGATCCCATCAGAAATTGTGGGAAAAAGGATTTTGTGTGTAGACGACAATGAAATCAATCGTAACATTCTGAAACAACAACTACAGTTTTGGAAAATGCAATGTACACTGGCTTCCAGCGCTAAAGTAGGCAGAGCTGTTTTAGAGACGGCCCTGAAAAACAACTCTCCCATAGATCTATTGCTGGTTGACAGAAACATGCCTGAAGAAAATGGTATAGAGTTCATTGATTCACTTAGAAAAAACCCTGCGTTTTGCAAATTGCCCATAATCATTCTTTCGTCTTTGGGTGAGCCTATAGATCAAAAACTGATGGATTTTTTAAAAATTCAATCTAAATTAACCAAACCCATTAGAAAAGCAAAATTATATAAAGAGATCCTCAATGCTCTGAGTGAGGCTAACAATATTACAGGCACTAAAAATAAAGGGCTTTTTTTAGATGTGAAAAATGAAACGAAGATTTTGCTTGTTGAAGATAACCCAATCAATCAAATCGTTACACTGAAAGTTTTAGAAAAGTTTGGCTTAAAAGCAGATGTGGCTAACAATGGAATAGCAGCACTTAGTGCAATGAATAAAAATCGCTATGATTTGGTATTGATGGATTGCCAAATGCCTGAAATGGATGGGTACCAGGCCACAGCTGAGATTCGCAAACAAGAAGCCGTCTGCCAATCAGCGCGCACATTGATCATCGCCATGACGGCAAATGCCTTACAAGAAGATAAAGAAAAATGTTTGGCTGCAGGGATGGACGATTACCTTGCCAAGCCCATTGAAATGGAAACCCTAAATGCCATGTTGAATAAATGGCTATAGCAATTGCGCCACCAGCAAAAGCACATCGTCAGTCGATTTTTTATATTTTGCAAAAATATTTTTTGCGATATTGGCTGTGTCGTTACCTGCGATTTTTTCATCTATAAAAGCAGGATCGATTCCATCTGAAGCAAACATTAAAATATCGCCTGGTGAACACATAATATGCCTGGGCTCTAAGATGGGTAGGTTTTCGCCCACTATCCCAGACTTGGATAGGAACACTTCAATTTTTTTGGTACCTGTTTCGTTCTTTTTCCAACATGCGCTTGCAATGTTTCCCACCGAAAGGTAATGAATGCCAAATGCATCAATTTTCGCGACACTCAATACCACGCCGCGGGTGCTAACAAGGCTTGCGTTGCACAATTCAACCATCTCTATAAGTGGTTTGTCAGCATTTTCCGAAAGAGACTGGAGCGCCATCTTTGCAGCCAGTGCCGCCTCTTGACCATGCCCCAAACCATCTGCGACGGCTATCAGTATGTTGTTATCATTTATTTTAACCAGCGCCTTGTCACCTGATTCAATTTCGCCTTCAATGGCTTCGGAAATCAGATCGTATTTTATTTTATTTTTGTACGCGGTCATTTTATAACCATTTTTTTGCAACCACTGCAGTGCCCTTGCCCACTTTCGAATCAATGGCAAAATCATCCATTAGCCGTCTGACGCCAGGCAAACCAAGTCCCAAACTGTTAGTGGTGGAATAGCCATCTTTCATGGCTAATGAAACATCTTCAATGCCTGGACCTGTGTCCTGAGCCAAAATCTCTATACCCTTTTTCCCGTATTCTTCCACCACAGTTAAAACAATGACGCCTTTTTTCGCATAGGAATATATGTTACGAGTCAACTCAGAAATGGCAGTTTCTATTAAGGCTTGATCTATTGTTGAAAAGCCCATGTCTTTTGCAATCATTTTGCCTTTTTGTCTGGCAATAATAATATCGAATTCATTTCCAATGGGCACTGATACTGTGCTATCCACCGTGGAATTCCTTCACTTCCAAAGTTTTAAACAGGCGCAAACCTTCTTCCAAATTCAATGCGGTTTTAACATTGTCTAACCTTAAGCCCAACTGAACCATGGCAAATGCAACCTCAGGCTGTATGCCAATGATGACCGTTTCTGCACCCCGCAGTTTCAACGTTTGGGCAATGTTGCGAAGGGTTCTGGCTGAAAATGAATCGATCACACCCAATGTGGCCACGTCTATGAGTACGCCCTTTGAACGGTAGGTGCCCACTTGTTTTGCGAGTGTGTCACTTAGCTCCAACAGCTCTTTGTCGCTGACGATTCTTTGTATGCTGACAATCAACAGTGGGCCTTGTTTTCAGAATTGGAATATCCATTGTTTGCATTCATCCTTGGTTCAATCAGATTGATTTGGCTTCTTCACGCTTCACAACGTATCCTAGTAGTCGCTCTGCTTCTGCGATCCCACCTTCCAAATCACCCATGGTAAACATTCTTGACAAATCCACACCTACCACAACCAGAGCTTGCGCCACTTCTGGGGAAAGTCCTGTCACAATCATGGTTGCACCCATGAGCCTTGCAGCATCAATGGTTTGTAATAAGTGATTGGCCACACGCGAGTCTACTGTCGGCACACCCGTAATATCGACCACAACCACTTTTGCACGTCGATCACGAATGAAGATCAGCAACTGTTCGGTGAGTTGCCTTGCGCGTTTGGCATCGATGGTGCCCACAATTGGCAAAATCAACAAACCTTCCCGCATTTGAAACACGGGTGTAGATAACTTTCTCAACTCTTCTTCTTGTTGGTGTATCGTGCTTTCTCTTTGGAAGATGTAGGTGTCGATGGCCAAACCGATATCCATGTAGACCAATTTTTTAAGTGAGAAGAACAGATCTTTACCTTTTTTAGGATCGTCTTTAAAAGTTTCCAGCATGCGTTTACCAGCTTCTTGCATAAAGAAACTGTATGCCCCTAGGTACCATTTTACATCGAGGCCAATGTTGGCATGCACACTGCCAATCTTTAAGCGTTCCTCAATGTATTCAGAATCGTAATTGCCTTTTGTCAGCCGTGCAAAATAGCTTTTTTGTAATTTTTTAACGCGGTTTAACACATCTTGGTCTTGAAAAAACTGGCGGGGCTCATCAAATTTCATAAAGTGGGTATACAGATCTTCAACCACCTTATCGGTGAAGCTTGAAGCCAATTTGTCTAATTCGAGTAAATTTTTTTCGTCTTGCTCTGTAAACTGTAACCAATCTTTGCGTCGTTGGATTTCTTCAGTTGTAAAACCCATGGTTTTGACCAAATTAGGTGAAGGCACTTGCCTTGCGATTGTGTCCTTGGTCATTTCAAATTCCTTTTGATCTTGTAAAAATGCAGGTTATGCCTCAATTACTTTGTATTTTTGCTAACACAAGTATGGAGATCTGTCGGGCGGAGGTCACCCGGGCCTTTTTATCTTCATGATCAGTATAATCTAAATAGACCCGCACGCCGGGTGCTTGCGATGGGTCAGCGCGAAGACGCGCGGACCCATCCTACGTATGATGCACGCCTTGCGTTGGATGGGCTTCGCGTGCTTAATGCCAGTAAATTGGCAGCTTGAATTGTTGCAATGGTTTGGCAGAGGTTTTATCCTGACCACCCAAAAAACAGAAAGGAGGCAATATGGGACATGATCAAAGCCGTATCATTCATGATGCTGGTGCACTCACCTGGCGCCAACGGAACGAGAACGATACTGAATATTTCCGCCCAAGCTATACGCCGAATTGGCAAGTTCAAAAGGCTTCTGCAAGCAGCAGTGCCTCAGCCCGGGCTAATAAAACGACATATGTCCACGGAGTGGATATCAAAACTCCCGAGCGTACACTGAGAAATGTTCTTGAGAAGTCTCCCTCTGATAGAAAAATGGCAGAAAGCGCCTTCGGTCAAGGCAGCAACACTGCAAAAGCACTGGCTAAAAATAAACGCTAATTTTTCTCGCTCATCGTAGGATGGGTCGTGCACGTCCGCGTGCATGACCCATCATCTTCTGCAATCTCAAAATATGCCAATGGATCAATTCGCCGTGCAAATGGATTTATCCTACGACGACAAGACGTCTTTTATGTAGGGTGCTGAATAATGGGTTTTGATAAGAAACATGGTGGCCAGACACAGAATCGAACTGTGGACACGAGGATTTTCAATCCTCTGCTCTACCAACTGAGCTATCTGGCCATTGGAGGGATGTTTGAAAGCCCGCGCATTTTGGCGGGTTGAACCCCATTTGTCAACCGGAATTAAGCCACAAATGTGGTCTTTTCATTCTTGCCGCTGAGAGCTGTTGGCAAGCCTTAAATTGGCGAAAATACCAACAGCCTCAGGGACTTGAAAACTGCTTATTTGGCGCCTTTGTTCTTTGCTGGTGCCTTGGCCGGTGCCGCAGGGGCTGTAGGCTTGCCTGTGGTCACCCCTTCTTGTTCTAACAAGAAGTTCACGATTTCAAACACCTTTTTGCCATCTCCGGCCATGCCAGTGTCCGTCATGTAGCTTTGTTTGGCCCCATTCACAATAATGGTGGGGACCCCTGTGATTTCATAAGATTGGGCCAACGCCAT